>Ga0157377_10000068_pt1 | contig 80821 bp, 68 predicted proteins | sample M55metaG_FD_121116 | JGI IMG/M metagenome (GOLD analysis project Ga0157377, IMG submission 121116) | Miscanthus rhizosphere microbial communities from Kellogg Biological Station, Michigan, USA - M5-5 metaG | ecosystem: Host-associated > Plants > Roots > Rhizosphere > Soil | place: USA: Michigan... | reverse complement strand
GCCACCGGCGCCGGGACGCTGACCTACCAGTGGTACCAGGGCACGGCGCCGTCGACGGCTTCGCCGGTCAGCGGCGCCACCGCCAGCAGCCTCACCGTGTCGCCGTCCGCGACGACCAGCTACTGGGTGGCCGTGAGCAACGGCTGCGGGTTCACCGCAAGCGCGACCGCCACGGTCACCGCCTGCACCCCGCCCGGCATCGCCACCCAGCCGTCCAACGCCACCACGACCGCAGGGCAGGGCGTGACCCTGAGTGTCACCGCGAACGGCAGCGGGCCGTTCACCTATCAGTGGTACCAGGGCGCCGCGCCCTCGACCGCCGCGCCGATCACCGGCGCGACCGCCAGCACCTTCAACACCGGCCCGCTCTCGGCGACCACCAGCTTCTGGGTGCGCGTGACGAGCGGCTGCAACGGCGGGGTGGCCTCGAGCAACACGGCCACGGTCACCATCGTCAGCGTCATCACGCGCGTGCAGGCAGCGAGCGGCATGGCCAACTCCCAGCCCAGCATCACCGTGAGCTGGCCGCACGCCACCACGGCGGGGAACCTGCTGGTGGCCACCATCTCCGGGTCGAACGTGACCGCCATCGGCAACTTCACCGCGCCGGCCGGCTGGCTGCTGGCCAAAAACTACGAGTGGAACAACATCCACGCGGCGATCTACTACTACCCGAACAACCCCGGCGGCCGCACCGCGGAGACCTTCACCGTGGCGCGCTTCCCGGACCTCACGCTGCAGCTCTTGGAGTACTCCGGCATCGCCTCGGCCTCGCCGCTCGACAAGACCGCGTTCAACGGCGACAACTTCGTGAGCGGCGGCACCGTCTCGACCGGCACCACGGCGGTCACGGCGCAGTCGAAGGAGCTGGTCATCAGCGCGCTCTGCATCTACGCGCAGGACAACTTCACCAGCCCCACCAACTCGTTCGCCGAGGTGAGCGACCTCAACGTCTACTGGAACCTGACCACCGCCACGTTCGAGCGCATCGTCACCGCGCCGGGCGCGTACGGGCACAGCGCCACGGTCAGCGCCTCGACCCAGTGGGTAGGCGTGATCGCCACGTTCAAGTCCGCCGACACCACGGCGGCGAACCTGGGGCCCGCCACGTCGCTACTGGCGCAGGCCGCGCCTCCGGCGCCGGGCGTCGGACGGTGAAGAGGAAGGTGACCGTCACCGCGAGGTGACGGTCACCTCGCGCCTCTCCCGTGTCGCAGCGCCGCACGCCCCGTGTACACGTGCACACCCGCCGCGCTGCACTGCAGCGCCCCCGCGCTGCACGTGCACACCCACCGCGCTGCACTGCAGCGCCCCCGCGCTGCACGTACACACCCGCCGCGCTGCACTGCAGCGCGCCCGCGCTGCACGTACACACCCGCCGCGCTGCACTGCAGCGCGCCCGCGCTGCACGTACACACCGCCGCGCTGCACTGCAGCGCGCCCGCGCTGCACGTACACACCCGATGCGCTGCACTGCAGCGCTCCGGCGCTGCACGTGCACACCCACCGCGCTGCACTGCAGCGCTCCGGCGCTGCACGTGCACACCCGCCGCGCTGCACTGCAGCGCCCCCGCGCTGCACGTGCACACCCGCCGCGCTGCACTGCAGCGCTCCCGCGCTGCAGGTGCACACCGCCGCGCCGTCCCGGCGCCCCGGGGATCGTCGAAATGGCGGCGAGGACGCCGCCAAGCCAGCCGGCGGGGACGCCGGCGCTCCGGCGTATGGGACTCATGTCGCTAGAATCCCCCCTCATGAAATGGATCGCGCTTTCTCTGATCTTCGCCGCCTCCATCGCCACCGCGCAGACGACGGATCCTCCCGCCACCGCCAAGGCGCTGGAGCGGCATGACACGTCGATGGACCGCGGGTTCGACGACATCGACCGCGACGTCGACGACGTGCTCTGGTACTTCAAGCTCGGCGACGTGGCGGCCATCGACAAGGTCCGCATCGCCACCAGCAAGCCGCTGCGGATGAAGAACCCCACCGGCCAGGGGGCGGGCAACGCGCTGATCATGCCGGTCTACGTCTTCACGCCGAAAGGCCAGAAGGGACCGGCGCCGCTCGTGGTCTTCGTTCACGGCGGCGTGCACGGCCGCATGGACTCCGGCTACGCGCACATCCTGCGCGAGCTCCTCGGCCAGGGCTACGTCATCGTCTGCCCGGAGTACCGCGGCAGCATCGGCCACGGCAGCGACCACTACGAGCAGATCGACTACGGCGGCGCCGAGATCGACGACGTGCACGACGCGCGCAACTGGGCGGTGGAGAACCTCCCGGTCGACGCGAACCGCGTGGCGATCATCGGCTGGAGCCATGGCGGATTCCAGACGCTGATGAACATCGCGCGTTGGCCGAAAGACTACACCGTCGCCTACGCCGGCGTGCCGGTGAGCGACCTGGTGCAGCGCATGGGCTACAAGTCGGCCGGCTACCGCGCCACCTTCGAGGAGTTCATCGGCAAGCAGGCGGTCGACAACGTGGCGGAGTACCGCAAGCGCTCGCCGGTCACCTACGCCGACAAGATCGACACGCCGCTGCTGATCCACTCCACCACCAACGACGAAGACGTGAACGTGCTTGAGGTCGAGCACATGATCGCGGCGCTGAAGGCCGCGGGGAAGAAGTTCGAGTACAAGATCTACGAGAACGCCCCCGGCGGCCACGTCTTCAACCGCATCGACACCCGGCTGGCGCGCGACTCGCGCAAGGAGATCTGGGAGTTCCTCGGCAGGTACCTGAAGTGACGCTCCGAATCGTCCTGATCGTATTGTTTGCCGCCGCCGCCGCACGCGCCGAGCTCGTTCGCTACCGGAGCGGGAATCCGGAGGACGCGCGGTCCCGGCTGCACGGACCGGTGCTGATCCTCGACGGCGGCGGCGGATCGGATTCCACCGCGGCCTACCAGCTGGCCATCGACAAGGTGCGCGGCTGCACCGACTGCGACACGAAGCTCGACGTCGTCGTTCTCCGCGCCTCGGGGGCGGACGGCTACAACGCCTACTTCATGGAGATGAAGGGCGTGAACGCGGTGCAGTCGCTGGTCATCACCGACCGCCAGTCCGCCGCGCGCTCCGACGTGCTCGAGACCGTGCGCAGGGCGGAGCTGGTCTTCTTCGCCGGCGGCGACCAGTGCAACTACATCCGCTGGATCAAGGACACGCCCGTGGAGCTGGCGGTCAAGCATGTCTACCAGCGCGGCGGCGCGGTCGGCGGCTCCAGCGCGGGATTGGCCATCCAGGGCGAGATCTCCTACGACGCCTGCCCGAACCAGAGCGCCGTCTCGGCCGAGGTGCTGAAGGATCCGTTCAGCGTCGACGTCAGCCTCTCGCGCCACTTCTTCGACTGGCCGCCCCTGCGCGACGTGATCACCGACACGCACTTCAAGAAGCGCGACCGGATGGGGCGCCTGCTGGTCTTCCTGGCCCGCACGCTCGCGGAGGGGAAGGAGCGGCGCGTGATCGGATTCGGCGTGAACGAGGGAGCGGTGGCGGTGATGGACGGCGACGGCAAGGCGCAGGTCTTCGGGACCGGCCCGGTCAACGTCATCGTCGCCAATCATCCGGCCGCGGTGCTGGAGAAGGGCGCGCCGCTGACGTATCGCGGCTATCAGATCTGGCACTTCGACGCCGGCCAGACCATCGACGTGAAACGCCTGCCGCCGGGCGCGGCGAAGACGATCGACGTCGTCGCGGGCGAGATCAAGGGCGACCCGTATTGAGCTGCGCGAGCAGGGCGCGGGCGGTGCTGAGGTCGTCCGCGTAGCGCTGCGGCGGCGCGGTGTCGATGAATTGCCGCAGCGCGTCGCGCGCCACGTCGTTTCGTCCCGCGCGGCTGGCCACGATGGCCATGTTGTAGAGCGAGTCGTACAGGCGCGGATCGGCGGTCACCGCGCGGCGCCACCACGCGATGGCCTGTTCGGGACGTCCGCTCTTCGCCTCGATCACGCCCATTAAATTGAGCGCGGCGGGCATGCGGTCGTTGAGCGCGAGGGCCTTGCCGAGATTGATCCGCGCTGCGTTTGCGTCGCCGGCGCGCAGCGCGACCACGCCGAGGTTCTGGTAGGCGGTGGCGTTCGTCCGGTCGATCGACAGCACGCGGTCGAAGGTCTGCGCCGCGCCGCGCAGGTCGCCGCTGTCGGCGAGCGCGATGCCGTAGGCGTTGAGGATGTCGGGGTCGCGCGTCGCCGCGAACGGCTGCAGGATCTGCAGCGCCTCCTTCCCCTGGCCGGTGGAGCTGAGCAGCAGTCCCAGCCGCACCTTCATCGCCTCGTTCGCCGCGCCCGACTGCACGGCGCGCCGCAGCATCTCGATCGCCGCCTGCGGGTTCTCGCTCTGCTGCAGCATGAAGGCGAGCATCTCCTCGGCCACTTTGATCCGCGGGTTCTTCTTCAGGATGGCGCGCAGCAGCTCGATGGCCTTCGGGAGCTGGCCGGTCTGGTAGCGCGCCACGACCTCGTGCAGCTCGTTGTCGACGCCGACCAGGTTCTTCGGGTCGTCGGCGACGCCGTACGTTTTCGCACCGGCGCTGCCCGAGATGTAGCCGAGGCTCATCAGCTGCGCCTTCTGCGACTCGTCGACCTTGCGCTCGGCGCTCTGCGCGTTCGGCGCGGCGTCCGCCAGGAGTTTGCGGAGGGCGAAGAGATTGCGGCGGTCGGAGTCGGCGAGGTTGTGCGTCTCGTCCGGCAGGACGTAGAGCTCGGGCAAGGGGAGATCGATGTACTTGCGCCCGTCGTGAATCACGCCGACCAGCGGCGCCCATCCGCGGTTGAGCGACGCGGAGAGCGCCTCGAAGTAGCTGTCGACCGGCGATGCCGCGGCGAGGAGGTCGCGACCGGGAAGTGGCGACGGCGGGCTGAAGCCCGCCGCTGCACGACGGAGCAGGGTCGGGACGATGTCGATGTGGCGCGCGGGGCGCGACTCGCGGCGCGGCGTGGCCTCGGGATCGACGATCAGCAGCGGCACCTTCAGCGTCGACTCGTAGGCGAAGAGGCCGTGCGTCAGTTCGCCGTGATCGCCGAGCGCCTCGCCGTGATCGCCGGTGATGACCACGACGGTGTTGGGGTTCTTCGCCAGGATCGGCGGGAGGAATCGCGAGAGCTGCTCGTCGACGTAGGCGATCTCGCCGAGGTACGGCGCGTCGCGATACTGCTCGCGGAACGGCGAGGGGGGATCGTACGGCGCGTGCGGGTCGTAGAGATGGATCCAGACGAACTTCTTGCCGCTCGCCGAGTCGATCCACGCGCGCGCGGCGCGCAGCGTCTCCTCGGCCGGGCGCTCCTGCACCACGAAGTCGAGCGGGTTGGACGCCTCGCGGTACTTGTCGTCGTAGAGGTCGAAGCCGGCGTTGAGCCCGAAGCGCGAGTCGAGCGGGAAGGCGCTGACGAACGCCGCGGTGGAGTAGCCGGCGCCCTTCATCAACGCGCCGAGCGTGCGGTGGCTCGCGTCGAGCGTGAAGCCCGCGTTGTCGCGGATGCCGTGCTGGTACGGATAGAGGCCGGTGAGGATGTTGGCGTGAGAGGGGAGGGTGACCACGTTGTGCGCGTGCGCGTTGGTGAAGACGACCCCGCGCGCGGCGAGCGAGTCGAGGTAGGGCGTCCTGACGCGCGCGTTGCCGGCGAAGCCGAGGGCGTCGGCGCGCAGGGTGTCGATGGTGATGAGGATGACGTCGGGCGCGGCGTGGCGGCGGCACGATGCGAGCGCGGCGAGGATTACGAGCACGATGATGAGCGGCCGCTCACCAGTGTCCTTCTCCCCGCTTGCGGGGAGAAGGTGCCCGAAGGGCGGATGAGGGGTGCGCGGCTTCATGACCCCTCACCCGGCCCTTCGCTGCGCTCAGGGCCACCCTCTCCCCGCTTCGCGGGGCGAGGGGCACTCGATCCAGCGTGCGCGCGCGGTTTCATGGTCCGAACTTCCGCCGTGCCTGCGCGGCCCAGTACCGCGCGCCGTTCTCGTCGCCGACGACCTTCAGCGTCTCCACGATCGCGGCGTAACTTGCGGGAGTCGGCGCGGCCTCGATCAATTGATACACGAGCGGCGTGGCCTGCTCGCCGCGGCCTTCGCTGATCAGCAGCACGATGAGGCCCTGGTAGGCGCGCGGATCGCCCGGCGAGAGCGCGATCTCCTGCCGGAACGCGGCCTCCGCGTCCGTGTTGCGCCCGAGCCGCGCCAGCAGGTCGCCGCGCAGGAAGGCCAGGCCGGCGAACGGCGGCTTGCGCTCGGCGGCGATGATGCGCGCCGCCTCGTCCGCCGCGGCCAGCGCGTCGCCGGTGCGGTTGGCCTGCTTGAGGACGCGCGCGAGCGTGACCTGCGCCGCGGCGCCGGTCGCCTGGCGCGCCTGCGCTTCCGCGCCGGCGAGGTCGCCGCGGGCCAGGGCGATGCGCGCCAGCGCCTCGTGCGCGCGCGGCGCATCGAGCGGCAGAGCCAGCTCGGCGTGCTGCCGCGCGTCGTCGAGACGCCCAGCCTCGAGCGCGAGCTCGGCCACGGACATCATCAGTTCCGGCGCCCGGGGATTCGTCTTCAGCCCTTCCTTGGCCGCGGCGATCGCCTCATCGATGCGTCCGAGGCGTTGGTAAGCCTTGGCGGTGACGTCCCAGAGGTCGGTCATGCCGGGGTTGTCGCGGAGGATCTTGCGGAACGCGTCGAGCGCCTCGGCGTTCCTCCCCGCGCGGAAGAGCGAGAACGTGCCGCGCAGGTCGCGAAAGGTCTGCACCTTGTCCTTCGGATCGGCGAGCGTCTCCACCGCGGCGCCGCCGCCGAGGTAGCCGAGCGCGGCGAGCTTCGCCGCCTCTTCAGGCGCGATCGCCGCGGGCGCGGCGGCCGGCGTCACCATCGACGCGATGGTGCGCTTCATCGCGGCGTAGGTGCGGCGGTCGGACCGGACGAGGTTCGTCCTCTCGGCGGGATCGGCGGCCAGGTCGTACAGCTCGGGGCGCGGCGCATGGATGAAGTGCTTTGCGCCGTCGGTGAGCGAGTGGAGGTCGCTCCAGCCGAAGTGAAAGCGCGGGTAGAACGTCTCGCTGTAGACGGGGCGCGGCGCGCGGGGCGTTACGCCGGGCGGCAGCGCGATGTGTAACTTGTCGAGGACGAGCGGCATCACGTCGCGCAATCCGACCGCCTCAGGCACGCGCGACCCGCGTTGCGATCCCGGCAGCTTGACCATCAGCGGCACCTGGATCGCCTCGCGATACAGAAAGATTCCATGCTCGTCCTCGCCGTGATCGCCGAGGCCTTCGCCGTGATCGGAGAGGAGGACGATGAGCGCGTTGTCGTACAGGCCGCGCGCCTTCAGCGATTCGAAAAAGCGCCCGACGATGGCGTCGGCGGCGGCGATCTCCGCGTCGTACGGCGCGAACTGCGAGCGGTACGGCTCGGGCGCGTCGTACGGCGCGTGCGGCTCGTAGAGGTGCAGCATGGCGAACAGCGGCCGCGAGGAATGCTCGCCGATCCAGCGGTCGAGCGACGCCGCGGTCTCGGCGCCGTTGCGCTGCAGGCCGCCGAGCGATTGATCGGCGCGCTGCGGGATGGCGTCGTCGAAGAAGTCGAACCCGCGGTCGATGCCGCTGTCGCGGCGCATGACGTACGCCGATACCGCCGCGCCCGTCGCGTAGCCGTTGCGCTTCAGCAGCTCGGCCAGCGTGGCGCGCTTCGGATCGAGGCGGTAGCCGGCGTTGTCGCGGATGCCGGTGTCCGCCGGAAGGAGCCCGGTCAGGATCGTGGCGTGCGAGGGGAGGGTGAGCGGACAGTGGCTGTACGCGTGCTCGAAGACGATCGCCTGCCGCGCGAAGGCGTCGATGGCCGGCGTGCGCACGCCGCGGTAACCGTAGGCCGGAAGGTGATCGGAGCGCAGCGTGTCGATGGAGATGAGGATCACCGGCGGGCGTTGTGCGGGCTTCTCACGCGCACACCCGCACATCGCTGTCACCGCGATCAGGAGGATCCACCGCCGCATCGGCGCGAATGATAAGGGTTGTGGCGGGGTCGCGAGGTCTCGCGGTCTCGCGGGGCTCGCGCCCGCGGCCTTTGGCGCTGCGAGACCTCGAGACCCCGCAACCCCGCAACCACGTCAACGAACGGCCCGCCGCGCAGGACGGCGGGCCGTTCGTTGATCAGAACTTGATGCGCGCGCCGAACCGCAGGATGCGCGGGCTCATGAGGGTGGAGATGTGGTTGTAGAGCGGGTTGGTGCCGTCGGCGCCGACGTCGAGCAGCGTGTTGCGGTCGAGGACGGTGTGCGTGTTCAGCACGTTGAAGGCGTCGATGGAGATGTTCAGCGCCGCCTTGTGCGCGAGCGAGAAGTCCTTGGCCAGCCGCAGGTCGAGGTTGGTGATGTTCGGCAGGCGGCTGTCGTCGAAGTTCGACGAGACCAGCAGGTTCTTCTGCGTTCCCTCGCGCCGGTCGCGGAAGCTGACGCGGTAGGGGATGAGGTACCCCTCGCGGCCGTTCAGCGCGGCGCCGACGCTTACCTGCCACGGCAGCTGGTAGACGCCGGTGAGGCTGTAGGCCCAGCGCGAGTTGATGTAGTTGTTGCCGATGCCGCCGCCCGACGCCACCGTCGCGCCGTCGCAGACCGAGCAGCTGTCGAAGGAGTTGGTGCTGTTGCTCAGCAGCGGAGAAGGATCGACGATCGCGTCCGTCCCGACCTGCTGCGTCCAGTCCGAGAGCGTGACGTTGGCCCGCATCATCCAGCGGTTCGACATTCGCTTGACCGCGGTGAGCTCCAGGTCCTGGTAGGTCTGCGTGTAGTCGTCGCGGTTGGTGAAGACGTAGAACACCGGCGTGGCCACGCCGGTCTTGAGCGTGTAGTACGGCACGCTGTAGGCCTGCCCGTTCGGCAGCTTGCCGGTGCGGTTGCCGGCCAGCGTGTAGTCGGCGGTGGTGTAGAAGTCGCCCGCGCCGCGCGTCTTCTCGAAGCGGTTCCAGGTGAAGTCCTGGCTCTTGCGGTAGGTGTAGTTCGCGCTGAGGGCGAAGCCGGGGGTGAGCTCGTATTGCCCGCCGACGATGAACTCGTTGGTGTTGGGAGGCTTCATCCCGTAGTCGACGCGCCCCGGCGAGTAGCCGGCCGCCGTGTTGTTGGGATCGATGTTGGCGAACGAGTAGACGCCGGAGGCGAAGTCGATCTCGTTGCGCTGCACGTTGCGGTCGCCGTTCAGGTCGTCCCAGTAGTAGTAGAGGTACTGGACGCGATAGAACGGGTTCGACGACCCGACGTCGCTCGAGCCGAGCTGATTGATGTAATGCGCGTAGCTCCCTCGCACCAAAGCTCGGTGGTCCTTGCCGAAGGCGTAGGTGAGCCCGACGCGCGGCGAGAATCCGTTCCAGTGCAGCGCCTTGTCGTCGCCTTTGTAGTCGACTGCCGGGAGGATGTCCGGAACGAGCGGGTTGGCCGGAACGGAGCTGGCGAAGTTCTGGGCGCTCTGCATGTCGTACCGCGCGCCGACGTTCACGGTCAGGTTGCCCATCAGGATGGTGTCGCCGACGTAGAAGTCCTTGTACTTCGAGCCGAACTCGGGGACGGCGTTGCGCGTCAGCGCGGCGAGCGCCGAGCCGTCGTAGAAGTTGCCGAAGGTCTGGTTGCCCGGCCACGAGGTGATCGAGCTGGCCGGCGTGTTGCGGTACTCGAAGCCCCACTTCAATTCGTGATCGAGCTTGCCGGCGCTGAGGAACTTCGAGCCGTCGACGCGGTAGTCCTTCTGGGGCACCTCCTGGTGGAAGTAGCTGTAGGTGCGGTGCCAGCCGGCCGCCACGGTGGGATGTGATTTGGCGTAGCTGCTGCTCGTCCACCACGCCGGCACGTCGCGGCCGCCGATCGGCGTCAGCGTGTAGCCGTTGTCGATGATGCCGACCAGGCCGGTGACGTAGAAGTCGTTGCCGAAGATGGCCGTGTCTTCGATCTTGAGGACGTGCCCGGGGCCGCTCTGATCGGTGGCCGACTCGATCGGCCTGGTGATGCTCAGGCCGCGGCCGTGCACGGTCTTGTTGTTGTACATGTAGTACGCCGAGGCGTTGTTCGACGGAGTGACCTGCAGGTTGATCTTGCCGTTCCAGCTGGTCAGGTGAGTCTTCTGCGCGATGGTCGGGCCGGCGATGAAATTGTCGATGTCGTTCTTGGAGTACGCCCCCCAGATCCAGAGGCGGTCGCGCAGGATCGGGCCGCCGCCCTCGACGCCGTAGTCGACGATCTCGTTGATCGAGTTCGCCGAGGAGAGGTACGACTTCGCCTCGGTCGGGATCACCGGGTCGGACTGGAACTCCTTGTCGGTCCAGAAATAGCGCCCGGAGCCGGAGACGTCGTTCGTGCCGCGCTTGGAGACCAGGTTGATCTGCACGCCCGGCGTGCGCAGGCGCGGGTCCGATCCGCCGGTGCTGATCTGCATGTCCTGGAACGAGTCGAAGTCGTAATAGAAGTCCGAGGTTCCCGTGGCCTGCATCTCGGTGACGTTCACGCCGTCCAGGTTCCACTCGGTCTGGTGGCGCTCGATGCCCTTGCCGATGAAGTACGACTGCTGGCCGGACTGATTGCCGCCGACGTTGACGGTGCTGACCAGCACGCCCGGCACGGTCTGCAGCACGACCCACGGGTCGCGCGCCGACGGTACCTCGCGCAGCTCCTGCTCGTTGATGTCCGAGCCGGTGCCGGTCTGTCGCACGTCGATCAGCGGCGTGGCGCTGGTTACGGTGATGGCCTCGGAGACCGCCGGCGAGAGCGTGAAGTCGATGTCCGAATTCGCGCCGATGCTGACGTCCACCGTGCGGCGGACGCTCGAGAAGCCGCTCAGCTCCGCCCGGATGTCATACCGCCCGGGCGCCTGGTTGAGAAAACGATAGTTGCCGTTCGCGCCGGTGACGAACACCTGCGGCGCGCCGATGCCGGAGAGAGTGACCGTGACGCCCGGAATTCCGTTGCCCTGGCTGTCGGTGACCGCCCCCACCACGTTGCCGCCGGCCGTCTGGCCGAAGGCGGAGAATGCGGCGAGCAATGAAAGCCCGGCGGTGAACGTCATGATGAGCCGGACATAGCGTTGGAGCCGTTGGTGTCGATTCATTGCTCCCCCTTTTCTCGATGAATTCGGGAACACTGCGCCTCGATCACCGCTAAGTCAATCGTAAAATCCGCCGCGAAATGCGCACACGAATTCTGATCCTTCTCGCCCTCCTGATCGCGCCGTTCGCCTTCGCCGCGGAGACGAAACGGCCGCTGTCGCTCGACGACCTGGCCAAGCCGCGCGCGGTGTCCGACCCGCAGCTTTCACCGGACGGCCGCTGGATCGCCTACGTCGTCGGCACCGCCGACGTCGAGAAAGACAAGCGCGACTCCGATCTCTGGATGATCGGCTGGAACGGCGAAGACCGCGTGCGCCTGACGTCGCTGCCCGAAAGCAGCGAGAGCCGCCCGCGCTGGAGCCCGGACGGCCGCTACCTGGCGTTCGTCGCCACGCGCGGCGACGAAGCGGAGAAGAAGAAGGGAGGACAGGTCTGGCTGCTCGACCGCCGCGGCGGCGAGGCGCAGAAGCTGACCGACATCAAAGGCGGCGTCTCCGACTTCGCCTGGTCGCCCGACGGCAAGCGCCTGGTGCTCGTCGTCGACGACTTCGATCCGAGCTCCGATCCGGAGAAGAAGGAGGGTTGGAAGCGCAAGACCGCGCCGCCGATCGTGATCGACCGCTATCACTTCAAGCAGGATCGCGACGGCTACCTCGGCGCGCTGCGCTCGCACCTGCAGCTCTTCGACGTCGAGGCGCGCACCGCCGAAGTGCTGACTTCCGGGATGTTCGACGAGCGGACGCCGAGCTGGTCGCCGGACGGGAAGTGGATCGCCTTCGTCAGCAATCGCGAGAAGGATCCGGACCGCATCGACAACACCGACATCTTCGTGGTCGAGGCGAAGAAAGGGGCGGAGCCGCGCCGCCTGACGTCCTTCCCCGGCCGCGACGCCGGCCGCCCCGCGTGGAGTCCGGACGGGCAGAGCATCGCCTTCCTGCAAGGCGACGAGCCGAAGTACACCGCCTACAACCTGAACAAGCTGGCGGTGGTGCCGGTGGCCGGCGGACCGCCGCGTGTGCTCACCGCGTCGCTCGACCGCGCGGTGCAGGAGCCGATCCTCTGGAGCGCGGACGGCAAGTCGCTCACCTTCATCGTGCAGGACGACCGCATCACCTACATCGCGCGCGTGCCGGCGGCCGGCGGCGCGGTCGAGACGCTGAGCGGCGGACGCCGCGTCGTCTCGTCGCTCTCACCCGGCAGGGACGGCAATTTCGCGCTGCTCGCCGCGACCGCGAGCGAGCCCGACGAGGTCCACGCGCTCGAGAACGGCAGCCTTCGCCGCGTCTCGCACGAGAACGACGCCTGGCTGGCCGGCGTGCAGCTCGCCACGGTCGAGGACTTCACCTGCCGCGCCAAGGACGGCAACGAGGTGCACGGCCTGATGTTCAAGCCGCCGTCGTTCGAGGCGGGGAAGAAATACCCGGCGCTGCTGAACATCCACGGCGGCCCGAACAGCCAGGACCAGCACGCCTTCAGCTTCGAGCGGCAGCTGCTCGCCGCGAACGGCTACGTGGTGCTGGCGGTGAACTACCGCGGCAGCGCGGGCCGCGGGAACGCCTACCAGAAAGCGATCTTCGCCGACTGGGGGAACAAGGAGGTGACCGACCTCCTCGCCGCCGTCGACTACGCCGTCGCCGCCGGCGTCGCCGATCCCAACCGCCTCGGCATCGGCGGCTGGAGCTACGGCGGCATCCTCACCGACTACACCACCGCCACCGACAAGCGCTTCAAGGCCGCCGTCTCCGGCGCCGGCAGCGCGCTGCAGCTCTCGATGTACGGCAGCGACCAGTACACCACGCAGTACGAGCTCGAGCTCGGACCGCCATGGAAGGCACTCGGGCCGTGGATCAAGGTGTCGTACCCCTTCCTCCACGCCGACCGCATCACCACCCCGACGCTCTACATGGGCGGCCAGTCCGACTTCAACGTCCCCATCATCGGCAGCGAGCAGATGTACCAGGCCCTCCGCAGCACCGGCGTCGACACGCAACTGGTGATCTACCCCGGCCAGTACCACTCCATCACCACCCCCAGCTACGTGCGCGACCGGCTGGAGCGGTATTTGGGGTGGTACGCGAAGTACTTGGGGATGAAGTAGCATCGAGGCATGCCGAATCACCGTGCCTTCGGTCAGCGGCGGTCACTCACCGCCGGCCGTGAGGAGGTCGCGGCGCAGGAAGTGGCGGACGCGCTCGCGGCCACCGCCGCCGAACGAGTGGAGGCGATGATCGCCCTGCTCGACAGCGCGTACGCGTTATGGGTGGCGAGAGGGTTCCATCGTGACGAAGGACTTTGCCGATTTCCTCGAGTCACTCAACAGAGAAGGCGTGGCCTATGTCGTGATCGGGGGGATTGCAGTGCTGTCCCACATCCCCTACCGGACGACGCGTGACCTCGACGTGCTGATCGAGCCGTCGCTCGACAACGGGGAGAAGGCGCGGCGCGCGGTTGCGGCCTGGGGCTCATTCGAGCCGGAGTACTCGGCGGCGGATTTCGTTTCCGGCGACATTCTTTCGTTCGGCGGTCTCTTGCGCGTGGAGCTTCACAGCCGAGTGCCCGGCGTGACCTGGCAGGAGGTCTGGGATGGCCGGATGGAGAGCGAGTTCCTCGGCGTGCCGACGGCGTTCGCCGGCGTGGAGGAGCTGATCCGCATGAAGCGCGCGACGGCCAGCGCCGAGAAAGACCTTCCCGATGTGCAGCGGCTGGAGGCGCTAAGAAAAGGCCGGCGCTGACGCAATTCGCCCGGCGTGCGGCTATGCTCCCGCGCCATGAAACGAAGAATTGCCGTCATCCCCGGCGACGGGATCGGTCCGGAGGTCACGCGCGAGGGGGTCAAGGTCCTCGCGTCCGTCAGCGAGCGAGCGGGGCTCGGGCTGGAGTTCGTCTCCTTCGATTGGGGGGCGGACACCTACCTGGCCACCGGCACGTCGCTTCCCGCCGGCGCGCTGGACGACCTCCGGCAGAACTACGCCGCGGTCTACCTCGGCGCGATCGGCGATCCGCGCGTGCCGAACATGCAGCATGCCCGCGACATCATTCTCGGACTCCGCTTCGGGCTCGACCTCTACGTCAACTGCCGGCCGGTGCATCTGCTGCACGAGTCGATCTGTCCGATCAAGGGGCAGACGCCGGCCGAGGTCGACTTCGTGATCTTCCGGGAGAACACGGAAGGGCCGTACGCGGGGGTGGGCGGCAACTTCAAGTTCGGCACCGCCGACGAAGTGGCGATGCAGCAGGATGTGTCGACGCGCAAGGGCGTGGAGCGGATCATCCGCTACGCCTTCGAGTTCGCCGTCGCGCACGGCCGCCGCTCGGTCTGCATGGCGGACAAGCACAACGTGCAGCCGGCGGTCGGCGGGCTGTGGCTGCGCGTCTTTCATGAGGTGGCGCGCGAGTACCCGGCCATCGACTCCTTCCACATGTTCGCCGATGCCTTGGCGCTGCAGATGGTGCGCGAGCCGCACCGCTTCGGCGTGATCGTGACGAACAACCTCTTCGGCGATCTGCTCACCGATCTCGGCGCGGCGCTGGAGGGCGGCCTGGGCATGGCGGCGTCGGCGAACCTCAATCCCGGACAGATCTCGATGTTCGAACCGATTCACGGCAGCGCGCCGCCGTTCGCGGGGAAGGACGTCGCCAATCCGATGGGGATGATCCTCACCGGCGCGATGATGCTGGACGCGCTGGGTCATGCCGCCGAGGCGCGTCAGGTCGAGAGCGCGGTGGCGGGCTGCGTCGCCGCCGGCGAGGGAACGCCCGACATCGGCGGCCGGCTCGGCACGCGCGCTACGGGCGATGCGATTCTGCAGCGCCTTCGCGAGACCTGAGCAGCATCGCCAGCATGGCGATCCCGATCGTGACCACCGCTACCTGCGAGCCGATCGCGCCGCGCGTGTGCAGCGCGTCGTAGGCCAGGCCGACCAGCGCGGGACCGATCACGCGCGCCAGCGCGGTCATGGAGCTCGACACGCCGAGGATGCCGCCGCGGTGCGAGGGGGGAGCGACCTTGCTGATGAAGGCGCTCATGGTGGGAAGGCAGAGACCCTGGCCGACGCCGGTCAGGCAGGTGGCGGCGATCAGAACGCCGCGCGAGGCGGTGAGCGGGATGAGGAGGAGTCCCGCGGCCAGTGACGCCGCGCCGATCAACCCCGAGGTCACGTCGCCGAACCGGCGGCTCATGCGGTGAATGACGCCGAGCTGCAGCACGATGACCACCACGCCCATCAGCCCCATCAGCCAGCCGATCTCCCGCGCGGTGAGCGCGTAACGGTCGCGTCCCACCATCACCAGGATCGGCGACAGCGAGGCCAGCGCGCACATCAGCACCGCCAGCGCGCCGGCGCTGAGCCGCAGCAGCGGCATGCGGAAGAGAATCTTCCAGCTCTCGATGTCGAGGATCGACCAGCGCGCGTGCGACTCTCCGGCGGGGCCGGAGCGGAGCGATTCCGGCAGCGCGAAGACCGCCATCAGCAGCGCCACGGAAGACAGGAGCGCCGCCGCGGCGCCGGGGAGGACGGTGGGGCGCAGCTTCAGATCCGTGGCCAGGCTGGAAAGGAGGCCGCCGAGCGGCGGACCGAGCACCAGGCCGAGACCGAAGGCCATGCTGATGCGGCCCATCTCCTTCGCGCGGTTCGACTCGTCGGTCATGTCGGCGATGTAGGCCTGCGCCGCGGGGATGCTCGCCGAGGCGATGCCGGAGATCATCCGCGTGGCGAAGAGCATGAACACGTTGGACGACAGCGCGAAGCAGGAGAACCCGAGCACGTTGCCGAAGAGGCTGATCATCAGCACCGGCCGCCGGCCGATCCGGTCGGAGAGCCTTCCCCAGACGGGGGAGAAGAGGAACTGCATCAGCGAGAAGCTGCCGAGGATCAGGCCGAGGGTCATGCCGCTCGCGCCGTACTCCTTGGAGACGAAGGCCAGGATCGGCACGACGATGCCGAAGCCCATCAGGTCGATGAAGACGGTGAGGAAGAGGATGCGCAGCGGCCACCGCGAGGCCGGCGCGCTCATGCCCGGAGGACGCGCTGGCGGGCCGGGCGCGGCGCGCGGCGGGCCACGCGCGGCATCTGGCCGCGGACGATGGAGGCCAGCAGCGGCTCCGCGACGGCGATCTCGTCGAGGACGCGCTGCCGTTTGGCGGGGCGCATGTTGAGCAGCAGCGCCTCGATGCGGAGGGCGCTCAGCTCGTCGCCGCCCTGTTCGCCCGCCTCGACGAACGCGGCGTGATGCTGCTCGTCGTTGCGGCCTTCGCGGTCCGCCCTGGCGAAGGCGGCGGGCAGCCCGCCGGGGCCGAGCTTCTCGATCGCCTCGCCGATCTCCGGGAGCCAGTGCAGGAACGCTCCCAGCGCGTTGAGCATCTCCAGCTCCGCGCCGGAACGATCGTCGTGGAACAGCTTGACCAGGTTGCGCACGCGGAGGAAGCGATCGCCGTTCTGGTGGCCGCGGATGATCGAGGCGCGCAGCGGATCGGCCAGCTCGGCGTGCAGCTGGCTCATGTGCAGCTTGTTCGCGCAGGCCCGGACGATGCGGATGGCGCACTCGATGGGCGAGGCATGGATGGCGTTCCAGGCCACGATGGCCGGCGCGCGATGCACCCACGAGGCATAGCCGCCGCACGGATCGTCGAACAACCCCGCTTCCAGCGCCGCCTCGGCCGAGCCGGCCGTGAGCATGCACGCGGCGATGTCGTTGAAGGAGGTCTCCGTGTTGAACGGGATGAGGACGCGATCGATGTTCATCAGGCCGTTGAGGTCGAGCGCGGCCTGGTCATGGAAGATCGACAGGTCGACTTCCACGCCGTGCGAGTCCCAGATCAGTCCCCAACCGGCGATCCAGAGGTTCTTCTCGCCGCGGGAGCGCGGGCGGGGATAGACGTAGCGCGGGAGGAAGCGAAGATCCTCGGTGTCGAGATTCTGGCCGATGCTCCGGGCCAGTTCCTCTTCCACCGGGCGATCGGCGATGAGGATCAGGTCGAAGTCCCGCATTCGCAGGGCGCTGCCGGCGAAAAGATGGTCGATCACCGCCGGCGCGCTGGCGCCGCCGATGGCCAGTCGACTCAGTCCGAAGCGGTCCCGCAACTCGTTCGCGACGAACGAGAGAATGCCGGACAGCCTCCGGACAGGCAGGGCTTTCATCCTGTGCATGACAAGTCTTGAGGAACGTGTTGGGGTATGGGTTTCGGACCGGGACCGGGTCGGATTCGCTTGCCGAAGCGAGGCGGCGATCATACGAAACTGGTCAAACCAATGTAAAGGGTTTCATAAAGTTTTTCGAAGAACCAGTTGCCAGTCGCGGCGGACCAGCGTTGCACTGCCGCCGAGAATGGTCATGAAGGCGTCAAGGGCGCGGCCCGGCGCGCGTGACATCAATCCTTCCGAAAGGTCGTCCACCAGGGCGTAGTCGTCGAAGATGACCACACCGCCGGGACGAAGCACCGTCCAGGCCAACACGGCGTCCTGTAGGACATCGCCGATCTTGTGCGACCCGTCGACGTAGACGAAATCGAACTGCGACGGCTGCAGCGTGCGGACCACCACCTGCGACGGGCCGATCAGCTTGGTCACGCGATGGCCCTGGCCCGAGGCGGCGATGTTCTCGTCGAAGCGCGCCTCGAAATAGCGCAGCAGCACGTTGACCATCGGCACGGCGAACGGATCGACGCAGACCAGGCGGCTGGTCGGATCGGTCAGGATGTTGTCGAGGAACCAGCACGCCGACTGCCCCTCGAAGCAGCCGATCTCCAGCGCCCGCACCCCCGGCACTCCCTTCAGGTGCCGCAGGTCTTTTTCCCACTCGCCGGTGTGCGGCGAGACCCAGTCGAACGAGAAGCGGTACTTGGCGTGCGGGAGGGGAGGGTTGTCGGCGTAGAGGTCGTGCATCTGGCGGGCGATCATCCGCGCCGCGCGTTCGTCGCAGCCGGCGTCGATCAGCCGCCGCATGGCCATCACCATGACGAAGCGCTGATCGTTGTGCTCCTCGGTGGAGATCGCGCTGCGCTCCCGCGCCGTGGTCAGCTCGGCGGCGCGGGCGTCGGTCTGCTGCAGCACGCGTCCCGCCATCTCGGCGGAGACCCGCCCGTTGCCGATGGCCGCGGCCCATTCCGCGTGAAGCTCCCGGGCCTGCCGGGCCAATTCCTGCTGTTTGTCGAGAAGCATCGTCTAACTCGTCCTCACCGTGTCCGCGCGCACCGCGCTTTCCGGCGCGCGTTCGGATTGCGTCCGCGGCAGCACGATGAAGAACGCGCTTCCCAGTCCGAGCTCGCTCTCCACGCGAATGCTGCCGCCGTGCATTTCGACGAATCGTTTCACAAGTGCCAGTCCGAGTCCCGTGCCTTGAGGACGCCCGCCGTGCGGCCCGTGCGCCTGGCGGAACTCCTGGAAGATCAGCTCGTGGTCCTTGGGATCGATGCCGATGCCCTGATCGGTGACGCGGATCTCGATCGAGTCGGTGGCGGGAAGGGCCCGCGCGCTGACGGTCACCGTGGAGTTTTCCGGCGAGAACTTCACGGCGTTCGAGATCAGGTTGTAGAGGATCTGCTTGACGTGCGTCGGATCGGCCTCGATGGTCGGGAAGTCGTCCGGGATGTCGACGTCGATGGAGATCTTGCGCAGCGTGGCCACGCCTTTCATCACCGCGGAGATCTCGTCGACCAGGAAGCAGAGGATGATCGCCTCGGGCTGCAGCTCCGTGCGTCCCGCCTCGATCTTGGAGAGGTCGAGGATGTTGTTGATGTGGCCGAGCAGGTACTGGCCGGAGGAGAGGATGTTCTGCAGGAAGCGGACGTGCCGCGACTCGAGGCGCTCCGATGCGTTCTCGATCAGCAGCCCGGAGAAGCCGATGATGGCGTTGAGCGGCGTGCGGAGCTCGTGGCTGGTATTCGCCAGGAAGATGCTCTTGGCGCGGTTGGCCGACTCCGCCTGCTCCAGCGCGGCCTCCACCTGCTGCTCGTGATGTTCCGCTTCGCGCCTCGCCGCGTCGGCCTCGATCTTCGCCGCCTCGGCCTGGTGCAGCGCCTCCTCGGTGCGCTCCTTTTCTTCGCTGATCTGCCGCGTGCGCTCCTCGACCACCGCCTCCAGGTGGCGGGCGCGCTCGCGGCTGAAGTGCAGCCGCGTGGTGTGCATGCCGAGGAGCAGCGCGGCCGAGGCCAGGATGGAGAGGATCAGGAACCAGCGCGTCTCGTAGAAGTGCGGCCGCAGCGTGAACGGCAGCTCGCTCCCGCGCCAGTGGACGCCGTCGTCCGACGACTCGAGCAGGAAGCGGTACTCGCCGGCCGGCAGGTTGGTGTACGACGCGGCGCGTTTCGTCCCGCCGTCGATCCAGTCGTTGTCGTAGCCGTCGACGCGATAGCGGAATCGCATCCGCTCCGGGGTCTGGAAGGTCACGCCGGAGTAGTCGAACTCGATGCGGTCGATGCCGGGAGGGACCGCGCGAAGCGCGTCGAGCCGGACCGGCTTTCCGTCGAAGGTGATGCGCTCCACGATCGGCGCCCGCGGCGGCAGCGCCGCGGCCGGCGCACCGGTGAGCTCCGAGGCGCCCTTGGCGGTGGCCAGCCAGATCCTGCCGTCGGTGGTGCGCAGCGCGGAGGGATTCGCCGCGCCGTTGCACTGCCGGCTCCCCAGGCCGTCCTCCTCGTCGAAGAACCGCGAGACGATGCGCTGCGACGCGCCGTCGGCCACCGCGTTCAGCTCCTGCTTGGTGACCGCGAACGCGCCGCGCACCGTGCCGAACCAGAGCCGGCCCTTGCCGTCGTCGACCAGCGAGACCACCTTGTCGCTGGCCAGCCCGTTCGCGGTGGTGATGGCCGAGGCCCGGCCGTCGCGAAAGCGGATCACGCCGTCGCCGTCGGTGGCGATCCAGACCGTCCCGCGCTGATCGGCGTCGGCCACGATGCCGAAGAGGCGATTGGACGGCAGTCCTCCCGGCGCCGAATGGAGCTTGAAACTGGTCCCGTCGAATTCCGCCAGGCCGGCGCCGCCGGCGACCCAGATCCGCCCGTCGGCCGTTTCGGCGATGGCCATGGCGTAGCCGGCGCCGCCGCCGCGGCCGGCGAAGCTCTCGATCCGCTCGCCGGCGCGAATGCGGTTGACGCCGAAATCGGTCGCCACCCAGAGATCGCCGCGGCGGTCGACGTGCAGGTCGCGCACGGTGTTGTTCGACAGCCCGTCGGCGGTGGTGAAGAGCGTGGTCGCCGCGCCGGAAATGCGGTACAGCCCGTTCGACGTGCCCAGCCAGCGCGTCCCGTCGGCGCTCTGCTCCATCGAGAGGATGCCGCCCGGACCATGGTCTTTCAGCCAGTTGCCGTTGTTGCGGTGATAGAGACCGTTCGCCGAACCGACCCAGAGCACGCCGCCGCGATCCTGGAAGATGGTCCGGACGTAGTCGTCCTCCAGGCCTTCGCGCTTGCCCCAGTTGCTGAACGCGCCGGCGCGGAACTGCTCCAGGCCGCCGTTCGAGCCGATCCAGATGCTCCCTTCGTCGTCCTCGAAGATGGCGCGGATGGTCGGGTTGAGCAGGCCGTCGGCCAGCCCGTACGACGCCATCCGGCCGCCGGCGAGGCGGAACAGGCCGTGGCTGTAGGTGCCGATCCAGAGGTTGCCGTCGCGGTCGCGATGCAGCGCCGTGACCTGGTCGGCGGGGAGCGCGCCGATCCGTTCGACGCGGCTGCAGGCGATGCGATCGAGTCCGGTCGCAGTTCCGACCAGCAGCGCGTCGGGACCGTCGGCGGCGAGGGTGACGATGCGGTGGCTGGAGAGGCCGCCGACGCGCTCCGCGGCGCCCGCGCCGCGCCGGTAGCGACTGAGTCCGGCCGAGGTGCCGATCCAGATCGCGTCGCCGGTCGCCGCCAGCGCGGTGATCGGACTGGCCGGCAGTCCGATCTGCACCTCCGCGGCCCCGTTGCTGTCGACGCGCATCAGCCTCCCGCCCGCGGTGCCGATCCAGACGGTGCCGTCCGGGGCGTCGACCATCGCCGCGATGATGTCGGGGCCGCCGGCGAGTGCCACGGTCTCGAAGCGGCCGTCGCGATAGCGCATCAGGCCATCGTTGGTGCCGATCCAGATGGTGTCGCTGCCGGTCCGGGAGAGCATGCGGATGGCATTGCTGGCCATGCCCGGCGCGGAGGAGCGGTCGAGGACGTGGAACTCCTCGCCGTTGAAGCGCACCAGCCCTTCATAGGTGGCGAGCCAGAGATAGCCGTCGGGCGTCTGAACGAACCCCCGCACCGTGCCGTGCGGCAGGCCTTGCGAGACGGTCCAGGTCCGCCTGACGTATTGCGGGATCGAGCGATCCGCCGGCAGCCCGGCGAGGCGCCCCGCCCCGATGAGCACCAACCCGGCGGCGAGAACCCGTAATCGTCCGATCATCCGGAAGTACGGCTCACGGTAAAACGATCGCATGGCCGGGTCAATCGCGAGGGGCAGGGGAGACGCCAATATTGTAGGCTTGACAGAATGAGTTATGGAACATAAAACAATGGCCGGGTAGTTCCGCCGAACAACTTTGATCGTAGCGCCGCTCACCGGCTTTGGAGGGCATCATGGGTGAACAGTCGGCTCTGGTCGTCTCCGTCACGCAACAGGAAGGCGACAAAATCGTCTTGTCGATTCCACTGGCAGGGTTCCCGGAGGGGTTTCAACTCCAGGAAGGGGACCAGATCGTCCTGATCCGGGGTGCCAACGGACTGGAGGCGAGGCCGCTGGCGCACGCCCGCGAGCTCCATCGCGCGCCCGAGCGGAAAGGGCGCACCCTCGCCGCCGACAATCGGGAGTTCGAGACACAGCAGGCGACGCTCGAGGCGGAGTCGCAGGACGATCGGACCGCTCTTTTCACAGTACCCAACGAAGGCGGACGGCCGGAGAAGGTTCTCTCGGTCCGTTCACCGCGGCGCTAGAACCGTGAGTCTGCTGGCGACAGTGGCCGCGCTCACGACGGCGGCGGTGCTCCTTCGCGCCTTCGTCGGGAAGGTGCGCCGCCCCGGTGAGTTGGCGTCGACGATGGGGCGCCTCGGCGTGCCGCGGCAGGCGGCAATGCCCGCCGCCGTCGCGCTGATCGGCGCCGAGCTCGCGGTCGCGGTCGCCGTGCTCTTCCGTCCCGCCGCCGCGCTCACGCAGGCGGCGATCGTCGCGCTGGCGCTCATCTTCGCGGCGGCGGGGCTGCTGGCGATGCGGCTCGAGGAGCGCGTGGCCTGCAACTGCTTCGGCGCCGGCGGCGGAGACCTCGGGATGCGGCAGGTGATCCTGCTGATTCCGTGGACGGTGCCGGTGGCGATCCTCCACTACGGCGGGCCTTCGATGCCGGCGGGAAGGGGAGCGGCGCTGTTCGCGGCGGCCGCCCTCGCGGTCGCGGCGCTGGAGGCGACGGCCCTCATTCCGGCGATGCGAGAGGGGCGCGGCGATCGCCGCTCCGCCGAGGAAATGTACGAATGGTTACCGTCCTACTGATCGTGGTGGGGCTGCTGGCCCTGCTCGTGGCGCTGCTCTTCGCCGCGCTGGTGGAGATGTACCGCGACATCCGCCAGGTCCGCGACGCCCTCGGCATTCTCGACCGCCCGCTCAACGTCGACATCGGCGAGGCGGCCGGGGCCCGTCCGTCGCAGTTCGGGCTGCCGCGCGCGCTCGACTCCGCCGGCTCCGCGCTCGTCCTCTTTCTGACCGAGCGCTGCGCCACGTGCCACACCGTCGCCGCCGGGCTGCCGAAGCCCCTGCCGCCGGCGCTGTGGGTGGTGTTCGAAGCGCGAAGCGAGGAGTCCGCGGCGGCGCTGCTGGAGCGCTTCGGGCTCACCGAGTTCGTCGCGCATGGCCATGTCATCACCGACGTCGAGGGCGAGATCACCGGCCGTCTCGACCTTCACATCGCGCCGGCCGGTTTCCGCGTCGAAGACGGGTTCTTCACCTATGCCACCTCGGTGCCTTCGACGCGATACCTGAAATCGATCCTGCCGGAGACTTTCCGGCTCAGAGAAGCGGGCTGAATCTCGAGGAGGAAGCATGAGCAGAAAGCACTTGGAAGAAGGCGATTCCGGAGGAGCGATCGGTGCGCGCCCGCGGCGTGGACCGCTCGCCTGGTTCCCGCGGCTCGGGATGAATCTGCTGGCGTTCGCCGCCGACGCCGGCGCCGGCTACGGCAAGGATGCCGCGGCCGCTCAATGTCCCACCGGTTATACCGGCGGCGGATCGGTCGGCGACATGAAGTGCTGCTACCTGGCGGTGCCGAACAACGAATGCTGCTACCCGACGGGCGGAAAAAAGTACGACTACATCTGTCCCCCCGGGTACAACAAGACGTTCTGGTTCTGCCCGCAGGGGACGAACACGTACGGATGCGGCGAATGCTCGCAGGGCAAAACCTGCTACCAGGGCCCGTGGGTCTGCTCGATCTGGTGGCAAGTCTGCCCGACGTCATGAGCGCTCATCTCGCCACGCTGGGCGTCGCGCTCGCGGCCGCGGCCGGACTGGCGCAGCTCTTCAGCCCCTGAGGGGTCTCCTTTCAGGGAACCCTGGGACCCTTCGTGAAAGGGGCTTCGGCTGCAATCCGCGCGCGCGTGATGCTCGCCTTCGCGGCGGCGTTCGTCAGCGCGGCGACGCTCGTCTTCGCCGCGGCGTCGCTCGCCGGCGCCGCGGTGGAGCGGCTCGTGCCGATGCCGTGGCGCGCCGGCGCGGTCGCGGTCTCGCTGCTCATCCTGGCGCTCGTCGACCTCCGCTCGCTGCGCGCCCGCACGTACTGCCTCATCGGCGCCCGGCGGCAGGCGCGCCAGTCGCTGATCCGCACGTACAGCGTAGCGGTCGTGGCGGCGGTGTGGGGCTTTGACACCGGGCTGGCCGTCACGACCTACCGCGTCTCCGCCCTGACCTGGGCCGCCTTCGCGCTGGCACTCCTCGGCTTCGCGCCGTGGTGGACCGGCGTGGTGTACGGCCTCGCCCTGGCCGTGCCGATGCTCGTCCTCCTGTTCATCACCACGAGCGCCGAACGCCTGCAGCGCGAGCTGGGCCGGCGCCCGCTCATCCAGACCGCCTCCGCCATCGCGCTCGCCGCGGCGGGAACGGTTCTGCTGGTGAGGCCATGACCTACCGGCATTCCCAGGCCATCGTGGAGTTGATGCGGGAGCCCGAGCACGATCTGCCGTGGCTCCGGCGCGCCGTGCAGGCGGCCATCGAGCTCGAGCTCTCCACCATTCCGCCGTACCTCTGCGCCTTCTGGTCGATTCTCGACAGCGGGCTGGCGCTCCAGCATGTCCGGACCATCGTCATCGACGAGATGGCGCACATGGGGCTGATGTGCAATCTGCTCCGAGGACTGGACCGGACGCCGAAGATCATCTCCGCCGCGCCGCATTACCCGGGCCCGCTTCCGGGCGGGGTGCGGCCGGAAGTCACGGTCTATCTCAGTGGAATGACGAAGACCTTCCTGGCCGAAGTGGCGATGCAGATCGAGAAGCCCGAGCATCCGCTGGCGGTGTTCCGGCTGGAGGAGACCTTCACCAGCATCGGCAAGTTCTACGAGGCCGTGGCCGGAGCCTTGGTGGCGCTCGATCCACCGCTGACGACGGACGGCCAGCTGATGGCTCCGATCGGCGTTTCCGTGTTGTCCGACATCGCCCAGGCGCTCGCGGCGATCGAGCGCATCAAGCAGCAGGGAGAAGGCACGGAAACGTCGCCGTACTTCAACGGGCAGCTGGCGCACTTCTACAAGTTCGGCGAGATCTATCACGGCAGACGGCTGATCGAGATCTCGCCCGGCAAGTTCGCGTTCGCCGGCGCCGGCGTTCCCTTCCCGAACATCCTGCCGATGGCGCGCGTGCCGGACGGCGGCTGGCCGAAGCCGCTCCCCGACGACGTGCGAGCGGCGCTCGCGCAATTCGACGCCGCGTACCGCGACGTCCTGCAGAAGCTGGACGACGCCTGGGCCGCCGGCTCGCAATCGAAGCTCGACGACGCCGTGGTGGCGATGGTCGTCGCGCTGTCAGGACCGGCGCTGACGCTGATGCGGATCCCATTCGCAGGCGGCGGCAACTATGGGCCGGACTTCATCATCTGAGCCGGGCGAGCGCGTGTCCTCTCCGACGGACATGTAGCACCGTCGCAACGCCCCGTGGCAATGCCGCGACGCTCTGTTGCAGTGCCGCGCGTCATCGCCGCACGGCCACACGGGACGTGGCGCAGTGCCGCGACGCATCGCTGCAGTGCCGCGACGGATCGTTGCAGTGCCGCGATGGATCGCCGCAGTGCCGCGACGCATCGCCGCAATGCCGCGACGCATCGCCGCAATGCCGCCACGGATCGCCGCGGTGCCGCGCGTCATGGCGGCAATGCCGCGACGCATGGCGGCGTGTGCACACGGGGTGGGGAGCAATGCCGCGCGTCATCGCGGCCATGCCGCCATGTATCGCCGCACGATTCCGGCTGGCGGTCGCTCCGTAGTTAAGTCTGCTAGACTCCTTTTCGGGTTCCCACGAACGAAAGGAGTCTCTTCATGCGACGCGCAGCCGTAGCATTACTGCTCGGACTACTCCTCGTCTCCGCCGCCCAGGCCGCCGATCCGTGCGATCTGAAGCCGGTCTCGCCGCCGAGCAAGAACACCGGCGCCTATGCCCTGGCCCTTCGCAAGTTCCTCGAGACACGCTGCTACCAGACGCTGAAATGGCAGCATGATGCGCGCGTCCGCGACACCGGGCCGTTCATCAACGGCTCGAACTACGGCACGCATCCGGCCGTGCTCATCTGGTACTCGCCCGGCGTGTACAAATGGATGCACCTCTCGCCGGCGCAGCGCGCCAAGACGCCGATCCACGACGGCGCGATGATCGTCAAGGAGATGTTCAACCCCCCGGCGGCGCAGTATTCGGTGCCGCCGAAGCCCGCCGACACCGAGGGGTGGACGGTGATGGTGCGCCAGGCGTCCGTGTCGCGCGACGGCTGGTATTGGAGCAGCTACTTCCTCGGCGCCCCTCCCGATCCGCAGACCCTGAGCAACACGAAGTATCCGTCGTCCGGCTTCGGGCAGTACTGCATCAACTGCCACGCCTCGGCGGTCTCCCAGTCGACCTACTCCGACCTGCGCAACGTACGCGGGCGCGAGATCATCACCTACATCAACGACACGCCGTCGATGGCCGACCCCGAGAAGGAGAAGACCGCGCCCGTCGACCTGCACCGGCAGAAAGCGCTGCGCACGCCGGGGCCGCCGCTGCTGCAGCAGGCGCAGCCGAACAACGCCATGCTCGAGATCCTGGCGCCGTGGTGGAAGCCGGCCGATCCGCTCCAGTATCGGCCGTTCCCCGGCGAGACGTGGGACCACGTCATGTCCGGCAAGAAGGGTCCCGAGCAGTTCATCACCTCCGACCAGTGCCTGGGGTGCCACGACGCCACCGGCAACATCCAGCTTCTGCCGGCCAACATGGTGTATCCGGCCAGCGGGCGGGCCAAGAGCCTCTACAACGTGTCGCCGTACGGCGAGTGGCGCGCGTCGCTGATGGGTCTCGCCGGCCGCGATCCCGTCTTTTTCGCGCAGATGGCCAGCGAGCTGACCATTCACGCGAACGCCAAGCTGCCGACCACCATCCCGAACATCTGCTTCCGCTGTCACGGCGCCATGGGACAGCGCCAGCTGGCCATCGATACGCGCGGCAAAAAGCCGTTCCAGCCGGAGATGGTCTACGCCTGGGAGGCGACGACGGCGCAGCCGAAGGGCGATGCGAAGTACGGCGCGCTCGCGCGCGAGGGGATCTCCTGCACGATCTGCCATCACATCTCGGACAAGGACCTCGGCAAGCCGTCGACCTATACCGGCCAGTTCAATGTCACCGACCCGAAGACCATCATCGGCCCGTTCACGCAGCCGCTGCCGAAGTCGATGAATCACGCGCTCGACATGCAGCCGGTCAACGCCGAGTACATCAAGGAGTCGCGCCTCTGCGGCACGTGCCACACCATCGAGCTGCCGGTGCTCAACGCGAAAGGGGAGCAGGTCGGCAGCGAGTTCGAGCAGACCACCTATTTCGAGTGGCGGAACAGCGTCTTCCAGAACGAGCGGAAACCGGTTTCAGCCGAGGCGCAGACGTGCCAGCAGTGCCACATGCCGTCGACGTTCAAGCTCAAGGGGTTCCAGAGCCAGAACCTCGCGTACCGCATTGCGAACATCGAAGACACCACGTATCCCTTCGCCGACAACCGCCTGCCGGACAAGGAGCTGAGCCTGCAGACGCGGAACGAGTACGCGCGGCACACGCTGGTCGGCATCAACCTGTTTCTCCAGGAGATGTTTCTGCAGTTCGACGAACCGCTCGGGATCCGCACCGAGGATCCGATGGTCTGGGCGCCGCGATCGGGCTCGCAGTTCGTGGAAGGGCTGATCCTGGCCGAGCAGTCGACGGTCGACCTCGCGCAGCGGGAGACGGCGACGGTCGAGATCGTCTCCACCAACAAGACCGCCACCGACCTCGAAGTGACGGTGCGCGTGACGAACAAGGCCGGTCATAGCTTCCCCTCCGGCGTCTCGTTCCGCCGCACCTTCCTCGACTTCGAGGTGCTCGACGCGAACGACAAACCGATCTGGGCCTCCGGCGACACGAACGACTACGGCATGATCACGAACGGGCCGGGCGGGGCCATCCTGCCGACCGAGTTTCTCGAGGACGGGCAGTACCAGCCGCACTACACGACCATCACCAGTCCGTCGCAGGTGCAGATCTATGAGGAGCTGGTCAAGTCACCCGAGGGAAACTTCACGACCAGCTTCCTCGGCCTGGCGAATAAGGTGAAATTGAACCGCCTGCAGCCGCGCGGCTACCGCCGCGATGGGCCGCACGCGAAGGAGACCAACCCCGTCGGCGGCGCGGCGGACGACCCCGATTACTCAAGCGGCTGCGGCTGCGACACGATCACTTACAAGGTGCCGCTGTCGGCGATCCCGAACGCGTCGAGCGTCAACGCGCGCGTCTTCTATCAGACCATTCCGCCGTATTACCTTCGCCAGCGCTTCACCGACACCCACAAGCCGGGTACGGCGACGGCAGCGGAGAACACGCAGCGGCTGATGGATTTCGTCCGCCAGCTCAACGTCGACGCGACCGAGATCAAGAGCTGGAAACTGCAGGTGGCATCGGCGACGAAGAAATTTTAGTGAACGCCCGAGTCCCGTCATGCCGAGCCGCTTCGCTCGGCGTGACGGATCAAAGGCGCGATCCGGCGCATAAAGTGGCGTCCCCAACGGGATTCGAACCCGTGTTGGCGCCGTGAAAGGGCGCTGTCCTAGGCCTCTAGACGATGGGGACGTGTTTGCCGTGCGGTGGTGACCCGGGTAGGGATCGAACCTACGACCAACTGGTTAAAAGCCAGCTGCTCTACCGCTGAGCTACCGGGCCAAAGAGCGACGAACGATACCAAACCTCCGCGCCGGTTCGGAAATTGCCGATACGATGCCTGCCATGTGGAGAACCTTCGCCGCCATCTTCGCCGCCGTCTTCCTCGCCGAGATCGGGGACAAGACGCAGCTGGCCACCATGCTCTTCGCGGCCGAGGGGCAGGCGAGCAAGTGGGTGGTGTTCGCCGCCAGCAGCGCGGCGCTGGTCACCGCGGCCGGCATCGGCGTGCTGGTCGGGGCGCAGCTGGAGCGCCTGGTCAAGCCGCAGACGCTGAAGCTGCTGGCCGGCATCGGGTTCATCGTCATCGGCGTGTGGACCATCCTCCGCCGCTGACCGCCCGCCCGGTTCACGGAAACTGCGAGTTCGAGCAGCCCGGCCCGAGGTCCTGCGACGGCGAGGGGCCGGAACAGATCAGGGTTTGCTCCAGCGCGGCGTTCAGCGGTTCGGCGATGGAGTCCGGCGGGGGGAAGGGGAGGCCGACGGCGTAGCTGACGATGAAGTCGAAGTCGAAATCGGAGGTTGGATCCTTGGCCGTGTTGGAGACCAGGATCCGTGCCGGCAGCGGAATCGACTTCGACTCGTGGCCGCCGCCCCATCGGTCGATGGTCAGCCCGGCCGTCGTCGACGACGTGTCGATGGTCAGCAGCGTCGCGGCGGCGCCCTGGACGTTGATGTCGATCAGCGATCCCTGGTTGAAGTCGAAGTAGAACCCCGCGGGCGGCATCTGGCCGGTGACGACGTCGAGGTTGAGCGTCATCCCCGGGAAGATGGACGGCAGGTGGGGCGGGCACTCCTGCATGCCCTGCACGAAGGGTTGCGCATCCAGCGGGCCGAGGGTGATCGTCGTCCCCAACGGATCGATCATCTCCACGACCTCTTCGTGCTCGATCGACATGTGCGGCTCGTGCACGTAGATCGTCTCCCCGTTCCAGGTGAACGGTTCCGGGACGAATGGGACGACGACGCGAAAGGCGGTGGGAAGGTTCAGCTCGGGATTGCTGGCCATGCTGAAGAAGACGCAGATGCCGTGGAACTCGATCTCGAGAAGGCTCATCGATTCCTCCTGGTTTCGGACGGGATGGACCGGGTGAGGAGCAAGAGGGAGGACCAGGCGTTGCCGCGGCGGGCGGCGATGGCGGCCAGCTGGACGCGCCGCAGCGCTTCCGCCTCGCCGATTCCCGAGGCGAGCTCGCGGTGGAAGGCGGCGAACAGCTCGCGCGCGTCGCGATCGGCGATCGGCGTCAGCGTGCCGACCACGGCGCGCGCGCCGGCGGCGAGGAAGGCGTCGCCGAGGGTGACGGAGCGGCCGGCCGGATCGGTGGCGGCGCGGAGGGTGTTGCACGCGCCGAGGACGACCACGCGCGCGCCGATGGGCATCGAGGCCAGACCCTCCGACGACAGGCGCTCGCCGCCGGCGAAGACGAAGGCGGCATCGCCCGCGCCGGACTGGCGCTCGGTGTGGCCGGCGATGTGGATGACGTCGGCGTGTCCGGCCGCCTCGGCGAACGAGCCGGCCGTCGCCTGATCGGCGCCGAGGACGCGCGCGCTGGCGTAGGTGCGCGCCACCTCGGCGATCTCGGCCTCGCTGTCGGGGAGCGCCAGCGACGCGTCGCGCCCCGAGGGAAGGGCGACGGCGAGCACCGATCTCGGTGGCGCCGGCGACGACGCGCTGAGTGACGCCGCGTTCGGCGCCGCGACGATCGGCAGGCGCTCGATCAACCGCTGCCCGCTGCTCCGGTCGACCAGCGCGCCGAAGGCGACGTTCTGCAGCGGCGCGCCGGCCACGACGATCAGGCTGCGCGCGCCGTCGAGCGCGGCGGACGACGGGCGAAGGAGGGCGTCGTAACGCTCCTCGTCCGAGAGCGCGGGCAGCCGCGCCGCATCGAAGGGCGTGCGCGCCACGTGCAGGCCGCGCTCGGTCACGCAGAAGGCGACGAGCTCCTCGCCCGCGGGCAGCAGCTCCAGCACCGCCGCGCCGGTGCCGGCCAGGCGTTGCGTCACGGCGTCGAGCCGGACGTCGCGCGCGCCGCGGGCGCGCTCGGCGTAAACGAACGCGCCGCCCTGGTCGCCGCGCGCCAGCGCGACGCGGACGGCTTCCTCGTAGAGTCTCTTGCCGGCATCGAGGACGCCGGTGCCGACCACCGCGCCGGCGGCGGGAGCGGGGTGCCGCTCCAACTCCGCGATGCCGTGCTCCAGGTCGGACGCGGCGGCCGCCGGATCGCCCGCCGCCCGCGCGGCGCGCGCGCGCAGCAGGAGCGCCTCGGAGAGGAAGACGGCGTGCTGCACCGAGGCGTAGGCATCGATGGCCTGCGACAGATCGCGGCGCGCCCGCGCCGGATCCGCCGCCAGCAGCACCGCGCCGCGCGCAAAGGCGACGTCCGCGACCGACCGCGCGCGCAGCGCGGGATCGGCGATCCGCGACGCGGAAGCCGAGGCCGCGGCGACGAGCGACTCCGCCGCGGCGTGGTCGCCGAGCTGCTCGGTCAGCATGGCGTCGCGCAGCAGCGCGTCCGCCGTCATCGGCTCGTTCATCGCGGCGCGGCAGAGCGCTTCCTCGATCTGCAGCAGCGCGCGCGCGGAGTCGAGGCGGCGGCCCCGCAGCTCCATCCGCACCGCCGCGCCGACGGCGACCAGCAGCCGCCCGCGCTGGCCGTCGCGGCTGGAGGCCTCGAAGGCGCGGATGCGCGAGGCCCAGCCGTCGTCGATCTTTCCGCTGGCCATCAGCGCCGTGGCGAGGAGCGATGCGACGCTCGCCGCATTCGACGACTCCCGCTGCGCCACGAAGACCGCCTCGGCCTGGTGAAGATGCGCGAGCGCCTCCGGCCACGCGCCGTCGAACATCGCACAGAGCGCGAGCTCCCAGCGCACCTGTGCGCGGAGCGCGGCGTATCCGGCGTGCGCCTCCGCCTCGCGCAGCAATGCCGCGAGCTGCGCGTTCGCGGCCGCCGTCTCCTGGCGGTCGAAGGCCACGTTGGCGGCGAAGTAGCGCGCCACGAAGGCCATCGGGCTGCCGGCCCGCGCGAATTGCGCCGCCGCCTCGCGCAGCTGCGGCTCCGCCTCGGTCAGCTGCTGGCGCGAGTAGGCCACGCGGGCGTGGTAGTACGCGGCGTGGGCGCGCGCCAGCGTCATGCGATCGTCGCCGCGCGCCGCGTCGATGGACGCCACCGCGTCGCGCGGCAGCGTCTCGCCGTTCGTTCCGGTCAGCGCCGCCGCGATGGCCCGCGAGAGCGTCAACAGGCGGTCCGCCTCGGCGCGATCGCCGCGCGCTTCCGCCTCGCCCCATTGCCCGAGGTGCAGCCCTTCCGTGAAGGTGCGGCAGGACTGCGGATAGATCGCGACGACCTGGCGCACGGCGGCGAGGTCGCCGGCCGAGGCGGCCTGCTGCAGCCGCGGCACGTCGCGGCGATAGCGCTGGTCGATGTCGAGATCGGACGCCGGCGTGTGCCTGAGGTGCCCGCGCGCCTCGGTGGCCCAGGCGGACGAGGCGTCGACCTGCAGGTATCGCTGCCACGCCGCGTCCGCCGCGTCGAGCAGGCCGAGGCGCTCCAGGATCAGCGCGCGGTTGAAGAGCGCCTCGGGCGCCGCGGCGTCGAGGCGCAGCGCGCGATCGGCCGACGCCAGCGCCTGCGCCACCAGCGACGGCTGCCGGAGCTGCGTGGCGGCCACCAGCTGCGCCGCGGCGAGATCGCTCCAGACGCCGGCGTCGCCCGGCGCGCGCTCCGCCGCGCGGTGCAGCAGCGTCACGGCATCCTCCGGCCGCTGGACGAGCAGCATCGCCACGCCGGCCGTCTGCTCCGTCCGCGGCGACGGGTCGCGGCGCGCGCGCTCGGCGGCCTCGCCGGCGGCGCCGACGAGCTTCATCCGCTCCACGTCGTCCGGCTCGGCGACGGCGCGCGCCGGTCCGCGATACGGCGCCCAGCCGAACCCGCCGCTGAGCCGCGGCTCGACGATGCGGGCGCCGCGCGTCAGCGCGATCAGCCGCTCCGTGCCGCCGCCTCCGCCGAGGAGTCCGAAGCGGCGCGCGGCGAAGAGCGCGAGCGCGGCCACGGCGATCACCGCCGCCGCGGCCAGCCATCGGGTGGCGCGGGCCGGCGCGCGTTTCGGTTGGAGCGCTTCGACTTCCGCCATGCAGGAAGGGCAGCGGCGGAGATGCGCCAGCACCGGCGCGATCTCATCGCGCGAGAGCTTCCCCTCCGCGAACGCGGCGACGGTCTCCGCGTCGAGACAGGAGGGCCGGCCGGGGTGCTCGATCGTCATCATTGTTCGCCTCCCGCGGCCGAGGAAGCTTCGTCGGAGTCGAGACCGAAGTCCATTTCCTCGGAGGCTTCGCCGATGATGCTCAGCAGCGCCGACGCGTCGACGCCCGCGGCGGCCAGCGCCTTGCGGAGCCGCACCAGCAGTGCCTCGATGCGACGGTAGAGCGGGCGTTGCGGGATGCGCAGCATGCGCGCGATGTCGGCGATGGCCATCGAGCTGCCGAAGCGGAAGCGGATGATCATGGCGTCCTCGTCCGGCCACTCCGCGATGGCGCGGCGGACGGCGTCGCTGGCGCGCTGCGACAGGAGCCGCGTCTCGCCGATGAGCAGGAGGTCGTCGGCGCGGTCGCGCTGCGGCAGCGCGATCTCTTCCGCCGCCTCGAGGTCGACGGCGCGCAGGCGCGGCTGGCGCCGCGGAAAGCGCGCGGCCATCGAGCGGAAGTCGTCCGCGCTCCGCTCGGGCTCCAGCTGGCGGACGAGCGGCAGCGCCTCGTCGAAGGTGCGGCCGTCGCGAAGCAGCAGCTTCTCGAGCAGGACGCCGCCCGGGCCCATGCGCGTCGCCTCGGCCGAGGAGTGCCAGCGTCCGAGCTCGCGGTCGCGGCGATCCTCCAGCAGCCGGCGGATCACCACGGAGAGATAGCCGGCCAGCGAGGAGCGGCCTTCCCATCGCCGCAGGATCGCGTAGTCCTTCTCCATGAGCGCGACGCGGACCGAGGAGGCGAAGTCCTCCATCTCATCCGTTCGCAGCCGCCCGCGGCAGACCTCGCGCACGACGCGGTCCACCACCGCCAGGTTGGACCTGAACAGCGCTTCCGGATCCATGTCTCGAATGAAGACCCGAAAGAATGATACGCGCAGTTCGCCGTTCAGGGGGCGGAGCGCGTGGTGGCCGGCCGGGGGCCGGCCACCCGATGATCTCAGCTCTCCGCGGGCTTGGCGTTGTTGCTCGAGCCGGCGAGGTAGACGGCGACGATGATCGGCTCCGAGTCGACCGCCAGGCCGTTCTCGTTGCTGCTGATGACGTTGTTGACGTTCGGCTCGATCATGGCGCCGCTGAACGTCACCACGTACGAGTTCTGGTTCGTCGACCAGAGCGCCTGGACGCTTCCCTGCACGTAGATCGCAGAGTTGTTCTGCTGGTTGGACATGGTCACCGACTGCGTGCTTCCCCACGGGATGGTGGCGGTGGCGTAGTTGTTGGTGGCCGTGCCTCCTCCGAAGGTGCAGCCGACGACCAGGGTCGATCCCTGCTCGGTCGCGCTCCAGATGAAGGTGAAATCGGGGGACGTCCACGCTCCGCGCGTGGCACTCAAACCGGAAACGACTTCGATACCCATGGCAATTCTCCTTTCAGCCGGTACCGACCGCGGCGCGCCGCGGTTTTTCCATCGCCATCCCGGATTGGAAAAGCATCGAGCCGTCGCGGTCGATGGGAACGAGGTGAGGCGATGAATGAAACGGCCGATGTCAATCTGACGATGTCTCCGGCGCGGGTGCTGCTGGGATGGATGGATACGGAACAGGGGCTGCGCGCGCAGCACGGCTTCCGCGCGGACGTCGAGGTCTCGCCGGAGTCGGAGGAGCGGCTGCGCCTGGCGCGCGAGCGCGTGGCGGCGCGGCGCGCCGGCATCGATCAGCGCGACGTGGTGACGCCCGCGCCGAAGGCGCTCGCGCCCCACATCGACGAGCTTCGCCGCCATCCGGTGACCGAGAAGGTCTTCGCCGAGGGCTGGAGCGCATCAATCCTCGACCTGCGGCGGCTGTGCGCGTTCCAGGCGCGCGTCTTCACCGAGCATGGAGACGAACGGGTCCGCGCCATCGACGCGCACGATCCGCTGTCCGTCGCCGCGGTCTCGCTTCCGGTGCCGGGCCCGGTCAACATTCCGGCCTGTTACGACAGTACCCGCAACGCCTGGGTGCTGAGCTCTCCCGACCCGAATCTGAAGGTGACCGGGCACATGCGGCAGCAGCTGAACAACGACGTCTGCGGCTTCGGCTTCTCCGTGACCCTCGGCCGTTCATTCGTCGCCGCGGTGCAGCGCGGCGGCCGCTACTACCTCACCGACGGCTACCACCGCGCGGTGGCCTTCCTCCGCCGCGGCATCACGCACGTGCCGGCGCTGGTCCGCACCGTGCGCGACGACGAACCGTTCAAGGTCGCCTCCGGCGTGCTCCCGCCCGCGGCCTACCTCGGCGACCGCCCCCCGCAACTCGCCGATTTCCTGGCCGACGAGGTCTCGCTGTCCGTCGACCTGCCGATCTTCCGGAAGGTGATCGTCATCCAGGCGATCGAAGTGATGGGGTAGGGACGGTCCCGAGTCGAGATTACATCCGTGGATGTGATGATCGACTGACTTTGAGTCGAGTTTGACAGGCATGAGTGTCAATCTCGACTGACTTTGAGCCAATCTCACATCCATGGATGTGACGATCGACTGACTTCGAGTCGAGTTTGACAGGCATGGGTGTCAATCTCGACTGACTTTGAGCCAATGTTACGTCCATGGATGTGATGCTCGGCTGACTTTGAGCCGAGTTTGGCAGGATGGGTGTCGATTTCGCCTGATTTTCAGTCGAATTTGCGTCGATGGCAATCGAGCTGGCGTGGGAATGAGCCGCCGGTGTCTGGAGACCATCCCACCGCGGGTAGACGCCAGCGGCCTCCGAGGGGCCATCCGAGGAACAAAAACGAACGCCGGGTAGAGAATCGCGTCGCCGAGGAGCAGCCGCGCAATGCTCATGCGCGGAGGCTCACCATGAACGAGGGATTGCTGGACGCGGAGATCGGCGGCATCGGGCGGCTGGTGGAGCTCGGCGCGGTGGCCGAGAACGCGGATCGCGCGGTGTGGCGCGAGGCCGCCGCGGCGCTCGGGGAGTGGAAGTACGGCCCGGTGCGCGTGCGCGCGGAGTGGCCGGCGGCGCGCGAGGCGGAGACGGTCCGGCTGCCGTTGCGCGTCAGCGGCACCAGCGACCCGGCGGGCTACGCGGAGCTCTTCCTCCACGACGCCTTCCTGATGTTCAACCTCGCCTCGCCCGGCTCGTTCGGCGGCTCCATCTCCCTGGCCGGGCAGGAGCTCACCCTCGACGCGCGCCTGCTCGAGTACGCGTGGGCCACCTCCAGCACCATCAAGCCGATCCCGCTGGCGAAGGTCGCCGCGTGGTACGACGCGCAGCGCATCGACGCCACGCAGCCGGCGCGCACCGCGGTCGCCCGCGCGCTCTTCGTCCTCCTCCACCTGGCGCGCTGCCCCGAGGACGAAGTCCTCTCCATCGTTCGCCTGGCGCAGGCGGCGGAGGCGCTCGGCCTGCGCGACGCGACGCTCTTCGCCATGCGCGACGCCGTGGTCCGCGGCGACGCCGCGGTGCTGCATCCCTCGGCGGACGATGACGGCCAGTCGCTGGAGAGCATCGACGTGGCGGATGCCGCGGCGGGGGCGATCATCGCCGCGCTGCAGGAGCGGATTGTCAGTTCATCCTGATGCCGCAGGCGTCAGGATCTGGCGCCCATGAGCGCTGCGCATATGGGCGCCAGATCCTGCGCCGTCTTCGCGGCGCAGGATAAAGTGGGGGCCATCATCGCCGCGCTGCAGGAGCGGATCAGATAGGCGAGCAGGGGGCAGCGAGCGGCGAGCAGGAGGTGCTGGAACTCGCCGCCTGCCCGCTGCTCGCTGTACCCTGCTCGCTGACTTTGGCGCTCACCTCCACCATTTACAGCGCATCGGTCGACCTCAGCGACGTCGACCGCGGCGTCTACGAACAGTTCGCGCTCAAGCTGGCCATGCACCCGTCGGAGACGGTCGAGTACATGGCCACGCGGCTGCTGGCCTACTGCCTGGAGTACACCGAGGGGATCGAGATGACGGCGGGGCTGTCGGACGGCGACGAGCCGGCGATCGTGGTCCGCGACCTGACCGGCCGCATCACCGCCTGGATCGACGTCGGCATGCCGGACGCCGACCGCCTGCACCGCGCCAGCAAGATGGCGCAGCGCGTGGCGGTCTACACGCATCGCGAGCTCCGCACGGTCCTCGGCAACCTCGAGGGGCGCCGCATCCATCGCGCGGAAGAGATCCCCATCTACACCTTCGGCGGCAGCTTCGTCAGAGAGCTGGCGGAGCGGCTGGAGCGGCGCATCGCGCTGTCGCTGTCGGTCACCGAGGGGCACCTCTATCTCGACGTCGGCGGGCACTCGCTGACGACAGTCATCGAGCAGACTATGATCCCGGCGTGACCAAGCGAATTGCAGTACTTCTCCTGACGTGTGCCTGCGCGGCGCTCGGCGCGGGACGGCAGTTGCCGACCGGCGTGACGCTCGATCCGGCGGCGCCGGTGCATCGCGTCGGCAGCATGCCGCTGGCCGTGGCGCTGTCGCCCGAGGGCGATCGCGCGGCGCTGCTGCTGTGCGGCTGGCGCGAGCAGGGCGTGCAGATCGTCGACGTGGCGACGGGCGCGGTGACGCAGACGCTCCCGCAGCCGTCGGCGTTCATGGGCCTCGCCTTCGCGCCGGACGGCAAGACGCTGTACGCCTCGGGCGGCAACGAGGACGCCATCTTCAAGTACACGTGGAACGACCGCCAGGCCACCGCGGCCGGGAAAATCACGCTGAGGGCGAAGCCCGATCCGAAAAAGTCCGGCACGTCGTATCCCGCGGGAATCGCGCTCTCGCCCGACGGCCGTTTCCTCTACGCCGCGGAAAACCTCGGCGACACGCTGGCGGTGGTCGACCTGGCCAGCGGCAACGTGGTGCAGCGCGTGGAGACCGGGCGCTACCCGTTCGCGGTAGCCGCCGACGCGCGCGGCAACGTCTACGTCTCCATCTGGGCCGGGCACGAGGTGGAAGTCTTCACCGCCGACGCGTCGGGCAAGCTGACCGAGCGCGGCGAGATCGAGGCAGGACGCCATCCCGCCGCGCTGCTGCTCAACCGCGACGGCTCGCGGCTCTTCGCGGCGTCGCCGTCGACGGATCGGGTGGCGGTGATCGAGACCGGCGGGCTGAAGCCCGTCCTACATCTGGTGAGCTCCGCGCCGGGCGGGACGGGGGAGGGGAACACGCCGAACGCGCTGGCGCTGTCGCGCGACGAGAAGCGCCTCTTCGTGGCGGAAGCCGACGCGAACGCCGTCGCCGTCTTCGACCTCGCCACCGGCAAGCTCCTCGGCCGCGTGCCGACGGAGTGGTATCCCTCCGCGCTCGCCCTGGCCGGCGACAAGCTCCTGGTCGTCAACGGCAAGGGCGCGGGCACCGCTCCCAATCCCGGTTTCACGCAGCCGATGCAGCGCAGGACGCCCGGCACCCGCGACTACACCCTCGGCCAGCTCGACGGCAGCGTCATGTCCGTCCCGGCCTCCATCGGCGGCCCGGCGCTGCGCGCCTACTCGGCGCGCGTTGCGGCGGCGAACGGCTGGACGCGCGCGCGGCCGGCTCGGCTCTATCCGCCGTTCAAGCACGTCATCTACATCATCAAGGAGAACCGCACCTACGATCAGATCCTCGGCGACCTGCCGGAGGGAGACGGGGACCCGTCGCTGACGTACTTTCCGCGCGCGGTCTCGCCGAACCACCACGCGATCGCGGAGCGCTTCGGCATCTTCGACCGCTTCTTCGCCAACGCCGAGGTGAGCGCGCAGGGGCACAACTGGTCGACGGCGGCGTACTCGGGCGAGTACGTGGAGAAGACCACGCCGCTCGAATACGCGGGGCAGGGGCGGACGTACGACTTCGAGGGCGGCAACCGCGAGAAGATGCTCGACGACGATGACGACGACGTCGCCTCGCCGTCGACCGGCTACCTGTGGGACCTGGCGGCGCGCAAGGGGATCTCGTTCCGCGACTACGGCGAGTTCGCCATCCGCGCCGGCGAGCACGGCGCGCCGGCCGGGACGGGATGGGTGCCGACCAAGAAGACGCTGGCCGGCCACATCGACGAGGAGTTCCCCGGTTTCGCCATGGGGATCATGGACCAGACGCGCATCGACCGCTGGGCGGAAGAGTTCGCGCAGTTCGTGCGGAAGGGGGAGATGCCGGCGCTGCAGATCATGCGGCTGCCGAACGACCACACGCAGGGCGGCGCCGCCGGCGCGCGCACGCCGCACGCCTACATGGCGGACAACGACATCGCGCTGGGGCGGATCGTGGCGCTGCTCTCGCGCTCGCTCTTCTGGCGCGACACGGTGATCTTCTCGGTGGAGGACGACGCGCAGAGCGGGCCCGATCACGTCGACTCGCACCGCTCCGTGCTGCTGACCATCTCCGCCTACAACCGTCCCGGCGTGGTGCACCGCTTCGTCAACACCACCGACGTGCTGGCCACCATCGAAGACATCCTCGGCCTGCGCTCGCTGTCGCAGTTCGACCACTTCGGCCGGCCGATGCGCGGGCTGTTCGCCTCGACGCCGGACCTGCGCCCGTACGACGTGCTGATCCCCGCGGTCGACCTCAACGCCCGCAATCCGAAAGCCGGGACCGCGGCGGAGCACTCCGCGAAGCTCGACTTCTCACACGTCGACGCCTCGGACGACGACCTCTTCAACCGCATCCTCTGGATGATGATGAAGGGAGAGAACGTGCCGTATCCGGGCGCGACGCGGATGCCGATGAGCGAGATGCGCTGAGCGAGCGAGCAGGTTGCAGCGAGCAGCGAGCAGGGGCCTCGGCGCGGCGGCGGTTTTCCTGCTCGCTGCTCGCTGCAACCTGCTCGCTGGATCTCAGGCCCACGACCGCGGGCGCTGATCGAGCTGCGAGGCTAAATCGAGCACCGCGGCGGTGTAGATCGGGTCGGTCACGGCCAGGGCGAGCGGCTTCTTGCGGTCGGTGCTCTTGATGGTGGCCACGCCGTCGTCGACGTTCACGCTGATGTCGTAGATCTTCGGCAGCGGCACCTCGGCGGCGTCGCTTCCTTCCACCAGCAGGCGTTTGTTGGTGACGTGGACCTTGGTGCCGTCCGAGGCGGTCTCGAAGACGCAGAATTCATGCATGCCGAGCTGGTTGCCGCAGTCGCGCTTTTCGAGCGTGGCGTGGGCGGCGGCGCGCATGCGGCGGAACTGGTCGGTGGAGGCGTACTCCAGCGGCATCTCGGGGAGGCGGAAGTCCTCCTCGATCTTCTGCAGCACCTGCTCCTGCGCGTCGCCCAGGCGGCGGTCGGCCACGTAGTGCCAGAGGACGGTCTGATAGAGGTCCTGCTTGATGCCGACCGCGTCTTCGCGCGAGAGGCCCGCGGCGCTGCTGGCGCGGTCGAGGAGGCGGCCGATGTCGGCGGTGGACTGCGAGCCCTTGGCCAGCTCGTCGAAGCCGACCTGCAGGATGATGCTGCGCGCCACCGGCGCCCAGACGTCGTACGGCAGCTCCAGTGCGCCGCGCTCGCGCTCGATGGTGGAGATGGCGGCATCGCTGCGGTCGGTGCGCAGCGTCTCGAGAGCGGTGAGATACGTCCCGAGCATGTCGCGGTGGCGCTGCTCGGCGGCGGCGGCCAGCGCGCGCTGGCGCTCCTCTTCCTGGCGGATCTTCTTCCGCCGCTGCGCGGTGGCGATGATCGGCACGGCGATGAGGGCCAGGCCGAAGACGATCCAGACGATGCCGACCGGGTTCGGCTTGACCAGCGCGGCCAGGCCGACCAGGACGAAGAGCAGGCCGAGCGGAAGGAGGAGGAGAAGTCCCCACGCCTTGCCGCTGTCCGGCTTCATCGCCTGCCAGAACGGCACGCGGGCGATGCTGCTGGACTCGATGGCCGGCGCGCTGCCGTCGAAACGGGGAGCGTCGCCGAAGAAGTAGCCCTCGCTGTGGCGGCGGACGAACTCCCCGCCGGGACCGGTGCTGAGGGTGAGGTCGCCGTCTGCCGCGGCGTCGTGTGGCGCCACACTGAAACGAATGCGCCCGACAGCGAGGCGCTTCTCGACAAAGAAGGTCATAACCGCCAGCGAGCTGTTGCTTACTTCGTGCCTGCTTACTTCAGGGTGAAGAGAAACGCCGCGATGTCGCGGCTCTGCTCGTCGGTCAGCCCGAGGTTGGGCATGGCGTTCACCGGATCGGAGGCCTGGGGGTTCTTCAGGTAGGCGATCATGTTGTCGGGCGTGTTCGGCAGCTTGCCGGCGATGATCGGCCGCGAGCCGACGTTGGTCAGCGGCGGCCCGACCAGCCCCTTCGGCCCGGAGACGTTGGGGATGTCGTGGCAGGAGGTGCAACCGTATTGCTGCACGAGCTTCTTGCCGTTCTCGATGTTGCCGATGGCGGCGGTTCGGCCGTTTTCCTCGCGGTTGCAGGCGGCGAGGAGGAGAAAGAGGACTGCGAGTCGCTTCATGGCCTTCCTTTCCGGCGCGTGGCGCGCCGCTTGCTGCCCAATCCAGTTGCTACGCCAATGGGGAGGCGCGATTGCAATACACCATCGAGAGCCGTCCGCTCACCAGCGAATATACCCACCGCGCAGAGTACGACGGAGAGCCGAGGCAGACCACCGTCGAGGCCTCCAGCGCCGACGACGCGATCACGCAGTTCCTCCAGCAGAACGCCTCGGAGCTGGTCAGCGTGAGCCGGCCGGCCCGCGGGCAGGAGTCGATCGCCACGGTGCGGAAAGACGACTCCGTGTTCCTGGTCCGGGTCTACGCCGCGTAAATAGGCGTGGCGAACGGGTATATCGTATTCGGCACACAACGCCGAGGTTCCCATGTCCCGTTCGGATCCCCCCGCCGCAGGCCGGAATGCTCTGGTGATCGATGACGATCGAGCGCTCCGCGGACTCTTCACCACGCTGCTCACCAAGAAGGGATTCACCGTCGACGTCGCCGGCGACGGCCGCGTCGCCTTCGACCAGCTGACGCGCAACAGCTACTCGGTGATCCTGCTCGACCTGATGATGCCGGAGGTGAACGGCTTCGAACTGCTGGAGCGCCTGCAGCGCGACAGCCCGGCGCTGCTGGAGCGCGTGATCGTGATGACCGGCGCCGCGCAACGGCAGGTGGCGCGCGTCGACCAGTCGAGCGTCTGGGACGTGATCCGCAAGCCGTTCGACATCGACCATCTCGTGTCGTCGGCGATTGCGTGCTCGGAGGGGAAGAGGCGGGGGAACGCGTAGTTCGCGCGAGTCCTGAGTGCTGTGTCCTGTGTCCTGCGTGCCCCTCACCCGGCGCTTCGCGCCACCCTCTCCCCGCTGACGCGGGGCGAGAGCCCTTCTCCCCTCCCTCGAGGGGAGAAGGTGCCCGAAGGGCGGATGAGGGGCACGCAGGACGCAGGACACAGCACGCGGGACCTCCCTTAGACTACCGCCCGCATGCCGGCCCTCTACGCCCTTGCCGCCTTCGCCATGACCCTGGCGGGCGGCGCGTTCGCGCTGCACTACCGCCGCTACCTCCTCTACACCATGGCCTTCTCGTCGGGGATGCTCATCGGCGTCGCTTTCCTCGACCTGCTGCCGGAGGTGGCGGAGATCTCCTTTCACGACGGCATCCCCATCCGCTGGCTGATGGGGACGGTCATCGCCGGGTTCGTGGCCATCTTCCTCCTGGAGAAGCTGACCATCATCCACAGCGAGAAGCAGCACGATGAGCCGGGGCACCACCATCACGTCGGGCTGGTCGGCGCGATCGGGCTGTCGTTCCACAGCTTCCTCGACGGGCTGGCCATCGGCGTCGGCTTCCAGGCGGGGACGAGCGTCGGCATCGTGGTGCTGCTGGCGGTCATCGCGCACGACTTCGCCGACGGTCTGAACACCGTCACCTTCATGCTGGCCTCGCACAACAGCCGCTGGCGGACCATCGCGCTGCTGGTGGTCGACGCGGTGGCGCCGGTGCTCGGCGCGCTGGCGGCGGGGATGTTCAACATCGCGCCGCGCGTGGTCGCCTACCAGCTGGCCTTCTTCGCCGGCTTCCTCCTCTACCTCGGCGCGAGCGACCTGCTGCCGCAGGTGCACGCGCGCCCGCGGCGCACGCTGATCGCCTGCACCATGCTGGGGCTGGTCACCGCCGGGCTGCTGGTTTACGCCCTACAATCGCGCGCATGAAAAAACTGCTGTGCGCGCTCCTCCTCGTCGCCGCGGCGGCGAACGCCCGCGTCATCACCGAGAAAGACCTCTTCAAGTTCCAGTGGGTCGGCGATCCGCAGCTCTCGCCCGACGGCTCGCAGGTGGCCTTCGTCCGCGTCACCGCCGACGAGAAGAAGGACACCTACGCGACCTCGATCTGGACCGTCGCCGCGCGCGCCGGCGCCACGCCGCGCCGCGTCACCAACGGCCCGCGCGACACCACGCCGCGCTGGTCGCACGACGGGAAGCTGCTGGCCTTCCTCCGCGCCGGGGAGAAGGACGGCAAGCCCGCGCCGCCGCAGATCAACATCCTCCGCTTCGACGGCGGCGAGCCGCGCGTGCTCACCTCGCTCAGCCGCGCCGTGGAGTCGATCGCCTGGTCGCCGGTATCCAACACCATCGCCTTCACCGCCACCACCAAGCCGGAAGACGTGGCGGAGAAGAAGGAGAAGAAGGCGGACGACGAGCACGAGTCCGACGTCCGCGTCATCAACCAGGCGGTCTACCGCTTCAACGGCGCCGGCTACCGCGACGCCACGCGCGCCGCGCACCTCTGGACCGTCGCCGTCACCGACGACGCCACGGAGCCGAAGCCGAAGCAGCTGACGGTCGGCGACTTCAGCGAGGGCGACGTGAGCTGGAGCCCGGACGGGACGCGCCTCTTCTACACCTCGAACCGCACGTACGAAACGTACTACGACGTGCCGAGCAACGTGCTCTATTCGATTGCTTCAAGTGGCGGCGAGCCGGTGAAGGTGGCCAGCTACGACGGCGCGTTCGGCGCCTACGCGGTGAGCCCCGACGGCAAGTGGGTCGCCTTCGGCGGCTCGCTGTCGCATCCCATTCAGTCGCACACCGAGAACGACCTCTTCGTCGTCTCCACCACGCCCGGCTCGCAGCCGCGCAACCTCACCACCGCCTTCAACGGCGAGATCCTCGGCGGCGTGGGCGGGGACCAGGCGCCCCCGCGCGCCAACCGCGGCCCGCGCCCCGAGTGGAGCGCCGACGGGAAGACGCTCTACGTCACCGCCGGCGAGGAGGGGATGGTCAACTTGAAACGAGTGGACGTCGCCTCCGGGCGCGTCGAGCCGTGGACCACCGGGCAGCACGCGCTGATGACCTACGCCATGGAAGGCGGCAGCACGGTGGCGCTGGTCTCGACGCCGACCATGATCGGCGATCTCTTCCTGGTCGGCGCCGACGGCGCGCTGTCGCGCCTGACCAACGTCAACGAGAAGCTCTGGAGCGAGCTGACGCTGACCGAGCCCGACGTGATGTGGACCACCAGCTTCGACGGCAAGAAGGTGCAGTCGTGGATCCAGAAGCCGCCCGACTTCGATCCGTCGAAGAAGTACCCGATGATCATCAACATCCACGGCGGCCCGCACTCCGCGTACGGCTACGTCTTCGACCACGAGTTCCAGTGGATGGCGGCGAAGGGCTACGTGGTGCTCTACCCGAACCCGCGCGGCTCGACCACCTACGGCGAGCAGTTCGCCAACATCATCCAGTTCCACTACCCCGGCGACGACTACCGCGACCTGATGGCCGCCACCGACGACCTGATCAAGCGCGGCTACATCGACACCAAAAAGCTCGGCGTCACCGGCGGCAGCGGCGGCGGCGTGCTGACCAACTGGATCATCGGGCACACGGACCGCTTCGCCGCCGCGGTGTCGCAGCGCTCCATCGCCGACTGGTCGACCTTCTGGTACACCGCCGACTTCACCCTCTTCCAGCCCACCTGGTTCCACAAGGCGCCGTTCGAGGACGAGGCGGACTTCCGCGCCCGCTCGCCCATCACCTACATCGACAAGGTGAAGACGCCGCTGATGCTGATCGAAGGGGAGGCCGACTGGCGCACGCCGCCGATGGCCGGCGGCGAGATGATGTTCCGCGCCCTGAAGTACCGGCACGTCCCGACGGTGATGGTGCGCTTCCCCGACGAGTCGCACGAGCTCTCGCGCTCGGGCAAGCCGTGGCATCGGGCGGAGCGGCTGCAGCACATCGTGGGGTGGTTCGATATGTGGCTGCTTGGGATTTCGAAACCCGAGTACTCGCGCGGCCTCCGGAGCGAGGTTGCGAAGTAGCGAGGTCTCGCGGTCTCGGGGTGGGTGTGCCTCCGAGACCGCGCGACTACGAGACCTCGCGACCTTTTACTTCGCGTCTGGAAACGTCACCACCTTCATCGGATCCGGCTTGACCGTCTTCAGATAGTCATAGATCGCCCCCAAATCCTCATCCGTCATCTTCGCGAATGAGATCCACGGCATGACCGTGTTGCGTCCCGGGGGGGCGGCGGGCGAAGTCTGCGCGGTGAATCCGGCGAAGGCGCGGAAGCGGCCGATGAACTGCTCCTTGGTCGCCTGGCCGATGAAGGTGTGCGGGGCGGGGGTGATGTTCGCGGTGTTCACGCGTCCCCACTCGCCCTTCATCTCCCAGCCGCCGGCGAAGGGGCGCGACTCGTCGAGGCCGCCCTTGTCCTTGTGCGGCGTGTGGCACTCGTAGCAGCCGCCGATGCGCGCCAGGTACTGGCCGTAGGCGACCGAGCTGGCGCGGTTCGGCTCCGGCACGGGGCCGTCGAGCGGCTTGGGAAAGAACTTGGAGATGAGGTTGAGGGGGAAGTTCAGGTGCTTGGCCGGCACCGTGTTGCGGATCGGCTTGAGGGTGCGGATGTAGACGACGACGGAGTTCGCGTCCTCGTCGCTCATGTGGCGGAAGTGCACGTAGGGCATCATCGGGAAGAGGCCGTCGCCCTTGCGGTCGACGCCCTCGCGCATGGCGCGGAGGATCTCGCCGTCGGTCCAGTTGCCGAGGCCCGTCTCCGGGTCGGGCGTGAGGTTCTGCGCCGCCACCGCGCCGGGGAATCCGAGCTTCTCGTCGAAGATGAATCCTCCCTGCCCCTCGGTGCCGGGCTTGATGGGGAAGGCGTAGGTGGTGAGGTGGTCGGAGTGGCACTCCAGACAGTTCGAGACGTTCTCGACCAGGTACTTGCCGCGCGCCAGACGCGCGGGCGTCGCCTCCACCTTCTCCGTCGACGCCGGGCGCGACGCGGGCTTCTTCACCGACAGCCAGATCAGCGCGATGCCGACCAGCGCCACGACGACCAACACGATTCCACCGAGAACCTTGAGCAAGGTTTTCATGTACTTCCTCTCGATTTGGATTCTGACGACCGCGGCGATTTTACGGCAGAATCCGCTGCATGTGGACTTCACTCTTTCTCGCCGCCGCGCTCGACGCGCGCGTCGCCGCCGTGCAGAAGCAGTACGACCAGCACGACGCCCATCGCCTCATCCCGATGCTCACCGAAGTGCTCCGTTTTCCGACCGTGCAGTACGACACCGAGGCGCGCGAGGCGCAGAAGAGGTGGCTGGAGAAGGCGGCGCGCGAGCTCGGCCTGGAGTATCGCGACGCGGGCCTGGTCGCCGAGGTGGAGCTGCCCGGTCCGGCCGGCGCGCCGGTCCTCGGGCTGATGGTGCACGGGGACGTACAGCCGGTCGATGCGGCGGCCTGGAGCTTCCCGCCGTTCGAGGCGAAGGTGGCGGACGGCTACGTCTACGGCCGCGGCTCGGCGGACGACAAGGGTCCGCTGGTGCAGGCGCTGCTGGCCATGCACGCGCTGCGCGCCAGCGGCATCGCGCGCACGCACACCGTGCGGCTGCTGGTCGGCAGCGACGAGGAGTCGGACAACAAGGACGTGAAGAGCTACCTCGAGACCAACAAGCCGCCCGACTACACGCTCGTCCTCGACTCCGACTTTCCGGTGGTGGTCGGCGAGAAGGCGTGGAACTCGCTGACGGTGACCGCGCCGAATGTGGGACGGACTCTCAGTCCGTCCGGACGGGTTGGAGAACCCGTCCCACATGACAAGCCGTACACCGTCACCGGACTCCAGGCCGGCCTCAGTCCAAGCATCGTCCCCGACCACGCGGTGCTCACGCTGCGCTGGAAGGCGGGCAGTCCTGACTGGGGCCCGCTGCAGGAGGAGCTGCTGGCGGCGAAGATGCCGGCGGGAACGCGGCTCGTCGCGGGCGCGACGAACGACACCATGCGCATCGTCGCCTACGGCAAGTCGGCGCACGCCGGCGTGAACCTCGAGGGCGGCCGCAACGCGCTGGTGGCGCTGGCCAACGCGGTGGCGGGGAAGCTGCCCGAGGGCGGCGTGAACGACCTCCTCGCCTTCGCCCGCATGGCCGGCAAGGACTTCTCAGGTTCCGGCCTCGGCATCACCCAAAACGATCCGCTGTGGGGTCAATACGCGGTGAACGTGGCCACGATCAAGGACGGGATGCTGACCATCAACATCCGCCGCATCCCGCCGCGCACCGGCCCGCAGCTGAAGGCCGACCTGGACAAGCTGGTGGCCGACTTCAACCAGCGGACGGGCGCGTCGCTCGCCGCCGGCGGGTTCTACGACGACGAGCCGCTGGCCTTCGATCCGCGCGGGAAGCTGGTGCGGCGCCTGCTCGCCGACTACGCCGCGGCGACGGGGAAGAAGAATCCGAAGCCGTCGATCTCCGGCGGCGGAACCTACGCGAAGAGATTGCCCAACTCCATCGCCTTCGGCATGTGGTTTCCCGACAAGGCGTATCCGGGCCACGACGTCGACGAGAAGAATCCCATCGCCGACCTGCAGAAGGGGACGCGCGTGCTGATCCGCGCGCTGGTGGACATCGCCACGGGGCCGCGGATCGTGGAGGCGTTCAAGCCGTAGACTCCCCTCAGAGAGGGGAGAAGGGCTCTCGCGATGCCGTCATGGTTTCGTCGCGCGGCGACGTCCGCTTCCGGCGACCACCTCCACCGGCACCGAGGTGACGGCCGGCTGGCCCGGTGAGTGGACGGTGAGCACGGTCTTGCCCACGGCGATCCCGCGCAGACGCACCACCGCCTCGCCGCCGGCCGGCGCCCAGGCCGGCGTGTCGAGCACGGCGACGATGCCGCCGGGTTCCGGCTGCACCGTCACCAGCGCCGTGATGCCTTGCGCCGGCGCGAACGTCACGTGCAGCGTCAGCTCGTCACCGGCGTGCATCTTCACCGCCGCCGGACGGGCGACCAGCGTCGCCGGCTGGAAGACGTTGATGTACAGCTCGCCGCTCGCGTTGGAGGTCGGGCCGGCCACGCGCGCGGTGACGATGGCGTCGCCGCCGCGGAGCGCGTCGATCTTCAGCGTCCCGGTCGAGCCAGCGGCCGACGGGGTGAGCGCGACGACGGCGGGGTTGTCGGGCGTGAAGGTGAGGCTCGCGTTGGTCGAAAGGGGAGTGCCGAGGTCGAAGGGGATGGTGAGCGACTCGCCTGCGTTCATCCAGAGTTTCGGGTAGCTGAAGCCGATGTCGTCGTTGAGGATCGTCAGCGTTCCCCAGGGACGATCCATGATCGGCCACTCGGGATTCGTGCTCCCGCCGCCGTTGACGATGAAGGTGAACGCCTCGTCCGGCTCCGGAACGCGGTCGCTCTTCAGCATGATGACGGCGTCCGCCGCGAGCTGTCCCGGCGCGAAGTGGAACGACGCCAGCCCGAGACTCTGAACCTCCTCGAAACCGTCGAGCATAGTGACGCTGAAGGCGTGATGGAGTCCCGACGGGACGTCGAGGGTGGCTCTGATGGTGGCCATGGTGATCCCGGCATCGCCCTCGATCACCGTGGCGTCCTGCAGGCGCAGGCGCGGACGCGCGTCGTCGTCGACGATCTCGAATTGCCCGCTCACCTCGGTGGGATAACCGGGCACCTTCGGCAGGCCGGCGAGCAGGGTGGCGTCGAGGCTCTCGATCGCGAAGTAATACGCCGTCGGGCCCATCCAGACCGTGTCGGGATTGGTCATCGGGAAGGAGAGCACGCGCTGCGCGTCGCCGGCGGCGAACGTCACCGTCCCCTGGACCGGCGTGATCCGGTCGGGGCCGCGAAACTTGTACATCCGGTAGGCGGCCTCGGTCGGCACGTCGAGCTTGCCGCTGCGCGTCAGGTTGATGGCCACGGAGCCGGAGGCTTCAGTGGCCCCTGTGGGGAGGGTGACGGTGAGCGTGGTCGGCGTCGCGTTGCCGACGGTGAGCTCGAAGTCGCGCGCGCTCGCGCCTTTCGCGTTCGTGATGCCGACGCCGATCTCGTAACTGCCGCCGGCGGCGAAGGTGTGCGTGACGGAAGGGAGCCGGCCACGGTCTGCGTCGGGCTGCCGTCGTGAAAGTTCCAGGTGACGACATCGCACGCCTGGACGGTGTACGGCGTCGGGCATTTGTAGGGATCGAGGTAACACGTCGCGCCGTTCGGTCCGAGGGTGAAGGTGATCGGCTGCCCGGCCAGACAGGCGTCGCAGGAGGACTGCAGGACGACGCCGTACCCATCGGGCGCCGTGGCGGGACACGTTTGCGCCTGAACGGCCGCGACGACGAGGGAGAGCAGAAAGGCGAGGCCAGCGGCGCGTTTCATGCTGTACAAGCATAATCCAGGGGCGCTCAATCGGCATCGCCGAGGTAGTAGTCGGCCACGATCGGTCCGGCCAGCCGGATCATCCGCGCGTTGTCGGCCTTGCCATCCACGCCGAGTGGAACGCCGTCGTGCGACGACTCGGGATTCGAGAAGACCGGCAGCGTCTCGACCCACCCGCCCGCCGGCGGATAGCTCATCACCGTCATCCACTTCGCGGCGACCACGCCGTGGGCGTAGGGGAAGGGATCGGAGGGGGCGGAGGCGGTCTGCTCGACGTTGTGCTGCGCGCCGAGGTTGTGCGCCACCTCGTGCGAGAAGAGCTGCATGCTCAATGGATAGCGGCGGCTGATGACGTGAAAGCCGGACGCGCGGGTGAACGTCCGCGGTACCCAGGCGATCTCCGCGTCCGCCTCGGTCCAGAGTCCCACCAGATCGGCGCGGTGCTGCTCGCGCAGTTTCGCCACCGCCGGGTCCCTGCTCAGCCAGAGCAGCATCTGCTGTTGGTCGAGGGTCTCGTCGCGCTCGACGGCGCCGACGTAGACGAGGCGAAAGGAGACGTTGTAGATGCGGCTCTGCAGGAGGGTCGAGTTCAGCAGATCGACGGCGGCGGCGATCCTGGCCTCGATCTGCGCTCGGCCGCCGGCGCCGTTCTCGGCGGCGAAGGTGTAGAGCTCCATCAGGTCGATGACCATCCGCTCCGGCGCGGTCGCGCGATGGCGCGCCGTCGCTGTCGCGCCGGCCTCGTCATCGTCGAACTGCATGACGGTACAGTCCGGACGCGAAGCCGCGGTCTGTCCGTCGAGATCATGGCCGTGGCCTTCGGCGTCGTAGACCACGCCGGCCACCGCGCCGAGGCGGCGCGTGACGGTGGAGACGAACGGCGAGCCGCCGGCGACGAAGCGTTGGACATAGTCGCCGCCGTTGCGCCATTCTGTGATGAGCGTCGTCAGGAGTGCCATTTCCGCGATCATGGAGACGCGGAGATAGCGATGTCCGAACCATGGACGTCCAACGCGTTAACTATTGGCTGGTATTAGCTTATCGTTTCAAGCGGCATTGCGCGGTCGTTCGGTAACCGCACGTACCTCCGGATTATGAACACTCTCCCCGACATCCTCCGCGACGCACGCCGGCTGGTGGTGCTCACCGGCGCCGGCTGCAGCACCGGCTCCGGCATCCCCGACTACCGGAGCCCCGGCGGCGCCTGGACGCGCCACAAGCCGATCTACTACAGCGCGTTCGTCCAGAGCGAGGAGGTGCGGCGCTTCTACTGGGCGCGGAGCTTCCGCGGCTGGCCACGCTTCGCCGCCGCGCGGCCGAACGCCGCGCATCGCGCGCTGGCGGCGCTCGAGGAGCTCGGCCGCGCGCAGTTCCTGATCACGCAGAACGTCGACGACCTGCACCAGGAAGCCGGCAGCCGGCGCGTGGTGCAGCTGCACGGCCGCAACCGCCTGGTGGTCTGCCTCGACTGCCGGATGGAGTTTCCGCGCGCCGACGTCCAGCAGCGCCTCGGCGATCTGAACGCGGAATGGCTGGCCTCCGCGCCGTGGACGCACCTGCACGCCGACGAAGCGGACTTCGCGCCGGACGGCGACGCGAACGTGGCGCGCGAGGCGGTGGGCGAGTTCCGCGTCCCGCCGTGCGAGCGCTGCGGCGGCGTGCTCAAGCCGGCGGTGGTCTTCTTCGGCGAGTCGGTGCCGCCGCAGAAAGTGGCGGTGTCGATGGAGCGGCTCGACGAGGCCGATGCGCTGCTCGTCGTCGGCTCGTCGCTGACCGTCTGGTCGGGCTTCCGCTTCGTGAAGCGCGCGGCCGAGCGCCGCATCCCGATCGCCATCGTCAACATCGGCCCGACGCGCGGCGACGAGCTGGCCACGGTGAAGGTCGAGGCGGAGTGCGGCGCGGTGCTCAGCGCGGCGCTCGATGCAATTCGATCAGCGTGATCTCCGGCGTCATCCCCAGGCGGAAGGGGAGGAGCCAGTAGCCGGTGCCGGTGTTGATGTACAGCTGCGCGCCGTCCACCTCGTACAGGCCCATGTGATACGGCAGGAAGAGTCCCGCCAGCGACCAGCGCAGCGGGCGGAAGCCGAACTGCCCGCCGTGCGTGTGCGCGCAGAGGGTGAGCGCCACGCCGTGGCGGCGCGCGTCGGCGAACGCCTTCGGCTGGTGCGCGAGGGCCACGGCGAACGCGCCGGGCGGACGCCCGCGCAGCGCGGCGGCCATGTCCGGGCGCAGCGCCGGCGTCTGCGCGGCGTAGTCGGAGAGGCCGGCGATCCAGAGGCCGCGCACGTCGGCGCCCTCGTTGATCAGCAGCCGCACGCGCGTGCCGCGCATGCGCGCGATGAACTCCGCCGGCGCGCCGTACATCTCGTGGTTGCCGAGGACGGCGAAGAGCGGGGTGGAGGGGTCGAGCGGGCGCATGCCGTCGATCAGCTTCGGCACGAAGACCGGATCGTCGTCCACCGAGTCGCCGGCGACGAGCACCGCGTCCGGGCGCAGCGCGTTCGCCGTGGCGAAGATCTTTGTCAGCCGCGACGGCCGGGTGAAGAGGCCGACGTGAAGGTCGGCCACCAGCGCGATGCGGCGGCCCTCCAGCGCGGGCGGCAGGTCGCGCAGCGCGATCGGCACGCGCTCCACGCGCAGCGGCACCAGCGCCTGGTAGAGGCCGGCGATGCCGCCGATGATGGTCGTCCAGAGAAAGACGCGCGACGGCCACCGCGCGAACCGCGCGAACGGTACATGTAGGACGGGCTTCAGCCCGTCACCGCGGATCCGACGGGCTGAAGCCCGTCCTACATAGGCCAGCGCGATCAACAGCAACAGCGCGCAATAGACGATGGCGAAGCACTGCCAGGCGAACCACGGCGGACCGAGCACCGCGCGCACGACGCGCGAGAACGGCGTGCGCGCGTTGAGGATGGGGAAGAAGAGCCACATCAGATTGCAGGCAATCAGCAGGCCCCAGACGATGCGCCGCCGGCGCGGATGGAGGCGCGTCAGCGCGCGGACGGCGATGAGATTGAACGGCGCGAAGATGAGGAGGACGACCGCGAAGATGATGGCGACGCGCAACACGGGGCGGGCATGATACGCCGCGCCCCGTGCCGCTCAGATCGCGATCAGGGCTTCGCCGCGCGGCGGCGGCCCGCGACGGAACCGGCGACCTCCACCGGCACGACGGTGGTGAGCTGCCGTCCCGGCGAGTCGATGATCAACTTAGTCTTGCCGGCGGCCAGCCCGCGCAGCTGGAAAACGGCCATCCCGTCGACCGGCGCTTCCGCGGACGGATTGACGATGGCGATCACGCCGGCGGTTTCCGGCTGCGCCGTGACCGTCGCCGCCGCCGACGCCGCCGGCGTCAGGGCGATGCGCAGCGTCATCTCTTCGCCGACGCGAAGCTGCACCGCCTCCGGCCGGGCCACGAGCACCGACGGCTGGAAGACGCTGATGGTGATGGTCCCGGTCGCGATGCGGCCGGCCTTTTCCACGCGCGCGGTGACGACCGTTTCGCCCGCGCTCAAGGCGTCGATCTTCAGAAGCGCTTCCGGCGAGCCGGGCGTCGCCGACGGCGTCAGCGCCACCGATGACGACTGGTCAGGAGTGACCTCCAGGGTCGAATCCGGGGTGAAGTAGTTGCCGAGGGCGAGGGGGATGCTGACCGTGTCGCCGACGTTGAGCCGGATGTTCTGCATGGCGCTGACATCGTCATTGAGGATGCAGATCGTGGAGGGGCCGGCGAGCTGCGGCACCTGCGGCGAGGCAGCCTCGAACGTCAGGAAGTAGATCTCGTCGACTTCCGCGACGTCGTCGCCCTTGACCAGGATCTCGCCGGTGGCGGAAGACTGTCCCGGCTCGAAGACGATCGGCTGCGAGGAGCGCTGCGTGTCCGCGCCGCCGCCGGCGACGTCGAGGTAGAGCGCGTAGCGCACCGGCGCGGGGCTGTCGAGCGTGGCCAGCACGCTGACCGCGGTGAGGGCGCCCGCGTCGCCTTCGCGCGTGGCGACGTTCTGGAAATGCAGCCGCGGCTGCGCTGCCGCCGCGATGACCGGGGAGAGGAGAAGAAGGCCCAGGACCGTAATCTTCTTCATGATCGAAACCTCGCGTTTCACGGCGCATAATACGCCGCGTCCGAAATGGCCCATTTCGACATTCCGCTCGACATCCCGCACGCCGGCCGGATCGCCGACCGCCTCCTCACCCTGATCGGCCGCTACGTCGAGGAGCTGAAGCTCGACGCGCCCGGCGCGGTGGAAGCCGCGGAGCGCGTCTGGTCGCTGCTCTTCCGCTTCACCGGCGAGGACGACAACCCGGCCGACGCGCCGCGCATCCGCGACGAGGCGGCGGCGCTCGGTCGTCAACTCGTTGACGAGATGGAGCGCGCCCGTGTCACCAGCGACCGCCTGGGCCAGCTCGTCCGCAACTACTTCGAGTGCCTCGAGCTGGGCGAGGAGGGAGCGGCGCTCTCGCTCCGCGCGGGGGAGGATCCGAAATCGCTCCAGAGACCGTACGAGGAGAAGAAATGAAACGCGCACTCTTCATCTTTTTCATCGCCACCGCCGCCTTCGCCAGCCGCTGGTCGCCGTCCGACCGCTTCAAGCTGGTCGGCGTCAGCGATCCGCAGATCTCGCCGGACGGCAAGCTGGTGGCGATCGTCGTCTCGGGCGCCAACCTCAAGGACAACCGCAACGAGACGGAGATCGTGGCCGTCGACGCCGCCACCGGCGCCACGCGCGCGCTGACCTTCGAGCGCCGCGGCGTGGCCTCGCCGCGCTGGTCCCCCGACGGCGAGCGGATGGCCTTCCTGGCCAACGCCTCGGCCGAGCGCGACGCCAAGCGCCAGATCTGGATCATGAACACGCGCGGCGGCGACGCGCGCCGCATCACCGACGCCGCCAACGGCGTCCAGCAGTTCGCCTGGAGTCCCGACGGCGCGCAGATCGCTTACGTCACCGCCGACGAGACGGAGAAGAAGGCCTCCGACCTGGAGAAGAACAACCGCTCGTTCGAGGTGGACGACAACGACTACCTGATGTCCACCGCGCCGACGCCGTCGCACGTCTGGGTGATCTCGCCCGACGGCGGCGCCGCGCGGCGCGTCACCAGCGGCGCCTGGAGCCTCCCCGTCGCCCACCCGCCCGGGCCGGCGCCGTCGCCGCTGGCGTGGTCGCCGGACGGCAAGTCGATCGCCGTCACCATGCGCGACACGCCGCACGAGAAGACGCCCGACGCCGGCCACATCGCCATCGTCGACGTGGCGTCGGGCAGCGTCCGCCGCCTCACCGACCGCGCGCAGGAGGAGACGCAGCCGGTCTTCTCGCCCGACGGCAAGTCGGTCGCCTACTGGCACAACCGCGGCGGGCAGCGCGGCAGCGCGAACGCCATCTGGATCTCGCCGGCGGGCGGCGGCAACGGCACCGAGGTAACGAAGAATCTCGACCGTAACATCTACCGCTCGATCTGGCTGCCGGACGGCAAGTCGTTCCTCACCGCCAGCCACGACGCGACGACCACCGCGTACTACTTCGTCGACGTCGAGAGCGGCGCGTTCCGCCGCCTGGAACTGGGCGACGTCGAGCCGGCGCACGGCTACTGGCCCGACGCGTTCGTGGCGCGCAACGGATCGATCGCCTTCATCGGGACCACGCCGACCCATCCGCGCGAGCTGTGGATGATGTCGTCGGTCGACGCGAAGCCGCGCCAGCTCACGCACTACAACGACTGGATCTCGTCGAAGGAGCTCGGGAGCGCGCAGCGTGTCACCTGGAGCTTCGAGGGAATGCAGCAGGACGGCGTGGTGCTGACGCCGCCGGGCTACGACGCGTCGAAGGCGTACCCGCTCGTCCTCTACATCCACGGCGGCCCGCGCTCGGCGTCGACCACCGGCTTCTCCTCGCTGACGCAGAGCCTGGCGGCGAACAACTGGATCGTCTTCTCGCCGAACTATCGCGGCAGCGACAACTTCGGCAACGCGTACACGCGCGCCATCAATGACGACGCCGGCGCCGGCCCGGGCCGCGACGTGATGGCGGGCATCGAGGCGGTGAAGAAGCGCTTCAGGATCGACGAGAGCCGCATCGCTGTCGGCGGCTGGTCGTACGGCGGCTACATGACCAGCTGGATGATCGGGCACTACCCGATCTTCAAGGCGGCGGTTTCCGGCGCCGCGGTCAACAACCTCGTCGAGCAGTACACGCTCGGCGACGGCGGGCTGGGGCGGCGCATCACCTGGGGCTCGCCGTACAGCGGCCCCGAGGCGATGAAAAAGTACGTCGAGCAATCGCCGATCAGCGCCGCGTCGAAGATCCGCACGCCGACTCTGATCATGTGCGACACCGGCGACGTCCGCGTGCCGATCACGCAGTCGTACGAGATGTACCGCGCGCTGCGCGACAACGGCGTGCCGGCGAAGTTCATCGCCTATCCCGTCAGCGGGCATTCTCCCGACGATCCGGTGCACGCCGCCGACGTCGAGCGCCGCTACATCGACTGGTTCGCGCGCTACCTGACCGACGCGAACACGCCGCGCGCCGCGTCGCACGACGAGGTGGCGGCCTACGTCGACCGCGCCGCGGCGCTGGTGGCGAAGAACGGCGCGTCGTGCGAGGCCTTCTCCTCGCCCGCCTGGTTCGACGGCGACTGGTACGTCTTCGTCCTCGGCGCGGACCGCAAGACGCTCTGCCATCCCGCGCAGCCGGCGATGGTGGGGAAGGCGGCGAACGAGATCGTCGACCCGAACGGCAAGCGGATCGGCGACCTCTTCTTCGCCGCCGCGAACGGCGCGAACGGCCGCGGCTGGGTCGATTACGTCTGGCCGCGCCCGGGACAGACCGCGCCGGTGGCGAAGAACGCGTACGTGGTCGGCGTCACCGGTCCGGACGGGAAGAGGTACGTGGTCGGCTCGGGCGGGTACGAGCTGAAGTAGCGGTTCGCGTCAGTCGGCCGACCGCGTGAAAGCCGCTGTCGAGGCGTCTGACGCCTAACGGGCGACCGTCGCCAGCTCCATCTCCTTCGTGTCGAAGTCGCCCAGCCGCGCGCGGCGGAGGAGCTGCTGCCGCAGGTAGGTATGCAGGACTACTTTCGCGCGCAGCCCGTGCAACTCGTCGCGCGAGGCGGGGGAGTCGCTCTCGAAGACGGTGCTGCTGCGGATCTCATTCTCCAGGCGGTCGATCTGTCGGCGTAACCAGGCGGTCGTGCTCATGACGTACGAAATATGCGTACGCCGCGGGGTCTGGTTGCGTGAGCGGGCTCACCAAATGTAACCGTTTACATATCGGTGACCCGGAGGAATCCCCCGGCAGCGCGGCTCGTTTTCCGAGCATATGGTGAACAAGCCAACGGTCGGTCTCGCGCTTCGCCGCGGCTGGCGACGTCGCTGCCCGCAGTGCGGCGAAGGCCCGCTGTTCGTGCGCGGCATCAAGACCCACGAGCGCTGCTCCGCCTGCGGGCTGCTCTTCCAGCGCGACCGCGGCGACACGTGGCTCTTCATGATCATCACCGACCGCATCCCCATCCTCTTCGGGATCGCTCTGGTCTACTTCGGATTCCGTCCGGAGGGAGCGGTGGCGGTGAGCGCGTTCTTCCTGGCGCTGGCGGTGCCGATCATCGCCACCATCCGCGAGCGGCAGGGACTGGCGCTGGCGCTCGACTACCTGGTGCGCCTCTCGCTGCGCGATCCGTCCGACGAGATCCACCGCGCGCGACCGGCCGCGACGTCCTGACGGTTCATGTGGGACGGGTTCTCAACCCGTCCGCCGCCCGAAGGGCGGCCGCTCCGCGGCCGCGGACGGGTTGAGAACCCGTCCCACACGCCTACTGCGCCGCGGCCTTCTTCCGCGCCACCTCGCGCTGCGAGTGGTCGAGGATCTTCTTCCGGATGCGGATGGAATCCGGGGTGACCTCGACCAGTTCGTCGTCGTCGATCCACTCCAGGCACTGCTCGAGGGTCATGATGCGCGCGGGGGTGAGCTGCACGGCGATGTCGGAGCCGGAGGCGCGCATGTTGGTGAGGTGCTTCTTGCGGCAGACCTGCACCACCATGTCGGCGTCGCGCGAGTTCTCGCCGACCACCTGCCCGCCGTAGACCTTCTGGCCGGGATTGAGGAACAACGTGGAGCGCTCCTGCAGCGGCTCGATGGCGTACGCGGTGGTCTCTCCCGCTTCCTTGGCCACCAGCGCGCCGCGGTTGCGCGAGGCGATCTCGCCGCGGTACGGCCCGTACTCCAGGAAGGTGTGGTACAGCAGCCCGGTGCCGCGGGTCTCGGAGAGGAACTCGGTGCGGATGCCGAACAGCCCGCGGGTGGGGATCTTGAACTCGATGCGCACGCGGCCGGTGCCGGGGTTGACCATGTCGGTCATCTCGCCGCGCCGCACCTGCAGCTTCTCCATGATCGCGCCGACGTGCGTCTCGTCGATGTCGACTACGAGCGCCTCGTACGGCTCGAGCGTCTTGCCGTCCACTTCCTTCAGGATGACCTGCGGCCGCGACAGCGCGAACTCGAAGCCCTCCCGCCGCATGTTCTCGGCCAGGATCGACAGGTGCAGCTCGCCGCGTCCGCTGACATCGAAGCGGTCGGGGAGGTCGGTCTCGCGCACGCGCAGCGCCACATCCTTGCGCAGCTCGCGCTCCAGGCGCTCCTTGATGTTGCGCGAGGTGACGTACTTCCCTTCCAGTCCGGCGAACGGCGAGTCGTTGACCATCCAGAACATCGAGACGGTCGGCTCGTCGATGGCGATCGGTTCCAGCCGCTCGGGATTGATGGCGTCGGCGAAGGTCTCGCCGATCTCCACGTCGGCGAAGCCGGCGATGGCCACGATCTCGCCGGCGGCCGCTTCCGCCACCTCTTCGCGCTTGAGGCCCTCGAAGATGGTGAGCTTGGAAACGCGGCCCTTCTTCTGGGTGCCGTCGCGGAGGATGAGAATGACGTCCTCGCTCTGGCGGATCCGGCCGCGCTGCACGCGCCCGATGCCGAGACGTCCGACGTAGTCGTTGTAGTCGATGGCGGAGACGAGCAGCTGCAGCGCGCCGTCGGCGTTGCCCGGCGGCGGCGGAATGCGCTTCAGGACGGCGTCGAACAGCGGGCGGCAATCCTCGGTGGTATCGGTCAGCTCGGTGCGCACGATGCCGGCGCGGCCGATGGCGTAGAGGATGGGGAAGTCGAGCTGCTCGTCCGACGCGCCGAGCTCGATCATCAGGTCGAACACTTCGTTGACCACCTCGGTCGGGCGCGCGTCGCTGCGGTCGATCTTGTTGATGACCACGATCGGCAGCAGGCCGAGCCCGAGGGCCTTGCGGAGCACGAAGCGCGTCTGCGGCATCGGCCCTTCGGCCGCGTCGACCAGCAGGATCACGCCGTCGACCATCGACAGCACGCGCTCCACCTCGCCGCCGAAGTCGGCGTGGCCCGGCGTGTCGACGATGTTGATCTTCACCTCGCTGGGGTGGACGAAGACTGCCGGAAGGTCGTGGCCGGACGCGGTGTGCGTCGCCTCGTGATGCACCGGGTGCCCGAGAGCGTCGGGGTCATCGACCAGGTAGCGGATGGAGGTGTTCTTGGCCAGGATGGTGATGCCGCGCTCTTTCTCCAGGTCGTTGGAGTCCATGACGCGGTCGTCCATCTGCTGGTTGGCGCGGACGGCGCCGGACTGACGGAGGAGGGCGTCGACTAGCGTGGTCTTGCCGTGGTCGACGTGAGCGATGATCGCGACGTTGCGGATGTCGTAACGAAACTGCATGCGGCGGGGTTAACGCGCAGGGCGACCATACATTCCGCGCCCGGGCCGTACGCGGTAGACTCGGAACGCGTGACGCTCGACGAGGCCACGGAGTTCATCCATCGCATGCTGGCGGCGGACGACGTCGCAGGCCTGGTCTCGCTGTACGTTTTCGGCAGCGTCGCCGAGAATCGCGCGCACCAGGACAGCGACCTCGACGTCGGCGTGCTGCTCGACCGCGCTCGTTACCCGGATGAAGCCTCCCGATTCCATCAACGTCTGCTTCTCTCGTTGACGTTTTCGCGCATCGGCGGTCCCGAGGCGGACGTGGTGATCCTCAACGATGCGCCGCCGCTGCTCGGGCGCGCGATCGTCACGCGCGGCAAGCGCATCCTCTGCCGCGATGAGGAGCTCGACCATGCGTACGTCCGCGACATCCAGCTGATGGCGGCGGACATCGAGCCGTGGCTGCAGCGGATGTGGAAGATCAAGCTCGAGGCGATGGAACGGCGATGACGTTTCTGGTGGAGCGGCTGGCGGAGCTGGAACGCTATCTCGCACACGCGCGACGATTGGCCGAACGAGTGCGTGACGTTTCGGCCTTTGAAGCTGATCTGACCACCAGGAACGACGTGGTCCATTCGCTCTTCCTGATCGCGCAGCTGATCATCGACATCGCCGGCGAGCTCGCCTCCCGGCGCGGCACGCGCGTAGAGAACTACAAGGAGGCGATCCGCAGCCTTGCCTCAGAGCCGCAGTTTCCGCCGGAGCTCGTCCCGAAGCTGGAGCCGCTGGCGGGGTTTCGCAATATCGTCGTTCACGAATACATCGGCCTCGATGCCGAGCGCGTCGTCGCCGCGCTCCATGAGCTCGAGCGCGTGCAACAGTTCCTCGAGTTCGTACGCCGGCGCGAGGCGCGGTGAACGCCCTCTGCGTCTTCTGCGGCTCCTCTCCCGGCCGCGACCCCGCCTTCCTCGCCGCCGCCCGCGCCTTCGGGGCGATGCTGGCGCGCGAGCGGATCACGCTCGTCTATGGCGGCGGGCATGTCGGGCTGATGGGCGTGCTGGCGGACGCGTCACTGCAGGCGGGTGGGCGGGTGGTGGGGGTGATTCCGCAGGCGTTGTGGGATCGGGAGGTGGGGCACGGCGGGCTGACGGAGCTGCATGTGGTCGGCACGATGCACGAGCGGAAGGCGAAGATGGCGGAGCTGGCGGACGCGTTCGTGGCGCTGCCGGGCGGGCTGGGGACGCTGGAGGAAATCTTCGAGGTCTGGACCTGGGGGCAACTCGGCATCCACCGCAAGCCGTGCGGCTTCCTCGACGTCAACGGCTACTACGCGCCGCTGCTGGCGTTTCTCGACGCGGCGGTGGAGAGCGGGTTGATCCGGCCGCAGCACCGCGCCATGGCCGTCGTCGACACCGACGGCGAGTCGCTGCTGCGGCGGCTCGCGGAGTACGAGCCGCCGCGCGTGGAGAAGTGGGTCAAGCCCGACGAGAGCTAGTAGTGGACGCGGTGCTCGTAGGTGAACGGCATCCGCTGCCCGTGCTTGATGATCGGCGCGAACCTCGCCTTCTGCAGCGAGGCCACGTTGCGCGCGGCGAGGCCGTCGGAGTTGGTGGTGTTGGTCAGGATGCGGACGCCGAAGACCTCGCCGGCCGCGCTGACGTCCGCCTCCAGCACGATCTCGCCGCGCGCGCCCGGCTGCGAGACCGGCTCGGGCGGCACGATGAAGCGCGGCGCGAGGTTGTCGGGCGTGCCGGCGCTGGGGAGCATCTCGGTGCCGGTGGCCAGCTCCGAAGCCTTCGCCCAGCCGCTGCCCGACGCCGTCCGCACCTCCGCCCACTCGCCCTGGCGCGACAGCACGGAGACCGACTCGCTGGCCATGTACTTCGTGATGACCGGCGACGCCTCGTCCGGCTTGGCGTGAATCTTCAGCTCCGCGCCGCGGACATACTCGACAGAGATCGGACCGCGCGTGTCGACCTCCGGCTCGGCTGGCGCTTCCGGCTTGGCGCAACCGGCGAGAACGACAAAGGCAGCGGCGAGCAGGCGTCTCATCCGAACACGTCTCTCCTTGTGTAGATCGCATACGCGAGAACCGTGGCCGCGGCGGCCCACACCGCGAGCAGGCCGAGGCAGAAGGCCATCGACATCCCGTCGTACGGCGGCGGCTCGCCGGTGTAGTAGTCGGCCAGCGGCAGCGCGCTGACGAAGAGGTACTTGCCGGCGGTCCAGTCGGGGCTGACGCGCGTCAGGATGGTCCCGCCGATCAGCGAGGCGAGCATCGTCCCGATCGCCGCGGCGCTCGACCGGAAAACCACCGACAGCAGTAGCGCGATGGAGGCGACGGCCAGCAGCGCGTACCACTCCAGCCCGAAGGCGATGAGCGTGTCTTTCCACAGCGGCAGCTGGCGGACGGCGTCGACCTTGAGCGCCCCGCGCGCCACGGAAAAGCCGGTGAAGGTCGGCGCGCCCCAGCCGCCGCGCGGCAGGAACGGCGAGGCGACGGCGTAGGCCATCACCGCGCCGACCAGCAGCGTCAGCGTGGCGAACATCCAGAGCGTGACCAGCTTGGCGGTGAGGATCTTCCATCGTCGCACCGGCCGCGTCAGCAGCAGCTTGTCCGTCCCCTCCGCGCTCTCGGCGGAGACGATGTCGCTGCCCAGGACGCCGACGAGCAGCGGCAGGAGGAGGAAGCCGGCCACGTTGGCGAAGGTGCGGACGAAGAGCGGCGCGGTCGGCTTGTCGGGCTCGATGTCGTGGTCGAGGTAGAACTGCAGCCGGTTCATCTCCGCGCGCAGCGAGCGCGCCCACGTCTCGTTCATCCGCCCGCGGCGCAGCGTGTTCTGGAAGTTGGCGATGCGCTGCTGGATCTCCGCGCGCCAGTTGCGGTTGCGCTGGTTGATCAGGCGCTGGTACTGCGAGTAGGTGACGATGGCCAGGATGGAGAAGAGGATGGCCACCACCACCGTGAAGCGCCGCCGGCGGAGGAGCTTGAGCGTTTCGTTCTCGATGAGGGGGAACATGGTGTGAACTACTACTTTATCCTTCGGCGCGAAGCGCCGGAGGATCTGGTGCCCATGTGCGCAGCGCAGGTGGGCGCCAGATCCTTGCGCTTCGCGCAAGGATAAACTGACTACCCGACGGTCTCGCCGCCGGTGGCCTCCAGGAACATCTGCTCCAGGCTCTGCACACGTCTCTGTGCATGGAAGACGGCCACGTTCGCGGCGGTCAGCGCGGCGATGAGCGGCGGCGCGTCGTTCTCCTCGATCGACACCCAGAGCCGGTCGCCGTCTGCGTGCGCGGTCAGCCCGCGCTCGCTGACGATGGCCGCGGCGCGCGCCACGTCGTCGACGCGCAGCTCCATCTCGCGCTGGCTGGAGATCAGCTCGCGCACCGAGCCTTCGCGCAGGATGCGGCCGTTGTGGATGATCGCCACGCGGTCGGCCATCAGCTCGATCTCCGCCAATAGATGGCTCGAGACGAAGATGCTCATCTTCCGCTCCTCGGCCAGCTGGCGCAGCAGCTCGCGGATCTCGCGGATGCCGGCGGGGTCGAGGCCGTTGGCCGGCTCGTCGAGGATGAGCACGCGCGGGCTGCCGAGCATGGCCTGCGCGATGCCGAGGCGCTGGCGCATGCCGAGCGAATAGGTGCCGACGCGCTGGTCTAGCCGGTGCGCCAGCGAGACGAGCGAGGCCACGCGGTCGATCTCCGACGACTCGACGCCGAGCATCCGCGCGAAGTGCTGCAGGTTCTCGCGTCCGGTCATGAAGCGATAGAGGTCGGGGTTCTCCACGATGCAGCCGACGCAGCGCATCGCCTTCTCGAACTCGCGGCGGATGTCGTGGCCGCCGATGGTCACCGTCCCCGAGGTGGGGCGGATCAGGCCGACCAGCATGCGGATGGTGGTCGTCTTCCCCGCTCCGTTGGGGCCGAGGAAGCCGAAGACCTCGGATGGGTTGAGGTCGAAGGAGACGCCGTCGACGATCGTCCGTTTTCCGATGACTTTGGTAAGGTTGCGCGCCGAGAGCATGCGTCGCCTGAGATTCTGGTTCCTGCCGCTGATTGCCGCCGTCGCCGCGGCGACGACGTTCGGGGCGGGATTCTACTCGTACCTTCGCGGCGACATCGGCACGACCGTCGACATCGTCGCCCCGCCGCGCGAGCAGGTCAGCGCGCCGCGCGCCACCGTCGCGCCGCTGATCCTCGGCGACTCGCTGGCCCGCGGCACCGGCGACGACGCCGGCCTCGGCATCGGCGGCCGGCTGGTGGACGAGCTGAAGCGGCGCAGGGTGCCGGTGACCAACGCGGTGAACCTCGCCGTCAACGGCGCGCGGACCCGCGACCTCGAGCAGCTGCTGAAAAGCGCCAACGTGCGGCGGCTGATCGCGGAGTCGAACGTGGTGGTGCTCTCCATCGGCGGCAACGACCTGTGGGGCGACAACAACTTCCGCAACGCGCCGCCGCGCGATCCGGAGAAGGTGATGCGCGGCGTGCTGGACGCGGTGGCGTCGATCGTCCGCGAGATCCGCGCCGCCAACAAGACCGCGCGCATCTTCGTCATCGGCTTGTACAACCCGTTCATGAGCGCGCCGATGGGGAAGATGCTGACGCCGTTCGTCAACCGCTGGAACGCCTCGCTGGTCGAGCAGTTCGCCGCGGACGGCAATGTGGTGGTGGTGCAGACCTCCGACCTCTTCGCCTTCCGCGACCGCCTCTCGCTCGACCGCTTCCACCCGGCCAACGAGGGCTACGCGCTCATCGCACGTCGGATCGTCGACGCGCTTTAGGAAGTGGGGGACAGACAATCCTGTCTGTCCCGTTCCCCTTCAATCCACGAGCGCCAGACCCACCGATACTCATCGGTGACGGTCGCCAATCCCGCCCTCACCGGATTCGCGCAGACATACTCTCCCTTCCGCCAGATGTCTTCGTCATTGCGGACGATACGGTCGAACGATTCGTCCTGCCACACGCTGCCGCGCGACCCGCCCTGTTTGTTGATCAGGTTTGCGGAGACGCCCTTGATGCGCTTCATGATTCTGGCGAGCCCGAGTCCATAAGGCGTGAAGATCATGTGCACGTGGTCGGGCATGATCACGGCGCAGTGAAGCCAGTACGTCAGCTCGTGATCATGGACGCAGCACTGCAGCGTGATGTCGCGAGCGGACGGCGGCAAGGTGCAACGGTCGCGCGTTGCAAACGTTGTGAAGTAGGTCTTGCCGGCTTTCTCCAGGTGAGGCAGGTGGCGACGCGTGGCGTACGTGTCATCGCCGATCGGCATGTGCCCGAGTATCCCTCGGGAGCATGCGTTCTACGCGGGGTGGACGAGGAGAGACAGGATTGTCTGTCCTCCACCCACTCCAGAAGAAAGTGGAGGACAGACAATCCTGTCTGTCCCGTTCCCACCGGTACTCGTCGGCGGATCCGCTCTGTTGCCCGAGTATCCCTCGGAGCATGCGTTCTGCGCGGGGTGGACGAGGAAAGACAGGATTGTTTGTCCCCCACCCACTCCCAGAAGAAAGTGGAGGACAGACAATCCTGTCTGTCCCGTTCCCAGCGGTACTCATCGGCGGATCCGCTCTGTTGCCCGAGTATCCCTCGGAGCATGCGTTCTGCGCGGGGTGGACGATGACAGACAGGATTGTCTGTCCTCCACTCCTACCGCCCCGCCGAGCGCCGCCGCGGCGGCGTCGACAGCTCGATGCGCCACGCGCCGCGGCCGTGCGTGAAGGCGAACAGCCCCGTGCCGCGCGGGGTGGGGTGGAGGAACACCGCCTCGGTGATGGCGCGCGGGAAGCTGCGCTCGGCGGCCCAGGTGGCGCCGCCGTCGATCGAGACGAAGATGCCGAGGTCGGTGCCGAGGTAGAGCGTGTTGCCGCTGGCGGCGATGGAGTGCGCGGGGATGTCGGGGAGCGCGCCCTCGCCGCTGCCGTCGAGCGGGGACCAGGTCGCGCCGCCGTCGCTCGTCTTCCAGACGTGCACGCCGCCGAAACCGGCGTAGGTGGCGTAGGCGGTGTTGCTGTTTACCGGATCGAACTCGATCGACGACACCCAGCCGGTGCGCGGCCGCGTGAATGGCCAGTTGGTGTTGGCGGCGGGGATCTCCAGCGTGTCGGCGCGGTGGATCGCCCCCTCGGTGGTGCCGAAGAGGAAGTGCCCGGTGCCGCCGCGCGCGACGGCCACCGCGCTGATGCTGCCGAACGGCGTGGAGATGCTGGCGGGCTGCCACCCCTCGGGGCCGAAGCGGTTGCGCCAGAGCCGCTTGCCGCCGCCGAGCCAGAGCGTCTCGCGGCGGTTGGGATCGACCACGAACGGCGAGATGAAGATGAACGTGTCGCCTTGCGGCGGGCCGACGAAGACGAAGCTCTGTCCGCTGTTGAACGAGCGGAAGATCCGCGCGTTCTGCGCCTCGGTGTAGACCAGCGAGGCGTCGTTCTGGTCGACCGCTACGTAGCCGCCGTCGCCGCCGGTCACCGGCGTCCACTCGTTGACCAGCCCTTCCAGGCCGATGGATGTGCCGTTGTCCTGCGCGCCGCCGAGGATGAAGCGGCCGTCGGGGTAGGCAGCGCCGTGGTAGAACTGCGTCGTCCCGTAATCGTGATTCAGCGAGTGGAACTCGACCTTCGAGCGCACCGCCAGGCAGGCGTTGGTGAGGCCGATGGCCACCTCGGCGCGCGCGTTGTCGGTGCGGAAGACGCCGCCGTCGTTGGTGAAGAAGACGGTCTGGTTGCCCGCGCCGTCGTAGCCGGGATGGAAGACGATGACGTGCTGGTCGGCGTGCACGAACGACGGCACCACGTCGGCGGTCCACCAGAACGAGGCGAGGCCCCAGGTCTTGCCGCCGTCGTCGGAGCGGAAGAGATCGACGCCGCCGGCCCAGACGCGGTTCGGATCGGCGGGATCGACGGCGATGACGTTGCAGTGCCAGCCCATCTGCGTGGCGTTGGCGGTGTTGAGGCCGCTGCAGTTGTTGTCGGTGACGGCGCTCAGGACGTTGGTCAGCAGCAGCGGTCCGAGGACGTCCTGCGCGGCGCCCGGTTTGGTCTGCACCACCCACGAGCCGGCGTCGCCGCTCGATGAGGAGCGAAACAGCGCGAAGAGGCCCATGTCGTAGCTGCCGCCGTGCTGCGCGGCCATCGCATAAACAATGGAGGGATTCGACGGCGCGATGGCCAGCGAGGTGCGCCCCATCCCCGGCTGCGAGAGGACCGTGGCCCAGGTGCCGGCGCCGTCCGCCTGCGTGTTGCGGTAGACCGTGCCCTGGTCGAGCGTGCCGCAGGAGGCGAAGAGGTAGTCGTTCGCGGTGTCGCCGCGGAAGGCGAGCTCCAGGCAGCCGCCGGTGACGGTGGTGGGGAGGACGCGGGTCCAGGTCGCGCCGCCGTCGAGGGAGCGGAAGACGCCCTTGCGCGTGGCGGCGTAAACGCGCCGCGAGTCGTGATTGCTGACGGCGAGGTCGTTGACGAAGTAGAAGTCTTCGCCGTTGGTGGAGGGGAGCTGCTGCCAGGTGGCGCCGGCGTCGCGGGTGACGAAGATGCCGTTGCCGCGGATCGGCAGCGCGGTGCCGCGGATGTCCTCGCGGAAGTAGCCCTCGCCGGTGCCGGCGTAGATGACGCGGGAGTCGGCGGGGTCGAAGGCCAGCGAGTTGACGGCGATGTTGGGGAGGAGGTCGGTGACGGTCGACCACGACGCGCCGCCGTTGGTGGTCTTCCAGACGCCGCCGGAAACGGCACCGGCGTACATGACCTGGGGATCGTGCGGATCGACGAGCAGCGCGCGCGTGCGGCCGCCGATGTTGCCGGGCCCGAGGAACTCCCAGGCGCCGTTGAGCTTCGTGGTCAGGCCGGAGGCGCTGCGAAGGGGCTCGCCCAGGATGGTCTGGGGCATCCGCGCCATCCGCTCGCGCGCGGCGGTGTAGTGCGCGTTGAGGTCGAAGTCCTCGGTGATGCCGCGCTTTTCGGCGAAGAAGCGGGCGGCTTCATCGGGATCGTCGAATCGTTCCAGTCGCGGGCCGGTGACGGTTGGCCGTTGACCGTGGGAGCAGGCGAGGATCAGGAGAGTGAGGGAAAGGACGATGGACCGGCGCACAGCGGACGAAACGGCCGCGCAGCCGTTATCCTTCCCGCATGCAATTGGCGAAAGACTCCTGCGCATGCGGCCATCCGCTCGACGGCCACGACGGCGGGCGCGGCGGACCGTGCAACACCTGCGGCTGCGCCGCCGGCGAGCCCCCCACCGCCTTCCAGGTGGGACTCGTCCACGCGATGCACGAGATGACGGTGACGCTGGTGAGGTTGGTGAAGGAAATCCAGGGGAAAGCGAGCGGCGGGTAGCGAGCAGCGAGCAGGGAAACCAAACCTCCTGCTCGCCGCAAGCTGCTCGCTACGGGTAAAAAACGAGCGGCGGATAGCGAGCAGCAAGCAGGAAAACCAAACCCTCCTGCTCGCCGCTCGCTGCAACCTGCTCGCTACGGAGTGGGCTTCTCGAACACCTTCGGATCCACCGCCGGATTGATCTCGATCGTCGTCAGCTTGCCGCCGCCGGTCTGTTCGCCGCCGGCCTTGACGGTGAAGGCCACCGGGAGGGTCAGGCCGTCGAAGGTCTTCCACTCGGTGTACTCGGTGGTCTGCTCGCCCATGCGGCCCTGCGAGATCTTGCGCAGGAGTTTGCCGCTGGCGGGATCGACGATCCACTTCGAGGGGGTGCCGTCGGCGTTGACCTCGACGGTGTCGGGGGCGGAGAGGGTGAAGACGTACTTCGGGTTGTCGAGGTTTTTGAGCACCGTCAGCAGCTCGCCGCGCGACTCGCGCACCTGCACCTCGCGCTGCGACGCCGGCATGTCCTGCGTGCCCATCGGGGCGACCACGAAGGCGGCGGCGGGGGTGGAGACCATGGTCATCTCGCCCATCGGCGTCTTCACGATGTTGCGCCGCATGTCGGGGAACTGGAAGAGGCTGTCGACCTCGACGTCCATCAGCCCCTGCGGGCCGCGCATCGACATGGTGCCGACCGTGCGCGTCGCCTTGACCGCGTCGATCTTGGCCTTGCCGCCGACGAAGCTCTGCACCTTCTTCATCAGCGCCACCGCGTCGGCGCTGCTGGCGGCGGGCGCCGCGGGAGGCGCCGCGGCCGCGCCGGGGGCGGCGGCGGCCGGCTTCGGCTTGGCGCCCGGCTCGGGGATGGTGATGTCGATCGGCGTGACGGATCCGAGGGAGGCGAGCGGCTTGTCGAAGTCCTTCTCGCGGCCGACCACCAGGACGGAGATCTGGTCGGGGTGGACGTACTTTTTGGCCACGCGCGCCACGTCTTCGGCGGTGACCTTCTCGAGGTTGGCGGGGTACTGCTCGAAGTAGTTGGCGGGGAAGCCGTAGAACTCGAGCAGCACGCGCTGGTCGAGCACCTCGCGCTTGGAGTCGCGGGTGAAGACGTAGGCGTTGAGGATCCCTTCCTTCGCCTGCGCCAGCTCGTCGGCGCTGAACGGCTTGGTGGTCAGGTCGGCCAGCTGCGTCTTCAGCGCGTTGATGGCCTCGACGGTGGAGCCGCTCTTGGTGCCCATCCAGATGCGGAAGAGGCCGGGGTGGTCCCACGGCGCGCCGACGCCGCCGCCCACGCCGTACGCCAGCCCGCGCGCGGTGCGGATGTCGTTCATCAGCCGGCCGGAGAAGCCGCCGCTGAGGATCTCGTTCATCACCTGGAGCGCGTAGTAGTCCGGGTTGTTGCGGGTGGTGCCGCCGTGGAGGACGTAGATGTTGCTCTGCGTGACGTCGTCCTTATTGACGACGTAGACGCCCGCCTTGGCCGGCGTCCCCCCTCCCGGCGCCACCTTCGGCGCCTCGGGGCCCTTCTGCCAGGAGCCGAAGGCCTCGCGCAGCTTGGCTTCCATCTTGGCGGTGTCGAAGTCGCCGACGAAGCCGACGATGATGTTGTTCGGGTAGACGTACTTGTGATGAAAGGCGACGAGGTCGTCGCGCGTGATGGAGGCGATGGTGGAGTACTCCTCCTGCCGCGCGTACGGGGAGTCGGCGCCGTAGCCGAGGCGAGCCGCCTCGCGGTCGCCGAGGCCGCGCGGGTCGTCGTTGCGGCGCGAGATGCCGGTGTTGGCCTGCGTCTTGGCCAGGTCGATCTTGTCCTGGCGGAACTCGGGGTTGCGCAGCAGGTCGAGGAAGATGGGGAAGACGGCGTCGAAGTCGCCCTTGAGCACGTCGAGGGAGATGGACGACGAGTCGTCGTCGGCGCCGGTCTCCACGCGCGCGGCGCGCGCCTCGAGGAACTCGTCGAGCTGGTCGCCGGTCTTGGTCTTGGTGCCGCCGGTGCGCCAGGCCTGGCCGTAGATGCCGGACAGGCCGGCCTTCTCCGCCGGCTCGTTGCGCTCGCCGCCGCGGATGGAGGCGCTGCCGCGGATGAGCGGCAGCTCGTGGTCTTCCATCAGGAAGATGACCATGCCGTTGGCGAGCTGGATGCGCTTCGGCTGCGCCACGGGCGTCTGGCGCAGCGGCGGCGCCTTGATCTCGCGGTAGTCCTTGACCTGGGCCACGGCGGCGCCGATGGAGAGCAGCGCGACGGCGGCGGTCATCGTCAATGTGCGCTTCACTTGGCACCTCCCTTGGCCGACTCGAGCATCGCCACCGTCCGGTTGTTGGGGACGAAGGTGGCGGCGGCCACGCGGCGGATGTCGGCCGCGCTGACCTTGTCGAGCTTGTCCACGTCGCGGAACAGCTCGCGCCAGTCGCCGTACTGGTTCTGGTACTGCGCCAGCTGCAGCGCCAGGCCGGCGTTGCTGTCGAGGCGGCGCAGCAGGTTGGCCTTGGCGCGCGTCTTCACCGACTGCAACTCGTCGGCGGCGACGTCCTCGTTCTTCAGCCGCTCGATCTCCGCGCGGATCGGCTCCACCATGTCGGCGGCGGTGTGTCCCGGGGTGGGGATGGCGAAGAAGGCGAAGAGGCTGGGGTACTTGTCGCCGGGGAATCCGTTGAAGCCGGCGGCGCCGGCGGCGATCTTCTTGTCGCGCACCAGCGAGCGGTAGAGACGCGAGGTGCGGCCCTGCGAGAGGATGCCGCTCATCACGTTGTAGATGGCGTCGTCCGGATCGCCGGCCGCCGGGCGGTGGTAGGCCTCCAGGTAGACCGGCTGCGCCGACTCGTGCGCCGTGACGCTGCGCTCCACGGTCTGCTTCGGCTCGACGGTGCGGAGGATGTCGGGCGCCGGCGACTTTGGCAGGCGGCCGAAGTACTTCTCGACGATGGCCATCACGTCGGACGTCTTCACGTCGCCGACGATGGCCATGGTCATGTTGGCCGGCACGTAGTACTTCTTGAAGAAGGCGGCGGCGTCGGTGGCGGAGAAGGTCTGCAGGTCCGACGGCCAGCCGACCACCGGCTGCCCGTACGGGTGCGCGGTGAAGGCGGCGGCGAGGGCCTGCTCCACCAGGCGGCCGATGGGGCTGCTCTCGGTGCGCATGCGGCGCTCCTCGAAGACCACGTCGCGCTCCTTGTAGAACTCGCGGAAGACGGGGTTGAGGAAGCGCTCCGACTCCATGTACGCCCAGAGCTCCACCTGGTTCGACGGCAGCGAGTAAAAGTACGCCGTCTCGTCGGTGTTGGTGAAGGCGTTCACGCCGACGGCGCCGACGCGGTCGATGATCTTGGAGAACTCGTTGGCCACCACGTACTTGTTCGCGTCGTCGATGGCGGCCTTCCAGGCCTTCTCCAGCTCGGCCACCCTCGCCTTGTCTGCGCCGACGGGGTCGCGGCGCGCGCGGTCGTACGCGCCGTAGGTCTCCTCAACCTTGGCCAGCGCGGTGCGCTCGGCGGCGATGTTCGAGGTGCCGACCTTGTCGCTGCCCTTGAAGGCCATGTGCTCGAACATGTGAGCCAGGCCGGTGATGCCGGGGACTTCCTGCGCCGACCCGACGTTCACCACCGTGGCGAACGAAAAGACAGGCGCTTCGGGACGCTCCATGACGATCACGGTGAGGCCGTTGTCGAGCTTGCGGACGGTGGTGCGCTTCTCGTAGGAAGCGACGTCCTGGGCCGAGGCGGCGGTGGCGATGATCGTCAGGAGGAAGAAGAATGAGGATGCTCTTCGCATGAATCCTCCATCGAATTTTGGTGTGCGGTACAGCGAAGGGGAACTATAACGGGAATGTTGAAGGGTGAATGTTGAATGTTGAATGCGCTTCAGCCCGGCTGAACATTCAACCTTTAACATTCAACATTCAACATTCAACATTCCTCGTCCCCTCATGACCGACGAATCCGAGACCTACCGCGGCTGGCTCCGCCCCGGCCCCCGAGCAGGGGAGACGCTGGACTCGGGAATGTTGAAGGGTGAATGTTGAATGTTGAATGCGCTTCAGCCCGGCTGAACATTCAACCTTTAACATTCAACATTCAACATTCCTCGTCCCCTCATGACCGACGAATCCGATCATTACCGCGGCTGGCTCCGCCCCGGCCCCCGCCCCCCCGGCGTCCTCGAGCCCGAGGAGGGGGAGACGCTGGACTATCTTTGCGGGCACTATCGGATTTTTCAATACAGCGAGGGGCACCGCTTCTCCACCGACGACGTGCTCACCGCCTGGTACGCCACGCAATGGGCGCCGCGCGTCGACCGGGCCGCGGACCTGGGATCGGGGATCGGCTCGGTGGCGATGGTGGTGGCGTGGCGGCTGCCGGGCGCGAAGATCACCACCGTCGAGGCGCAGGCGATGTCGGCGCGGCTGGCGCGCAAGAGCGTCCGCTACAACGGGCTGGAGGATCGCTTCACCGTCGTGGAGGGCGACCTGCGCGACTTCCATCCCGAGGAGCGCTTCGATCTGGTCACCGGCTCGCCGCCGTACTTTCCGCCGGGAACGGCCACCGCGGCGCGGCATCCGCAGGCGGTGCCGGCGCGCATCGAGATCCGCGGCACCGTCGCCGACTACGCCGCCACCGCCGCCCGCATCCTGGCGCCGGGCGGCGTCTTCGCCTTCGTCTTTCCGTACGACCAGCGCGGCCGCGCCGAAGAGGCGCTGGCGGCGAGCGGGCTGACGCTGCTGCGCCGGCGGGACGTGGTGTTCCGCGAAGGCGACCCGCCGCGCATCGCGCTCTTCGCCGCCGCGCGCGCCGCCGACCTTCCGCCCGCCCGCGAGCCGTGGATCGAGCCGCCGCTCGTCATCCGTTCGCGCGACGGCTCGGTGCATCCGGAGTACCGCATGGTGCGCCTGAGCTTCGGGATCCCGCCCGGCGACGTCAGTCCGGCGCGATGATCGTCACCCGCTGCGTCTCGTTGTCGGTCACGCTCACCATGGCCCAGATCCGCCGCATCCCACCCAGGGAATACACATTGAGGTCGAATGTGGCGTTCAATCCGGGAGGAGCCACGGGCGTTCCGAAGAGCTGCAGCAGGGAGGTCACGTCGGCCGACGCGAAGAGCAGCGGCTGGTCGGAAAATCGAATCATCCGGAGGATCTTGAAGAACTGCTTCGGTTTTCCGTCGACCGGCACATAGCCGTCAGCCATGACATCGAACGCCTGGTCCTCGACCGACCACACGCGGAGGACGGCGCGCGTGCCTGGCCCGACGGTCACCCTGGGGAGGACGAATCCTTTTCCGAAATCGTTCCCGCGGACGACCGGCACGGTCGCGCCGGGACCGCTGTCGGGCCGCGAGACGTCGCGGACGTACGAGCTGGCCCTCGTATATTGCTCGGTTCCGCGCAGCAGCCAGAGCAAGAGGCCGTCCGGGCGTTTCATCGGAGGCAGGGTCAGCTTGTCTTTGACCGTCACCTCGCAGGCCTCGCACGGCGGGTGATAGAACGCCGGAGTCCCGTAGGTGGAATCGGGGCTGACGCGCGTCACCGAATTGACCGTCTGCCATTGCGAGCCGTGGGCGCCCGGACCGTCGAAGGCGATCGGAAACAGCAGCGGGTCGGCGACCGACTGGTTCGGCGGCTGCGACGGGTCGTAATAAATGAGCGAGCTGTGGGCGGTGTACAGGTTCGGTGTGCTCGTCTGACCGTAGTAGCGCGAGTCGATGGTGATGTCGACCGCCCCCGGCGCCGCGGGGGGCGCGATGAAGCCGATCGGATATTCCAGAATTGGCTGGACCGGCTGATTTCCCAGTTTGACCGTGGGCCGCGCCGAGCCGTAATCAGAAGGCCACGCGAGCCCGCCTCGCTGCAGGTGCACCATCGTGCCGCCGGTAGTCGGCACGGCGAATGGCGAGACCGTGAACGGCGTCGCCTCGCGCACCACCAGGCTGGTAAACGGCTTGCCGAAGGCCTGCACCTCGTACGTGCCGTGGGGCAGCGGTCCGATCGTGGTCGTGAGCGGGGATGGGGTGTACGCCGCGATGCAGCCGCCAACGCCCGGCATGTTCCGGACCACGATGTTGATGGTCTTGCCGGAGATGGTGACCGATGGATCGGAGCCGAGGCATCCGCTGAGAAAGGTGATCCGGATCAGAGACGCCGTATCGGGAGCGGGCGGATCGATGACGAAATCGTCCGACGCGGAGAGGAGCGTGGCGCTGAGGGCGAGGACCGCGGCGGCAAGGGTGCGCATGATTGACGAGTATGATCGCACCATGAGCGCCATCACCGCCCTTCTCGCCGAGCTCGAAACCGAATCGAGGTCCTCCATCAAGATGCTGGAGCGCGTCCCGGCGGACAAGCTCGACTGGCAGCCGCACGCGAAGTCGATGGCGCTCGGGCAGCTCGCCTGGCACATCGCGACGATTCCGATGCGCGTCGGTCAGATGCTCGACAGGGGCGAGTTCGACCTCCTCAACGCGCGTCCGCCCATGCGGGACGGCGCCGACTTCGCCGGGGAGTACCAGCGCAATCTCGCCGGCATCCGCGAGAAGATCGGAACGCTCAGCGAGGAGACGATGCGCGAGCCGTTCACGTTGCGGAGGGGCGAGCAGGTCCTCTTCTCCATTCCGAAGATCGCCGTGGTGCGCAACATCTTCATGAACCACTCCATCCACCACCGCGGCCAGCTGTCGGTCTACCTCCGCCTGCTCGACGTGCCGGTGCCCGCCATCTACGGCACCAGCGCCGACGAAGCGATGTGACGGTTGGGTTAGTTTATCCCGCGCGCAGCGCGGGATCAGGGGTACCACCGCGCGTGCAGCGCTTTGTAGGCAGCTCATGCCCCGGTGCTTCCGGTGATCCCGCGCCTCGCGGCGCGGGATAAACTGAAGAACAACGATGCGGATCATCGCCGGCGACATCGGCGGCACCAAGACGCTGCTGCAACTGGTCGACGTCAGCGGCGGCGGGCGGGTGGTGACGCGCGAGCAGCGCTTCGAGAGCGGCGCCGCGGGCACCTTCGACGACCTGCTCGCGCAGTTCGCGCCGAACGAGAAGGTCGACGCCGCCTGCTTCGCCGTGGCCGGCCCGGTCATCGGCCGCCGCGCCGAGGTGACCAACCTGAAGTGGAGCATGGACGCCGACGCGCTGGCGGCGAAGTTCTCCATCGCGCGCGTGGCCCTCATCAACGATTTCTACGCGGTGGCGCTGGGCGTGCCGCTGCTGCAGCCCGAGGATCACCTCCCGCTCAACCGCGGCACGCGCGTTCCCTACGCGCCGATCGCCATCCTCGGCGCGGGCACGGGGCTCGGCGAGGCCAACCTCGTCTTCGACGGCGGACGTTGGGTGGTCGTCCCCGGCGAGGGCGGCCACACCGACTTCGCCCCGCAGGACGAGGAGCAGACGCGCCTCTTCCTGGCGCTGCACGCGAAGTTCGGGCACGTCAGCTGGGAACGGCTGCTCTCCGGCATGGGGCTGGTCAACATCCACAACTTCGTCGCCGGCACCGACCGCGAATACGACGAGCGGCTGCCGATGGAGCTCTCCGGGCTGGCGGAGCGCGGCGACGCGCACGCCTTGCGCGCCTTCGAGATCTTCGTCGACCTCTACGGCGCCGAGGCGGGGAACATGGCGCTGCGCACCCTGGCGCGCGGCGGCGTCTTCCTGGCGGGCGGCATCGCGGGGAAGAACGTCGATCGCTTCACCGACGGGCGCTTCGCCCGCGCCTTCGCCCGCAAGGGGCGATTCTCGTCGATGCTCGCCGGGATTCCGGTCGACCTGATCACCAACGCCAAGGTCGGACTGCTCGGCGCGGTCGAAGCGGCGCTGCGGCTCGTGGAATCGCATTGAATGCGGGACGGGTTCTCAACCCGTCCACGGCCGCTCGGCGGCCGTCCTTCGGACGGCGGACGGGTTGAGAACCCGTCCCACATTGGAGCTGAATGGGCCTATCAGTCGGAATCGTCGGGCTGCCGAACGTCGGCAAGTCCACCATCTTCAACGCGCTGACCGCCGCGGGCGCGCAGAGCGCCAACTATCCGTTCTGCACCATCGAGCCGAACGTCGGCATCGTGCCGGTCATCGACGCGCGCCTCGACCGCCTGGCGGAGCTCGCCGAGAGCAAGCAGACCGTCTACACCGGCCTCAAGGTGGTCGACATCGCCGGCCTGGTGCGCGGCGCGTCGAAAGGGGAGGGGCTGGGCAACCAGTTCCTGGCCAACATCCGCGAGACCGAGGCCATCCTCCACGTGGTCCGCGCCTTCGAGGACCCGAACGTGGTGCACGTGGAGAACAGCGTCGACCCGGCGCGCGACATCGAGATCATCGAGACCGAGCTGCTGCTGGCCGACCTCGACACGCTGCAGAAGCGCTACGACCGCGTCTCGCGCATGGCGCGCGTCGGCCAGAAGACCGAAGGCCTGGAGGCGCTGACCAAGGCGGTGCAGGCCACCGAGGCCGGGACGCCGCTCCGCAAGGTCGACTTCAGCGACGACGAGCGCGAATCCCTGCGCGAGCTCAGCCTGCTCACGCTGAAGCCGGTGCTCTACGTCGCAAACGTCTCCGAGTCCGACCTCGGCGGCGAGAGCGAGCACGTGCGGAAGATCCGCGAGTTCGGCGAGGTGGTCGTCATCTGCGGCGAGCTCGAGGCGCAGATCGCGCAGCTCCCGCCCGCCGACCGCGCCGACTTCCTGCACGAGATGGGGCTGACCGAGCCGGGGCTCGACGTCCTCATTCGCGCCGCCTACAAGCTGCTCGACCTGGAGACCTTCTTCACCGCCGGCCCGAAGGAAGCGCGCGCCTGGACCATCCATCGCGGCTCGAAGGCGCCCGAGGCGGCGGGGAAGATCCACAGCGACTTCGAGCGCGGCTTCATCCGCGCGGAGACCATCGCCTACGACGACTACATCGCCACAAAGGGTGAGCAGGGAGCGAAAGCTGCAGGGAAGATGCGCTCCGAGGGGAAGGACTACGTGGTCAACGACGGCGACGTGATCCTGTTCCGGTTTAATGTCTGAGCCGAAGTCCTGAGTCCTGCGTGCTGCGTCCTGCGTCGGCGGAAGGCACGCAGGACGCAGCACGCAGGACGCAGGACCTCATGAAATTCACCATCGACTCGCGCGAAGGTCTGCCCATCCGCGGGGACTTCGACGTCCCCGACGGCGCGCGGGCGCTCGTCGTCATCGTCCACGGCTTCAAGGGCTTCAAGGACTGGGGCTTCTTCCCCTGGCTGGCGGAGCTCCTGGTGCGCGAGCGGGCGGCGGTCTGCCGCTTCAACATGTCGCGCAGCGGGATCGGCGAGAGCCCGGACACCTTCGAGCGGCTCGACCTCTTCGCCGACGACACCTACTCCACGCAGGTCGCCGACCTGCTCGATGTGGTCCTCTGGTGCCAGGCCCGCGTCGACCTGCCGACCTTCCTGGTCGGCCATTCGCGCGGCGGCGGCGTGGCGCTACTCGCCGCGGAGCGGGTGGAGCACCTCTGCGGCGTGGCGACCTGGAGCTCCATCGCGCGCGTCGACCGCTGGGACGACGCGACGAAGGCGCAGTGGCGCCGCGACGGCTTCCAGGAGGCGATCAACGCGCGGACCAAGCAGGTGATGCGGATGTCGACGCGCATGCTCGACGACTGCGAGCAGAACCGCCACGACCTCGACATCCTCGGCGCGGTGGTCAAGCTGGAGGTGCCGTTATTGGTGGTGCACGGCGGCCGCGACGAGAGCGTCCCCCCATCCGAGTCGCGCGAGATCGCCGCCTACGCCCCCGACGCCTCGCTGGTCAACATCGGCAAGGGGAGCCACACCTTCAACGCCATCCATCCGCTGGTGCACGTGCCGGTCGAGCTGTCGCTCGCCGCCGCGGTGACGGCGCGGTTCGTGACGGTGTATGGCTAACCGCTGGTTGCACAGTACGTTACTCCGGTGCACGTGCAGCGCGGGGGTGTGGCAGTGCAGCGCGTCTGTGTGTACGTGCAGCGCAGGCGTGTGACAGTGCAGCGCGGCGTGTGTGCACGTGCAGCGCAGGCGTGTGGCAGTGCAGCGCGGCCGTGTGTACGTGCAGCGCAGGCGTGTGGCAATGCAGCGCGTCATGTGTGCACGTGCAGCGCGGGCGTGTGACAGTGCAGCGCGGCGTGTGTGCACGTGCAGCGCAGGCGTGTGACAGTGCAGCGCGGCGTGTGTGCACGTGCAGCGCAGGCGTGTGTACGTGCAGCGCGGGCGTGTTGCAGCGCAGCGCGTCCATCGGAGAGGACAGCGGCCGTTGCAGCGGAGCGCCGGCGTCCTCGCCGGCTGGCCTGGCGGCGTCCTCGCCGCCATTCTCGACGACTCCGGGGCGCCGGGACGGCGCCCGGCCAGCCGGCGGGACGCCGGCGCTCCTTAACCCGCTACTCGCCCTCGTTCAGGTGCTTTCCGCGGTTCCCCGGCAGCTCCGGGTGCTGGCGTGCGCCGCCGCGGCGGCGGCGACGGCGGCGGCCGTTCCCGCCGCCGTTCTCGTCGCGCGGCTTGGGGTCGGCGGCGGGGGGGGCGGGCTGGGTGGGGGGGGCGGCGTCGGCGGCCGGCTTCTCCTCGTCCATCAGCCAGACCCACTGCGTCTCGGCGGGCTTGGGTGAGGCGGCGGCGGCAGCAACCGCCGGGCGCTCGTCGCGCTTGCGCTGCGGCTGGGGTTGCGGCTGGCGCGGGCGGCGCTCGGCGGCGGTGGTCGCCGTCGCCGCCGCGGGCGTCTCGAGGCGCTTGATGCGGATCAGCACCTCCTCGCTGAGGCGGCGGTTGACCGAGATCAGGTCGGCCACCAGCCCGATGAGCATCGTCTGGAAGCCGACGATGAGGAAGACCGCCGCGAGGATCAGCGACTGCACGTGGCCGCCGCGGTCGCCCTGGAAGTAGAACCAGAGGAAGCGCGCGCCGATGGCGATGCCCGCGAGCATCAGCAACGCGCCGATGGCAAAGAAGGTTTTCAATGGTTTGTACAAGGTGTAGATCCTGAAGATCGTGGCCATCGACTTGCGCATGTACGTGCCGATCCCGCGGTAGAGGCGGGAGGGGCGCGTCGGCGCGTTCGTTCGGATGGTCACGGTCTGAACGCCAAGGTTGCGGTTACCGGACTGGATGATGGTTTCGAGCGTGTACGTGAACGGGTTGAAGACGTTGATCTGCAGCGCGGCCTCGCGCGAGAAGGCGCGGAAGCCGCTGGTGACGTCGGCGACCTCGAGCCCGGACGCCAGACCGACGGCCCAGCTCCCGATGCGCTGGAGGAGCCGCTTGAAGGCCGACATGTGCTCCGATTTCGCCACCTCGCGGTCGCCGATCACCACCTCGGCGGTCCCCTTCACGATGGGGGCGACGAGCTTGGCGACGTCGGCGCCGACGTACTGGTTGTCGGCGTCGGTGTTGACGATGACGTCGGCACCCAGGCGAAGGGCGGCGTCGATGCCGGCGGTGAAGGCGGCGGAGAGGCCGCGGTGCGTCTTGAGCTGCACCACGTGCGTCGCGCCCGCCTTGCGCGCGGCGTCCGCGGTGTGATCGGTGGAGCCGTCGTCGATGACCAGGGTCTCGACGGCGGTGATGCCGTCGATCTTCTTCGGGATGTCGCGCAGGGTCTGCGCGATCGTCGCCTCTTCGTTGTAGGCGGGGATTTGAACGATAAGCTTCATTCTGTGATCAAAGTATCCGTGGTGATGCCCGTGGAGCGCCTCGGCGGCGATGCGGAGCGCGCGATCGCCTCGGTACTGGAACAACGAGCGCCGTTCGAATTCGAGCTGATCGTGGTGTCGGCGGAGGCGCTGGCGCACCCGCAGACCGGCGTACGAAACGTCGTCGAGCGAAATCGTAATCCCGCAACTCGAAGAAATCGAGCGGTTTCCGCGTCGGCCGGCGAGATCCTGGCCTTCATCGACGACGACGCCCGCGCCGCGCCGGACTGGCTGGCCAACGCCGCGGCGGTCCTCGACGCGCACCCCGACGTCCTCGCCCTCGGCGGTCCCGATCCGGCGCCCGACGACTCGCCGCTCGCCGAACTGGTGAGCGACACGCTGCTCGCCACGCCGCTCATCGGCAGCGGGGTGGCGGCGCACGAGAACCGGCGCGGGACCTTCGACGTCCGCGCCGCGGGCGACGTGGCGCTGGTCAACCTCTTCGTCCGGCGCGAGGCGTTCACCGGCTTCGACGAGTCGATCGGTTACATCGGCGAGGACACCGCGCTGGTCGACGGCCTGCTGCGGCGCGGCCGCGTGGTCTACAGCGACGCGGTGCGCGTCTTTCATCGACGCCGCGCCTTCCCCGGCCCGTACCTCCGGCAGCGCTGGCGCTACCGGGTGAAGACGGGGGAGATGCTGGTGCGCGGCTCGCGCGCGCATCGCGCCAACCCGAAGATCTGGGCGTTTCTCCTGGCGGGGACCATCGCCGTCCTCGCCGCGCCGATCGCCATCCTCCCGTACTACGTCGCCACCTTCATCCTCGGCGCGCGCACCACGCGGCTGCCGGCGGGGTGGTGGCCGCTGCTGCCGTTCGCCTTCGCCGCGCACCACGCCACGTACTTTGCCGGGATCGTCTGGGGCGCGCTGCGGACTGTTACTATGCGCCGTCATGGCGACACGTAAAGCAGAAGCGGAATGGCATGGCTCGCTGCGCGAAGGTGACGGGCGCGTCAAGCTCGGCAGCGGCGCATTCGAAGGGAAGTATTCGTTCGCATCGCGTTTCGAGGAGTCGGGCGGCACCAACCCCGAGGAGCTGATCGCCGGCGCGCACGCCGGGTGTTTCTCCATGGCCCTTTCCGCCGGCCTGGGACGGGCCGGGTTCCAGCCGAAATTGATCCACACCACGGCGTCGGTCAAGCTGGAGAAGGTGGGCGACGCGTTCGCCATCACCCGCATCGAGCTCGACTGCGAGGCCGAGGTCCCCGGCATCGACGACGCGACGTTCCAGCAGCAGGCCAACGGGGCGAAGGAGAACTGCCCGGTCTCGAAGGCGCTGAAGGCGGTGGAGATCACACTGACCGCGCGCCTGGTCTAGCCATGCGTGTCGCGAGCGCCCCTCGCCCCGCGAAGCGGGGAGAGGGTGGCTTCCCCTCATCCGCCGCTTCGCGGCACCTTCTCCCCTCAGAGGGGAGAAGGGCTCTAGATGTCGCTGCAATAATGATCGTCAATCCACCGGTTGAGGCCGAAAGCGGATGAAGTTCACCGACAAAGTGCAGTACCTGCGCTACCTCGTCGACAAGCGGGGCATGCGGCCGGTCTATCTCATCCTCGGCCTGACCTACGACTGCAACTCCTTCTGCCGCACCTGCTTCAACTGGGAGCAGCTGCGCAAGAACAAGGAGCATGAGCTTTCATTCGAGGAGCTGCAGAAGACCTTCTCCTCGCTGGGCGACCTGCTGTTCGTGGTCATGAGCGGCGGCGAGCCGTTCCTCCGCCGCGACCTCCCGGACGTCTGCGAGATGCTGGCGAAGCAGAACCACGTCAAGCAGATCACCATCCCCACCGGCGCCATCGTCTCCGACCTCATCGCGCGCTCGGTGGAGGCGACGCTGCAGCGCTGCCCCGACACGCAGATCGTGGTCAACCTGTCGATCGATCACATCGGCGAGAAGCACGACTGGATCCGCGGCGTGCCGGGCAACTACGAGAAGGCGAAGAAGACGTACGCCGGCCTGATGCCGCTGCGTGCGAAGTACGGCAACCTCACCGTGAACGTGCATACGTGCCTGTGCAGCTACAACGCGGACGATCTCGACGAGCTGTTCGTC
>Ga0157377_10000066_pt1 | contig 80950 bp, 70 predicted proteins | sample M55metaG_FD_121116 | JGI IMG/M metagenome (GOLD analysis project Ga0157377, IMG submission 121116) | Miscanthus rhizosphere microbial communities from Kellogg Biological Station, Michigan, USA - M5-5 metaG | ecosystem: Host-associated > Plants > Roots > Rhizosphere > Soil | place: USA: Michigan... | reverse complement strand
TTCCTCAGCCGCGTGGTCGACGCGGACACGGACGAGGCCGCCGGCGGCGCGGCAAAGGTCATCCGGCTGCCAACGAAGCCGTGATCGCGGTCGCGGTCAAGACGGGATCGCGAGCCGCTTACCTCCTAAGCGCAGTGACGCAGACTGTCTCTGCCCAGCCGTTGACCTACCTTCAAAACTTCGGGGGAGGGACCGACGAGTTTCTGTATGACCGCCCGGCGCCTGGCAAGGTACGCATGAAGCCAGGCGTCATGTACTGCATGCGCCGCTTTCAGCCCCTCGTTCAGCAACTCGCGCGTTCGCACTGGGTTGGCCACATCAAAGGCAACCGTCGCAACCGCAGCATCCTTGGTGACGCTGACGACCTGGAAGAGTTTCTGTTCTCGACGTCGCGGCAATCGCTCATCGCGATGGCGCAAGGCCTGCGTCGCCTTGACGGTGCCTCCTGCTTTTATTGCGGGACGGGTATGACGTCGGTGGACGTCGACCATTTCATACCCTTCGTGCAGTACCCTCGTGACATTGCCCACAACTTCGTGCTCGCGCACCCCACCTGCAACCGCAGCAAGTCGGACATGCTGGCGGCGAAGAAACACCTGGCACGGTGGTTGGAGCGCTTGGAGCGTCGTGCAGATGACCTTACCCAGCTTGGAGTTCAAGCTGGGCTGGTGGCTGACGCTGCGGTGTGTCGCCGCGTCGCCGCTTGGGGATATTCGACCGGGTTTGCGAGTGGCGGCGCAGCTTGGGTCGCGCCCAACTCGTTCGAGCCAATCGACGCGTCGTACATCGACTGCTTCGCGCGTGAGTACCGGTCACGCTAGAAGACTAGGCGCGCCAAGAGGAATACCACCGCGTGTTCCGGTTCCGCGAGTCGCCGGGCTTGTACATGCTCCGAGGCTATGTCTCCCAGCAGCTGCACGTGGAGCCCATCAACAATCGAGGCTCGTTCCGAAGCATGGTGGCATGAACATCGCCGTTCTGCCCACTTCCGCGTACGCGAGGTCGCGCCGAAACCACCGCACGGTGTGGAGCGATGCAGGCCAGCTCCATCGACTGCATGGGGTCGATGGCAATCGTGGCGCTGTGTCCATGATACCATCGTCATCTTGCATCTATAGACTTGCAAGATTATGATGCGAACGACCGAATGCAAGCTGACGTTTGTGCAGCCATCACCTTGAGCAACTCCAGTACCGTCATCAACGTTGGCGCGCGAGTGAAGTACGCGCGAGACGCCTTGCGACTCACGCAAGATGAGGTCAAGAGTGCCCTTGGTTTCAATGACCGCCAGACCGTCTCGGACATCGAGACCGGCAAGCGTGCGGTAAAGGCAGAAGAGCTGCTCAAGCTTAGTGAACTGCTTGACCGGGATGTCGAATTCTTTTTGGACCCGTTCAGCGTGATTGCGGAGGCGCAATACTCGTGGAGGGCAAGCCCGGACCTCCCGGGCAAGGCTCTCGACCAGTTCGAGGGACAGGCGAGCGGCTGGATTGGCTTGCTTCGTTGGCTTCGCGAGCAAGAAGGAGTCGCTCAAAACCCGTTGAAGCGAACGCTACGGCTGAATAGTCATAGCACCTTTGAACAGGCGATGAGTCACGCAGAGAACCTCGTCGCTGCATTCGGGCTTGGGCCGATTCCTGCGCTCAAGCTTGTCGAATGCATCGAGCGCCAGTTTGATACTCCGGTCTTGTTCATCGACACGGGCGAGAGTCTTCCACCCGGTGGTATCTCTGGCGCGGCGTGTCATCTCGACGAACTAGGCGTCATCCTCGTTAATCGGCGTGAGAGCGTGGCCCGACGATACTTCGACTTGGCGCACGAGTTCTTCCACATATTGACGTGGGAGGCGATGCGGCCCGACCACAGAGAATCGAATTCCATTGAGGACCGCAAAGGTGAGCGAAGAGTTGAGCAGCTTGCCAACAACTTCGCAGCTGCGCTTCTTATGCCGCGCATCGCCCTCGACGCTCTGATTGAGCCGGCTCGAGCACATGATGTCCAGCACCTTGCGCATGTCGCGGCAGAGTTAAAGGTGACGAGCGACGCACTGGGCTGGCGTTTGCTGAACCTCCACAGAATCGACGACGCAACCCGGAAGAAGCTTGCCGAATTCAAGCGCTCAGACGGTGCGGGCGATGTCCCTAGACCCTTCTCGCAGACATTCGTCGAGCTCCTACATACTGCGTTAGATAAGGGTCGGGTTTCGGCGCGTAAGGCGGCAAGGGCATTGGGAGTACCGCTTTCGGCGCTTACCGCGCTGTTTGCCATGTATGACCTTCCAGCTCCGTTCGAGCTTTGACTGCGGCAGACGATGGCGACGCAACGGGTGTTCTTGGACGCCAATGTCATCATCGAGTGCTTTCGAATCGGCGTTTGGAGCGAGCTGGCGCAAGGCTGTTGGTTGGAGACGGTCGAGGAGTGCGCAAAGGAAGCATTGACAGGGGACACAAGCCGGCCTGGCCGTGTGCAAGTCAATTCACAGGAACTCGCAGCCGGCTGTCGAACTGTGCATTCGGTTTCACGGGCAGAACGAAACCAGCTCATGTCATCCCATCAGGGAATGACTTCGCTTGACCCGGGCGAGCGCGACCTGTTCGCGTACCTGTATGCCAACGAGCGCCCTCTGGGGCCCTTAGTGGTCGTCAGCACCGCAGACAAGGGTGCCATCGTGCGGGCCAATGACCTCGGATGGTTGGACCAGTTGGTCTCTTTGGAGGTGCTACTGGAAGGCGCTGGCGTTTCTCGCGCAAAGATGGCAAACCTTGGCCAGCAGTACGGTTCAGCATTCCTGGCAGGCGTCCGCACCAAGGTCATGTTGGGAGTCATCCCATAGCTCGGCCCCGCGTCTTCAGCGCGACGGTTACCGTCGTTAGGCGGCTAGCAGACCGGTTGCCGATGGAACCAAGACGAGCGGTGTCGAAAGTCCAAGATGTGGTCGCGGTCACCTGGCGCAGTGCGCACAAAGGAGGTGACACCATGCAGCTGCCAGAAGCGTCGAGCAACCACAACCTTAGGGTCATTGAGGGGGCCCGAAAGGAGTGTGCGATGGCAACATGTAGATACATGCGGCCAGCGGTCAACCCTGGGAGGGTTTGGGAGCAAGAGGGGCATGGCTAACAATCAAAGAGCATGAATGACAGTGACAAGAATGGAAGTCAAGGCCGCGTCGAGAATCTGGTCTCCCGACGCCAGCGATTCCTCATCAGCGCGGGCGCTCGTGCCCGGGGAGAAGGAGCCAACAAGCACCTTTGCTGAATCGCCGCAGTCGACGCGAGGCGTAGCCGTCGAGTTGTGTTGCGGGATGGGCGGAATGGGCATAGGCCTTCGCGAGTTGGGCTTCGAGGTCCGCGCAGCTTTCGACGTTTGGACTGACGCAGTCGCCGTCTACAACCACAACTTTGGCGAGGACCTGGCGCAGGTCTGCAACCTGCTGCAGGAGGGTGGGCGGCAAAAGGTCGCTGCGCGAAAGAAGGAGCTTGGCGAAATTGAACTGCTGGCGGCCGGTCCGCCGTGCAAGGGCTTCAGCCAACTCCGCAACGGTTTTCACGACGGCCGCAATGCGCACAACCGGGTCCTTCGGGCCATGCCCGACTACATCGCGCTGCTGCGTCCGCGGATGTTCGTTCTCGAGAACGTGCCGGCGCTGCTCTCGCACCGACAAGGTAAGACTTTGGAGTGGCTGCTTCACGCATTGCAGAAACCGGCTGCCCGACTCAATTATCGAGTTGAGTACGGCGTGTACGACGCTGCGGCTTACGGGACGCCTCAGTCTCGCAAACGAGTGCTCATCTTCGGCGTCCGTGGACGCTCCGGTGCCGAAGGCTTGCCAGACCCTGAGCCCGACCTTGCCCCGCTATTCGCAGCGATTCGGCATGCAACTCCGATGCCTGCCGCCTTGCAGCGATATCACCGAGAACTGATGAGTCCCGAGACGTTCACTCTGACCACTGTAAGGCAGGCGCTCTCGGACCTTCCGACGCTTGGTGCAGGGAGCATGGATGAGCAGCTGAAATATGGAAAGCGGCCCCAAAGCGCATTCCAAAAGTGGGCTCGGCATGGCGCGCCGAAGCTTCTGACTGACACTCGCACGCCGGCTGTAAAGGCCGAGACACTGAAACGGCTGCAACTCGTGCCCCAGGGAGGATGCGCGCGTTCGATACCGGAACAGCATCTCAATGGGCTGCTTCGGCGTTACGACTCCGCATACCGGCGGCTGCATCCTGATGCTCCATCGACCGCCTTGTCGACGAAGTACGACTGCGTCTACCACTTTGAACAGGACAGAGCACTATCCGTACGCGAGTACGCTCGTCTCCAAGGAATCCCGGACCGCATCTCCTTTCCTCGGGAGTTGACGAGCAGGAGGAGTGCATACGAAATGATTGGTAACTCCGTTCCTCCGCTTCTGATTAAACACGTTCTAGCACTTGCCATCGGAGCAGAAGTCTCATGAGGCCTCTCGGACGCACCGCCAGCCTGGTCAGCGGTGGGTCTGCCCGACTTGCCCGTATTGACAAGGAACTTGAGCTTGCATACGGCACCCCCGAAAGTGAACTGGGCAATCAGTCGGACCCGCTCGACGAATGCGTCTACATCATCCTCAGCTTTCAGACCGACGTGGCAAGGCTAAAGGCCAGTTGGGAGTCGCTTCGCAAGAGGTTCCCAAGTTGGCATGAAGTGCGGCGGGCTCGCGTGCGCTCTATTGCTGCGTCGATTCGCTCCTCGGGGCTTCAAGTTCAGAAAGCAGAGCGCATCAAAGCACTGCTGTCGAAGGTGGAGGAACTCACAGGTTCGCTTTCCCTGGACTCTTTGCGCGCGCTGAACGACGGCGACGCAGAAAGCTTCCTACTCAAACTTCCCGGGCTGTCGTGGAAGGGAGCTCGGTGCGTACTACTGTACTCACTTGGGCATGAGCGGTTCCCCGTAGACGGCAATGCGTTCCGAATTTTGCGAAGGACAGGCGTCCTATCCGCTCAATCGGTCTATCGGCGACGTGAGCTTCACGATGCGCTCGAACTCTCTGTCCCGGCTGCTCGTCGGCGAGCATTCCACGTAAACCTGGTCGTTCATGGACAGCGAATCTGCCTTCCGGTGGCACCAAAGTGTCAGGCATGCTCACTTCGGCGGTTCTGCCCGCGCATCGGACTGGACTCGCGATTCGAAGTTGAGCCCAGCACCGGCCGGCAGCAGCGGTCCGCTCCGCGAGGCGGCACATGACCTCGCCGAAAGTTCCTGTCTTCGCAGGCATCATCATTGTCGTAGCCACAGTTGGCGTCGTGCTAGTTGTTCTGCTGTTCGCACGGATGCGGGCGAGGAGAGCGACTTCGTCTACCGCAAAAGCACGCGCGCAGGCTGAAACCCGCAAGCGCGCAATCGAGGAGGAGGCGCGGCGTCAGGCGGCGGCAGCGCAAAGGGAAGCGATGCTCGCGCAGCTCGCCGCACGGCGTGAGGCACTGGCCAAACGACGAGCGGAGGCCCCTAGGGGCGCGCCACTGACTGTTCCAGCAGAATCTTTGCCTCAAGCGCCCTCTCTGCCAGAGGCTCTGACCCGTCACCAAGTCAGCATGCCGGAGTCTGCTCAACCTAGAGATGCGGGAATTCGCCACAGCTCCGTAGTCGGCCCGTCGAGGATAAGTATCCGAGCCGATGAAGCACCGAGCGCTGCCGAGAATGGGCAAGGGAGTCAGAGCACTAGCTCCGTACCAACTTCCGAGACAAGCTCCGAGGTTGCTGCGAAGAGTGATGGTTTGCGGATACTTGGAAGTGAATCGGCAGAACCCGATGAGTCCTCGCTCGCGTTGGATACGCAGCCTGCCGTCGGCCGTCTCGGGTCGGTGCCAAATGAGCTCGGTAGAGAGGCGAGCACTGCGCAATCTTCTGAGGTCAACGCAGAAGCTGCGCCAGCGAAGACTAAAGGGGGAGGCCCGGAGGTCTTCGCGGTAGAGCCTTGCAAGGCTCCACCCCCGGTGGGTATCCATCCTGCCATCACGCACTCCGTCCCTGAGCCAAGTGAGCAGCGCGAAAGCGTGTGCTTTGTGCAGGTTCCGGAGACGGGGGCGGAACTTGACTCAACGAATGCCAATGTGCAGACGCCGGAAGTTGCGGAAGCAGAGGTTGGCGACTCGGAGTCCACGGTGGAAACACCGCCCGTTGGTGTTTCTGGCCCGGTGGCAATCACGGACTCTCCACCGCCACGAAGTGCAGCTTCCGACACCATTGACAACGCCGTGGCCCTGGCTACCCCTGGCCAGCCGACGGACCGAGAAACAGCGTCGAACGTAGCCGAAGTAGCAGGTGAGATGGAGTCACCAGCGGATGGTGGACCGACCAACCTCGCTTCGAACCCCGAAGGCATGGCAGCTGCATTGCCACAGGGGACCCACGCGGGTGTCGAAGCATCCTCTCTGATGCGTGGCGACTCCCACGACTCCCCGCGTGAGCCGGCAGACGCAGTCTCCGCGGCTGAGCCGAAGGCACTCGCAGATGTAGTGTCAGGCGACTCCATCGAGACACAGCGAAACGAAGTACGGCTCTTTCCTGAAAGCGACTCCACGTCGGGCGAAACGGAACCGACGACCGACGACCTGCAACAGCTGTCAGATGTCGCGGCTTCGGCCCAGGAGGACGATACAGCGGCGCCGAAGCAGAGACGCTATCGGATGCTGAGTCGCAACCCGGCACAGGCTCGTCCTCCGCCGCGGCAAGTGCCGTCGAGAACCGTCGACCGAGGCGCTCCTGTGGACGTTCGTCTGTCATTCGGCCGCGATGGAAGGTGTGCGATATCCCTTGTGCCAAGGCGCACGGATGCAATGCCTCCAACAGTGACAGTTTCTCGCCGTGGCCATGACTTGGAACTCATCGAGATGCAAGAGGGCTGGTATGAGGACGTCTTCATCGAGGACCTCGGAGCCGAGCTGAAGTCCGGCGTATTCTGGGAGGGGCGTTCTCAGGTTGGCGACAAGTTTCGCTGGTCGCTTGGCGGTCGCGACGTATTCGTCCTCGCAGCACACTCGCAACTCAGTGGATTCGTCGACACCAATCGCCTTGAGTTGAATGAACGACATGTAGTTCTATGCACTGAGGAAATGGAGCCGGCTGTACAGGCCATCCTTACGTCTGCCGGTGTGGTTGGGACTACGCAGTTCACGAGTCAGCAGGGTGCTCCACGTGGTTGGATTGCTCTTCGAAACGTCATACCTCGTCGTGTTGTCGAGCCTCCCGAGGTCGCAGACAGGTTGGACTGCCTCCGTCCAGTCGCCGACGCAGAGCTGACTCTCGAAGGCGGAGTTCGACTCCAAGGGAACACATGGCTTGCAGGCTTTCCGCCGAGCATTCGTATCAGGGGCGATGCACTGATGGTTGGCGAAGTTCGCATTGACGGAAAGGTAGCGATTCAGAACAACAGCAGCGCTTTCCAATCAGAGGACTGGGATACGCTTGGCAGTCATTTTGTCGCGTGCTCTGTTGGCACCGCGACGTACATCCTGGTCGAACCTGAGCGCGATTGGCGCGCGTGGCCAGCACACAACTGGACACTGGGTGAGGATGAAGCCGCGGCGAAGCTTGCTGACCGTCCATCGGTCTGCGGCGCCTTGGTGATGCCGCCAGCTGCGCGCTCGACGACAAGTGCCTCGGTCGTCGTGCCATTGACGAACTCTGTAGTTCTTGGTGCCTTGCCCGGTGAGATGGAAGTCTGCAAACCGATGCACGACCGGACAAGCAAGCATTGTGTCGGCTTCCCTGCATTTCGACCTGTCTGGGCGCTCCCTCTCGACGCGATGCACTGCAAGAAGAAGACTTCAGGTGTCATCTTCTTAGCGCCGTCGCTCATTCCGGCCCCTTCGCGAGCAGATGCTCGAAGAACGCCCTTGCATGGTGGAGTTCTGGCTTGGTGCAACGCGATTCTTTCCGCTTCTCGCAAGGGCCTGGTGCCGACGTCTGGTGACCCCGCTGTCGCGGCCCTGTGGGCTAGCTATCGAGACACTGCTCGCCTGCTCCGAAGGAGGCTCAGGTGAGCGCTAACGAGCTACTTTTCTGGATGTCAGCTCGTCGAGAGGGGTCTTGGCCGCAATTCCGCAGCGCAGTGGCGAAGTTGGTGGCAGATGACGAGAAGGATGGAACGAACCCAACAGAAATCCCCTTGCATCAGTTGCTCAGGTCTAACCTGCAGAGGCTTGGTCACGCAGAGTTCGCATCCACTGACCAGGTCCTCCGATGGCGAGTTGCGCCACCGGTCCTGGTCGTTCTGGAGCTAGGAGGCACTTGGCTCGGGATTGCCTCAGGGGCACGACATGCTGGCTTGAACATTGATTTGGCCTCGGCGGGGTTAGGCTTCAGTCCAGTTGCCCTTGCGCATGCGCCTGACGCGTTGTTGGTTCGTGCGACCGAGGTCAATCAACTGGAAAGAGTTGCAGAGAAGGCCGGACTGACAATTCAGCATGAGGCTCCAGCCGCTATTCTGGGATGCGTGCCACCTATCGACACAAAGCATCTCCTAACTCCCATCGCGGTCCCGCTCGGAAGCAAGTGGCGAGTTGAGCGCTTCTCTCCGGAACGTCTGAATTGGGCCGTTTCGAGTCGGCAAGAGGCTCTAACCGGTAGTGAACAGCTGTTCAGGTTCGAGTCTGAGTACGAAAAGAACTACCTGTTGTCGACTGGTGGCCACTACTTTCGCGTGTCACAGCAAGTAGGAAAGTTCGTCGTGCTAAGACGTCATCACCGAAAGGTGGTCCGCTATGACGCAGCGGTCGGCCGCTTTTCCTTGCCATCAATCTGTCGCCCGCCACTGTTGGTCGAGCGTGCCCTCGTGCTCTGTTCCGGTAGGCCACCGCGCTACGAAATCACCGAAGGCCGGGGCGTAGTTCACTATGACGGTGTGCCACTGTCCATTGCGATTTCCGCCGCATCGTTGCTGCGACAGGAGCTTAGAGCATGACAAACCCAATTGCAGCGTTTAGGAGCCTCCGAGACACCTACTTTCGGTACCTCGACAGTCCGTATGACCTCAGGTATCCGGAGTTGGTGCAGGAACGGCAACGGCTCTTGGACGTCGATGGGCGACTCTATCGGGCCCCGCTTATCGAGCCTGTGCCCGCCTACCAGTCGTCGGGCCTCACGTTTCCAGAGGTCGCCAATGCTGTGCTGGGTACGCACTGGGCACCGACCGACATCGGCGACCTCATTGACTTTGTTTCCAGAGGGCTGTTTCCAACGGCTCTGCCGAACGGGCGACGGCGAGAGCTCTATTCGCATCAGCGCGAGGTGTTCGAGCGCTCGGTACTGGGCGGACGCGATGTCGTGGTCACAACCGGTACGGGTTCGGGAAAGACTGAATGCTTCCTCTTGCCCATTGCTGCGGCGCTCATCCGTGAATCACGACATTGGCAGGCCGCCAACCCGAGAAGTCCTCAGTGGGATTGGTGGAACCATCGCATGCCTGGACATGCCAGTCGATGGTTGCCTCGCATACCTCAACGGATGCACGACCTACGCGCTCCGGCTGTGCGCGCACTGATTCTGTACCCGTTGAACGCGCTGGTCGAGGACCAGCTAATGCGCCTTCGCTTTGCCTTTGACTCGAGCGCGATTCGCGGCTGGTTGAGTGTCGCTCGGGCCGGAAATCATCTTTACTTCGGACGGTACACGGGTCGAACGCCCATCTCAGGACGCGGCAACGAAGGAAAGTTGCGGGATGAGCTCAGACAACTTCATCGGGAGTCGATGGCTGTCACTGGGCACTTAGCGGCGCCGTTCTTTCCCAGCATGGACGGAGCAGAGATGTGGTCTCGATGGGACATGCAGGACCACGCCCCCGACATCCTCATCACAAACTATTCAATGCTAAACATCATGTTGATGCGCAGCATTGAGGCGCCAATCTTCGAGCAGACAAGGCGTTGGCTCGAATCCAGTTCAGAGAACGTCTTCCACCTGGTGGTTGACGAGTTGCATACGTACCGTGGCACTCCAGGGACTGAGGTCGCGTACCTGGTTAGAGTGTTTCTCGCCCGGCTAGGACTGACCCCTGATTCGCCGCAGCTACGCATTGTCGCCTCGAGTGCGTCGATTTCGGATGACGCCCTCGGGAGACAGTACTTGCAAGAGTTCTTTGGGCGTGACGGCCGTCGATTCGACATCGTAGGGGGTACGTCGCAGCCGCTAAATCAGACCGCCTTTGCAGGCATTCAATCCAACGTCGGCGCACTGCGGCAGCTGCGACAGGCGCTGGACGGTCAGCCAGCTGTACCGCTTGTTGCTGCACAAGCGTTCCATTCAGCTGTTGGGGCGCCTTCTCAGCATGGGAGCGCGGATGCCAGAGAGACCCTTGAAGCTGCGCTGAATCACATCGACGCTGCTGGAGCGCTGCGGCTCGCCTGCGCAACAAACGCAGCTGTATCAGCGCAACTGCAGCCGCGGTTTCCAGAAGACATCGCGGGTCGAATACTTCCGGGCGTACCCGGCGTGGAGTCGATGGAGGCGCTTGAGGGCCTGCTGGCAGGCTTGGCTGGAGCGCAGGCGGCCGATGGCGCTGCACCAATGCCAGTACGCGCGCACCTGTTCTTTCGCAACCTTCAAGGACTCTGGGCGTGCACGGACCCTTCGTGCTCTGCAGTGCATCCGCCCCGCACAGCTCCCGCTCCGGTGGGTGCACTGCACTACCTTCCGACGCTTACATGCGACTGTGGCGCGCGAGTACTTGAGCTTCTGTACTGCGAGGCTTGCGGAGAAGTGATGCTTGGCGGATACCGGCGCGACGCCGGCAATCCTGGGACTTGGTACCTGAGCGCGGACCACCCCAATCTTGAGGCTACGCCCGACCAGGCAACAATGGACCGTGAGCACCTGAACTATGCGGTCTTCTGGCCTTCACAAGGTAGTGCTCCGGTCACAAGCCAATGGGACCAGGAGACTGTGCGCCGGCAATGGCGAGCGGCTTCACTTGACTTCACTGACGGAAGCATTCGACTTGGAGCTCCCGGTGGAGTTCGAGGCTACACCTATCACGTGGCGTCAATGTGGTCCCAAACGCCATCAACCGCCGACAGTGCGAACGATGCTTACCCCGCATGCTGCCCTCGCTGCGACGCCTTCTGGTGGAGCAGGACGCGACAGATTGGAACGTCAATTCGCACTATGCGGACTGGCTTTCAAAAGATTGCCCAGGTCTTGTCGGACGCTTTGCTCCGCGAAATTGCACCCGCTGGGCATGACAACGCCAGAAAGTTGGTGGTCTTTTCGGACAGTCGTCAGGATGCCGCGAAGCTCTCCGCCGGAATGCGCTTTTCGCACTATCGCGACGCGATTCGGCAAGCCCTCACAGACGCCACCGCAACGCAGGGGGCAGGCGCGCAGGCGTTGCATGAGATGGCCTTAGGTCGGCCACTTACAGCGGCTAACTCGGCAGCAGCCGCTGCGTACCAGTTGGCCCATCCGCTCGAAGCTCAGACAATCATGATGGGTGCTAGCCCTGGCATGGCAGCCATGCCATCGCCGTCTCACCCAGGGTTGACTTGCCAAGCCGCATTGCAGGCCATTTTGCACAGGGCAGTTAACGGTCCGTACAGGCTTACGCCAATCGCAACGGATGTAGAGGCTCAGCTGCTGAGACGAGGCATGAACCCAGGCGGATTCGCGCAGATGGTTCAGTGGACCGACCCAAGGCGCCGGCAGGGAAGCTGGAGAGACCTATATCAGTGGGGGACACCCGGGTCCGTCCCACAACCAGTTCAGCCCGGCAATCTCACGGCGCAGCAAGCGAATCATGCGGCCCGCATCGCGGAGCAATCTCAGCTTGAAACTCTGAACGTTGTCTTTGCTTCCGGGAGGCGCAGCCTAGAGTCGCTAAAGCTCGCATTTGCCACCACCGACCGCTTGACCTACCCAGCGCCGAGCGCGCTCGTACAGGAAGCAGCGGATGGGGTCATCCGCCTATTGGGAGCCAGACGTCGAATGTCGTCTCATGGTGCCAACGGGCAACCGAACCCGCCAGGTTACGTATCTCAGTACCTACGAGAGGTCGCTCGCACGAACGGTAGGGCGTCGCCGGTCTTTGACACTGAGGTTCTGGACTACCTGCGTGCGGCGCGCGTACTCGACCAGAACGTGCTGATGACAGACCATCTTTGTCTGCAACGTGCGGGTGACAACTACTTTGAGTGCACCCAATGCCGCAGGGTGCACCTGCATCCAGCAGGTGGCATTTGCACCGACTGTCAAGCACTCCTCGGGCCCGCAACCGTGCTTAGCACGTTGCCCGCAGACCTCGACTACTACGGCTTCCTCGCGAGAGAGGCGGGTGCCTTGTTTCGGCTGAATTGCGAGGAGCTGACAGGTCAAACGAGCAAGAGCGATGCTCGCCGACGTCAGCGCCTATTCCAGAACATCGCGCTACCTGCACCAGAGGAGATTGCCCTAAGCGATGAGATTGACCTGTTGAGCGTGACTACCACGATGGAAGCAGGAGTCGACATCGGTGCACTGCTAGCTGTGATGATGGCCAACATGCCGCCAATGCGATTCAACTACCAGCAGCGCGTAGGTAGAGCTGGGCGGAGAGGCGCTGGTCTGTCCGTTGCCTTGACTCTTTGCCGCGGTCGAAGCCACGACGACTACTACTTTCAGAGACCGGACCGGATTACCGCGGAACCACCACCCCAGCCGTATGTCGACTTGCGGCAAGAGAGCATCCTTCGAAGAGTCCTGGCGAAGGAAGTTCTGCGCCAAGCATTCGACTCATTGGGCCTCTTCAACGGGGCAGGTGGGGACAACGTTCACGGCGAGTTCGGCGGCGCCACAGACTGGACGAGTGTTCCCCAAGTGACGGCTCAGGCAGGCGGAACGCAAACGACCGAGCAGCTCGTGGGAGCATGGATTCAAACTCATCCCGCCGAAATCGCATACACGTGCGATGTGTTGCTGGGATTTGCAGCGCCGCAGTTGCAGGCGCGTCGCGCAGCCATCGTTGCATATGCCCAAGGGCAGCTTCTCTTGGATGTGACAGCTACGGCGAATGACACTCAATTGCCACAGCGCTCGCTGAGCGAAAGGCTGGCGAATCGGGGCATCCTTCCAATGTTTGGATTCCCCACTCGTGTCCGATACCTTTTTCACGACCAGCCGGGCCCGGCGCATGAGTGGCCGCCGGAAGACGTCGTTGACCGCGAGTTGGACCTTGCCGTCAGTCAGTTCGCACCTGGAGCTGAAACTATCAAGGATGGCGTCGTTCACACGGCAATCGGGGTGGTGGACTATCAGCCGCGCGGGACAACGGTTGCAGAGATGCCCGGCCCTCTTGGGCCGCGCTTGACAGTCGGTCTTTGTCGCAGATGCCAAGCCGTAGATGGCACCGCGGCGCCGGCGCTTGCCTGTGTTGTTTGTGGTGCCGGCGCTGGCGACTACGAACTTGTTGACCTTTCCCAACCCAGAGGCTTTCGCACGGCGTTCGGCTTTAGTCGGGACTTCGACGGCCTCTTTGAGTGGACTGCTCGCGCATCCCGCCCGAAAGTTGTCGTCAATTCCATCGCCATGCAGGCAGCAGCAAACTTCGAGGTTGGGAGCGGGTCAGAGACCGTGTATGTTGTCAACGACAACGACGGTGCGCAGTTCGATTTCCGAAAGCTTGCGGGTCGCTCGGAGACATGGGTCACGCAAGAGGCACTCAACAAGGTCGGTGCGACAAATTTGCGCCTCGACCCTACCGCGCAGGTTGACCGCCGAGCGCTTGCATCCGTTAAGCCGACGGACGTGTTGCTGTTGGGCATTCGCCATTGGCCCACCGGCGTGTCCGCTGACCTACTGGATGTCAATCAGACCGCAAACGTCGCGGGGAGGGCGGCGCTCTACTCGTTTGGATTCTTGCTGCGCCGTGCTGCGGCGGTCCGTTTGGACATTCATGAGCGGGAGCTGAAGGTTGGCTTGCGCGTAGTGAGCGACGCCGCAGGCCGAGTCGTGGGACAAGTGTTCATGTCCGATAGCCTCGAAAACGGGGCGGGATACAGTTCTCGCCTAGGAACGCCTGCCGAAACACAGGCACTTCTTGAATTCGTGTGTGGCAGGTCGACCAGCACGTTCTTCGGACCCATGGTGGCGACCACCGACTCCAACGGGAATGATGCCCATGGGCGCCTATGTCTAACGTCCTGCCCAGACTGCTTGAGGGACTTCAGCAATTTGGCGTTTCACAACATCCTCGACTGGCGATTGGGTCTCGACTTGGCGAGGCTAGCGCTGGATTCAAGCGCCGATATTGACTTCACAGTTTCGTACTGGCAAGGTGTAGACGCTCGGGCTGCAGCACCTTACTTCGCCGCCATGAATAGGCAAGCAGTGACCATGGGTGGTCTTCAAGGAGGCCAACTTGGTTCCGATGTTGAATTCGTCGTCCATCCACTGTGGTCGACGGACCCGACCAATATGCACCCTCGGCTCCAAGCAGCTGCGGCGCAGGCTGTTGCCGGGGGTCTGACTTGGCACGCGAGGTCACTGTTCGAAGTTCTTCGGCGTCCGTTTTGAGGGACTTGGGCGATGGTGGATGGCGACGAAGTGCCGGCGTAGACCGGCGGCGGTCTCCAACTTTGGACTCTGACGCAATGGAGTTTGGATGACCGACAAATACTCGACGTTCGACGAACTCAGGCAGTCAGAGCAGCCTGACGCCTACCGCGTTGAAGTACTGGACGTGGGCTCGCGCGTCGCTGTCGTGGCGCCCCATGGTGGTGGGATTGAGCCGGGAACCTCCGAGGTGAGCCGAGCCATCGCGCAGCAGGACCACTCCCTTTACTTGTTTGAGGGAATGAAGAAGAAGGCAAACTCGGACTTGCACGTCACGAGCACCAGGTTTGATGAGCCTCGGTGCCTTAGCCTTGTAAAGGCGGTCGACTTCGTGGTTGCGGTTCACGGAGAGGGCGGACACCGAGAGGTGGTCTACCTTGGCGGGCGCCATTTTGTGTTGGGGGAACGGATTCGAGCTGAGCTTGAGCGACATGGCTTTCGCGTCGAGCGGCATGCGTCTCCGGGGCTGCAAGGTATGGACCCCGCGAACATCTGCAATCGGTGCACTAGCGGATTGGGAGTGCAACTAGAGCTGAGCGCTGGGTTGAGAAAGACGTTCTTTGCGTCACTTTCAAGCGCAACTGGACGTTCGCAGCCCACCAAACAGCTCCTGATTTTCCGCGAAGCGGTCAGATGCGGCCTGGTGGCGGCAGGAGTCGTGTAGTCGAAAGTCCAGCCCGTGCAGCGCATCCCGGTAGCAGGGTGGGCTTGCTATGGTGCTGGGTCGGATATGCGCTGTTGGCACGTTGTCCCTGCCACGACAGTTGCGCTACCCACTCTCAGGCGGGTTCAGTGCGTTAGCAAGTCTGGCTTGCGACCGTTGGCAGCCCGAGTCGGGAACATTGGCAGACCTGAACCGTCACGACACGCGAAAAACGACCTTGTCAGACGCGCGAGTGTGAGTTGACATAATACACATTGTCGCGCATCCATAAACCCAGTCAGCCCGCTCCAGGCGCCTCCGCGGCCTGCGCCAGCGGCAACGCAACGACAAACTCCGCCCCGCGCCCCAGGCCTTCACTTCGCGCGATGACGCTACCGCCATGTGCTTCAACCACTTCACGGACGACGGAAAGCCCGATCCCCAAGCCCGCTGCGTTGAAGGCAACGGCGTGCTGGTCCTGCACGAACGGCTCGAATACATGGGGCAAGGCTTCGCAGTCGATCCCGATGCCGTCATCGGACACCGTCATCATCATGTTCGCGTCGACACCGGCGATCGACACTCGGATCTCACCGCCGAACGGCGTGTACTTCGACGCGTTGTCGAGAAGGTTCCCGACCACTTGGGCGAGACGCATGGGATCGCCCTCTACCGGGAGCCTGCACACGGGCGGCTCGAAGACCAGCCGCTGCGAACGAGTTCTCGTGGCGAGTTGCCATGAATCGACGGCCTTTGCGACGACATCGGCCATGTCGACCACGGCCTTGTCGAGCCGCAGCTTGTCGCTGTCGATGCGCGACACGTCGAGCAGGTCGCGCACCAGTCTCGACAGGCGCCACACCTGGTGCTCGATGATGGATTGCAGCCGAGGCAATTCGTCCGGTCTTGCCCGCCCGATGGAGGCCGCGGCGATCCGAATGGGCGTCAACGGGTTGAGCAACTCGTGGGCGGCCGTGGCGAGTTGTGCCGAAAACCGGCGGTGCTCCTCCAAGGCCGCGGCCCGGACTTCCTTCGCATCAAAGGCGGCCAGCAGCAGTTGCGCGATGGCCTCTTTCGATTCCTGCGCGCCAGCCGCAGCGTTCTCAAGGCCGATGGGCTGGTTGACGGGCACGTTCATGGTCAAGGGCAAGACATTCGAAGAGTATTTTTTCAGGTTAGACGCAGCGGAGTGCGGAATATTGACCTGAATCAATGCAGCGCTGGAATGCATTAATTGATGCGCGTGACGCTGGCGACCGCGCCGCACGAGCGCTTCACCCGTTCTTCGCGACGAAGGTCGATCTCACCCATGGCAACGGGCTTTGTTGCGCTGGCTCAAAGCACGCACGGCCCACTCGCGCAGGATCACCGGAAGGTCGGTCACCGCCCCGCCCTGCCGCATCGCCCAAGGAGACTTCATGAGCACAGCCATGTTGCCAAGCATCGAATTGCCGCCCGGCGTGGTGGCGCTGATCCCGATGCGCAACCTCGTGTTGTTCCCGCATGTGCTGGCGCCGGTCAGCGTCGGCCGCGCCAAGTCGATCGCGGCGCTCCAGCACGCCCTGGTCGCCGACGTGCCGATCGGCATCCTGCTGCAGAAGGACCCGCGCGACGACGATCCTGGCATCGAAGGCTTGCACTCGGTCGGCACGCTCGCCAAGGTGGTCCATCACCAGGAACAGGCCGAGAAGCTTCATCACACGGTGTGCCAGGGCACGCAGCGGTTTCGCATCGTCGGGCCGGCTGAGGGCCACGGCTTTCTCGCCGCACGCATCGAGCCGATCGACGAGCCGGATGATTCATCGTCCGAAGCCGAAGCGTTGGTGATCCAACTGCAGGAACGCACTGTCGAGTTGCTGTCGCTGCTGCCGAGCGTGCCGGCGGAGCTGGTCCAGGCGCTCCAGACCACGCGCGGCCCGATGCAGCTCGCCGACATCACGGCAAGCCTGATCGATGTCGACTTGAACGAGAAGCAGGCGTTGCTCGAGACCATCGGAACGCAAGACCGCGTGCGCCGGCTGCTGCCGCTTCTGTCGCACCGCATCGAGGTGCTGAGGCTGTCCAAGGAGATCGGCGAGCGCACCAAGGAACAGCTGAACGACCGGCAGCGCAAGTTCCTGCTGCGCGAGCAGCTGAAGACGATCCAGCATGAGCTCGGCGAGAACGGCGGCGCAGATGAAGAGATCGCCGAGCTCGGGGCCGCGATCGCGAAGGCGGGCATGCCGGCCGATGCCGAGGCGCATGCACGCAAGGAGCTGCGGCGCCTGCAGACCATGTCCGACGCCTCGGGCGAATACTCGATGCTGCGCACCTACCTCGACTGGATGGTCGAGCTGCCCTGGGCGACGCCGGTGGAGACGCCGATCGACCTGGCCGCATCGCGCCGCACGCTGGAGGCGGATCATTTCGGCCTCGAACGCGTGAAGCAGCGCATCGTCGAATTCCTCGCGGTCCGCAAGCTCAACCCGAGCGGGCGCGCGCCGATCCTGTGCTTCGTTGGCCCGCCTGGCGTGGGCAAGACGTCGCTGGGCCAGAGCATCGCGCGGGCGCTGCAGCGGCCTTTCGTGAGGGTGTCGCTGGGCGGCGTGCACGACGAAGCCGAAATCCGCGGCCATCGCCGCACCTACATCGGCGCCCTGCCCGGCAACATCGTCCAAGGCCTGCGCAAGGCGGGCGCGCGCGACTGCGTGATGATGCTCGACGAAGTCGACAAGCTCACCGCCAGCGCCCATGGCGACCCGTCGGCGGCCTTGCTCGAAGTGCTGGACCCGGAGCAGAACGGCACCTTCCGCGACAACTACCTCGGCATCCCGTTCGACCTGAGCCGTGTCGTCTTCATTGCCACGGCCAACGTGCTCGACAACGTGCCCGCGCCGGTGCGCGACCGCATGGAGGTCATCGACCTTCCCGGCTACACGCAGGAAGAGAAGCTGCAGATCGCGCAGACCTACCTGGTGCGCCGCCAGCGCGAGGCCAACGGCCTGCGCGAGGGCCAATGCGAGCTGAGCATCGCCGCCTTGCGCGCCATCGTGGCCGACTACACACGCGAAGCCGGGGTGCGCCAGCTCGAGCGCGAGATCGGCCGCGCGATGCGCCACGCCGCGATGAAGGTGGCCGACGGCTCGGCCGACTCGGTGCGCATCGATGCCAACGACCTCGACCTGATCCTCGGGCCCGCCAAGTACGAGCGCGAAGTGGCCTTGCGCAGCAGCATTGCCGGCGTCGCGACCGGCCTCGCGTGGACTTCGGTGGGCGGCATCAAGGAGAAGATGCTCGCGGCGCAGCGAGCCGGTCTGCGCACCGTGTTGCTGCCGGCACGCAACCACAAGGATCTTCGCGAGCTTCCCGACAGCGTGCGCGGCGAGATGGAGTTCGTCGCGCTCGAGACGGTGGACGATGCGATCCGGGCTGCGCTCGCGCCGGTCGCGGCCCCATCCGCGGCACCGGAGTTGAGCCACGCCTGATCAAGCAAGCTGGAGTCGGCGGGAGCATCGCCGGCCCAGCACATGCCGGACATTGGCGCCCTGCCCTTCGGCGTGCGTGTGCGCCACGCAGGCCGCGAAACGACGCGTCCTCAGACCAGCTGCAATGCCTGCGGCGCCGGGCTCGGCAGGCGCAGCTCGCTGGCCAGCGCGGCGAGGTCGCCCTCGTCCAGCGTCTCGCGCTCCATCAATGCTTTGGCGCTGCGATCGAGCACGGCCCGGTTCTCCCGCAGGATCGCGAGCGAGCGGTCCTGCGCGCCTTGCAGCAAAGCCCGCACCGCCGCGTCGATGCGCTGCGCCGTCTCGGGGCTGCCGTGGTCGGAGTGCGCTGAGAGGCCCTCCTCGCCGAGCAGCAGGCTCGGCCGCGCGTCGGCGTAGGTGACAGGACCGAGCGTGTCGTCCATGCCGTAGCGCAGCACCATGTCGCGAGCGAGGTCGGTGGCGCGCGCCAGGTCGTCGGCGGCGCCGGTCGATGGTTCGCCGAACACCAGCCGCTCGGCGGCGCGCCCGCCCAGCAGCACCGTCATCTTGTCGACCAGCTCAGACCGCCGCAGCAGGTGCCGGTCTTCGCTTGGCCGCTGCAGCGTGTAGCCGAGCGCTCCGATGCCGTGCGGCACGATCGACACCTTGTGGACCCGGTCGGTGCCGGGCAGCGCCAGGGCCGTCAGCGCGTGGCCAAGCTCGTGATAGGCCACCAGACGCCGCTCGTCGGCGCCGAGCAGCGTGTGCTTCTTCTCGATGCCGGCCACGATGCGCTCGATCGCTTCGGTGAAGTCCGACAGCGTGACGGCATCGCGCCGTCGCCGCGTCGCGACCAGCGCGGCTTCATTGACGACGTTCGCGAGGTCCGCCCCGGCAAACCCGACGGTGATGCCCGCCACCTGGTCGAGATCGACGTCCGCGGCGAGGCGGATCTTCTTCACGTGCACGCGCAGGATTGCTGCGCGGCCGCGCCGGTCGGGGCGATCGACCAGCACCTGGCGGTCGAAGCGGCCCGCGCGCAGCAGCGCCGGGTCGAGCACCTCTGGCCGGTTGGTGGCCGCCAGCAGCACGACGCCCACGCGCGGGTCGAAGCCGTCGAGTTCGACCAGCAGCTGGTTCAGGGTCTGCTCGCGCTCGTCATGTCCACCGACGATGGACGCGGCGCCGCGCGCCTTGCCCAGTGCATCGAGCTCGTCGATGAAGATGATCGCAGGCGCCGCGGCCTGCGCCTGCTCGAACAGGTCGCGCACACGTGCCGCGCCGACACCGACGAACATCTCGATGAATTCGGAGCCGCTGATCGAAAAGAAGGCCACGCCCGCTTCGCCGGCGACGGCGCGCGCGAGCAGCGTCTTGCCGGTGCCGGTGGGCCCCATCAGCAGCACGCCCTTGGGCATGCGCGCTCCCAGGCGACCATGTTCCTTCGGGTTCTTCAGGAAGTCGACGATCTCCTGCAGCTCGGCCTTGGCCTCGTCGACGCCGGCCACGTCGTCGAAACGCACGCCGGTCGTCTTCTCCATGTAGATGCGCGCCTTGCTCTGGCCGATGCCGAGCAGCCCGATACCGCCGCCCTTGCCGGCCATCTTGCGGTTCATGAAAGTCCACAGGCCGACGAAGATCAGCGTCGGCGCGAGCCACGACAAGATGTCGGTCAACCAGTTGGAGTCGTGCACACGGCTGTACGCCACGTTGAAGCGCGACAGCCGCTCGGCCATCGGCGGCTCGACCGGTATCGCGACCACGCTGGTCTTGCCGTCATGGGGAGCGGCGAGCTTGCCTCTCACCAGGCGGTCGCCGACCTGCACGTCGGTGAGCTTGCCGTCGCGCAGGTACTCCTCGAACACGCTGTAAGGCACTGTTTCGACACTGCCCGCCTGCATCCACATGCCGCGCAGCACCCACAGCATCAGCAACGCGATGATCAGCCAGCTCCATGAGGGCCAGGCCTTGTTGTCGTTCACGGTCATCTCGCGTTCAGGCAGCGATGGGATGCTGCATGCCGGGCGTGCCATGGGGCAGGAACACCGGCCGCCGCGGCGGCGCCGCGATCTCGCTGCGCTGCGCGGCTTCACGCGCGATGCCGGCGCGCAGGGCCTGGGCCAATCCACCGAGCTCGCCGGCGAGCGCGTCGAGCAGGTCATCGGCCGAGACAAAGCCCGCGATCTGCCCTTGCGCCTCGGTGACGAGCAGTCGGCGCACGCCGGCCTGCTGCATCACCGCGACGGCGTCAGCGATGCTCGCGCTGCCGGGCACTGACGCCAGCCCGCGGCTGGCGACTTGGGCCACCTTCACGTCGCCGGGGTCGAGGTCGCGGGCGAGGATCTCGACCACCATGTCGCGGTCGGTGAGCATGCCCACCGCCTGCTCGCCCAGGTCGCCGGGCACCGTCACGAGCAACGCGCCGACATGCCGGCCCCGCATCAGCGCGGCAGCCTCGCGCAGGCTGGCATTGGCGCCGACGGTGACGATGTCTCGTTTGCAAAGGCGAGCGATGGTCATGAGGGTCTCCTTGAAGAACGTGCCGTGGCAGGCATTTCAACGCGGAGACGGGGCGCGCACCTTGCGCTGCGTCAGCCGGCGGTTCATCGGGTGGCGCGGTTCCGGCCAGCGCAGCGCGTGTTCGCCCCTCGGGGCTTCGCACAGTAGTTTGACGCAGAGCAAACGGTGCGGCTTGGGTCCGTGGCACTGTGGCCCATCGAGCCCATCGACCAGCGAGGTTTACCCATGTCACATCATGCCAAGGACACTCGTCATCACACCATCGGCGCGCCGCTGCGCGGCGCCGGGGCAATCTCAGAAAAGGAACACGACCCCTACAAGCCCAAGGGCAAGCCGTCCGAACCGGCGGTCTGCCCCGACTGCCGGGCCGTGTTCCACGCCGGTCGCTGGCAGTGGCTGGCGGCGGCCGCCGATGCGCACGACGAGTTGTGCCCGGCATGCCGTCGCGTGCGCGACGAGTTTCCGGCCGGCGTCGTCACCCTCGAAGGCAGCTTCCTGCACGATCACCACGCCGAAGTGATGGCGCTCGTGAACCATCACGCCGATCGTGTGAAGAGCGAACATCCGCTGCAGCGAATCATGGGGACCGAGGCGACCGACGGCGGCGTGCAGATCACCACGACCGACATGCACCTTGCCCGCGGCATCGGCGAAGCCCTGCACAACGCGTACCGTGGGGATCTGAAGTACCACCACGAACCCGGGCAAGACCTGTTGCGCGTGCACTGGCAGCGCTGAACGCTGCCACGTTCGAACGTCAGCCCTGCCGCGGCCCCTGCAGCGGCATGACTAACGGATGGGTGCCAGCAGCGCCTGGTCAGTCACGAGCTGGCGCACGCCGTGCGAATGGTCTTCCTTGAACACATTGCCATCTTCGGCCCACTTGTTGAGCGAGTTCACGTCGAGCTTGGCGCAGGTCGGCCTCACGCTCCAGGTCACCTGCAGCGGAGAACAGGTGGCGGAGGTGTACTTCTCGCCGGTCGTCGAGCCCGCGAACACCACCGGTTTGCCCGTGCGCGTCGGCAGCGCCTTGGGCTGGTACGTCGGCCCCGTCTTCTGGCCCGAGTAGACGAAGTCGGCGAAGTTCAAGGCCTTCGGGTCGTTGACCACGAGGAAGGTCTGCGCCTCGACGCGCAGTTGCGGATTGGCACAAGCCGCGCTGGAACACGCGCCCAGGCCTTCGCCCGGCGCCACATCGCAGCTGCTGAAGACCCAGTGCACTTCGATCGTGTCGCCAGGCTTTACGCCGTGGAAGGCGCCGTGACCATGCGCCGGGTCTTCCAGTTCGGCGGCCGTGAGGGAGGCGGTCTCGTTGCACTTCCAGCCACCGTGTTCACCTTCGCCCGCGGAGACCGAGAAGCCTGGGCCCTTGTGCTCTGCGTTGGTGTGCGTGTGAATGTTGCAGAGGTTCAAGGTCTTCGCCGGGGGCGCGAGCGTGAAGACCCGGGGGTTGGTGCCTTTGTGTTGCGAAATATCGCGTGGCGTCTGGGGCCCGAAGCCTTGGCAGATGTCTTGTGCAGCCACGGGTGTGACGCTGGCGAGCGTTGCGAACGAGGCAAGCAAGGAGGCGATGACGGCAGTGCGCATGACCGGCGAATCCTTCAAGTGGTTGACGAAAGAAGAAGTCCCTGCACGCTGGGTTCTCGAAACTGACTCTGCTCGTGCAGCGGCGCGCGATTCCAGGGTCATGGTCGCTCTTTGGGCCCGCATGCGCAAGGCTCGAAGTCTGGACTTTGGTGAGCGACTCAGGCATCCATCATGGTCACGCCCTGTTCCGACAGCGCGAGGCCGATGGGCGCGCCATCGGTCGTCCGGCGCGGCGCGGGGCTGAACCTGCTGCTGAAATTGACGGCGGCATCGGGCAAGTGATGGGCCGATGAAGACCAGCCAGAATGCGACATGTCTTCTCCGCAGGCCCCGATTGCCGAAGCCGAGTGGCTGTCGCGCGCACGTGCCGGCGACGCCGCCGCCTTCGACCGGCTGGTGGGCCCCTGCCGCCGCCAACTGCACACCCACTGCTACCGCATGCTGGGCTCGCCCTTCGATGCCGACGACGCGCTGCAGGAAACACTGCTTGCCGCTTGGCGCGGCCTGGCCAGCTTCGAGTCGCGCAGCGCGCTGGGCACCTGGCTCTACCGCATCGCCACCCATGTGTGCCTGCGGTTGATCGCGCAGCGCCCGCGGCGCATCACCTCGCCCGACCGCTGGCCAGCGCTGCAGGCCACGGCCGAGCTGGGTGAGCCGGTGGCCGGGCCGGTGTGGCTGGAGCCCCTGCCCGACGAAGGCGCCCATGAGGATCCTGCCGCCACGCTGCAACGCCGCGAGCACGTGGCACTCGCCTTCGTGGCCGCTTTGCAGCACCTGCCGGGCACGCAGCGCGCCGTGCTGCTGCTGCGCGAGGTGCTGGAATATTCGGCGGCTGAAGCAGCCGAAATCCTCGACACCTCCGTCGCGTCGGTCAACAGCGCGCTGCAGCGGGCGCAGAAGACTGTGAAGCAGCGTACGCCGGCGCCCGAACTGCAGCGGCCCGGCAAGCAGGGACTCGATGACCTGCTGCAGCGCTTCGTGAGCGCCTGGGAGCGCCACGACATCGTCGCCATGGTCGGCCTGCTGGCCGAGGACGCCCGCTTCACCATGCCACCGCTGCCGGCCTGGTTCAACGGCCGCCGCTTCGTCGAAATGTTTTTCGCCGAGCGCGTGTTCCAGACGCCATGGCAACTGCGGCCCCTGCACGGCAACGGCCAGCCGGGCTTTGCCTGCTACATGCAGCAAGCCGGAGACGACCGCTTCCGGCCGGGCGGCGTGGTGCTGCTGCGCCTGCGCGAGGGGCTCATCGACTCCATCGACAGCTTCATCGACCCGGCCGTGTGCCGGCGCTTCGGCATGTCCGACGAACTTTCTTGAGGAATCCGCAGCCGGCACCGATGAATTGGCCCGTCCCGCTGTCTCCAAAGAGATGACACGCACCGGACGGGCCGGCCGCGTGGCTCATCCCCAGGAGACACTTTTCCATGGCCAAGCTCATCGTCAGCATCCTCAGCTCACTCGACGGCTATTGCGCCGGCCCCGGCGGCGCGCTCGCCGGCCTGCCAATGGACACTGCCTTTGGCATCCACAACCTCGAGTGCATGCGCCGCGCCGGCACCTTGCTCTTTGGCGCCACTACCTTTCCGATGTTCGAAGCCTACTGGCCCCACGTCGACCGCGGCCCCGGCAGTGAACCGGTGCAGCGCGAGATCGCAGAGCGTGTGGCGGCAGCACGCAAGTTGCTCGTGAGCGACAGCCTGGGCGTGCGTCCCGACTCTCCCTGGGCGGACACCGAGGTCATACGCCGCGCGCAGGCCCCGGAGCGCATCGCGCAACTGAAGGCCGTGCCCGGCCCCGACCTGCTGATCTACGGCAGCCACCTGCTCTACAACGGCCTGTTGTCGCACGGCCTGGTCGATGAGCTGCACCTCCTGGTGGGCAACGTGTTGCTGGGTCAGGGCGTGCCGACCTTCGAACCCGGCCTGGCGCAGCGTTGGGTGCTGCTGGGCCAGCGTCGCCTGCCAGGGTCGGACACCGTGGCCTTGCACTACGACTGCCAGCCGCGCTGAACTCGCGGGCGGGTCAAGCCGTGGCCGTTCAGTCGTTCTTGAACAGCCCGCGGTCCTTCATCCGCTGCAGGCGCGAGCGTGACCCTGCCCCGCGGCTGGCTGCGCTGACGGGCATGGGGTCCACGGGCGGGTTGGGCCCGTCCTCGGCCAGCAAGGCATCGGCGGCGGGCGCCTCATCCGGTTCCTTGCTCACGATGTCCACCAGCACCGGCAACAGGTGCCCGGGGTCGGACGGCCCTGCCCTGCTCCCGGCCTTGCGTGCCGGGCTCTTGGACGATGCCCGCGAGGCGGCGCGAGCCGGCGGCGCGGCGCGTTCCATCGCCGGCACCGGCAAGGCGGCGTCAACCGCGAGCGCAGGGATTGCCGTGGCCGCCGCGCCCCGCAGACGCACGGCCTCCCACGCCAGCCCCATGGCGGCGAGCTGGCGCATGCGCTCGTCGCGCAGCATCGGCTGGCGCAGCGCGGCGAGGGCCGCATAGAGCTCGGGGTAGACATCGCCGTCGATGTCGAACTCCACATGCACGACGGCCATGGTCAGTGGGCTCTGTGCTCTGACCTCATCCCTCGGCCAGTGCCTCTCCGATCATCTGGAAGCCACGCACGTTGGCGGACATCGGTTCCGGCATGACGAACACCGGAATGGCCGGGAAGCGCCGCGACAACACGTCGCGGTACCGCTCGGGGTGGCCGCCGACGAGCACGATGAGATCGATGATCTCGTGCGCGTCGCGCAGGCCGTCGACCATGCGGTTGATCGAGTCCTCGATGTCGCTCATGATGACCGGCTCGTAGCTCGTCAGGTCGTGCGCCACGCCGCTCAGCTTGACCGGCTGCTTCTGGCGCAGGGCCTCGTTGATGCGCGGCATCACGGCCGGGCCGAGCGGGCGGCCCACATCGGCGGCGAGCGATTCGAGCACCGCGCGCACCACCCGGTGCCGGCCGGCGTCCGAGGCCGCGCCGCTCGCACGCGGGTTGATCGTGCCCTGCTGGATCAGCAGCCAGTCGAGCGTGTGCTCGCCCGGGTCCACCATGAGCACTGCAAGATCGTCCAGCTCTTCCCCGGAGCCCAGCGGTTTGAGCGCGCCGCGGGTGGCGGAGATGACGCGGTTGAGTTCTTCCAGGTGGTCGTCCAGCGCCGCGTAGCCGCCCATGGGCTGGGCCTGCACGATGACCTTGCGCACCTGGATCTTCTTGCCGTCGCCGATCTCGATTTCACCTTCGTACGTCGAGCGAAGGTAATCGCGGCGCTTTGCATCGTTGTACTGGTTGACCGGCAGCCCGAGCACGAGCAGGTCGATCACCGTATCACCCGCTTCGGCCATGTAGCGCAAGGCGCCCTTGGTGAGCGCTTCGTAGATGGCGCCGCGGTAGAACTCGTCGGTGACGTCGCGGCCGAAGCTGCCGCCGGCTTGCGCGAGGCCCACGTCGCGGCCCACCTCGTAGTTCGCGCCGTGCACCGGCACGTCGAAGGTGTCGCGCCGGCGCGTTCCGAGCGTGCGCACGGCGCTCGCATCCGCGGGGATCGCCATCGACGGGAAGTTGATGAAGCCGACGCCGTCAGCCGTGCGCAGGCTGAGCTTGACGAGGCCGAAGCCGACATCGATGGCGCGAACGACGGGCGCCGCGGATTCGGAGCGGTCTTCTTTCGAGGGTTGGGCGACTTCGCGAAGCTTGGTGGTGGACTGGGCCATGAGCATCCTTCGTGCAGGTAGCGGGGTATCAATCAAGGCTAGCTGCAAGCGGATGCCGGTGGGCGCTGCAGGCTGGCGAGCTGCAACAAAACGTGCAGCATCGGGCGGCGGCACTTGGCGAACGAGCGCTGCTTACCTCGTAAGGATTCAGCCCGTCACGAAATCCGTTAGCTCATCCGTGTACATGCGGTTGCCGCTGCAACAGACAGTCAACTCCTGGGACTCCCCACGCGCTCGTCCAGCCGAGGACGGCGCACGCCCTCGCCCCAGTGCTGCAGGAAGAGCCGATCGAAGGACCCATCCGCAATCGCCATCTCCAGGCCCACCCGAATGTCTTCGGCGAGCTTCGTCTTCTTCTTGTTGACGAAGACGTAGGAGTCGTAAAAGTAATGAAGCGCCACGTGCCGCTCGAGGCCGAGTTCCGCGTGGGCATCCAGTTCGCTCCAGATCTCCATCACGCTTCGAGGGAAGAAGTCGAAGCGCTCTCCCTCGGCCTCGGGCAGCGGGTAGCGCACGATCGTCCACACAGAAGGTCTGCAAGGGACACAGAAGGACGGTGACCAGCAACAGTGCGGAACATGATGGGCATGGCTGTCCCTTTTGTTGTTGCGTTCAACGTCGCGTTCGCCTCAGCCCCTGAACTCGGGCGGCGGGCTCGACTGCTGAAACCCTCGACACATTTGCCCGTCGCTTCGAAGGTGCGCGAGCTTACTCACGCCTCGAGCCTCCAGCCACCATGGCCATGTTGCTCACCGTCGCCGAGACCTCCATCCGAGTGCTGCCAGCCCTAGCATCAACATTGCGTACGTGGACGGCTCCGGAACGGCAGTCGGAACGCCAACGAATCCATGCGCCCAAGGCAGATCGTCGTCCGGCGAATGAGCAAAGCCCACGATCCAGCCGGCATCGTTGGTTCCCTCGACACCGAAATCGACATATCCGGGAGGTGCTGTGATGCCCTCGAAACTGCCAGGCTTGCCGACAAAGCTCTTCGTCGCATCTTCAAGCGTGAATCCGACGACTGTTCCGCTATTGCTCACGTCACGAAACCGCGTCCAAGGCATCGATTGAAAGGTGGTGGTGTTGGTGACGAAGTCATAGGTGAACGGCAGGTTGTCGCCCAGGAACGAGCTGCCGACAGCCAAACCATGGTCATTGACACCGTGCAGGAGCGCACCGGGTTGGACCAGACGCAACTCGTTGGTCGCCCGATCGACGATGAACGCGTTCTGGTCCAGGGCGCCCATGCCGTAGGAACCAGTGATGTAACGGCCGTTTGAAGAAATACCTCGAACGACAGTGAAGAAGCTGCCGGGAATGTAGAAGTCTTGATAGACACCGGATTCGTAGATGAATCCCCGAGATGACGACGCGTCCGAGTAGTAGCCGACGACGGTGCCGGTATCGCTCACGCTGAATGCGCTGCTGCCCAAGCTGCCGGCCGGTCCCGTGATTGCCGTGTAGCTTCCGTTTGCATAGACGAAGCCATGAAACACGCCGTCGCCGTCAACACTGGCACCGGCGACTTGCCCATGGTTGTTGACATCCCAGACCAGCGTTTCCGAAGCGCCCGCAACATCGATTCGAGTGAACGTGTAGTCGATGGCTTGCGCGGTCAACGCAGCCGACAGTGCAGCGCAGGCGGCCGCCAGCCGTAGCCAGTGTTTGATCTTCATGGTTCCTCCCAAAAGAGCCGAATTATTGAGTCGCCAAGGTTCGAACTTCCCCCGCATCCGCGGGGATTCTTATTCGTCAATCGCACACGGAGAGGATGGTGGCCGCCCGGCTATTCACCCCTGGAACGGGCGTGCCGGTTCTCGTTGACTTGGACATCAGGCCGACTGCAACTCCCGCCGAGCGTGCGTGAGCACCGTGAACGCGCCCGTCAACGCAAGCCCGCCCATCGCGGCCGCGACCAGCAGGTCGGGCCAGGCAGTGCCGGTGCCGAGGACGCCCAGCGCAGCGAGCATCACCGCGAGGTTGCCCAGCGCATCGTTGCGCGAGCAGATCCATACGGAGCGCATGTTGGCGTCACCTGTGCGAAAGGCGTAGAGCATCCAAGCGACGCCGCCGTTCACGAGCAAGGCCGCGACACCGACCACGCCCATGGTGGCAGGCTCGGGGACCGTCCCGCTGTGCAGGTTCCACAGCGCCTTGCCGATCACGAAGACGCCGAAAGCGCCCATGCAGGCCGCCTTGAACAACGCCGCCTTGGACCGTGCGGACATGGCCATGCCGAGCACGGCGAGCGACAGCGCGTAGTTGGCCGCGTCACCAAAGAAGTCGATCGAATCGGCCATCAATGAGACCGAACCCGACTGCCACGACGCGACGAGCTCGACGGCGAACATTAGCGCGTTCAAGGCAAGCGCGATCCACAGCACACGACGGTATCGAGGGTCGACTGCGGATTTCTCGGAGGCACAGGAGCAGCACTGGTCAGACATCGTGGTCAAGGGCTTTGATGGGACAAGGTCGGATTGGAAACCCTATAGTGGGTACAGGGTCAAGCCAAAGGAAGAGACCATGAAGATCGGCGAATTGTCCGCGGCCACCGGCACGCCGGTGGAATCCGTGCGCTTCTATGAGCGCGAAGGGTTGCTGCCTGAGCCCGCGCGCACGCAAGGCAACTACCGCGATTACGCGCAGGAACATGTCGAGCGCCTCGCCTTCATTCGGCATTGCCGCACGCTGGACATGACGCTCGACGAGATTCGAGTGCTGCTTCGGTTCAAGGATTCGCCAGGCGAAGACTGTGCCGAGGTCAATGCGCTGCTGGACCAACACATCGGGCACGTGGCCGACCGCATCCGCGAGCTGAAGGCGCTGCAGCGAGATCTCCAGTCCTTGCGCCGACAGTGTGAAAGCCATCAGATGGCGCAGAACTGCGGCATCCTGAGCGAGCTGACGGATGCGTCGAGGCGATCGGGTCCGCGCCGGCCATCGGCCGGCCACGTTCACGGCAGCCATCGTTGAGTCGCTGATGCGGACACCGCGCCGAATCGCGGCGCAGTGGGGTCACGCGATGTGAACCGACTCATCCACAGCGGCCGCCAAGTAGCTGGGATATTCACCGTCACGCAGGCAACTCGCCCTCGAGGTCGATCCGCCAGGTACCCATTCGACGGCGCGATAGCACTGACAAGCGCCGCGAAGCAGGCAGCCGAGTCCGAAGCATGGCTGTGCTGCTTGCTCGTCGACAGGCCTGCTCGGGTCCATCCAGATGACTGTTGCTTCATGCGTGTTCATGGTCTGCGCTCCTTTGATCGCAGACAACTCTGGTGGCCAAGTCAGCATCGAACCTTCCCGCAACCTTCTGGCCGCAACAGCCACGGCGAGACTCGCTTTCATGGTGACCTTCGTCACCCTGCACCATCGCTTTTCAGGGTGACTTGGCATGGTTGCAAACCTACACTGACCGCCGCGCAGGGCCGGGTGGCAATGCGCGCCAGGGAAGGAAAACAAGCCATGGAACGGCGGTTGTGGCGCGGTGACGTCGTGATGACGCACGCCCGAATGAATTGCACCGTGGCGCCGGCATGACCAGCGCAGCAGTGGCGCGACAAGGCGACAGCGCACCGGCCGCCCAGGTCGAGAAGCGCGTCATCGCGGACGTGCCTCGCTTCATGCTCGACGACTGGGTGGTCGATGTTCGTGGGCATCGGCTCGAACGCGGCGGCAAGTCATCGGCGCTCGAGCCGCGCCCTATGGCCGTGCTTGCCGAACTGTGTCGCCGGCCAGGCGAGGTGGTCAGCGCCGAAGCCTTGCTGGATGCCTGCTGGCCGGGCGAGACGCTCGGCGACAACCCTGTGCACAAGGTCATCACCGGGCTGCGCCGGGCGCTTGGCGACAGCGCCACGTCGCCGCGCTACATCGAAACCATCCGCAAGCAGGGCTACAGGCTCGTCGCACCGATCCGGGTGTTGTCGGAGCACGGCCCGCGAAGTCACCAAGGTGGCTGGCGCGGCCAGTCCCCCTTCCGTGGTCTCGAATCTTTCGGGATCGAGCACGCCGGCGTGTTCTTCGGACGCGACGATGCCGTGGCCGAGTTGCATGCCAGGGTGACCACGCAATGGATGCGCGCTCATCCGCTGGTGGTGCTGCTCGGACCGAGTGGCTCGGGCAAGACCTCGCTCGTGCAGGCGGGGCTGCTGCCGGCCCTGCTATTGCCGGCGCCCAAGTTGGAAGCCGCTTCTCCGGTGCCGCCGCTGCGCGTTTGTACCGCTGGGACCGTGGACCTGGCAGCCCTTGCCGACCTGGGGCCCTGGGCGGCGCTGGCCGGTGCGCTGCTCGATTGGGAGTGCGCCGACTCGCCATTGCTTGCTGGTCACAGCATCGAGTCGCTTGCACAGGCGTTGAGAGAGCAGCCCGACGAGGTCTTGCGCCTGCTGCGCGTCGGCTTGGTTGCCTGCCAGGTGATGGGCACCGATGGCGTTCCTCTCGCGCCACCGCTGCTGGTGCTCGACCGCATGGAAGCGCTTTTCCAGGCTTCGGCGGACATTGACGCATCGGCCTTCATCGGCTGTATCGAGTGTCTCCGCCGGAGCCGTCTGGTGTTGGTGCTGGTGGTCTGCAGGAACGACTTCTATCCCAGCCTCGCCGCGCACCCGACGCTGATGATCGACAAGGAGCATGGCGCGCACATGGACCTGTCACCGCCGGACGCAGATGCGGTTGCCCAGATGATCCGCCGGCCGGCCCGTGCTGCCGGGTTGATCTACGGCACAGACGCCAGCGGCATGAACCGGCTCGACGACCGCCTGTGCGCCGAGGCGCTGCATGCGCGCGACGCACTGCCGATGCTGCAATACACCTTGCAGGCGCTGTATCTCGACCGCGCCCCCGGCAACGAGCTGACCTGGGCCGCGTATGACGCCCTCGGCGGCTTGGAAGGCGCGATCGGCCGACGCGCCGAGGCGGTCCTCTCGGCGTTGCCGCCGGGTCCACAAGAGGCCCTCACGCGACTGTTGCCGCGACTGGCGGGTTTGTCCACCGAGGACGCTGCCCCCACCAGCCGGTGGGTGGCCAGTGCGTCGATTGCCGACGAGGACGAGAGAGCGCTGCTGCACGCGCTTGTCGAAGCACGGTTGCTTGTCACCGATCACGTCGGCGGAGCGACCGGCTTTCGGGTCGCCCACGAAGCATTGCTTCGTCGCTGGCCACGCGTCACGGCGTGGGTGGCGCAGCATCGCACCACACTGGTCGCGCGCGGCGAACTGATGCCCTGGGTTCGGCGCTGGCTGGACGGCGCGCGAGCCAGCGCGCTGCTGCTGCCGCGCGGCGCCATGCTGTGGCAAGTCAGTGCAGCGCTGGCGGAGGCACCGCGTCTTTTTGACGATGATGAACGCGCCTTCGTTGCGCGATCGCTCACGCGAGTCAAGCGACTGTCGCGTTGGCGATGGGCTGCCTCGGTGGGGGCGCTGTGCCTGGCCGTCCTGGCCGGTGTGGCGGCGGTGCGCTACGCCGAACTGGCGCGCGTGGCCTCGGAGCGGGAACGCCAGAGCCAGCGCCTCGCATCCTTCATGCTTGGGGACTTGGCCGACCAGTTGCGTCCGATCGGCAGGCTCGCGCTGTTGAGCAGCATCGGCGAACAAGCGCTCAGCCTGTTCGGGCGCAGCGGCACGCCGGGCGAAACCCCGCAGGATGCCCTGCAGCGCGCCAAGGCCTTGGTGGTAATCGGTGAAGTGAACAGCAGCCGTGGCAAGGCGCGCACGGACATTGCCGTGCCCGCGCTTCGCCAGGCCGGCGAATTGATCGAGCCGCTGCAGCACGCGCGTGGGCTGGCCCCGGCAGAGATCTACAAGACGCTGGGTGCGAGCAGGTTCTGGCTCGGCCAGATTGCGTTCGACGCCGATCAATTCGATGAGGCGGCCTTGTGGATGAACCGCTACCGCGAGGCGTGCGAGCTCTGGCAACGCGCGGCGCCCGACGACGGCGAAGCGGCGGCCGAGCTGGGCTATGCCCTCAGCAGCCTGGGTGCCATTGCGATGCGTCGCGCGGCCTGGGCCGACGCCGAGCACGTGTTTCGCGACGCGCTTGCCTTGAAGGCTTCGCGCGCGGCTTCCGCACCCGGTGACATCGCGCTGCGCCGGTCAATGGCCGACACGACCATCTGGCTCGGTCGGCTTGCGTACCTGCGCGGTGCACCCCGTGAGGCCTTGGAGCACTATGCTCGCGCCCGCACGCTCGGCGCTCCGGATGGCCGGCCGCCGGACGACGCCAACGGCTTGCACCACATCGGCATCCTCGTCGAACGCGAAGCCGAGGCGCTGCGCGCGAGCGGCCATCCTGCCGCAGGCCTGCAGGCGACAAAGGCCGCAGTCGCCACACTGGCCGAGGCCGGCCGCCGGGACCCGCAGAACGCTTGGTGGGCTGCTGAACAGATCCATGCCGAGGCAGGCCTCGCGATGATGCGTGCCGAGGACGGGAACGATGTGGCGGCCGAGTTGCGCGCACTACGTGCGCGCCTGCCGGGACGGCAGGAGGATGCGTCGCCACTGAACGGCGTGCGCGACGCGGCGCGGTTGCGCCTGGACGTGGCCGATGCGCTATCTGCCCGGGTCGCGGCCGCGGGCGATCCCGCCTTGGCCTTCGAGCTGACGCGCACCGCGTTCTCGCACGGGCGAGCGCTGCTTGCACGCCGACCCCAGGCCTGGCAAGCAGCCGAGGACGTTTCGCGCCTGGTGCTCGCGGAGGTTCTCAGGTCGAGGCGCGACGGCTCGGCCACCCGCGCCGCCTCGCCGTGGCTCGCCGCCTTCTGCGCGGACGCACGAGACACGCTTGCGCCGCTGGTCGCGACAGGTCAGGCCGGGCTGGTCCTCGAAGCATCGCTCGTCGCGCGACGTTGTGCGGGCGACACGTCGAACCTGGCGCCAGAGATCCGCCGGCTGATGGCCGCCGAGTATTCACCAACAGCCGCTCTCGCAGCGGTATTACCTTGAAGGAAGACTGCCTTGAAAACTGAGACCGATCAATCTGCCACCACCTACTACGTCGCTCCGATCACGGCGAGCGATAGCAGCGGCATCCAAACCTGCGACTACTTGTTTATTTCCCAAGGCAGTTGGCATAGCGCCACGGGGCGATTGGACAGCTCCCCCTCAAGTGTGATCAATTTCGTGCAACTCGACCCGCAACGCCTGCCCCTACCCAATCCTCCGCTCACCGGAACTATTGACTCCACTGCAGTACTGTTTGCCGCGGTTGTGCACACAATTGGCGGAATGGATCCCCCCCCGCAGACCTTGTTCCAGGCGTCAGCTAGGTCGATCCTCCAGGTGCCGGTTGACAGAAACTTCCCGCGCGGACTGATCCTCGTGTTTGCGGTGCCGGGGGGCCTGCGGCCAACGAAAGACCCTCAGATCACGAACTCCGGTCCTGGTACGCAATGAACGGATGTGAGTGACAGGACAGCGGGCGGTGACCCGTCCGTCGTTCCCGACATCACTTCCAGCCACGTCCGGCCGGTGACGTCAGCAAGGCAGGTCGTGTGCTTCCAAGACCAAGTCCTGCAAGAAGCCTGGCAAGCGCGCAACGTAGCGATCGTCGTCGCTGTTCCCGTCGGGCTCGCGCAGCGACACTGCGCAGCTCCCGCTTCACGACGACACGCACAACGGATCAATCCTTGATGGCCCCGCCCGCTCGCGACTGGAACACCGACTCCACCGCATCGACCAGGCGCTGCAACACCCGGTAGACCAGCCCGCAGGAGAACCCGCCGAGCAGCGCCAGAACGGGCTTGGCGAGGGTCGGCGAGGCGGCCCCCTCCATGCTGACGGGCACCAGCACCGACAACAGCAGGCCGGCCACCAGCCCCAGTGCGATCAAGGTCCAGTACGAGCCGTCGTAGCGGGGGTCATAGGTGGCATCGGCAACGTAGCGCTGCGCAGTGAACAGCGCCTGGAAGCTGCCGCCGATGCCCGCTGCGGACAGCAGGAACGCCATGACCACGATCTGGCGCAGTCCGTCCAGCGAGTAGATGTCGCCATCCATTGCGCGCGTATCGAGGACCGGCGACGTGCTGATGACGACGAACAGCAGCAGGAACAGGAACGACGCGAGTACCAGACGACGGATGTTGGCAATCGGGCCTAGCATCGATCGCCAATCGTCGTGGACAGCCTCGCGATCCATCAGTAGAAGCGTCACCGGCATGGCGGGCGCCACGGCCTGCGCGAGCAAGGCGTGCAGGCCGGCCAGTGTCGCCAGCGGGGTGCGCGGCTCGAGGTCCACACGCGCGTCGTCTGCCTCAACGTCGAGGCAGGCGAGGCCGTCGTGCAACTCGGGCGGAAGCGGCAGGCCGCGAGACCAGGCGAAGCGCAACATCACCTCGATCTCCGCCGTGATCGCGCGCCGCGGCGTCGTCCTCGCGGAATCCATGATGGCGTCTCCAGTTCGGTTCGGTTGGGGTGGGCGCGGCCGCTTCAGGCTCCTAGCGAAGCAGGCGAGCGTCGTAGGAGGAGGTGGCAGCCTCGCAGGCCGCGAGCAGTCGGACCAGGTCGGCGTGGCTGGCCGCGCACCGCGCGAGGCCGTCGCGATCGGCCTGGTAGGCCAGCAGGAGCTCGCCGTAGGTGATCCCGGTGGACAGCGTCCGCGGTGAGGCGCATGCCTGCGCCAGCGCGGGCGGGACTGGGCAGCTGAGTGCGGGTGGCACGACTGTCACCGGCGTCGAGGCGCATCCCGCGAGCAGGGTGGCAAGGAGCCCGAGGAGGTGGTGGTTCGACATGTTGTGCCTCCTGGCCTCAATCGTTGCGGAGGCTGGCCAACTGCTCGGCGGGCACGGCCGCCTGCAGGCAGGCCAAGGACGTCAGCTGCGAGGCGTCGGCGCTGCGCTCGGCGTCGAGCACGCCGAGCCGGGCCGCGGCATCCGCTGCCGGCGCCGAGGCGGACGTCTGGCGGATCGCCTCGCGCTCGCGGTCGATGACGCCCATGCGACTTTGAAGTGCGGCGATGCGCTGCTGGGCCTGCGCGTTGTCGTCCTGCAGGCGCTGCTTCTGGGCCTGGTAGGTGGCGTCGAGACGGTCCTGCGCCTGCCGGTCCTGGGTCTCGACTTCGGCCGCGCTGGCAGCGAGTTGCCCGCGGGCAAGTTGATAGGCGCGGGCCTGCGTGTCCAGGGTGTGGTTCAGGTCGGCCAGCCGGGTCTGGACGGCGAGCAGTTGCCGGGTTCCGGCCTGGTGGCCGAGGACTCCGCCCGTGGCCAAGCCCACCAGTAGGGCTGCGGGGACGAGGGTGAATGTGTTCATTGGGGTTTCCTATTTCAGGTGCTGATGGGCATCCGTACCAAGCGTGGTTGAGAAGCGTCTGAGAGGCTGAGAGTTTTTCGCCGAGCCACTCGAACTCCGATCGCACTCTGAGCCCTTCGACAAGCCTGTCCTGAGCTTGTCGAAGGGCTCAGGACAGGCTTGTCGAAGGGCTCAGGGCGATCGGAAATACAGGCTCAGCCCGAACGGAGTCGGTGAGGGGCGCATCGAAAAACTCTCACGCTCTGAACTCACTTTGGTCGACCATCTCTCGCAATACCTTCCGGAAACCTTCCGGACGATTTCCGCCAGCGCGCGCACCAGCGCGAAGAACTCCGAGGTCGGGCCATTCCTTCATGGATGCCTGCACAGCTTTCGGAAGCTTCCCGGAAGGCTTCAGGGCGCTTGGTCCGCCAGATTCAGGGGCAATCCAGAACGAAAGCCTCACATGCGCTCCCAGGTCGACGAGTTGCTGCAGCATGCCTACCGTCCGTACCGTGCCCTGCCCGATCTTGTGCAGGCACTGCTTCATGCGCTGGTGGTCCAGGGCAATTTGGCCGGAGGGTCGCTGCGCTTGCGCGGTGGGTGCTCGGTGGACGTCGGCCCAGCCGGATCGCGGGTTGCCTCAGCGATCCCCGTTGTGTCTCGGACCTTGCAGATCACGTACGCGTCGCAGCCGGTCGGCGAGTTGCATGTGGAATGGCCGCGAGACATGACTGAAACGGCCGTGAGCTTCTGCGAGGATTTCGCGCTGCGCTGCGCCTACTTGGTCAAGCGCTACGAGGTCCAGTCCTGGGCCGAACAGCGCCTGGGCCGGCCTTTGCTGCTGGTCGGCGTCTGCGATGCTTTGCATCGGCTCGAGGTCTTCGTCGAGAAGGCCGCTCACAGCATGCTGCCTGTGTTGCTGAAAGGCGAGTTCGGTACCGAAAAAGCGTTGCTCGCCGCAGCCGTGCACAGCTGCGGCCCCAACCGCGACGGTCCGTTCGTCGAGGTCAACTGCGCCGATCCGGCCGGCCAGCCGGCGCAGTGGTTCGAGCAGGCCAGCGGCGGCACGCTGTTCTTCAACGGCATTGATGAGTTGGCTCGGCCGTTGCAAAGCCAGCTTCCCCAGTACATGCACTCTCGGCTGAGCCAGTGGCTGGCCGCGCCCGATGCCCGCGAGACACGCGTGATCGCATCGACCACGGCCGACCTGGGGCAACGCGTGCAGGAAGGACGTTTCTCGCGCCAACTGCTTGCCGAGCTGGACTTTCTGGCAATTGCCGTCCCGCCGCTGCGCGAACGCCCGGGTGACATTCAGGCGCTGCTGGTCGCGGCCCTGGAGCGCCACGGCTACGACGCCAGCCGCACCTGCACCGACGCGCTGATCGGAATCTGCGCTCGACATTCATGGCCTGACAACGTGTTCGAGATGGAGCGCGTGGTGGCACGGCTCGCGGTCATGACGGGCGGCCAGCCCATCCACGAAGCTGACGTGCAGAGGCACACGCCATGGCTGCTCGGCGCTGGGCAGGCCGAAGCGGCGGCGGCCCCCATCGTTGCCGTGTCCACGCCGGTGGTCACATCGGCAGCACTGCCGCTCTCGCCCATTTCAGCCGCACACTGGGTGCGATGCGCCGTCACACGCAACCTCGGCGAGCTGAGCCGTTTGCACGATGCGCTGCGCAAGGCGCTGCTGTATCTGGGGGAGCACTATGCCGAACCGATCTCGCTTGGACAGTTGGCCGATCAGGCGCACGTGAGCCCGTCGCACCTGGGCTATCTGTTCCGCAGCGTGCTGAGCACCACCTTCAAACCGTTGCTGCAGCGTATTCGCATCGAGAAGGCCAAGGAGATCTTCAGCTCCGATGCCCGACGGCGCATCACGGAAGTCTCGCTGAGCGTGGGCTTCGGCGACCTGAGCCACTTCGAAAAGAGCTTCCGGCGGATCGTGGGGCAGAGTCCGAGGGAGTACAGGCGTACGGCGGCGTGACGACCGCGATCGCTTCCCCGATCACATCACAGGCAGAAGCGTCTTCAGCGCCTCGTATTGGCGCGTGATGGCCTTGCGGATGAGGAAGTCCTCCGTCAGCGCCGCGGCAATCTTGCGTTGTGTCGCGATCTCCGGCAGCGAAGCAAACAGCATGTTGGGATGGACCTCATCGGCCCGGAATGGGACCTCACTTTCGTTGGCAGTGGTGACGGTCATGTACGCGATCACCTTGCCCTTCAGTGACAGCACCATCGTCATCTCGTGCGTGAACCCGGAGGGGCGCGGAACACTGTAGGCCCGAAATCGCACTGATGTCAGAGCGTCTGCGTCGTCGACGTCAACGAACTGCGTGAGCGCGGCACGTTGTTCGTTCGTGAGCTTCTTCCAGACGTCCCGGCACAGCTTCTTCCGGCGCATGGCGATCTGGCTCTGTTCATGCTCCCGATTCTCGTTCGGTTGCGCCGCGGCCCATGGCATGTACGCTTTGTCTCGTTCCTGCTCCTTCTTCTCCTCTTGCTCGTCCTCCTTCTCTTCCTTTTCCTCCTTGCGCCATTCCAACGCGTAGCGCCGATCGAAAAGCGTAGCGAACTGATCGCGCAATGCATCCATTTCCAACTGGGTGTTCACCCGGATTACCGCGGCCATCAGGACACCCGAGAAGCCGATCTTCTCCGGCGCGATGTATTCGCCCTGCTCCAGGAAACCAATCATCGCCAGGTCGTCGCTGAACGCGAACTGGCGGATCCCTTTGTAAACCTTGTCAGGGATCTGCAGGCAAACCGCTTCTACCCAGTTACGCAGGTAAATCCTGGCAAGGTCGAACCTGTTCAGCAACTCCCTGCTGACGTGGCCTTTCGCCGTGAAGTTGCATTTGCGTTCGTCAGTCCCCCAGGCAATCCGATCCATCAAGTTGCGCGCCAATTTGTACGCCTCATATCCGCCAGCGAGAATGTTGTCTTTCAAGTTGCCGCCATGCAGTGTGATCGCATCGTCGACACCCTCATGATGTAGTGGGGAGTTGGCTTGAATATTGACTACCCCGGCCATCGCCCCGAGCGTGCGGAGGATGTTGTCCCGCTGCCGGTTCGCATCCCAAATATGCCGGATACGATCAAATCGCTTCCATAGCTTGTCGGGGTGACGCGAGCTACCGTCCGCGATCTCGCACAGCATCGTGGCGATTTCGCGCAGGTGATACATGATGTCCGGCAGGGGCAGGAGCACCACGGTGCCGTCGCCATTGGGACGGTTCACCTTGACAGGCTGGTCGGTGATAGTGACTTGCCCCTGGGCAAGCTCCTCCCAGACCGCCACGGCCTCTATCGTGTCCCGCCGCGGCAGCGTCACGTCGATCAGCTCCATCAGCACAGGCTTGTGGATGTCTGCCACATCTACCACGTCTCCTATGTCTTCCATGCTCACCACGTCTACCACGTCTACCACGTCTACCACGTCCCCCACATCTTCCATGTCGTCCTCGTTCCGCCGGGCCGGTTGATGTGGCTTCAAGGTGGCGTGCCACGTGTAGCCGAGCCGGTGCAGGATGAACGGCCGGATCCCGTCATTCAACAGGATGCCGGGAATGCGTCCGGGATGAGCGATGTTCGGCGCAGACACCCGACGCCGGTCGTTGGTCCAAAGCCCGAGCCGCTGCTGGTCGAACACCTGCCGCATCGACTGCGGATCGTCGTACTCCAGCGCATAAGCCGCGGAGGGCACGCCGTCGACTCTGCCTTGTCCCGCGTCCCAGCGCGTTGCCGCGACGCTAGCGAACGCGCCCGCGACCTGCGCGATCTCTACGCCGGCCTGGATCATCGTGTCCGTCACCAGTTCTTCCACCAGTCCATAGACGATGGCCTGCAGTGGCACCGGCGCCCACGGGTCGACGACGATCTGTGTATCCCAGTCGGACGTGCCGCCCCCGTTTTGCGTGGCGGCCGGTCCATCCAGGTTGCGCACGCATTCGAAGGCGTTGCCACCCTTCATGTAGAACTTCACCAGGTCCCGACCCGGGGTGACGTGGTAGTTCTCCTGCAGCGACAGGTTCAGTTCGACGATGCGTGATTTGAGCTTCGCCAGCGCCCACAGAACCTGAATGCGGATAGCCGGCGTCGCCATGCCATTGGGCGCCTCCACATTGTTGATCTGCGCGGTCAACCAACCGCTCATCGCTCGCCGCGCCGACCTCTGCTTGAGAGTTTCCATACGTGCTCCTGAACTCTGGCTGTTCTAAGCGCCTTCTGCTTGACCACCCTGAATGGCTTGTGCCGCCGTCATCGCCTGCTCCACCTGCTGCTGCGCCGCCGCCACGGCGTTCTCCTGCGCCTGCTCAGCCTGGTCCATTGCTGACTCGCCGCTGCTCGACTGCTGGTCGGCCTGGACGGTGGCCTGCACCGCCGAACGCATCGCGTCGTCGGCGGCGGCCATGGCGGCCTCGACTTGCTCCTTCGTCGTCTTGAGCGCCTCCTGCTCGAGAGCGGAAGCGATGTCCAGCGGAGACTGCGGCGCAGATGTCGTGGGGGGCGTGGTTGTGTCGGTCATGGTGGCTGGCTCCTGGTTGGAAAGAATGGATATGGCGGTGTGTCGCTGCTCTTCACTGAGGCGCGCTCGGATCGGCCACGTTGGAGCAGCTGAGGTCCACCTGCATGCTCGTGACCGGCGCCCCGGGCAGGCTCAGCTCGCAGTTCTGCTGGCATTGCCATGCCGCAGCACCCGCGTAGCCGCACCCGGCGGGGTCGGAGTCCGGAAAGCTCTCGATCGAACCCTCGTAGGGGTGCGTGGCAACGGTGGCGACTTTCCAGGCCCAGATGCGCAACGCAGGCGCCGGATTGAGTTGGCCGACCAGCGCTGCCATTTCGGATGCAAGTACGTGCGAGCAATAAATGCCCGGTGTGTAGCCGATCTCGGCCACTGCATTGGCCCAGGCTTTGATATAGGCCTGCGCGTTCTGGCTCGGGCTGCTGCCGTCTTCCCAATCGAGAAAGATGTACGACTGCGGCGGGAAGCCCTCGTCGCGAGCGAGTTCGGCGGCTCTTGAACCGTCCGTGCTGCCCTGCGGCCCTGCCGCGTTGTGGGAGCCTGGTCCCGTCGTCTGCTGGCCGACAAAGATGGGCGCCAGGCCCCAGCCTTGGGCCAGCAGCGCCTGGCGCTGGCCCATCCAGCTGGGGTCTTCGTGACTCGGTGCAGGCGCGAGGTAGTAGCCGCACCACCTCAGATTGGTGTTGGCCTTCAGCCATGCAAGCTGGGCGAGGCCTGGGTTGATGTCGGTATCGAATCCTGCGTAGTGGGTCATGGTGGTTCCTCTCTGATGAAGACGCTTGAAGGGCATGAAGACTCACGAGTCGCCCGTGAGCGGTTGCGCTACGGTGGGAGGCGGCATGGGGCCGAAGTCGCGCAGTGAAATCACGCCGCCGGTGCTGACCTGCAACTCGGCTCGCAAGCTGCCCGACTCGATCGTGAACAGGCACGTCGCGCCGTCCTGCCCCAATCGGCCTTGCGTGGGCGGGTTTCCGACGAGGAAAGCCTGTGCCGATTGGAGGTAAAGGTGCACGGCCCTTGGCGCAGCGTCGGCGGCCTCGCCTCGGTAGTGGGTGTGGCGCACGATCTGCTGCACGGCCTGCGAGAGCCTGACGAATCCGACCAACTTTCCTCGTGCGAGCCAGTTGCTCACCGCCAGCTCGACGTCGGTCGGAGAGGGAAGCCCGTCGATCTGCGGGCAGTCCAGCGTGCCGAACAACAGCGGCAGCAAGGCCTTCAGGGTTGCGCCTGCTGCGCTGGAGCGTTGCTCAGGCGATGCCGACAGCAAGCCAGCCGAGCAGTCGAGGTAGACGCGGTAGTAGTCGCAGAATTCGAGCGGCGTGTGGGCCTGCTGCACTGCGAAAGCCGCAGCTTCTCGCTGCAGTCCAGGCGCCTGTTCGTCCGACGGCGGCGTCGCGCAGGCCAGCTCCCACAACGCGCGGACGTCGTCGAAGTCCATCGCATGGAACAACGGCGATGACGCGACGCCAAGTTCCGCGAGCAGCGCGGGGCCGACAGCGAGATCGGCTTCCGTGGCCAACTGATGATCGGACAAGATCTTGCGGACCTGCACCGCGAGCACGGCGCTGTCGTCACCGCCTTCGACGCGCGCCAGCAGCCGCAGATCCGCCAAGCCGATGGTCATCAACTTGATCGGACTGACCTTCAGCTGCAGGCGCGGCAACAGCGCGAAGCGCGAGGCGTGCAAGCCCGATTGCACCTGGCCCACGAGCGTGGTCTCGTCGGGAATGTCATAGCGTGCTGTAGGTTCGGCGATGGCCCAGTTCAGCCATTCGGGCCCGCCGTCGACAAAGGCCAGCGACAGCCGGCCCAGAGGGGACAGCGCGGCGGCATCCTGGATTGGCCTTCCGGCCATTGAGACGGACATGGGTGATGACTCCTGTGGCGCAATGAGCGGTTCAGCCCGCAGGGAAGCCCTTGAGCACTTGGGCGGCGGCAGAGCCGACGGCGGTGAAATCCTCGGTTGCCCCTTTCATCAGCAATTGCGCCTGGGTCATGACCTTGGCGTATTTGTCTTCGCCGGTGGCGAGGTACTGGGCCATCGCCACGCCCGTGGCGGTCGTAGCGATGGTGGCGATGTTGCGCAATGCATCGGCCGCGTCCTGCACCGCGATGGCACTGGACTGCGCGACCGACTGGTAGGCCTTGCCCGCACCACTGGTCAGCACGACCTGCGGGCTCATGGTTGCGAACTGAACCTGGTTGATGACATCGATGATCTGGGCGTTGACCTTCGTCGGGTCCATGGCGGCTCCTTGGTGTTTTCAGCTCGTCGCTGAGGCAATGCCTCGTCAGTTGTGGGTCTGCGTATCGGATGCACCGGATGCACCGGATGCTTGAGGCGCAGCAGGCTCAGGTGCCGTCAGGGTGTGCAGTTCCAGCAGATCGCTGTTCGCACTGGCTGCGTCGTCCGACGAGTCCCCGGCTTGCGCCTTGAGCACCTCGATCGCAGTCTTGCCCTCGGCCAGGGCCGCCGCGATCACTGCGGCAGGTGGCGCAGGCTGCAGCGGAGGGCCTGGCAGCGGCTTGACCTCCGGCGGTGGCCCCGGAGTCGGCGGCGGCGGGGCGATCGGGAAAGGTGCTGCCAGCATCTTGGCGCAAGCAGCGGTGATGGCGGCCGAGCTGATCATGCCGGCGCCTTGCTGCCGATTGACCGCGTTGTACATCGCCATGCCCAGGGTTTCGAGCAGCACGGCGTCGAGCATGCCCAGCGCCTGCGACGCGGCCTGGCCGGTCGAGAGTGCCACCACGCTGCTGACCGCGTCGATGATCTGGCTGTTCACGGTGTTGTCGTCTGTTGTCATGGATTCGAAGCTCCCTTGATGATCAGTGCAAGAACCTGGGTGACGGCGGCATTGGCGATGACTTGCCCGCGCTGCTGGTTGGCCACCGCGTTCTCCATTGCGAGGCCCAGGCTGTCGGCCATCGCGAGGTAGGTCATTCCCATCGCGAGGGCCGGCGCCTGCCCGAGGGCGGTGACCGAGCCCTCGCCGACGCTGCTGGCGAGGCGGGCGTCTGCGGAGGGGCCGGGCAAGCGTCGGCTCCCGCGCGCTGCAGCGAGATCTCAGCGCGCAGGGGCCAGGCGCCGGACGGCCGTTACGACGTCAACCCAGGGACGCCCAGAATGGCCCTCGTGGCCATGCCATCTGAGGCGGTGTCGATCGAATAGAGCGTCGAGATGCCTTGCGTGGTGGAAGCCTGCATCGTCACGTAGGACTGCTGCTGGTTGTTGGTCGCGTTGTGGGCCGCGTTCGACAGGGCCTGGCTGGTCGCGACGAACAGGTTGCCCATTGCGATTGCGGGAGCATCGCCGAGGACTTTGGTATTTACTTGAGACACCGAGTCGGTGATCTGGCTGTTGACGGCTGTGGGAAATGCCATGATGAAAACTCCTTGATTGGGTGAATGACAAAGGTGTGGGGCCTGTGGCTAACGGATCGCTGCGCTGCCGTCAGCCAAGGATCTTCCTGGTGGCGGCGCTGGTGGCCCCGGTATCCAGCGAATACAGCAGTGAAACGCCCATCGTGGTCGCGGCTTGCGCCGTGACGTACATCTGCTGCTGTGCCATCGTGGCGTTGTGCGCCGCGTTGGCCAGGGCCTGCGCAGTGGCCTGGTACAGGTTGCCCATGGCGATTGCCGGCGAGCTTCCTAACACCTGAACGTTGGCCTGGGTGACCGAATCGGTGATCTGGTTGTTGACGGCGGTGGGAAATGCCATGTGCTGGGCTCCTTGGCGTTAGTGATGCGGGTCGGTCAGCTGCTCAGGATCGTCTTCGTCGCCATGCCTGTGGACGCCGTGTCGATCGAGTACAGCGTGGCCACGCCCATCGTGGTGGCCGCCTGGGCGGTCACGTAGCTTTGCTGCTGGGCGCTGGTGGCGTTGTGGGCGGCGTTGGCCAGGGCCTGGGCGGTGGCCTGGAACAGGTTGCCCATTGCGATCGCCGGCGCGTCGCCCAACACCTTGGTGTTGGCCTGGGTGACCGAATCGGTGATCTGGTTGTTGACGGCGGTAGGGAATGCCATGTGATGCTCCTTGTGTGTGAGGTGCTAAAGGCCGGCGCTCAGCCGGTGAGCCCCGGAATCTTGGTGCTCAAGATGGCCTTCGTCGCCATGCCTGTGGATGCCGTGTCGATCGAGTACAGCGTGGCCACACCCATCGTGGTGGCCGATTGCGCGGTCACGTAGCTTTGCTGCTGGGCGTTGGTGGCGTTGTGGGCCGCATTGGCGAGGGCCTGGGCGGTGGCCTGGAACAGGTTGCCCATCGCGATCGCCGGCGCATCGCCGAGTACTTTGGTGTTGGCCTGGGTGACCGAATCGGTGATCTGGTCATTGACGGCAGTGGGAAAAGCCATGGTCTCTCCTTGAGTGGGTGAAGGCAGTCCGGCCCAGGGCCGGGCGTCACGGTGTTCGGAGCCGTCGGCATGTGAATCGCTGCGCCGCTTGTCGCGTTCAGTGCGGTGCGTCGATTCACATGCCGACAGTCGTTTCACCGTGCAGTCATCCTATGCAGGACGGTCTGCAACCAATAGGCATGAACGACGCAGAACGCGGTCTCGATGCGCAAAAACTGCGACTGTCGACGCGGCCTCACGACCGCGGGCATCAGCATTTGCGCCGCATCCCAGTGGTGTGGCGGAGTGAAACCGTGGCGCTCGATTGAAATGGCGACCCAGGTTGGATGACGAAATGCGGCCGGCTTGATGACTGACATGGCCTTCCTGAGCCATCGCTGAATCGCGGTGCCTCGGCGTTCGGCGCGGCCAACCGATCAGCCCTTCTTGTAAGCCCGCACCCAATCAATCTGCAGCGCCTGCGGAAGCGCCGAGTCATCGATGCCATGCCGCCCTGCCCATGAACCGCCCACCGCGAGGTTGAGCAGGATGTGCGCGGGGCCGGCCACGCCGCCGTCCGCATAGGTCCAGGTGTAGGCACGCGTGGCGGTCTTTGCGCCGTCGACGTAGAACGTGACGCGGTCCGGCTCCCACTCGCAACCGATGGTGTGCCAACCTTCGTTGAAGTTGAAGCCGGCGTAGTAGTCGTTGTTGTTCGCGTGGAAGTCGGCATCGGCATAGAGCAGGTCGGCCGCCGTGGTGCTCGTCTGGCGGATCACGCTCTGGTGCACCATGTTCACGCGGTCTTCCACGCCGTTGTTCACGAACTCGAAGATGTCGATCTCCGGCGGCCAGCCGAGGCGGCCCTGCTCGTCCACGTCGGCGTTCAGCCAGAAGGCAGGCCACATGCCGACGCCGCCGGGCATCTTCACCCGCGCCTCGAAGTAGCCGTAACGCGTGGTCCAGTCGGATCGGATCATCCCGGACTCGTAATTCATGCCGTACTCGGCTGTCTCGCTCACCTTGCGCGGGACCAGGCTCAGCACGCCGTTGGCCACCTGGTGGTTGTCGTTGTCGCGGTAGTGCTGCTTCTCGTCGTTGAGGTGGTCCGAGGTCTCGCCGCCATAGATGTACCGGGTGAACCACTTTTTGCGGTTGAGCGTCGTGCCGTTGAACTCGTCGTTGAAGGCCAGCGTGTAGCCGGCGGGCACGTAGGAGCCCACGCTGAAGGCCACCGGCTCGGTCTGCGGCAGCGCCAGCGCGCTTTTCAGCGACGCGCTGTCCACCCTCAACCCACCGCTTTCGGCGGTGAGGATCACGTCGGCCATGCCGGTGTAGGCCGGCGCGGTGAAGTCGATGCGGTAGTCCTGCCAGGTGTCGGACGTGACCGGGACCTTGTACGTGCGGAACGTCTCCGAATACCGCGGCTTGCGAAAGCGCATGGTGATGCTGGCGCTGCTGTCGGCCTTGTCCCGGCGAGCCTTCACGATGAGCGTGTAGGACTTGCCGGGTTCGAGCTCGGCCGCGGGCACCGTCTGCGACACCTGCCAGCCGATGCTGAGCGCCTTGGCGCCCGCGCGCAGCTCACTCGCCACCACGGTGACGTACGAATAGCTCCAGCCCTGCACACCATCGTCGAAACGGCCGTTCTGCAGGATCTCGGGCGCCAGCGGGGCGTCGGCCACTTGCGGCGTGGCTGCTGGCGGCGGCACGGGCGTGATATCGGCTGGGGCCGGTGCCGGCGTTGCAGCCTGGGGGGCGCTCTGCGCGGCTGCATCGCTGCTGGAGCCGCCTCCACCCCCGCACGCGGAGACAAGAAGGCCGATGGCCATGGCGAAGCCTGATGCGGCCAGGCGGGCTGCGCTGCGAGGGAACATGTGCTGTCTTGGAGCCGCGGGTGGACAAGCTCCTGGTATCGGCGGATGGCGCGTGCGCTTGACCTGTCGATCACAGGAAAAGCCTGCTCGAAGCGGCGCAGTTACATCATCGGCATGAACCGCTCAGGGGCCTCTTGCCTACCAGTTCGTGCAGTAGCTGCGAAAGACATTCGGGTTTTTCTGGACCTTTCGTGCGCACGGCCAAGGCAGGGCTCGCGGCGATTCACCGCGACAATCGAGGCATGAGCGTCGCGCCGGCACGAGGCGACCACGCCAAGCATGAGGGGGGTCCGAACAATGATCGTCGAATTGCCGACGCACGCGGTGCGTCCGGCCGCTGCCATCGTCGCTTCCGCACGCGAGCTCACGCGGCTGGGGCGATATCTCGATGCGCAAGCGCTGATCGAACCACTGGAGGCGACGGGGAGCGTGAGCGCGGGGGTGCTTGCATCCCGGATCGTCGGCCACCTGGGGGCCCGCAGGGGCTCGGAAGCGCGCGCGCTTCGTCTGTGGCGAGCACACCGCGACGACGCCGAAGCGCTCGTCGAAATGGTCCGCGGCATCGCCTACCGTCGCGGTCCCTATCGGGCCTGGTGCCTGATCAATGACCGGCCCTTGCCGGCGCAGGCGCCCTCCATCGCCACGGCGGATTGGCATTCCCTTCGTGCCTTCGTACTCGGCACGCTGCGCGATTTCGACGGCGCCGCACGTGCCCACGCGCAGGCCCTCGAAATCGCATCCGACGAGGCATGGATCCACGTCGAGTGGGCCTACGTGTGCGAACAGTGCGACCAGTACGACGCGGCACTTGCTTCGGCTGAACGGGCGCTTGCGATGAGCCCGAGCTACCGCGCAGCGGTCCAGGCCGTGGCGCGCCTGTACACGCTGGTCGGGCGCGATGACGAGGCGGTTGCGTTGTTGAGCCGCTTCGTCGAGACATCTCAAAGCGGTGGAACGGCGATCCAGCTCTTCGAACTCCAGATGGAGCGAGGTGACCATTCGGGCGCGCAGCATTCTCTGGAAGTCGCGCGGCGATGCTCTCCGCTGGCCGAAAAGAGCCTGGCGCAGTGGTTCGACTGCGCATCGGCGGACATCGCACTTGCGCTGGGCCGCCATGACGAGGCCAGGGAGCTTGCACTGCGGATCGGCGGCGACTTTCACGAGCGACTCGCCAAGCGGCTCGCTGGTCCCGAACCGCAAGGCCGGCGCGTCCAGTTGCCGGTGGGCTTCGTGCGGCAGCACGCCCTCACGTGTGCGCCCGCAACGCTCACCACATTGAGCCGCTACTGGAACAGGCACGCGTCGCATCTGGAGATTGCCGAGAAGATCTGCTATGACGGCACGCCGAATCACAGCGAGCGTCAATGGTCAGAAGAGCAAGGATTCGTGACGCGCGAATTCACGGTCGACTGGACGAGCGCACGTGCCCTGCTGGATGCAGGAATTCCGTTCACGTTGACGACGGTCTCCACCGGCTCCGCGCACTTGCAGGCGGCCATCGGGTACGACGCGCTGCGCGGCACGCTGCTCATCCGCGACCCCTTCAAGCGGACGCACAACGAAGTCGAGGCGCAAGCCCTGTTCGACTCGCACCGCAGCAACGGCCCCAGGGGAATGGTGCTGCTGCCGCCGGAGCAGGCGAATCGGCTCGAGGGCATCGACCTCCCCGAGGCCAGCGTGTGGGACGGCTATCACACCGTGATGTCCGCGCTGAGTCGTCACCGAAGGCAGGATGCCGAGGCTGCCCTCGCCCGGATGCAGGAGTCGTATGCGGAACACCGGATGACGCTGCAGGCGCGCAGGGTGCTCGCGTGCTACGACAACGACCCGCTCACCGAGCTGTCCCTCACCGAACAATTGATCGAGCGTTTCGCCGACGACACGAGCCTGCGCCTTGCCAAGGCGAGCCTGCTGTCCATGGTCGCGAGCCGTGACCAGCAGTCGGCATGGTGGATGACCTTCGAGCAGGGTCGCGGGGCTGACGCGGTTGCGCTCACGCGCCGCGCCGACTTCCTGTGCGACGACGGCCGAGAGCACCTCACGGTGCGCCGGCTCTACACGCGGGCGCTGGATGTGATCCCGACGCACGCGGCTGCCTGGGCAGGCCTTGCGCGCATCACCTGGCAGCGCGGCGACCGCGAACTCGCGTGCGAGCTTTCGCGCATCGCCGCGTGCCTGCACGAGACCAACGAAAGCCTGGCCGAAATGCACTTCCGCACCTGCCGCTTTCTGGGCAAGGCGCAACAGGGTATCGACTTCCTCAAGCGCCGCGTCGAACGCCTCGCGACCAAGTCGTCGGCGCCCGTCATGACGCTGTTTTCGCAACTCGACGCGGTCGAGCGCACGACCGAGGCCTTCCAGGTGCTCGAACAGGGACTGGCCGTGCGTCCGCAGGACGGCGGCCTGATGCTCTTTGCCGCCGATGCGCACCTGCGCTACGGCAATCATGCGCAGGCCCGGGAGCTGATCGAGCGGGCCGAGCCTCATGCCTATCGGCCGGCGTGGCTGCGCCTGAACGCCCGCTGGCTGCGCGAAAGCCTGCGGCCGGACGAAGCCCTCGAACGTGCCCGCCAGGCCATCGAGATCGACCCGCGCGATGTGAGCCTGCATGAACTCATCGGCTCGCTGCTGTCTCAGCGCGAAGGACGCGAGCCGGCGCTCGACCACCTTCGGCGCGCCTGCGAAGCCCAGCCGCACCACCTCGACCTGCAGCAGATGTTCGTGGGCTGGCTGGGCGCGTCCGAGCGTGACGAAGCGATTGCGGTGCTCGAGCGTGTCGTCCGCAGCAACCCGGCCCACGCGTGGGCACATCGCGAGCTTGCGTTCAAGCTGAGCCAGGCGGGGCGCCACGACGAGGCGTGGCAGGCGGCCAGCGCGGCGCTCGCAGTTTCCGAACACCAGACGCACACGCATTCGACGCTCGGCCACGTTCGCATGCGGCAGGGGCAAGTGGACGAAGCAAGGCGCCATCTTCGCGATGCCATCGTGCTTTCGGTGGACAACGATTACGCCATCGATGCACTGGTGGATCTGGAGCAGTCGCTGGACGGCCGTCGCGAGGCGCTGGCGTTCGTGCGCAGCGAACTGGAGCGGCAAGTGACGCTCGGCGACGGCCTGCTGACCTACCAGCGGTGCGCGCAGACCGTGCTCGACGACCATGAGCTGCTGGGCGTGCTCGAGGCGGTTCTCGCCGTCCGCGACGACCTCTGGCAGGCCTGGGCCGCAGTGGCGATCCAGCGCCTGCGGACGGGGCAACACACGCAAGCCATCGAGCTGCTGTCCAAGGCCATCGCGCTCTTCCCTCTGCTGCCGCGGCTGCATGTCGAACAAGCCCGCGCCGCGACGCTCAGCGGCAATCGTGAGAGCGCGCGCGAGATGCTGATGCAGGCGCTTCGAATTGCACCAGGCTGGGACCGGCCGGTTCGCATGTTCGTGGAAACCGTGATGGACGAGGCTGTCGGCTACGAGCGCGCACTGCCCGTGCTCGACGCCGCGCTTCACCGCAATCCGGAAAACGCCGACCTGCGCGCTCTGCGTGCCCGCATCCGGCTGCGCATGGGCGATCGAGACGCAGCGCGCGTGGAACTCGAGTCGGCGCTGCAGCACGACCCGTCGCTGCGCTGGGGGTGGGAGTTGCTCGACGAGATGCTTCGTGGATCCGGCGAGAACGGCGCCACGCTGGCGTTGGCGCAGCGAGTGTCGCAACAGCACCCGGGCAACGTGTTCGCGTGGCTTCGCGTGGCCGACTACGCGCCCGACACCGAGAGCGCGCTGGCCGCGATCGAACGCGCACTGGCGCTGGAGCCGCGCAACGAAACTGCCTTCGACGCCAAGCTGTCATTGCTCAATCGCGCCCGCCGTTACGACGAGGTTTCTGCCGCACTTGCAGCAGCGCCCTGGCCCGAGGGCGTGCCGGTGAACCTCGCGGCCTACGAAGCGCGCGTCGCATACGCCAAGGGTGACACGCGCCATGCCGTGGACCTCATGCGCTCGCTGCTGCGCCGCGATCAGAGCCAGTACTGGTTGTGGCAGGAACTGGCCGACTGGCTCGATCAGCTGAAGGAGGACCGCCCTTACCTGGAGGCCGCCGGCCACATGGTTCGCCTGGCGCCGAACCATTCCGTCGCGCACGGCTTCCTGGGGCATGCACACCTGAAGTGCCGCGAGCCGGACGCTGCCCGCCGCCACTTTGCGCGCGCCATCGAACTCGACCCCGGATACCTCTTTGCAGGGGTGCACCTGGCCGATCTGCAGATCGAGGCGCGCGACCATGCGGCGGCGCAAGCGACGCTGGCGGGGCTGCGCGCGCACCACCAGTCCTCGGTGCTCGCGTTGCGAGAACTGCGCATTGCGGCAGCTCAATCCGACGAGGTGTCGGCCCGCCGCGCGTTCGCTGAAATTGCCTCGCGGCGTGACGACGCCGCCGCCATCTGCGAAGAAGCCATTCAACACATGAGCGATGCTGGCTGGAAGAAGCCCACGCTCGAGGTCATCGAGCAGGTCTTCTCCCGCGGGCCGTGCGCACGAGCTGCATGCCGCCATTGGCTTGCCAAGCAGGAGGCCGGATGGCTTCCAGGCTCCCACATCCGGCTGCTCTTGCGCGCGCTCGCGACCGATCCTTCACGCTCGCTGCTGTCCGAAGTGCTCAACCAACTGGCGAGCCAGCCGGACGCGTTCATTGCGTTCTGGGTCCAGCGCCGATTTGGCGACGCCATCCGCGAGGACGCCGAGTGCTGGGGAGTGCTGGGCTACATGCATCTCAGCCACGGCCGCTTCCGCCGGGTCGTGAGGTGCATGGCCGACTGGCGTGAACGCGCGCACCCGCCGGCGTGGGCATTGGACAACCTTGCCGTGGCACTGCGTGTGCTCGGCCGTGACCAGCAGGCCCGCGAAGTGAGCGAGGCCTCGTTGCGCCTGGAACCGCGCAACAACGAGGCACTCGCATGGCTTGCGGTGGACGCGGCCGTCGGCGACCGCCTGGACGAACTGCGAGCCCTGCTGCTGCGCATCGACGAGAGCACGCCCCGCGAGTTCTTCCAGCTCCTCATTCGCGCCCTGCGCGCCTATCTCCACGCAGCGTCGGCGTCCGACAGCCGCCTGGCCCTCGTTGAATACGGGCGGCTTCGCAACAGCACGGCCCCGAGGTCGGTGCACGGGCGGTTGTTGCGCCGGCTGCGCAATCAACTCGTCTGGCGCCACACGCCGCCGCTGTCGCGGCCATGGCGATGGCTGCAGTTCAGGGCAGGTCAACCACATTGATATTGGCAAACCGCCGCAGCGAGCCGGGGCCTCGGTGCACGCCCCGCTCCCTCGTTCGCTAACATGGCGCAGCGGTTTACGAACTGGAGACGCATCGCCCATGAAGACTCGCGCAGCCGTGGCCTGGAAGGCCGGACAGCCCCTCACCATCGAAGAAGTCGACCTCGCCGGCCCACGCGCCGGCGAGGTGCTGATCGAATTGAAGGCGACCGGCATCTGCCACACCGACTACTACACGTTGTCGGGTGCCGACCCTGAAGGCCTCTTCCCGGCCATCCTCGGCCACGAAGGCGCGGGCGTGGTGCTCGAGGTCGGCTCGGGCGTGACGACCTTGAAGCCGGGCGACCACGTCATCCCGCTCTACACACCCGAGTGCCGGCAGTGCAAGTTCTGCCTGTCGCGCAAGACCAACCTGTGCCAGCTCATCCGCGGCACGCAGGGCAAGGGCCTCATGCCCGATTCGAGCTCGCGCTTCTCCATCGGAGGCAAACCCATCCTCCACTACATGGGCACGAGCACTTTCGCGCAGCACACGGTCGTGCCGGAGATCGCGCTCGCGAAGATCCGCCCGGACGCGCCCTTCGACAAGGTCTGCTACATCGGCTGCGGCGTCACCACCGGCATCGGCGCGGTGCTGTTCACGGCCAAGGTGGAGGCCGGTGCCAACGTGGTGGTGTTCGGCCTCGGCGGCATCGGGCTGAACGTCATCCAGGGCGCGAAGATGGTGGGCGCCGACAAGATCATCGGCGTGGACTTGAACCCGGCGCGCGAAGCCATGGCCCGGCAGTTCGGCATGACGCACTTCATCAACCCCGCCAACACCGAGAACGTGGTCGATGCCATCCAGCAGCTCACCGATGGCGGCGCGGACTACAGCTTCGAATGCATCGGCAACACGAAGGTCATGCGGCAGGCGCTGGAGTGCACGCACAAGGGCTGGGGCCGCAGCATCATCATCGGCGTGGCCGAGGCCGGCGCCGAGATCAGCACGCGGCCGTTCCAGCTCGTCACCGGCCGCAAGTGGGAAGGCTCGGCCTTCGGCGGCGCGCGCGGCCGCACCGACGTGCCGAAGATCGTCGACTGGTACATGGACGGCAAGATCAACATCGACGACCTGATCACCCACCGGCTCAAGCTGGAGGACATCAACCAGGGCTTCGAGCTGATGAAGCGCGGCGAGTCGATCCGCTCGGTCGTGATCTACTGATGGCGATCGAGACGATCAGCGAGCATGCCTGCTTCGGCGGGGTGCAGGGCTTCTACCGGCACGACTCGTCCGTCATCGGGCTGCCGATGAAGTTCGGCGTCTACCGGCCGCCGCAGGCAAGCGCCGGTCCCGTGCCGGTGCTGTTCTACCTCGCAGGCCTGACCTGCACCGAAGAGACCTTCGCCATCAAGGCGGGCGCCCAGCAGCACGCCGCCCGCCACGGCCTGATGCTGGTGACGCCGGACACCAGCCCGCGCGACACCGGCATCGACGGCGCCGACGATGCCTGGGATTTCGGCACCGCGGCGGGCTTCTACCTGGACGCGGTGCGCGAGCCGTGGCGGCGCCATTGGCGCATGGGTTCGTACGTGAGCCGCGAACTGCCGCAGCTCGTCTTCGAGCACTTCGCCGCCCTGCCCGACCGTGTCGGCATCTTCGGCCACTCCATGGGCGGGCATGGTGCGCTGACGCTGGGCATGACGCACCCGCAGCTCTTCAGGAGCATCTCGGCCTTCGCGCCGATCGCCGCGCCCATGCAGGCACCCTGGGGCATCAAGGCGTTCAGCGGCTACCTGGGCGACGACCCCGAGGCCTGGCGGGCGCACGATGCCACCGAGCTCATCAAGGCAGGCCATCGCGCACCGCCGCTGTTGATCGACCAGGGCCTGGCGGACAAGTTTCTCGCGCAGCAGCTGGGCATCGACGCCTTCGAAGCCGCCTGCGCCACGGCGGGCCAGCCGCTGACGCTGCGCCGGCACCCGGGCCATGACCACGGCTACTACTTCATCTCGAGCTTCATGGCCGACCACATCGGGCATCACGCCGCGGCACTCGCTAGTCGGCGCTGATTCCACCATCCGCTGCAAGGCCGGCCGCCTGTTGCGTGGCCGGCGCATGCAAGCTCAGCAGCAGCGCGAAATGGCTGGCCTTCGAGCGGTTGATGGCCAGCAGTTCTTCAAGCTCATGCGTTGGCTTGCCTCGGCGCCTGCGGGCGTCGATCAGGATGTCCAGGCGTCGCCTCTGGGCATGAAGATCGATCAGGGTGGTCAGGTCGGCGTCGTGCTGGTCATGATCCATGGGGGGCATGTGAGGCCATTGCGCGCATAGTCCATCGGTGAATCTGGTGCATTGACGTCGCGCCGGGCGTGAGGCAAAGCCCCTCCTCGCGAAATGCCGTTCAAGCAGGTTGGTCTCTGAAAGGCGCATGCTGCACAGCATCAACGCGCCAGGGAGGCTCGTGAACAAGGAAGTGCGCCATACGCCGTCGCAAGCGGCCCGCTCGCCGTGCGTCCTCGACGCATTGCCTGCCAGCATCGCGATGCTCGATGCCCACGGCGTCATCGTCTCGATCAACAAGTCATGGCGGGACTTCGCCGCCGTGAGCGGCTCCATGGCCTCGGGCTACGAGGTAGGCCTCAACTACCTGGAGGTCTGTGATCGTGCGCATGGACCGCAGGCGCTGGATGCCCCCGAAGTGGCGGCCGGCATCCGCGCGGTCCTCGCCGGAACGGCCCCCAGCTTTTCCATCGAGTATTCATGGCACTCGCCGGCCGAGCAGCGCTGGTTCCTGATGAAGGTCACCGCACTCGGCGAGGGGAGCGGGCAAGGCGCGGTGGTCATGCATGTGGACATCACCGAACGCCAGAGTGCGCAGAACGCGCTGCTGGCGATGAGCCTGAAGACACAGCGACGCGAACGGATGCTTCGCACCATGCTCTCGTCGATCAGCGACTTCGCCTACGTCTTCGATCGCGGCGGGTGTTTCGTGTTTGCCAACCAGCCCTTGCTCAGCCAGTGGCACAGGACGCTCGATGGAATGATCGGCAAGACCTTCGCCGACCTGGGCTACGACCGTGACATCGCCGAACACCTGCAGCGGCAGATTCAACAGGTGGTCGAGACGAAGCAGCGCATCATCGACGAAACGCCCATCGTCAGCCCCAATGGCGTACTGGCTTGCTACGAGTACGTCTTTTCCCCGGCCTTGTCGGCGGACGGCACCGTCGACTATGTCGTCGGGTCCGCGCGTGACGTGACGCAGCGAAGGCAGGCGGAAGACTCCGCCCGGCGCAACCACACGCAGTTGCGCCTTCTCATCGATGGCCTCGGCCCGTCGCTGTTCGTCGGGCTGCTCACCACCGATGGTGTCCTGCTGGAAGTCAACCGCTCGCCGCTCGTGGCAACCGGCTTGAAGCCTGAAGACGTCTTGGGCAAGCCCTTCGCGCAGACCCATTGGTGGTCGTATTCGCCGCAGGTCCAGCACCAGCTGCGGCAGGCCATCGAGCGCGCAGCGCGTGGTGAGCCATCGCACTACGAGGTGCAACTGCGTGGCAGGGGCGACGAGTTCATCGACATCGAGTTCGCCTTGCAACCGCTGCGAGACGACAGCGGAACGGTGATCTTCCTCGTCCCGTCGGGCATCGTCATCACCGAGCAAAGGCGCGCGCAAGCGGCATTGCGGACGAGCGAGGCCGAGTTCCGCACGCTGGCTGAATCGCTGCCGCAGATCGTCTGGGTCGCGCAAGCGGACGGCTCGGTCATCTACCGCAACAAGCACTGGATGGACTACACCGGGCTCCCGCTCGCGGCAGACCTGGGCGCAGGATCGACGCCCTTGTTTCATCCGGACGACGAATGCCGCGTGCGGGACTCGTGGCTGCATGCGACGCGGACGAAGTCGGAATATGCGGTCGAGTGCCGCATGCAACGCGCGGACGGCGAATACCGCTGGTGGCTGGTCCGCGCCGTGCCGCAGCGCGACAGCGAAGGAAACGTCATCAAATGGTTCGGCACTTGCACCGACGTGCATGACCTGAAGTTGGCCGAGCTCGAAATCACGGCGCTGAACGCGCAGCTCGAAGACCGGGTTCGAGCTCGCACCCTCGAGCTGAACATCGCCCGCGAGGATGCCGAGCAAGCCAACCTGGCGAAGTCCGCCTTCCTGGCCACGATGAGCCATGAGATCCGCACGCCGATGAACGGCGTGCTCGGGATGATCGAAGTGCTGCACCGGACCAGCCTCTTGGACGACCAGGTCGAGATGATCGACCTGATCCGCGACTCGGCCTTCTCTTTGCTCACCATCATCGACGACATCCTTGATTTTTCGAAGATCGAGGCCGGCAAGATGCTGGTGGAGGACGCACCGATGGCGTTCGAAGGCACCATCGAAAAAGTCTGCGGCATGCTGGATCACCTGGCCATCGCGCGTGACGTCCGGATGACGGTGTTCGTCGACCCGGCCATCCCGCGCATGGTGCGCGGCGATCACGTGAGGCTGCGGCAGATCCTGGTCAACCTGACCGGCAATGCGATCAAGTTTTCAAGCGGCCGGGCGCAGCCAGGGCGGGTGCTCGTGCGGGCAACCCTTGCTGACCGGCAGCCAGGGAGTGTCAGCGTGGACCTGATCGTCGCCGACAACGGTGTCGGCATGGACGAGGCCACCCTGAAGCAACTCTTCACGCCGTTCTCGCAGGCCGATGCCTCGACCACGCGGCGCTTCGGCGGGACGGGGCTCGGGCTCGCCATCACCGACATGCTGGTGCGCCTGCAAGGCGGGACGATCTCGGTCAGCAGCGAGCCGGACCACGGGGCCACGTTCACTGTGCGACTGGGCTTCGCCGTGGAGGAAGGCGGCGACCGCGATGACGAGACGGCGAAGGTCGTCAAGGACCTGCGCTGCCGCGTCATCGGCCGCGAGGCGCCGATGGGCGACGACATGAGTGCCCTTCTCACGAGCGCCGGGGCCATCGTCGAGCGATCGCCGGACCTGGCCCACGCCGGCGTGGCAGAACGCGCGCCGGACCTCGAGCTGTGGTTGATCCTGCCCGACCAGCCGCGGCACGCCCCCTCGGCGCTTCGGGCCATGGCCGCATGCCCGAAGGGTTCCGAGATCCGCTTCCTCTTGCTGGGGTGGGGAAAGCGCCGGCGCCCGCGTACCGAGGCGCCCGGCCTGGTGATGATCGACGTCGACTCCATGCCGCGCCAAGCCCTGTTCGATGCGCTCGGCCTGGCCTCGGGCCGGGTCGCCGCCGCATCGGATGAGTACGCCGACACGCCCCCGGTGAATGAGCTCGCGGCGCCGGCACTGGGGCACGAGCCGCTCAGCGGCCGCCGGGTGCTCGTCGCCGAGGACAACGAGACGAACCAGATCGTGATCACCCGGCAGCTGGAGCTGATCGGCTTCGCGGTCGACGTCGTGAGCAACGGGCTGCAGGCCCTGGAGCAATGGCGCACGGGCGGCTACGCCTTGGTCCTGACGGACCTGCACATGCCTCGCATGGATGGCTATGCCCTCGCCGGTGCCATTCGCGCCGAAGAAGAAGCCGGCCACCGCACCCCCATCGTCGCGCTCACCGCCAATGCCATGCAGGACGAGGAACGGCGCTGTATTGCCGCGGGCATGGACGCCTACCTGAGCAAGCCCGTGCGCCTGCCGCAATTGAAGGCGGCCATCGAGGCATGGCTCGGCGAGCCGGCGGATGCCGAGCCGGTGCCGCAGGCCGCCGTCGTGCCGAAGGAATCAGCGCCGCCCGCCGACCTGGCCGTGCTTGCCGCGCTGGTGGGCAGCGAACCCGGCGTGATCGACGACGTGCTCCAGGCCTTCCGGGAGAGTTCCGATGAAACCGGACGCCGCTTGAGCAAAGGCATCGAGACGGGAGCGCTGCAGCAGGCAGCGAGCGCCGCGCACCAGTTGAAATCCGCGGCACGCTCGATCGGCGCGCTGCGCCTGGACGAGATTTGCGCCGACATCGAACGACTGGCGGAGTCGGGAAAGGCGGACAAGCTCGGCACCCTGTTGACGCGCTTCGATGTCGAGATGGCGGCCGTGAACGACTTCATCGATTCAAGGTAGGACGCCTCGGACATGCGCGCCACTTTCGCAGACAGCCTGCCAGTGCGGCTGGATGAACAAGGCACGCGGCCGCGCGCCCCACCCGCCCCCGAGGCCCCGGAGCCGGGCTCGCCGGGCCAGCCGCGCATCCTCCTGCTCGACGACGACCGCTTCATGCTCACCATGCAGTCGCGCATGCTTCGAAGCATGGGCTACCTGATGATTGGCACCGCGGGCTCGTCCGAATCCGCGCTCTCGATGCTGCACGATCAGCCGCTGGCCGTCGACGTGATCGTCTGCGACCTGAACATGCCCGGGATCGACGGCATCGAGTTTCTCCAGCAGCTGAGCGCGACCCCCTATCGCGGCAGCGTGATCCTGCTGAGCGGCGAAGGCATGCGCATCATGCAGACGGTGCAAAAGCTCCTCGGGCCGGGCAAGCTGGTGATCCTCGGCGCGCTCGAAAAGCCTGCCGGGCGGGCCGCGTTGCGCGCGCTGCTGAACCGCTGGACGCCGTCCGCGCAGCCGGCCCCGGCACCAGCCGTGCGCTCGTTCGAGCCGTCGGAGTTGCACGTCGCGAACCGTGAACGTCAATGGGTGCTCCACTACCAGCCCCAGGTGAATCTCGACACCGGCACGTGGTCGGGCGTGGAAGCGCTCGTGCGGTGGAATCATCCGCAGCACGGCCTGGTCTATCCGGACGCCTTCGTGGGCACGGCCGAAGATTGCGGCGCCATCGATGCACTGACGCAGTGGGTCTTGCACGAAGCGATGGCGCAGCTCGCGCACTGGAACGCGCATGCCTTGCAGATCGAGATGGCCGTCAATGTCTCGATGGAGAATTTGCGGGCGCCGGGCTTTGCGCGGCAGGTGGCAGACCTGGCGCGCATGGGCGGGGTCGAGCCTCGGGATGTCACGCTGGAGATCACGGAAAGCCGCCTGATGGCCACCTCCGCGGCGCCGCTGGAAAGCCTGGTGCGCCTGCGCATGATGCGCTTCGGACTGTCGATCGACGACTTCGGCACGGGGCACTCGTCGCTCGCGCAGCTGCGCGACGTGCCGTTCACCGAACTGAAGGTCGATCGAGGCTTCGTGGACGGCGCCCGCGACAACCAGATCATCCGGCCGATCCTGGACGGCAGTGTCGGCATTGCCAAGCGGCTGGGCATGCGTTCGGTGGCCGAAGGTGTCGAGACCGAGAGCGACTGGCATCTCCTGCGCGAAATCGGCTGCGACGTCGCGCAGGGCTATTTCATCGGCCGCCCCATGCCTGCGGAGCGCCTGCTGTCATGGCTCGATGGCTGGAACATGCGCCGCTCCTATCTCGTCAAGGAACGGGCGCCTGCGCGCACTCGCCATGACCGCTGACCACCGCAGCGACCGGGTTCGCGCGCCGAATGAAAACCCGCAGGCGTTGCGCATGGAGTTGCAGAGGTTGCGGCGGGACCTCGACCAGGTGCAGCAGGAGTTCAACGACACGCACGCCGCCCAGTTGCTCGAAGCGAACGAGCAGTTGGTTCTCAACGTGCTGCAGGCCGAGAACCTGGTCGAGACCGCGACGCACAGGCTGAACGAGCTCACCCACGTCGCACAGCGCGACGCGTTGACCAACGCCCCCAACCGCGCGCTCATGCTCGACCGTCTGCAGACGGCCATCGGCATGGCCCGGCGACGGCAAACGCACATCGCAGTGCTGTTCGTGGACATCGACCGCTTCAAGGAGATCAACGACACCCACGGCCATGCCATCGGCGACGAAGTCCTGAAACGCGTGGCCCGCAGCCTGGAGTCGGCCGTGCGCGACTCGGACACCGTCAGCCGCCACAGCGGCGACGAATTCGTCGTTCTCCTGTCCGAGATTTCGCAGGCCTCCGACGCCGCGCTGATTGCCGAAAAGATGCTGGCAGCCATCGGCGCCTCGAACACGGACCTGCCGGATGTCACGGCCAGGGCGAGTGTCGGAATTGCCATCTTCCCGCAGGATGGCGAGGACGCCGCCACGCTCATCGGGCGCGCGGACGAAGCCATGTACGAATCGAAGAGACGCGGTGGCGGCAGTTTCAGCTTCTACGGCCGCGACGACACCCCCGCCTCGGGACAGGCACTGGACGCTGGAATCCCATCTGGCGAGCGCGGCGGGGCCGGGCGATCGCGCAACACGCCGCATCACCGCAATTTGCGCTACGCCAACGAGCAGATGGCGCTCTCCAGCCTGGCTGCGCGCGAAGCGCAGGCGCATGCATCGGATGCCCGAGGGGCCAAGATCCTGGCGATGGTGGCGCACGAACTGCGCAAACCGCTCGACCCGATCCGCGCCGCGGCAGACCTGCTCGGCACCGCTCGTGCCGATGAGGCGAGGCATGCGAGCCTTCAGCAGATCATCCAGCGGCAGGCGATGAACATGGCGCGAATCATCGACGTCCTGCTCGACGGTTCGCGTGTGCTCGCGGGCAAGTTCCACCTCGAGCGTGTCACCGTCGACCTCAGCGAGGTCCTCCGCCTGGCCATCGGTTCCTGCCGGCCGGCGATGGAAGCGAAGCGGCAGCACCTGAGCATCCAGCTGCCGCCCGGCCGCTTGCCAATCTCGGGTGACATGGTCCGCCTGACCCAGGTTTTTCAGAATCTGCTCGACAACGCCACCAAGTACACCCCCGAGGGCGGAGGTATTTCCATCACCGCCGTGGTGCTCGACCATGCCGTCGCGGTCACCGTGTCCGATAACGGGATCGGCATCTCCCCGGAACGGCTGCCTGACGTGTTCGCGATGTTCGTGCAGGAGCCACGTGCCGTTGCCGCGCGGGGCCATGGCCTGGGGATCGGCCTGGCCGTGGTGCATGAACTCGTGCAGGCGCATGGAGGCAGCGTCGCTGCGAGCAGCGCCGGCCATGGGCTGGGCAGCGAGTTCGTCGTCACCTTGCCGATGGCCGACGACCAGGCGTTGCAATGAGGCGCGGCCGGGGCATCGCGCGGCGAAATGTCGGCGCTGTGTTCGCTGGCACACCGAAGCGCGGCTGGCATTGGTCTAAGTTGTTCCCGCCACGCGTGATGTGTGCATCGCCGGACCCCTGATGACAGCCACCTTGAAACCCCTGGATTGGACGACAACGAAAGCCTTGCCCGTGACGGAGACGGCGCCGCCCGTCTCCTTGATCGAGGAGGACTTTGTCTGGCCGAACCCGCCCTGCGCGAACTTCTCCGTCGCCACGGCGCAGACCGAGCCGCTGCCGTGCGAGATCGTCGACCTGAAGGACCGGCGCAGGCCGGCCCGCATGACGTTCTTCGTGCCGGAACAAGCCGTGGCGCTCGTGCAGCTGCATGCCGCGCACACCACGGTGCCGCTTCACTTCGATCAGTTCCGCAGCCTCACGCTGACGACGGTGCTCGAGCGCTCGCCGCCTCCGGTCACCGGGCTGCAGGCAGGCACCCTCGAACCGCGTACCCCTTCGACCTTTCGCCTGGTGCTCGCCAGTGGCGCTGAAATGACCGGCGAGACGCTGGGCTGGGTGGAGAACGAGTTCGGCCTGTTCCTGTTCCCGCCTGCGGGCATAGACGGCGGCGTGCTGCGGCAGTTCGTGCCGCGCTGCGCGTTCGAGAGCTTCGAGGTCGGCGTGCGCATCGGCGAGGCGCTGGTCGAGCAGCGCCATGCCGCACCGCTGGACATCGACGCAGCCATCCAGATGCAGAGCAAGCTGCGCAGGCAAAGGCTGGGCGAGATCCTGATGGTGCGCCGCGTGGTGTCGGCCGAGCAGCTGGTCGACGCCATCGAGCTTCAGGCGAAGATGCCGATGGTGCGACTCGGCGAGGCGCTGATCTCGCTGGGCATGATCAGCGAAGGCCAGCTGAACGACGCGCTGCTTCAGCAGCAAGCCGACCGAAGCCTGCGGCTGGGTGAACTGCTGGTGCGCATGGGCTTGGTGACGCGCCTGGACCTGCAATTCGCCCTGGCCCGCACGATGGGGTACCCGCTCGTCGACCTGGAGGTCTTCCCGGCCGAGCCGGAGGCTTTGCAGAAGATCAGCTTCCAGGTCGCGCAGCGCCTGCAGGTGATGCCGCTGCTGGTGCGTGACGGTCGGCTCGTGATCGCGCTGGACGATCCGTCGCGGCGCAGTGCCATCGAGGAGGTGGAGTTCAGCGCGCAGATGAAGGTCTTGCCGGTGCTCGCGCAATGCCGCGACATGGGCGACGTGCTGTTCGCCGCCTACGACAAGATCGGTGCTGCCTCCGGCAGCCGGGCCGCGTCGAGCGAGTTCTTGAAGACCAGCAGTTTCGATCTGACCGGCACCGACAAACTGGTCGAGACGCTGGAGAAGGAAGGCCAGCAGCGCGTCGACGACGACACGGCGATCGAGCAGTCCGACAACTCGCTCGTGCGCATGATCGACAGGATGATCATCGAGGCGCACAAGGAAGGCGCTTCCGACATCCACGTCGAGAGCTACCCCGGGCGAGAGAAGATCCGCATCCGCTTCCGCAAGGACGGCCTGCTGCGCACCTACCTCGAGCTGCCGCCGAACTATCGCAGCGCAATGATCGCGCGCATCAAGATCATGTGCGACCTCGACATCAGCGAAAAGCGCAAGCCGCAGGACGGCAAGATCAACTTCGCGAGGTTCTCGCCGAGGCATCGCATCGAGCTTCGCGTCGCGACCATTCCGACCAACAACGGCCTGGAAGACGTGGTGATGCGCATCCTGGCGTCGGCCAAGCCCATCCCGATGGACAGGCTGGGGCTGTCGCCCCGCAATCTCGCCCAGCTCAAGCGTGCGATCGAGCGGCCCTACGGCATGGTGCTGTGCGTGGGCCCGACCGGCTCGGGAAAGACCACCACGCTGCACTCCGCGCTCAGCCACATCAACGTGCCCGAGCGAAAGATCTGGACTGCCGAAGACCCGATCGAGATCACGCAGCCCGGACTGCGCCAGGTGCAGGTCAATCCGCGCATCGATTGGACTTTCGCCAAGGCGCTGCGCGCCTTTCTGCGCGCCGACCCGGACGTCATCATGGTGGGCGAGATTCGCGACAAGGAGACCGCCCAGATGGCGATCGAGGCGTCGCTCACCGGCCATCTGGTGCTGTCGACGCTGCACACCAACAGCGCACCCGAGACGGTGACGCGACTGCTCGACATGGGCATGGACCCGTTCAACTTCGCAGACTCGCTGCTGGCCGTGCTGGCGCAGCGCCTGGTGCGCCGGCTGTGCGTGAAGTGCCGCACCAGCCGGCGGGCCACCGAGCAGGAGACCGAGGAGCTGCTGTCAGACCACATGCAGGCGTTCGGCGCAGCCGGCACGCCGATCAATCGCGAAGCAGTACGCCGCGACTGGTTGGAGCGTCATGGGCGCGATGGGCAACTGCAGATGTATTCCAGCCCGGGGTGCCGCGAGTGCGACCAGACCGGGTTCAAGGGCCGGGCCGGCCTGCACGAGCTGATGGTCATTTCGCGCGAGCTGCGCCACCTGGTGCAGACCGGCGCGCGGGCCGAGGCGCTGCAGGAGACGGCGCTGCGCGAGGGCATGCGGACATTGCGCCAGGACGGCATCGACAAGGTGCTCGCCGGCCACACCACCATCGAGGAAGTGCGCGCGACCAGCAACGTATGACGGTATGGTCCCGGGAGATGGCGGAATCTATTCACTATCTATTCACACACCATGCCGATTCTCGACGCGAGCCATCAGCAAATCCCGGATCTTCTGACGGCGTGTGGCCTGGCGACTTCACAGGATATTCAGGCGGCTACTGGGAAAGGCCAGTCGACCGTTTCGCGGCTTCTGGCGATGTCGCCTCGCTGGTGCTGGGCATTGGGCGCGCTCGGGCGACTGTGGCATTCCAAAATCCATTCACGGAATGCCTGCTCAGCAGCCCATCAACTGGACTTCCGATGCCATCAGCGCAGGCAGCGCCGCAGCGGGTCCCGCACATGCGTTCTGGATGGAGCTTGCGGCGCACGACCGTGTGAGTCGCGCCCTGCGCGCGGTGGCGCGGGAGATGAGCCAGCGGATCAGGCCGCGCTGACGCCGCGCGATCACTCTCCGTCGGTGTGGGCCGCTGCCGCCTCGCGGCCGGCGAGCCATTCGTCGATGCTCACGCCCATCACGTTGGGATATTCCTTGCGCGTGCGGTGGGTGGCCTTGCGGCTGGTCGTGGCGGCGACGGCCTGGAAGTCGTTCGATTCGCGCACCGGCCAGGCACCCGATGCACGTGCCCTGTCGAGGTCCGCCCGCACTTCGTAGCGCAGCACGCCGAAGGAAGCTTGCGAGGCGGCGGCCTTGTCGCTGGCCGCCTGCACCTGGGCGAACGCGCCGGTGGATGTCAGGGCGATGGCGAGGATGGCGGCAATGGACTTCAACATGTTCGACTCTCTGGACAAGACGTGGATGTCTCGTCCGATGGGTCGAACTATAGGAAGCGCGCCGCGCAAGAAAAATGGGGCCGCGGGCAATGCGCAGTTCTGGTTTTGACAACAATCCCGCGGCCCCGTCCCTTGCGGCCGGGCTTTCTCAGGGCCCCGCTGCCCTGCGGACCGGCAATCCCGTGAACTGCTTCATGGTTCGCATCACGAAGGCCGAGCGGGTTTCGCGCACGCCGGGCAGCGTTCCGGCCACGCGGCTGATGAAGTCGGCGTAGGCGTCCATGTCGCGGGCCACGACGTGCAGCATGAAGTCGCCGCCGCCGGACACCATGTGGCAGGAGATGACCTCGTCGATCGCGGCCACCGCGGCCTCGAAGAGCTGGATGTTGCGTTCATCGTGCGTGTGCACGCTGACCATGAGGAAGGACTCGATGCCGAAGCCCAGCAGCTTGGCATCGAGCAATGCGTGGTAGCCGCGGATCAGCCCGGCCTGCTCGAGCTTCTTCACGCGGCGCCAGGTGGGCGTGACCGACAGGTTGAGCTTCTCGGCGAGGTCGGCGCTGGACAGCCTGGCGTCGTGCTGCAACTCCTCCAGGATCGTCATCTCGACGTCGGTCAGTGGTGCTGGGCGATTCATGGGAACTCTCCCGTGGAAAACGGGCGCAGTAGACCATGCCGGGCGTGGAAAGTCATCGCGCGGCCCGCCGACCGCTTTCAGGCGGCGGCCTGCTCGACGCGGCCCAGCGTCTCGGCCAGCGCATCGGTGACCGCGTCCACATTGCGCTCGTTCAACCCAGCCATGCACATGCGGCCGGAGTCGATGAGGTAGATGGCGTGGGCTTGCCGCAGGTGCGCGACCTGAGCGCCCGACAGTCCGGTGTAGCTGAACATGCCGCGCTGCGTCAGGTAGTGGCCGAAGTCTTCTCCAGGAAAGGCAGCGCTGAGGCCGGCGTGGATCCGCTCGCGCATCGAACGGATGCGCTGGCGCATGGACGCGAGCTCCTGCTCCCAGCGTGCCCGAAGCACGGGCGACCCGAGCACGCGTGCCACCAGCAGGCCGCCATGCGTGGGTGGGTTGGAGTAGATGCGACGCACCATCGCCTTCAACTGGCTCATCACCCGCTCGGCCTCCTCGGCATCGCGGCACACCACGCTCAGGGCGCCGCAACGCTCGCCGTACAGCGAGAAATTCTTGGAGAACGAGTTCGCCACCAGGAAGCGCAGGCCCGCATCGAGGAACACGCGCACGGCCAGGGTGTCCTCCTCGATGCCGTCGCCGAAGCCCTGGTAGGCGAAGTCGAGGAAGGGGATGAGCTGCCGCTGGCGGCACACCTGCGCCACCTCCACCCATTGCTCGTGCGAAAGATCCAGCCCGGTCGGGTTGTGGCAGCAGGCGTGCACCACGACGATGGAGTGCGCCGGCAAGGCGTCCAGCCGCTCGAGCATGGCGCCGATGCGGATCCCCTGCGTGGCGGGGTCGTGGTACGGGTAGCTGGACACCTCGAGCCCGGCGCCCGCGAAGATGGCCTTGTGGTTGTTCCAGCTGGGATCGCTCAGCCACACAGCGGCGCGGCCGAAGAAGGCCTTGAGGAAGTCGCCGCCCAAGCGCAGCGCGCTCGAGCCGCCCGGTGTCTGCAAGGTGGCGATGCAGCCGCCGCGCACCGCGTCGTGGTCGGCACCGAAGACGAGGCGCTGCACCGCCTGCCGATAAGCCGCCGCGCCTTCCATGGGCTGGTAGGGCCTGGGGCTCGGGGACTGTGCCGCTTCGAGTTCCGCCTCGCGCACGGCCTGCATGACGGGCACCCGCCCCTCGTCGTCGAAATACATGCCGACGCTCAGGTCGATCTTGTGGTCGCGCCGGTCCTGCAGGAACTTCTCGTGCAAGCTGAAGATGGCGTCGCCGCCGTCGCTCGGAATGTGATGAAACATGTGGGGTCTCGTGTAGCGCTCAGGCACCGGCCTCGAAGGCGCAGCGGTCGATCTTGCGGGCCAGCTGGACGTCGTTGGCCGACAGTCCTCCGGCGTCATGCGTGGTCAGCAGGATGTCCACGCGGTTCCAGACGTTGCTCCACTCGGGATGGTGGTTCATGCGCTCGGCCTCCAGCGCCACGCGGCTCATGAAGCCCCAGGCCTGGGAGAAACCGGAAAAGCTGAAGCGCTTGCGGATGGCGTTGCCGTCCGCGACGGCGTCCCAGCCTGCGAGCGCCGACAAGGCGGTGTCGCGCTCATGCGCACTCAATCGTGTGGGGGTGCTCATGGCCGGCTCCTCACACGACGCGGCAGGCATCGTCGAACCCGAGGCGCGGGCTTCTGGGGAACAGGCCCGACGGGTCGCCATACCCGAGGTTGCACAGGAAGTTGGTGCGGATGCGCGTGCGCGCGAAATACAGCTTGTCGACCGCGGCCTCGTCGAAGCCCGACATGGGCCCGCAATCGAGCCCGAGCGAGCGGGCGGCGAGGATGAAGTAGCCGCCCTGCAGGCTGCCGTTGCGAAACGCCGTCGCTGCGGCGTGATGGGGTTCGGCGAACCAGGACGCCGCGTCGGGTGCATGCGGAAAGAGCCGCGGCAGCTGCTGCGCGAAATCCACGTCGTAGCCGATGACGGCGGTGACGGGCGCCTGGCGCGTCTTCTCGCGGTTGCCTTCGTGCAGCAAGGGCAAGAGGCGCTCCTTCGCGGCGGCGCTCGTCACGAAGACGATGCGTGCCGGCGAGCAGTTCGCCGATGTCGGCCCGAGGCTCATCAGGCTGAACAGGCGATCGAGCAGTTCCGGCGCGACGGGCCGGTCCTGCCAAGCATTGAAGCTGCGGGCCTCGACAAAGAACTTGCGGATGGCTTCCTCTGCGGCGGGCGACATGCCCGGGGTCGAGTCAGCGATGGCCGAGGGTGGCACTGGTGTTTCTCCTGAAGGGGTGATGTCAGGCAGCCGCTTGGGCGGCGCCGATCGAAGTGCCGGGAATTCTTTCGCGTGGGGACCGCAAAAACATTGCTGTTCATGCCGTGGCCGGGGCCGAAAACGGCAAAGGTATTGCGCAAGCCGGCCGACACAATCGGCGCGCATGACACCCCTCTTGCACAGCTGCCTGTCGGCTTTCCGTTCGAGCTTCGTGCGCATGTCGCCCGGCGCGCCAGCCGATCTGGTCGTCGCCCAGATCGCTCCTCGCTCAGGTGCGGTGGGCGCGGCAGGGGCCATGGTCGCGGCCGGCGCCTCGATGGGCTTCGACGAGGCCAACCGTACGGGCGGCGTCCACGGCCGACGCATCCGGCACGTGATGCTCGACGACGGCTACGACTGCGCCCGCTCGGCACAGATGGCGCGGCAGCTGCTGGACGCGCCCGAGCTGCCCGTGGCCATCCTCAGCTTCGGGACGCGCAACACGCTGGCCGTCGCCGCGGAGCTGGCGGCGCGCGGCCTGCATATCCCGACCTTGCCTTCGGCGAGCGGCTCCTCGTCCTTGCGCACCCCGTTCGACCGCAACCTGTTCCACATCCGCGCGAGCTACGCGAGCGAGCTGGCGCGGCTGGTGCAGACCCTGGCCAAGACCTCGATCCGCTCGATGGTGCTTGTGTGCCAGGACGACGAGTTCGGGCGCGACACCGAGCAGACGCTGCGCTCACATGTGGCCGGCACCGGCCTGTCGCTGCTGCGCGCCATTGCCCACCCGCGATCGCAGCAGGACATCGCGCCGCTGGTGGCGACGGTGCGCCACTCGAATGCGCACGCGGTGCTGCTCGCCACCACCGCGCAGGCCGCCACCTCGTTCATCCAGCAGGCGCACCGCCTCGACTACCGTCCCCTCATCGCCACCATCTCCGACATGGACCCGCACACCCTGCTGGAGGAAACCGGCGACGCGGCCAAGACAGTCATGCTGTCGCAAACCGTCCCGGACCCGCGCTGCACGGACATCCCGCTGGTCGCCGAGTTCTCACGCCTGGCGGCCGCGTCGGCCGGCCGCGTGCCCTGCCATGTGCAGGCGCTCGAAGGGTTCATGCAGGCGCGGGTCGTGGTCGAGGGCCTGAAGCGCGCGGCGCGGCCGGATGCCGGCGGCCTGCTGCGCGCGCTCGAAACCATCCACGACCTGGACCTGGGCGGCCACCGGCTGTCCTTCAGCGATGGCTCGCATGAAGGCTGCGCCGCCGTGCACGTGGCGGTGGTGACACCGTCAGGGCGGCTGATTCAGTACGCCTGAGGCGACACGTCCATGCCCGCCCAGCGCAGCGTCGCCTCGGCCAGCAGACTGGTCGAATCCAGCAGCGGCACTGCTTGCGGGCCGAGTGCGAGCGGCACCTCGGTGCAGGCCAGGACCAGCGCGTCGGCGCCCTGCCCGATCAGCTGCTTCGCGGCCGCGCCGAGCAGCTGTTGGGCAAGCACCAGGTCGCGGGCCTTCACTGCCCGGATGCCCGCATCCACCCATGCCGACTGGTGCTCGTCATCGGGCGCGAGCCATGAGATGGCACGCCGCCCGGCCGCATTCGATGCGGCGGCGCGATTCGGGTACAGCGCGCAGCGGACTGTCGCGGTGGTCGCCAGCAACCCCAGGCGAAGCAGGCCCTCCCCTGCGAAGCGCCGCCGCACCTCGTCGAGCACGGCATCGACGATGTGCAGCATCGGCACCTGCAAGGCCTGCTGGATGGGCGCATGCCAGAGGTGCGCGGTATTGCAGGGCATGACCACCAGCGCCGCGCCGCTCGCCTGCAGCCAGCGCGCGCCGCTCACCAGTTGCGGTTCGGGCGACGGCGCGCCTTCGAGGATGGACGCGGCGCGGTCGGCAATCTGCGGCACTGCACGGATGAGCAGCGGCAGGTGGTCCTGGTCGCGCTCGGCGGGCGTGAGCTCCACCAGCTTGCGGTAGAAGTCGGCCGTCGCGGCAGGCCCCATGCCGCCCAGCACGCCGATGAGCGGCAGTGCTTGCGCGGCGGGGGGATGCATGTGCGGCACGATGGTCGGCGTCATGGGGTTGTCGCACGGATTCACACGCCGGGGCATCACAGGTTCGGCCGGTCGCTGGGTGCCTTCAGGTGGCGCTTCAGGTCCTCGCTCATGGGCACGTTGAGGTTCACGTTCTTCGGCGGGATGGGCGATTGGAACCACTTGCGGTAGAGCGTTTCGAACTCGCCCGACTGGATGGTCTTGAGCATCGTCGCGTCGACCACTTTCTTGAACTCCGGGTCGTCCTTCCGCAGCATGATGGCGTAGGGCTCGACCTGCAGCGGCTCGCCCACGACCACCCAATCCGCCGGCTTGGCGGAAGCCGCGGCAAAGCCATACAGCAGGATGTCGTCCATGCCGAAGGCCACGGCGCGGCCCGATTCGACGAGAAGCACGGCGTCGGCGTGGTCCTTGGCGGAGAGCATGTTCACGTCGAGGTTCGAGTCGTGGATGAGCCGGCGCAGCACCTGCAGGTTGGTGGTGCCGGCGGTGGTCGCGAGCGTCTTGCCCTTCAGGTCGGCGAGCTTGGTGATGCCTGAATCCTTGCGTGTGAGCAGGCGCGTGCCGGTGTAGAAATGGTTGAGCGTGAAGGCCACCTCCTTCTGCCGCACGGTGTTGTTGGTGGTGGAGCCGCATTCGAGGTCCACCGTGCCGTTCTGCACCAGCGGCAGCCGGTTCGACGAGGTGACCATCTGGTAGTTCACCTTCAGGTCGGGCCGCTTGGTCTGCACCTTGAGCGCATCGACCACGCGCATGCACAAGTCCATGGCAAAGCCCACTGGTTGCGTACCGTTGAGGTAGCTGAACGGGATGGACGACTCGCGGTGGCCGAGCGTGATGGTGCCGGTCTGCGCGATGCGTTCGAGCGTCGGCGAGCTTTCGGCGAAGGCACTGCCAACGGTGCCGGCGAGCATGCAGGCGATGGTGGCGGAAAGGACGTTGCGGGGCAGCAGGTTCATGGCGTCGGCGAGGTCGTGATGGAGTGACTCGACTCTAGGCAAGACCGCCCGCGAGTGCCAATACCGTTGTGGCGCTCGGCCATAAGGCAGCCTTATGGATGCGGCTGCCAGCGTCGATCGAACGCCATCGCTTGACCTTGACATGGTGTCAAGCTTCATCCTTCGGGATTGCATCGGCGTTCGTGCCCCTGCCATCGACCTTGCTACCCAGGACCGCCACTACACTTGCATTTGATGCGACCTCTCTTGCGACTCATCGTCATGTGGCTCATCGCCGTGGCGCTCCCGATCCAGGGAGTGGCTGCTGCGACGATGCTGCATTGCGGTTCCACGCATGAGCACGGTCGGGCATCGCTGGCCAATCAAGGCCATGTGCATCACCATGAGGCCATGCAGGCCGAGGGTGGACGCTCGCATCATCTCACCCACGAGCACACTGCGGCGCATCCCGTGGCCGATCACTCGGCCGGGCACCACCATGACGGTGGAAAGGCCGGTTGCAGCGTCTGCGCGTCGTGCTGCAGCGCCGCTGTGCTCCCCGCGATGTCGCTCGTCGTGGTGTCGCAAGACCTCACCGAGACCGCACCCCTCGTCGCGTCCGCAGAGATCGTCGTCTTCCTGACCGACGGTCCAGAGCGTCCCCCTCGAACGATCCTCGCCTGACGGCCCGGGCGAATGGCTCCGGGTACGCCGTGCATCGGCGTGCCTGATTCGAACGCCCGGCACTCCCTGTCGCTGACTGCGTGCGCCCCGCATGCGGCTCCAGCAATTCCCAGCGAGGATCTCGATGCCATTGCATCTCCATGCCGCCCTGGCGGCGCTCCTGATCGCACTCGGGCTCCCGGACGCCCATGCGCAAAGCCGAGCTGCTGCACCCAGTAGCAGCGCTTCGGCGCCCCTGGTCGCCTATCGCTCGGCCCTGGATGGCTACCGCCGCTTTTCGGACCAGCCCATCTCGTCGTGGAAGGCCTCGAACGACGTGGTCGCCCAGGTCGGCGGCTGGCAAGCCTACGCTCGAGAGGTCGCCGGGGACAGCACGCCCAAGCCCCCGTCTGCTTCACCGTCCAGCCCCAACGCGGCCGCGTCCGAGAAGAAGCCATGACCCTATCCGCCAACCCGAAAGCCCTGCGGCGCCTTGGCGCCATCGCACTGGCAACAGCCGTTCTCAGCGGATGCGCCAGCACCGCCATCGACTCCAACCTCGCCGAGGTCCAGCGCCTGAGCGGCGAACGAATCGGCGCCGAGCTGAAGTGGCTGAACAGCGCGCAGGCACGGCAGCAGGCGCAAGCCGATGTGGATGCCGCGCTCGCCAAGCCGCTCACGGCAGACGACGCGGTGCGCATTGCCCTGGCCTACAGCCCGGCGCTGCAGGCCGCGCTCGCGGACGGCGCGGCCACCTCGGCGGCTGCGACCCAGTCCACGCGGCTGCCCAATCCGGTGTTCGCCTTCGAGCGCCTGGCGCGCAACGACGGCAACCTGAGCGAACTCGAGATCACCCGCACGCTGTCGGTGCCGCTGTTGGACCTGTTGCTGCTGCCCGCCAGGATGCGGCAGGCCGACTTCCGCCAGCAGCAGGTGCGGCTGCAACTGGCTGCCGACGTGGTCCAGGCCGCCTCGGAAGCCAGAACGGCCTGGGTGCGGGCGGTGGCGGCCCAGCAGTCGCTGACCTACTTCGAGCAGATCAAGGTGTCTGCCGAGGCCAGTGCCGAGCTTGCGCGGCGCATGCAGGCGGTGGGCAATTTCAGCAAGCTCCAGCGTGCGCGCCAGCAAGCGTTCTATGCCGAAGCCATGGCGCAGTTCGCGCGCGCCCAACAAGGCGCGCAGTCCACGCGGGAAGCCTTGGTGCGTGCTCTCGGCCTCAACGACGGCCAGGCGGCTTCGCTGACGCTGCCCGAGCGCCTGCCGGACTTGCCTGCGACGCCCAAGCAGGAGCAGTCCTTCAGCCAGGCCGCGCTGACGAACCGGCTTGACGTCGCACTGGCCCAGGCCGACCTGGACTTCGTGGCTCGCGAGCAGGGCCTCACGCGTGTCACCAGCATCGTCAACGGCTTGCACGTCGGCGCCGTGCGCGTGTCCGAAACCGGTCTGCCGCCCAAGAAGGGTTACGACCTGGAACTGCCGCTGCCGATCTTCGACTTCGGCGACGCCAACCGAGCGCGGGCCCAGGCCACCTACATGGCCGCACTGAACCGTGCTGCCGCGGTCGGCGTGCAGGCGGCCTCGCAGCTGCGCGAAGCCTATGGCAACTACCGCAGCACCTACGACCTGGCAAAGCACTACCGCGACGAGATCGTGCCGCTGCGCAAGACGATCGCCGAAGAGAACCTGCTTCGCTACAACGGCATGCTCATTGGCGTCTTCGAGCTGCTGGCCGACACGCGCGAGCAGATCGCAAGCGTCGTGCAGGCGATCGATGCGCAGCGCGACTTCTGGCTCGCGGATGCCGGCCTTCAGGCTGCGGCACTCGGCAAGCCCATGACCCTTCCCGGCATGGACGCTCGCCCGGCCGGCACCGGTGCGGCATCCGCCGGCCATTGATTGCACAGAGGAACCCCAGATGACCAACAACCGACGGCGATTCATGCTCGGCACTGCGCGTGCCGGCGTCGCCATGGCCGCAGCCAGCGTGAGCAAGGCGGCGATGGCTGCACTGCCCGAGCCCGTGATCCAGACCAAGCCCGACACGATGGGGCCTCTGGTGCCCAACACCGGCCGCCCATACAACCCCGTCGTCACGCTGAACGGATGGACCTTGCCCTGGCGGATGAACGCCGGCGTCAAGGAGTTCCACCTGGTGGCCGAGCCGGTGGTGCGCGAGATGGCGCCGGGCTTCAAGGCGCACCTGTGGGGCTACAACGGCCAGTCGCCCGGTCCCACCATCGAGGTGGTCGAAGGCGACCGCGTGCGCATCTTCGTGACCAACAAGCTGCCAGAGCGCACGTCCATCCACTGGCACGGCCAGCGGCTGCCCAACGGCATGGACGGCGTCACCGGCCTCACCCAGCCAGCGATCGAACCCGGCAAGACCTACGTCTACGAGTTCATCGCACGCCGGCCGGGCACCTTCATGTATCACCCGCACGCCGACGAGATGGTCCAGATGGCGATGGGAATGATGGGCTTCTGGGTCACGCACCCGAAGGCCAAGCATCCGCTGATCGAAGAGGTCGATCGCGACTTCGTGTTCCTGCTCAACGCCTACGACATCGAGCCGGGGGCCTACACGCCCAAGATCATGACGATGCTCGACTTCAACCTGTGGACGTGGAACAGCCGTGTGTTTCCCGGCATCTCGCCGCTGGTCGTGCGCCAGGGCGACAAGGTGCGCATCCGCATGGGCAACCTCACGATGACCAACCACCCGATGCACATCCACGGGCACGAGTTCACGGTCACAGGCACCGACGGCGGGCCGATGCCGCGCGCCGCGCGTTGGCCCGAGGTCACGACCGACGTCGCGGTCGGCCAGATGCGCCAGCTCGAGTTCATTGCCGACGAGGAAGGCGACTGGGCCTTCCACTGCCACAAGAGCCACCACACAATGAACGCGATGGGGCACGACCTGCCCACGATGATCGGCGTCGACCACCGCGAGGTCGTCAAGCAGATCACCCAGGTCATCCCCGACTACATGGTGATGGGCGAACGCGGCATGGGCGACATGTCCGAGATGGAGATGCCCATCCCGGACAACACCGCGCGGATGATGGGCGGCGACGGCCCGTTCGGCAGCGTCGAGATGGGCGGCATGTTCTCGATGCTCAAGGTGCGCCGCAACCAGAAGGCGGGGGACTACCGCGATCCGGGCTGGTACCAGCACCCCAAGGGAACGCAGGCCTACGAGTGGACAGGCGCCTTGGCCGAGCCGGCGCGCGCCGCGTCGCCCAAGGCAAGCGCACCCGCTCAGAAGGACATCGAAGTCCAGATCCGCAAACCATCCGGCCATTCAGGCCACTGAAAGGAAATCCGATGACTGTCAACACTGAACTTCCATCGATCATGAAAACACTTGCACTTGCTCTGGCCACCGCTGCTTTCCTGAGCGGTGGTGCGAGAGCCAGCGAGGGGCCCGCTCACGGCGCCTCGGCCGGGGCCGCCGTCGCTCACAAGCACGACCACGGTGCGGCCATCGGCGTCGCGGGCGACCCCGCCCAAGCGAACCGCACCGTCAACGTCGACATGACCGACAACATGCGCTTCATCCCCGACAGCGTCGACGTGAAGCAAGGCGAGACCATTCGGTTCGTGGTCAAGAACTCCGGACAGCTCAAGCACGAGTTCGTCCTCGGTACCGACCACGCGCTCAAGGAGCACTACGAGCTCATGAAGAAGTTTCCCGAGATGGAGCACTCGGACCCCAACCAGGTCACGGTGCAGCCGGGCAAGAGCGGCGAAGTGGTCTGGCGCTTCACCAAGACCGGCAAGGTGGCGTTCGCGTGCCTGCAGCCCGGCCACTACGACGCCGGCATGCGAGGCGTCGTGAAGGTCGCCGACACCACGGGCGCCGCGCAAAAGAGCGAAGGCAGTGCAACGGCAGCAGCCACCCCCATGGCGAGCGACGGCGAGGTCAAGAAGATCGACAAGGAAAACCAGAAGATCACCATGAAGCACGGCGACATCAAGAACCTCGGAATGCCTGGCATGACCATGGTGTTCAAGGTCAAGGACCCGGCGATGCTCGACAAGCTGCAGCCTGGCGACAAGGTGCGTTTCACAGCCGAGAAGGCCGACGGATCGATCGTCGTGACGCAGATCGAGGCAGCCAGGTGATACCTGAAGGCGATGGAGCTCACTCCACCTTGAGCGTACGCAGTCGAAGCGCGTTGCCGATGACGCTGACCGATGACAGCGCCATCGCCGCCGCGGCCACCACGGGCGACAGCAGCACGCCGAAGAACGGATAGAGCACACCCGCCGCCAGCGGGATGCCGGCCACGTTGTAGACGAAGCTCAGCACCAGGTTCTGCCGGATGTTGCGCATGGTCGCGCGAGACAAGGTCCTCGCGCGCACGATGCCCATCAGGTCCCCCTTGAGCAAGGTGATGCCCGCGCTCTCCATCGCCACGTCGGTGCCGGTTCCCATGGCGATCCCGACGAGGGCCGCGGCCAGCGCGGGGGAATCGTTCACGCCGTCGCCGGCCATGGCCACCGAGCGGCCTTCGCTGGTGAGCCGTTTGACGACCGCCACCTTGTCCTCCGGGAAGACCTCCGCGACGACTTCGTCGATGCCCAACTGGCGGCCCACCGCCTCGGCCGTGGTCTTGCCGTCTCCGGTGAGCATGACGATCCGGATGCCGGCGGCCTTGAGCGCATCGAGGGCCTGCGGGGTCGTCGGCTTGATGGGGTCGGCGATGGCGACGAAGCCGGCCAGCCTTCCGGCCACGCCGACGAAGATGACGGTAGCCGCCCTCACGCGCTGCGCCTCGGCGGCGCCTTCGAGCGACTGGATGTCGATGCCGTGCTCGGCCAGGAACTTGCCACTGCCCGACACCACGGTGGCACCGTCGACCGTGCCGACCACGCCCTTGCCCACCGGGGAATCGAAGTCGGATACGGGCGACAGCACCAGCTTGCGCTCCTGCGCGTCCATCACGATGGCCATCGCCAAGGGATGCTCGCTGGCGCGCTCGACGCTGGCCAGCTTTTGCAGCACGTCGTCCTGCGCGAAGCCGTTGGCCGGCTCGATGTGGACGACCTTGGGGCGGCCTTCGGTCAAGGTGCCCGTCTTGTCCAGTACCAGGGTGTCCACCTTCTCCATCTTCTCCAGCGCCTCGGCATCGCGGATCAGCACGCCAAGCTGGGCGCCCTTGCCGACGCCGACCATGATCGACATCGGCGTGGCGAGGCCGAGGGCACACGGGCACGCGATGATGAGCACGGCAACGGCCGTGATGAGCGCAAAGCTGAACGGGGGCGACGGGCCCCACACCAGCCAGGCCACGAAGGTCAGCGCCGCGACCAGGATGACGACGGGCACGAACCACCCAGCCACCTGGTCGGCCATGCGCTGGATCGGGGCGCGGCTGCGCTGCGCCGCGGCCACCATGTGGACGATCTGCGAAAGCAAGGTGTCGGCGCCGACCTTTTCGGCCCGCATCACGAAGCCGCCCGTCTGGTTCAGCGTGCCCGCCGTGACCTTGGACCCCACCGCCTTGGCCACCGGCATCGGCTCGCCGGTGACCATCGATTCGTCGACATTGCCCTTGCCCTCGGTGAGCTCGCCGTCCACCGGCACCTTCTCGCCGGGGCGCACCCGCAGGAGGTCGCCGACCTGGATGGCATCGACCTGCACGGGCTCATCCGTGCCGTCGCTCCTCACCTTCACCGCGGTCTTCGGCGCAAGGCCGAGCAAGGCCTTGATGGCCCCGGAGGTCTTCTCCCGCGCCCGCAGTTCGAGCACCTGGCCGAGCAGCACCAGCACCGTGATGACGGCCGCGGCCTCGAAGTAGACCGCCACCGCACCGTCCTCGCTGCGCAGGGCCGGCGGGAACACGCCCGGCGCGAGGGTCGCGACGATGCTGTACAGCCACGCGGCGCCCGTGCCGAGAGCGATGAGCGTGAACATGTTCAGGCTTCGGTTCTTCACCGAGGAGATGGCCCGCGTGAAGAACGGCCAGCCGGCCCACAGAACCACCGGCGTGCCGAGCAGCAGCTGAACCCAGTTGGACGCCTGCTGCGCAATCAGGTGGTGGATGTTGAAGAGATGGCTGCCCATCTCAAGCGCGAAGACCGGCAATGCCAACGCCGTGCCGATCCAGAACCGCCTCGTCATGTCCCGCAGCTCGGGACTCTCGCCTTGTTCCGCCGTCGCGACGACCGGCTCCAGCGCCATGCCGCAGATGGGGCAGTGGCCCGGTCCCATCTGCCGCACCTGCGGGTGCATCGGGCAGGTGTACTCGACTTGACTGGGTCCGCCCTCGCCCACCGGCTTCGCACTGGCAGGCATGGGGGCGTGGCCACTGTGGTCGTGACCCACGTGGCGCGCACCATCCATGACCGTGCCGTCGGGCATGACGTGCTGCCCATGGTGGTGCTCGTGACGTTCAGTGCTGGTCGACGGCATGCGGCTCTCCTGTTCCTGTTTGGAGTTTCGACCTTCCCAACACTGGAAAGTCAAGAGCCGGCATCGACCCTACTGGCGAATCGCGAGCGCAGCGCCCATCCAGACCCCCAGTGCTGCGAGCAGCGACCAGCACAACCAGAAAAGCGCCCGCTCCCACCAGAGGACCCGACCGTCACGGGATTCGAGCCGGTACTTCAGGGTCATTCCCACGCCATGGACGAGCACACCACCGATCAGCAAGGGCAAGGCATAGGCACGAAGCCATTCGGGCAGCACGAGCGCCAATCCTGCCCCGAGGACAATGGCCCCGAGCCCGGAGGCAAGCTCTGCTCCCTTAGTGGCTGCTTGCGTGTCGCGCACGGCTGGACTTTGAGAAGTGGGGAATGAATCGCGGCGTCACGGCGGCATAGGCACGCCAGGCGTCGCCGAATGCCGCTTCCGAATCCCGCTCTTCCGAGACGGCCAGGCGCACATACATCACCACCAGCACAGGGAACATCGCGAGCGTCAGCAGCGTGGGCCACTGCAGCAGGAAGCCGAACATGATGAGCACGAAGCCGATGTACTGCGGATGACGCACGAGCCGGTATGGACCCGCTGTGGCAAGGCCATGCCGCCGTTGAGCGTGGTAGAGCACGTGCCATGCCTTCGACAGCAGCATGAAGCCGGCGAACAGAAACGCGAAGCTCAAGAGGTGCAGCGCGCCGGTGTGTGGATTTCCGTGCTGGCCGGTCAACAGCCACCAGAGGTGCCCGGCGTCGTGCCCGAACAGGTTGACCCCGGGAAACTTGGTGCCCAGCCAGCCCGAGAGCAGGTAGATGGTCAACGGGAAGCCATACATTTCGGCGAACAGCGCCACGACAAACGCGGAGTACGCGCCGAAGCTGCGCCAGTCGTGCAGGGTGGCCGGCTTGAAGAAGCTGTAGGCGAACCCGACGAAGATGACCGAGTTCAAGACCACCAGGCCCCACAGGCCGTAGTCATTGTCCGGGGCGTTCATCACCAGTCCTTTCCCTGTGGCCGTGGCCACCGTGGTGGTGGCCGTGATGCATGAACATGTGCATCAGCGGGCACGCCAGCAGGAAGGCATAAGGCAGGACGCCCAGGACGTGGGCGCGATGCTCCGTGAACAGCAGGAAGCCACCGACCGCTGCGGCCACGAGCAGCGTCAAGCCGGAGGGTGATCTCCAGAATGGCGGTGAACCGGAATGTTCATGGTCCATGGACGGGCTCCTTCCGTCACTTGCCGGCAGGTGTGCGGGCCGCTTCGCGGTCCATCATCATCTGCATCATCATCTCCATCATGTCCATGCGCTTCCCCATCATCTCGGGGCTCATGGGCTTGCCGCCGCCCTTGGCGCCGGGCGCCTTCATCTGATCCATCATCGCCATGCCGCCCTGCATGGACTTCATGTGCTCGGTCATGAGCGCCTGGCGCTCCTCCGGCGTCGTCGCGGCCATCATCTTTTCGTGCATCTCCTGCATGGACTTCATCTGCTTGTCCATCTGCGCCGAGGTCGCGGTGGCAGCCTTTGGGGCGACCTTGGGGGCGGCCTTGGCCGCCGGTGCCGAAGCACCTTCGGGGTGATGCGCAGCGTGGTCCTCATCGGTTTGCGCCAGCACACTGGTTGAAAGGGCTGCAGCAAGGGCGAAAACCAAAAAGTGACGCATAGAGGAACTCCTGTCAGTTGCGCCAAGCGTGGCACGCATTGCGAGTCGTGATTTGATGCACGTCAATCCAGCGGGTCATGTCACGCCCAGATTTGAATCTCCCATGGCCTGCGTATGCTGGCAGCTTCGCGTCGCCTTGCCATCGATGTCCACTGTTCGTCGCCCGCTGCCACGCCCTGGCTGTGAACCGCCGCGAGCGCAAGCATGCGCAGGAAATCCATGAATCACCGGACACTGCCAGCCCTTCGCGGCGGCTTCATTGCCTTGACGGCCGCTGTACTGTTCGGCATCAGCACGCCCATGGTGCAGCGCTTCGGTACCGGCATCGGCAGCTTCACCACCTCGGCCTCGTCTGGGGCGTCGACAACACGCTGTCGCACCGGCTCGGTGTTCGCGTTCGCGCCATTCGTGGGTGCCATGTTCGCCTTCTTGCTTGGAGAACGCAGCGGCACCGGGTGGATGCTGGCTGGCGCGGCGCTGATGATCCTCGGCATCGTTCTTCACCTCACTGAAAGCCACGCGCACGAGCATGAGCCGCTGTGGCATTCGCACGCCCATGGGCCCGATGAGCATCACACACATCGGCATTGAAGTGCCGCCATGTCGTCCTTTCATGAGACCTCTCCTTTGGGTTGCACCGGCAGACCCGCCGCCCGCCACGCTTCGATGCCCCCGGCGAGATAGCGCGCATCGAAGCCGCGTGCACGCAAGGCCATGGCGGTGGAGCGACCGATGTCCAGGCCGTGGACGCAGCACACGACGACGGGCTGCGAGGGGTCGAGTTCACTCGTCCACTGGTCGAGCTGCGAGGGATCGTGCCAAGTCGCATGGGCCACCGTCTCCGTGGCTTGGGCGAGGTTCTCGGGCCGTCGCACGTCGATGATGCGAACCTTGTCCGCACTCCCCGCCAGCGTGGCCAGGTCCGTGCTCCACGCCACGGCGTCGCCGGCCACCGTGACGCCATACCGCCGGTACACCGCGTCCCAGCGGATGTTCTTCATGAAGGCATCGACATAGGCGGCAGCCTTCGCGCCGAAGTCCATGTGGTAGGCGTGCTCGTACATGTCCAGCGCGAGCACCGGGGTGCCTCCGCCGAGCAGGTGCGTGTGGTCCGCCGCCCAGTGGTTGACGAGCCGGCCCTCGCGCGACGACCAGGACATCAACGCCCAGCCCGATCCGCCGCCCATGGCCTTGGCGAGGCCCGTGAACTCGGCATGCCATTGCTTGATCGAACCGAAGTCGCGCTCGATCGCGGTGGACAGCCCGCAGGACGGCAGCACGCCATCCCCGCCCAGTGCATCGAAGTACAGCTCGTGCAGGTAGGCGGAGTTGGCTGCGATGAGTTCTTCTCGCTTCAAGCCATTGACGGCGAACACCGCAGCGCTCGCCCAATCGAGTTCACCGAGCTGTTTGCGGATGGCGTTCAGCCGCTTCACGGCGCCGGCGTAGTTGTTCTCGTGGTGGCTCGCAACGAGGCGCTGTGACAGGCCGTCCAGCCGCGTGAGGTCCAGCGTGAGTGGGCGTAGTTGCAAGTCCATGGGATTCCTTCGGTGGTTCGGTTCACACACGTGTCATCAGGGGATGCACGACCAGGCCGATCAGTGCAGCGGCGATGACGATCAAGGGTTCGGGCAGCTTCTTGAAGCGCCACAGCAATGCCGCCGTGGCGACCGCCAACCCGGCTGTCACCCCATCGGTGATCGAGCGTTGGGCGATCACGATCACCGCGCCGGTCAGCGCGCCGACCGCCGCGGCTGTCACGCCATCGACGAAGGCGACGATGCCCGGATGCTTGCCATGCTTCTTGAAGTACGGCGCCGGCAGGACGGTGAACAGGAAGCACGGCACGAACGTGCCGAGCGCAGCGACGAGTGCGCCCGCAAAGCCGCTCACGAGATAGCCGATGAACCCGGTGGTGATGACGACCGGGCCCGGCGTGATCATCGCGACGGCCACCGCATCGACGAATTGCCGATCGGTGAGCCAGTGATAGTCCTTCACGACGCCGCTGTACAGGAACGGCACGATCGCGAGACCACTTCCGAAAACGAAGCTGCCCGCATAGGCGAAGAAGGCACCGATCTGCCCGAGCTTGTGCCAGTCCGTGCCTTCGGTGGCCAGCATTCCCGCCAGCGCGCCCGACGCAGCGATGCTGTTCAGCCCACCACCGCCGAACAAGCCCTTGGGCGGCGCGCGCAGCAGCCACACCAGCACTCCGGCGCCCAGGAAGAGCCACACGATCTCGTTCCGGGTGACCACCGTGATGGCCGCGCT
>Ga0157377_10000065_pt1 | contig 80952 bp, 66 predicted proteins | sample M55metaG_FD_121116 | JGI IMG/M metagenome (GOLD analysis project Ga0157377, IMG submission 121116) | Miscanthus rhizosphere microbial communities from Kellogg Biological Station, Michigan, USA - M5-5 metaG | ecosystem: Host-associated > Plants > Roots > Rhizosphere > Soil | place: USA: Michigan... | reverse complement strand
GTGAGGTCGCGCACCATCGATTCCACGTCGCGGCCGACGTACCCCACCTCGGTGAACTTCGAAGCCTCGATCTTCAGGAACGGCGAGCGCGTCAGCCGCGCCAGCCGGCGCGCGATCTCGGTCTTCCCTACGCCGGTAGGGCCGATCATGATGATGTTCTTCGGCGCGATCTCCTCGCGCAGCCCGGGCGGGAGCTGCTGCCGCCGCCAGCGGTTGCGCAGCGCGATGGCCACCGCGCGCTTAGCCGCGCGCTGGCCGACGATGTACTTGTCGAGCTCGCGCACGATCTCTTTCGGCGTGAGGCGCTCGCCGCTCAAAGGCTCGTCGATTGTTCCGGGGAGTTGGATGGTCATGGTCAGAGGCTTTCGACCGTGATGTGGTCGTTGGTGTAGATGCAGATGGTCGACGCGATGCGCAGCGACTCCTCGGCGACCTGCGCCGCGGTCATGTCGGTGTGCTTCAGGAGGGCGCGCGCCGCGGCCATGGCATACGGGCCGCCGGAGCCGATGGCCAGCACGCCGTCGTCCGGCTGGATCAGGTCGCCGGTGCCGGAGATCAGGTAGGCGCGCTCGGCGTTGGCCACGATAAGGAACGCCTGCAACTGGCGGAGATACTTGTCCATCCGCCAGTCCTTAGCCAGCTCCACCACGGCGCGCTCCATGTTGCCGCGGTACTCTTCCAGCTTGGCCTCGAAGCGGGAGAAGAGGGCGAAGGCGTCGGCCGCGCCGCCGGCGAAGCCGGCCAGGATCTTGTCGTGGTAAAGGCGCCGCACCTTCGCCGCGCCGTGCTTCATGACAGTGTTGCCGACTGTCACCTGCCCGTCGCCAGCCATCGCCACGGCGCCGTCGCGGCGCACGCAGCAGACGGTGGTGGCGTGAAAGGTCTCATTCATGGCCGGCGAAGTGTATCGGAGGCGGCGCTTCCAGTGTGCCGATCGACTCGTGCTCCAGCTTCCAGGCGTGCAGCATCAGCCGCGGCGCGTCCGAGCCGCCGTAGCGGCGGTCGCCGGAAACGGGATGTCCGATCGAAGCGAGGTGGATGCGGATCTGGTGCGTCCGCCCGGTCTTGATCTCCACTTCGACGAGCGATCCGCCGCGCGGCCGGACGATGGATACCGCTGGCTTGCCCTCGATCGGAGCCTCGAGCGTGAACTCGGAGTCGATCGCGCCGTCGACGCGCGCCAGGTACGTCTTGCGGATCGCGCCCGCCGCGAAGAGTTCCGAGAATCGCACCGCGGCTTCCCGCGTGCGCGCGAAGAGCACCACGCCGCTGGTCGGGGTGTCGAGGCGATGCACCAGGAAAATCTGGCGATACTCCATGCGGAGGATCTCCTCGAGCGACAGCGTGGCGCGGTCGCGCGTCGGCTGCGTCGGCATCCCGGCGGGCTTGTCGACGGCGATCCAGTCGTCGCCGGAGGCGAGCACGGCGATGGACGGCGTGTCGCCGGCGACGGTGACCTCGTCCTGCGGATTCACGAAGCGCGACGCTACGCGCACCGCGCGCTGGTTGACGAGGACGCGCCCGGCAGCAATCAGCTCGCGCGCCTTGCGGCGGGAGAGGTGGGGAAAACGGGCGGCGATGGCCTGGTCGAGGCGCATGCGCCGCCCATCAGATCACTTCCTCGCGGCCGCCGCGCGCTCCGGCTTCTCGTTTCCGCCCTCGATCACCGTCAGCTCGGGGCCGCCCATGCCGAGGGCGCGGCGGACCTTGCCCTCGATCTCGCTGAAGAGGTCGGGGTTCTCGCGGATGAAGAGCTTGGAGTTCTCGCGGCCCTGGCCGAGGCGCATGTCGCCGTAGGAGAACCAGGAGCCGGACTTCTCGATGATCTTGTTCTCCAGGCCGATGTCGATGAGCTCGCCGGTCTTGGAGATGCCCTCGCCGTAACCGACGTCGAACTCCGCCTGGCGGAAGGGTGCGGCGCACTTGTTCTTGACCACCTTGACCTTGACGCGGGAGCCGATGACTTCCTCGCCTTCCTTGATCTGGTTGGTGCGGCGGATGTCGAGGCGCACCGAGGAGTAGAACTTGAGGGCGCGGCCGCCGGTGGTGGTCTCGGGGTTGCCGAACATCACGCCGATTTTTTCGCGAATTTGATTGATGAAAACCATACACGTTTTAGACTTGGAAACGATGCCGGTCAGTTTGCGCAGGGCCTGCGACATCAATCGTGCCTGTAAACCGACATGAGAATCGCCCATCTCCCCTTCCAGCTCGGCGCGGGGGACGAGGGCGGCCACCGAATCGATGACGATCACGTCGATGGCGTTGCTGCGCACCAGCATCTCGGCGATCTCCAGCGCCTGCTCGCCGCTGTCGGGCTGCGAGACCAGCAGGTTGTCGATGTCCACGCCGAGCTTCTTGGCGTACTCCGCGTCGAGGGCGTGCTCGGCGTCGATGAACGCTGCCAGCCCCCCGACCTTCTGCGCCTCGGCGATCACGTGCAGGGAGAGCGTGGTCTTGCCCGACGACTCCGGGCCGAAGATCTCCACGATGCGCCCGCGCGGCACGCCGCCCACGCCGAGCGCCGCGTCCACGCCGATCGATCCGGTGGAGATGGAGCTGATGGCGGCGAACTCCTTCGCCCCCAGGCGCATGATGGCGCCCTTGCCGAACTGCCGCTCGATCTGCGCCAGCGCGGTCTCCGCAGCTTTCAATTTGTCACTAGGTATGCCGGCCATGATGGCTGCTCCTTCGATTTCTTGAATTGTGTGGGTAGAGATGTGTCGGATCGACAGGCATGCGTGTGGTGAAAGGAGTGTAACGTCCTTTCGCACGCCGTCAAGAATGTCTACACAGTGTAGGATTTCGATCCCGTGACGCGTTCTCCGGCGGCCGTCGCCGCACTGCTTTTCGGCTCCGGTTTCTGCGCGCTCATCTACCAGACGGTGTGGATGCGGCAGTTCCGCCTCATCTTCGGCGCCTCCACGTTCGCCACCGCCGCCGTGCTCGCCATCTTCATGGGCGGTCTCGGCCTCGGCAGCGCGCTCCTCGGCAAGCGCGCCGACGCGCACCCGCGCCCGCTCGTCTTCTATGGCAATCTCGAGCTGCTGATCGCGGTTTCCACCGGGCTTTCGCCGCTGCTGCTCTGGCTGGTGGCGAAGATCTACTTCGCCATCGGCGGCTCGGTGACGCTCGGGACGTTCTTCGCCTCGATGGTGCGGCTGCTCCTCTCGGCGCTGGTGCTGGCCGTGCCGACGATCCTGATGGGCGGGACGCTCCCCGCCGCGGCGCGCGCCATCGAGACCAGCGACGATGCCGGCCGGCGCCGCCTGGCGCTGCTCTACGGCGTGAACACGCTCGGCGCGGTGCTGGGAACGCTCGACTCGACATTCTTCATGCTAGAGGTGTTCGGCAACCGGAAGACGCTGTTCGTGGCGGTGCTGCTGAATTTGATCGTGGCGATTACGGCCAGGGCGTGGGGGCGAGCAGCCGGCAGCGAGCAGCGAGCAGGAGAAGAGGAAGAGGCCCACCTGCTCGCTACTCGCCGCCCGCCGCTCGCTGTCCTGGCAGCCGCCGCGGTGGTCGGCTTCGCCTTCCTCCTGATGGAGCTGGTCTGGTACCGCATCCTGGCGCCGCTGCTCGGCGGGTCGACCTTCACCTTCGGCCTCATCCTGGCGGTGGCGCTTTTCGGCATCGGGCTGGGCGGCGCGGCGTACTCGTTCTGGGGCGGGACGCGGCGCGCCACGGCGGCAGGATTCGCGCTGACCTGCTCGCTCGAGGCGCTGGCGCTGGCGCTGCCGTTTGTCCTCGGCGACCGGCTGGCCATCCAGCAGAACTACCTCCGCTCGCTCGGCGTGCTCGGCTTTCACGGCTACGTGCTCGCCTGGACGCTGCTGACGATCGTCGTCGTCCTCCCGGCCTCCTTCATCGCCGGCGTGCAGTTCCCGCTGCTCATCTCGCTCCTCGGCGAGGGCCGTGAAGGCGTCGGCCGCCACGTCGGGCTGGCCTACGCCTGGAATACGCTCGGCGCCATCGCCGGCTCGCTCGCCGGCGGGTTCGGGCTGCTGCCGATGCTGGGCGCCACCGGCGCCTGGAAGCTAGTGGTGGTCCTGCTGGCGCTGACCGCCATCGTGGTCCGCAGGCCGGTCTCCGCGGCCATCGGCGTCGCCTCGATCGCGTCCGTCTTTTTCGCGCTCGGCCCGACCGCGGTCTGGCGCCACTCGGGCATCGGCGCCGGCCGCGCCTCGAAGGCGGAGAGCATCAACGAGATCCGCCAATGGGCGAACGCTATGCGCCGCACGCTGTCGTGGGACGAAGACGGCCACGAGAGCAGCGTGGCGGTGCGGCGCGGCGACGACCTGGTCTTCATCGTCAACGGAAAGGTCGACGGCAGCGCGCGCGGTGACGCCGGCACGCAGGTGATGGCGGGGATGGTCGGCGCCGCGCTGACCCCAGACCCGCGCCGCGCGCTGGTGATCGGCCTCGGCACCGGCAGCACCGCCGGCTGGCTCGGCTCCGTGCCGCGGATGGAGCGCGTCGACTTGGTGGAGCTTGAGCCGGCGGTGCTGCGCGTCGCCGCCGACGCCAGCGCGGTCAACCGCGACGTCCTGCACAACCCGAAGGTGCACATCCGCATCGGCGACGCGCGCGAGGTGCTGCTCGCCTCGCGCGAGCGCTACGACATCATCTTCTCCGAGCCGTCGAACCCCTACCGCGCCGGCATCGCCAGCCTCTACACCGAGGAGTTTTACCGGTCCGCGGCGGGACGGCTGAATCGCGGCGGCGTCTTCCTGCAGTGGACGCAGGGGTATGAGGTCGACGCGCAGACGATCCGCACCATCTACGCCACGATCGGCAGCGTCTTTCCGAACGTGGAGACGTGGCACACCGACGTCGGCGATCTACTCCTTGTAGCGAGCCAGGAGCCGATCGTGGTCGACGTCGACCGCCTCCGCGCGCGGCTCCGCGAACAGCCGTTCCTCGACGCCATGTCCAGCGCCTGGCGCGTCGAGACCGTCGAAGGCTTCCTCGCGCACTTCATCGTCGGCGACGCCTTCGCCCGACAGGTGGTGCGCGAGGAGCCGCCGCTGAACACCGACGACCGGACGGTGGTCGAATTCGGATTCGCGCGCGGGCTCGGCGAGTACAACCGCTTCAACAGCGGCGAGCTGACTGCGGTGGCGCGCGCCATGGGCATCGACCGCCTGCCGCGCGTGCGCGGCGCGCTCGACTGGAACCTGGTGGAGGCTAACCGCGCGTCGTTCCCGTACATCAATCACCTGCCGCGATCGCCATCGCAGGAGCTGCAGTCGCGGCACGGCGCCGCGGTGCGGTGGGACCACGGCGACCTCTCCGGCACGCTGCTGCAATGGCGCTCGCAGCCGTTCCAGCCGGTGAACAGCGCCGAGCTGCTGATCCTCGCCGAATCGCTGGCGGACGCCGGCACTAGCGAGGCGGAGTTCTACGCCGAGCAGCTCCGCGCCTGGCGGCCCGTCGACGCCGACGCGGTGCTGGCGCTGCTGCGCTTCCGGCAGGCGCGCGTGGCGGAGTCGGCGCAGCTGCTGGTGCGCGCGCTCACCGGCGCGCGGACCGATCCCTGGACCTCGGTGGAGCTCCTGCGGCGGACCCTCGCCCTCGCCGTAATCGTGGCGCGCACGCGCGCGCACACTGCGGCGATCCTCGACGCCATGGACAAGCCGTTCGCCGCCGCGCAGCTCGAGGACCGGCGGCGCCACCACGTCGTCGCCATCGCGCGCGAGCTGCAGGGCTGCGGCCCGCGCACCCTCGCCGCACTGCGCGCGCTGGAGCCGTGGCCGCCGTGGGAGCTGGACATGCTGACGCTGCGCCGCGACTGCTACGAGCGGGCCATGGATCCGCGCGCCGGACGGGCGAATCGCGAGCTCGAGGACTTCCTGGAAGAAGAGCGGATTCCGCTGATCAATCCCCAGTCTGCGCAGCCGCCTCGATCGCCTTCCGGATCTTCCGCAGGTCCGCGATGAAGCGCGCCGTCTCCTCGCGCCGCGCCTCGTCGCTCGGCGCGCGGAGAATGGACGACGGGTGCACCGTCGCGGTGACCAGCGGCGCGAGCGGCGAGTCGACGAACGTGGCGCGCTGGATCGACACCTTGAACTTCGGGCCGATCACGGCCTGCGCGGCGGTCGACCCGAGGCAGACGATCGCGCGGGGTTTGACCACGCGGATCTCGGCCTCGAGCCACGGGCGACACGCGCCGATCTCCCGCGCGTTCGGCTTCTTGTGGATGCGGCGCTTGCCGCGCGGCTCCCACTTGAAGTGCTTGACCACGTTGGTGAGATAGACCTTCGCGCGGTCGATCCCCGCCTCGGCCAGCGCCTTGTCGAGCAGCGCGCCGGCCGGCCCGACGAACGGCCGCCCGGCAAGGTCTTCACGATCGCCCGGCTGCTCGCCGACGAACATCACAGTCGAGGTCTGCTTCCCTTCGCCGAACACCGTCTGCGTCCCGATCTTCCAGAGATCGCACGCCTTGCAGCCGGCCGCGACGACCCGCAGTTTCCTGATGGTGGGCCGCGGCGGGATGAGCGGAGAGGCGTCTTTCACGACGTGGGACTGAGTGCAATGGACGATCCCACCCACGTGAACTGCTTGTTGAAGTCCACCCCGAGCATTTTCCCGCGCGAGAGGCGGACGAGGTTCTGCGCCAGCACCGGCTTAACCTGGTCGTCGGGGCGGAGGAACATCATCCGGATCTCGATCTTCACGCCGCCGCCATCGGCGGCCTGCAGCGCCGGCTCGTACTCGATCTTCTCCTGCACGCACCAGTTGTGGCGCTCGGCTTCCGGAATCGCATCGAGGTCGGCCTGCGTCGGGTCGACGTTCACGCCGCCGCCGGCGAAGGAGAAGAGCGGCTTCAGGACGCAGTTCTCCGGCAGCGACCGCACGTCGGAGACAAACGTCGCCTTCGGCACGGACGGGTGGTTGAGGAACGGCAGCGAGTACTTCGACCAAACCCAGTACCAGTTCGGGTGAGGTGCCCACTCGACGTCGAGCTCGTCGCGGTAATCGAAGGGGATCTCCGCACCGACCTTGATCAGCTCATCAAATACCACGCGATTATAAATACGCTTAATTTGTGTTGTACCGCGATAGAGAGCGCGGCCGCGCCTGGTCAGCTCGCGCGGGTCGACGGCGTCGACGCCGAACAGCAGCTTCGTCGCGGCGAAGTCGACGTACGTCTTCTGACGCGGCGGCTCGAGGTCCATCAGGATCACTTCCGCCGGATCGTGGTCGCCGACGATCGTGCGCCGCGCGAGGTCGAGGAACGCGGTGCGATCGAGGCCGCTGTACCAGCACGACCACTCGCGGTCGAGGCCGTCCATCTTCGCCAGCGTCTCGCGCCAGACGTCGCGCTGGATCACCTGCAGCGACGTCAGGGACGGAAAGCCCTGCAGCTCGATCAGCTTCGGGACGAGCGCGCCGTTCTCGCGCACCACAGCGAAGTCGACCTGGGTGAAGTTCGGGAGCACGTCCATGCCCGGCGTGTCCCACCGCGCCGGAATGGCCGCCTTCATCCGCGCGATACGCGCCGGATCGGAGAGCTGCTCGACGATGTCCTGCGCCGCGCCGGTGAGGCGCGCCTTGAAGTCGTCCGGCAGGAAGAGGGGCGACTCGGCCAGGCGGAACTCGAATTGCGCGCCGAGCCGACCCGACAGCTCGCGCTGGTACCAGTCGTACAGCTCGGTGGTGATCTGCGCGTTAAACCGCGCTCGATACGTTCGATCCAACCTCGTCCCTCTCCGCCACCAGCTTGCCGAGGTGGTGCCGCAGCGGCGCGAGCAGCGTGTACTCGGAGGTGAGGCGGCTCTGGCGCTCGCGCTCGCCGGTGAAGAGCTCGCGCATGGTCGAGGCGCGCTCCTCGTACCAGTCGTCGCTCACCTCGCCGTGGTTCAGCTTGCGCTCCAGCACGGTCATGATGTGCTCGCGGTCGACGATCTCGGGATGATGGTTGGCGCCGAAGACGCGCGGCATCCCGGCGGCGTCGCGCGCCAGCTGCACCATGGTCAGGCCGTCGCTGGTCTCATCCTCGAAGGCGATGGCCGTCTCGTCGCGGCGCGTGGTGACGAGGTCGAAGAGCCGGTTGTCGACGACGTAGAAGTGCCGCCCATCGGGCAGCTGGTGCGCAAAGCGGCCGAACCACGGATCGTCGAGCGCGGCATCGGAGAGTGCATTGGTCGGCATCCCGCTGCTCTTCTCCTCGCGTAGCACCGCGTCCGCCACGTTGGCCCAGCGGCAGAGGAGGCCGAAGCTATGGCAGATGGCGAGCAGCGAGGCGCTCTCGTCGGCGAAGACGTCGTCGAAGAGGCTGAACAGCGGCGCTTCCCAGGCGGCGCTCTCGGTCACGCCCTGGCTCCACGGCGCTTCGCCGTCGTTGAGGCGCGGGTCGAGATGGCCGGGTCCGCCGGTGCCGAGGAACAGCTTGAATCGGCCCGCCTCGGGGATCTGCAGGCTGCCGCGGACGTCAAAGGAGACCGCGCGCACGACGAGGCCCGAGCCCTGATACCACTCCGCCGCCTCCCGCACCGTGCGGATAACGGAGTCGTGGCCGACGTTGGGCCAGTTGTGATTCATGTCGAGGATGGCGACGTCGATGCGGTCGTCCTGGGGAGGCGGAACGGAGCCGTTCACGCGGATGTATTCGAAGAAAGGTGTCATTTCAGCGGTCACGATGCGAGCCCGGTGCCGTGCTCGGTCTCCTCGATGATCGTATCCACCACGTCGCGCAGGTCCTTGCGGCGCTCGTACGCGGCCAGCTGGCGGTCGGCGCCGGTGCGGCGACTCATGATCTCGCGGGCGTAGTAGACGTCCTTACGCGAGCCGAGCTCGTCCACGACGTCGTCGACGAACTCGAGCAGCTCGTCGAGCAGCTCGCCGAAGTCGACTTCCTTCCGTTTCCCGAAGTCGATGAGCTTGCCGTCGATGCCGAAGCGCGCCGCGCGCTGCTTGTTCTCGTTCAGCAGCGACCGGCGATACAGCCGCCAGCCCATGTTCTGCGAGTAGAGCCTGTACAGCTTCACGGTGATGGCCTGGAAGAGCGCGGCGAAGCAGATGGTCTCGTCGATGCGCATCGGCACGTCGCAGACGCGGTATTCGAGCGTGGGGAAGAAGGGGTGGGGGCGGACGTCCCACCAGATCTTCTTCGCGTTGTCGATGCAGTTGGTGCTGACCAGCGTGCGGACGTACTCGTCGAACTCGCCGGCGCCGCGGAAGTAGTCGGGGATGCCGGTGCGCGGGAAGCGCTCGAAGACCTTGGCGCGGTAGCTCTTCCAGCCGGTGTTCTGCCCGCACCAGAAGGGCGAGTTGACCGACAGGGCGAAGACGTGCGGCAGGAAGTAGCGCGCCGCGTTCATCACCGCGATGCGCGTCTCCATGTCCTCGACGGCAACGTGCACGTGCAGGCCGAAGATCAGGTTGGCGCGCGCCACCATCTGCAGGTCGTAGACGATCTGGTCGTAGCGCGCCAGCGGGGTGATGTCGACGGTGCTCCAGTGCGAGATGGGATGCGTCCCCGCCGCGGCGATGCGCATGCCGTTGGCGCGGGCCAGCTGGATGATGTGGCTGCGCAGCCGCGTCACCTCGCGGCGGGCGTGCGCGACGTCGGTGCAGATCGGCGTGCCGACCTCGATGACCGGGTCGTGCATCTCGCGCTTGATCTCTTCCTTGAGGACCTTCTCCCCCTCGGCAAACATTTCTTGGATGTGCGAGCGCAGCTCGCGCGTATCGGGATCGACGACCTGGAACTCTTCTTCGATGCCGAGGGTGAACGAGGGCGTCGTCATGAGGGGGATTGTAGCCGGTGCATGGTGTAGGGCCACGTTCCGGTCAGCTCGAACGGCTTGTTGCCCTCCACGATCTCGATGAGCACGTCAGTCATGTTGTTGACCACCCACTCGAAGTTTTCCTCGCCGACGGAGAGGCGGTCGGCGTCGGGGGCGCAGTTCATGAAGTCGATGGCGTAGGGGATGCCGTCGCGCACCGCCAGCTCGACGGTGTTCATGTCGTAGCCGAGGGCCTCGCAGAGCGCGATGGCATCGCGGCGGAGACGTGCATCAAACTGCGCATCGAGAGGTGCAGGATTCTGCACATAGCGCAGGTGGTGCGGCTGCTTCGGGTCGTACTGCATGATGTGGACGCGCGAGCGGCCGAGGACATAGCAGCGGAAGTAGGAGTCGAACTCGATCGCCTCCTGCGCCATCATCACCAGGTCGCGGGTCTGGTCGTAAGCGGCAAAGAACTCCTGCGGGTTGTCGCACTTGTAAACGTCTTTCCACCCGCCGCCGTACGCCGGCTTCATGAAGATGGGGAACTTCAGGAAGTCGAAGACTTCCTCCCAGTTCACCCACCGCATGTTGCGGAACGACTTGGCCTCGGTGCTGGGCGGGTACTGCTTGTGCGGCAGGAGGACGGTGCGCGGCACGGCGACGTCGACCGACTTGGCCACCAGGTTGTCGAAGAATTTGTCGTCCGCCGACCACCAGATCGGGTTGTTGATGATGCGCACGCCCGACGCCGCGGCGCACTTCAGCCAGGTCCGGTAGAACGGGATCTCGTGGCTGATTCGGTCGAGGACCAGGTCGTAGTCGAAGACGCCGTCGTCCTTGATGTAGGAGATCTCCACCGGCATGGCGATGACGCGCTCGCCGCCCTTGGTGTTGATCGCGTTGATCAGCGCCCAGGGGAACGTGTCTTCCATGCCGAACAAAAGTCCGATGCGTTTCTTCATGTGGCCTCCGAAGGTGGCGCATCGTATAGAATCCATCGCCCCTGCTCAACACGGGGTTGACCGTTCGCTGTTGGCCGTTGACCGAGGCAGGCATATCCGGTGAACGGTCAACGGCGAACGGTCAACGATGACATGTACCGCGATTACGGTATCTGGCACTCCCCCTCCATCGGCAAACCCATGGAGTACCTCTGGTTCGGCAAGTTCGGGCGGCCGGTGCTCATCTTCCCCACCTCCGGCGGGCGGTTCTTCGAGAACGACGACTTCAAGCTGACGGAGTCGCTGGCGGACAAGGTCGACCGCGGCGAGATCCAGCTGGTCTGCGTCGACTCGGTGGACAACGAGAGCTGGTACAACCGGTCGATCCACCCGGCGGTGCGCGCGGCGCGCCACGCGCAGTACAACGCCTACCTCCGCCACGAGATGGTGCCGTACACCTTCAATCGCGCGCAGCGGGGCGACCTGGCGGTCTACGGCGCCAGCTTCGGCGCCTACCACGCCGCGAATTTCGCCTCGCGATATCCCGATGTCGTCAGCCGCGCCATCTGCTTCTCCGGCGTCTACGACATCCACTCCTTCCTCGACGGCTACTGGGACCAGACCTGCTATTTCCACTGCCCCACCGCCAACATCCCGAACATGAACGGGGAGTGGGCGGGCAAGCTGGCGCGCGTCGACTGGATCATCGCCACCGGCGAGCACGACACGCTGGTGCAGCAGAACCGCGGCTTTTCGCAACTGCTGTGGTCGAAAGGGATTCCGAACCACGCGGAATTCTGGGGCGGCGCTTTCGGTCACGACTGGCCATGGTGGCGCGAGCACCTGCGCCGCTTCCTCTGACGGAGTCCCGATGCGATCCCTCGCCGCTATATTTTTTGTTACTACAGCTGCCTTTGCCCAGGTTGAGTACGACAACCACATCCGCCTGGAGAAGGCGGACGGCAGCGAGATCGCCATCCCGGTGCGGCTCCCGTCCGACGACGTGATCGTCGAGTTCCGCGACGAGCCGGTGGCCATCGCCTCCGCCTCGCAGCACCGCGCCACCCTCGCGCGCTTCCGCGCCGACCTCGCCTCCGTCGCCGCGTCGGCCGAGGTGCGGTGGGAGTACTCGCGCGTTCTCCATGGCGTCGCCATGCGCGTGCCGCGCGCCGCGATCCCCGCCATCGCGCGGCTGCCGTACGTCAGGAAGGTGCACGAAGACCGCGACATGCAGGCGATGGCCGGCGCCGCGGTCGACCAGATCCGCGCCGCGCAGGTCTGGACGACCTTCGGCACGCGCGGCAAGGGCGTGGTCGTCGCCGTCCTCGACACCGGCGTCGACTACAACCACGAGGCGCTCGGCAAGGGCTTCGGCCCCGGCCACAAGGTCATCGGCGGCTACGACTTCGCCAACAAGGACAACGATCCGCTCGACGACAACGGCCACGGCACGCACGTCGCCGGGATCATCGCCGGCGACTCGCTCTCCATCACCGGCGTGGCTCCCGAGGCCTCGATCGTCGCCTACAAGGTGCTGCGCTCGACCGGCAGCGGCAAGGAGTCCGACGTCATCGCCGCCATCGAGGTGGCCACCGACCCCAACGGCGATAACGACACCAGCGATCACGTCGACGTCATCAACCTCAGCCTCGGCAGCCACTTCTGCGAGGGCCATCCCGACGACGCCAGCGCGCGCGCCGTCGACAACGCCTCGCGCGCCGGCGTGATCGTCGCCGTCGCCGCCGGCAACGAGGCGGGCAAGTATCACTGCATCTCCAGCCCCGGTCTGGCGCGGACGGCGATCACCGTCGGCGCGGTCGACGGCGGCGACGCCGTCGCCTCGTTCTCCTCGCGCGGCCCCGCGCAACGCGACCTGACCATGAAGCCCGACATCGGCGCGCCCGGGGTGAGCATCCTCTCCTCCACGCCCGGCAACAACTACGGCCTGCTCAGCGGCACCTCGATGGCCACGCCGCACGTCGCCGGCGCCGCCGCGCTGCTCCGCGCGCTGCACCGCGACTGGACGCCGGCGCAGATCAAGAATGCGCTGATGATCAACGCCGGCTTCACCAACCAGGAGACGATGGCCAGCGGCACGGGACGGCTCGACGTCCTCCACGCCGCGAGCAGCAAGCTGAGCGTCGACAAGCCGTCGCTCGACTTCGGCCTCGACAACATCCAGCAGGGGCGGTGGGCATCGTCGCGCACGCTGCGCCTCACCAACCGCGGCGATCAGAGCGCGACGTGGAACGTCAACAGCTCCGACGCGGCGGGCATCGTGGTGAAGGTCTCGCCGCCGTCGCTGACGCTCGCCGCCGGCGCGAGCGGCGATGTCACGCTATCGATCGACGTCGACAACTCCGTCGCCGCGGTGAGCGCCAAGTCCCTCGCCGGCGGCGGCGTCCTCACCCTTACCAGCGGCAGCGAGAGCGCGTACGTGCCGTGGACGTTCGTGAAGGCCGCGCGCGCGACGGTGAACTGGGAGAAGGACAGTGCGACCATCGTCTTCCTCGACGCCGGCCGTACCACGCAGTTCGAGGCGGCGCCGCTGGAGTCCAATTCATCCGAGGTTCTGCTGGCCGCCGCCGGCCTGTACGACGTCTTCGTCTTCGGCTCGACGATGAAGAACGGCGTGCTGACCCGCGCCAGCTTCATCTACCTCGAGACCGCGCTCCTCAGCGGCGACATCACCATCAATACGACCGAGGCGCAGGCGTCGCGCGTCATCCGCGGCGCGACGACCACGCCGGACGGCAAGCCGCTGCTGACCGCGGCCGACCAGACCTACGCGCTCGCCGGGCGGCTGGTGTGGCCGGCGCAGGAAGCGCAGACGTTCAAGTCGATGGCCATTCCGGCGCTGCCGCTGCACGAGCTGTACGTCAACGACGTCCGCACGCGCCACACACTGCTGATGAACGAGACCTTCGTCGACTTCTACGGCAACGCGATCTACGCCGTGCAGCACCCGCCGATGAAGGGGCTGTCCACCGACGTGACGCTCACCGCCGGCCAGCTGAAGAGCGCCGACGTGCAGCTGCTCGTGTCGCCGTACGCGATCAATCCGCGCATCGTTACCCAGGTCGCGCCGTCGGGGGTGACCGTCACCCGCCCGTACGCCGACACGGTCTGGAACGGACGGCTCTACCTGACGCCGGACGCCGACCCGGCGTACGCCGCCGGCGTGCGCTTCACCGTCGCCGGCGACGGCAACACGTTCTACGAGACGCCGACGCTGCGCATGGCCGACGGGCAGATCACCGCCAATGCGTCGTCCGTGCCGTGGTGGTACAGCGGCAGCCGCTTCGTCTTCGGCACCGGCCCGCGCTTCGCCACGGTCGGCTGGAGCAACATCTCCACCACGCTCCGGCCGATGATGATCGTCGATCTCTTCGGCGCCCTCGGCGACACGCGGCCGAACGAGCGGGTGCGCACCGCGGTCGCCACCTACGGCGCCGACGGCAAGCTCCGGACGAGCGTGATCCGCTACCCGGCGCCGATGGACTTCTCGGTCAAAGGCAAATACACGGTCGAGGCCACCAATGACGGGACGCAGTTCCCCGACCTGCTGACGCAGACGAAGGTGACCATGACGCTCGACTCCGCGCGCGTCGACTACGTGCCGCCGACCGTGACCACGCTCTTCATCCTCGACGAGGCCGGCCGCGCCACACGCACCGTCACGCCGCGAGGCAGCGCCGCGATCTACTTCTCCGCCGCCGACTACGACTACACGCCGCTCAAGACGTACGGGCCGGTGCGCGGCGAGGCGACGAAGATCTGGTACCGCTACGCCGGAACGACCGCCTGGACGCCGCTCACCGTCACTCAGACCGGCGAGGACGCCGGGGCGGAAGGGCGGCTGGGGACCGGCCTGCTCTTCCGCGCCGACCTGAGGGAAGTGGCCAACATGAACTGGGCGCGCGTCGACCTGAAGGTCGACCTGGCCGACGCGGCGGGCAACACGACGTCGATGATCATCGCGCCGGCGTTCTCGGTGGGTGGGGAGTTCCCGCCGAAGCGGCGGTCGGCGCGGTAAAAAAATAGGGGCGCCGAAGCGCCCCTACGTTACCAACTACGAGCTACCAGCTATTTGCTGTCCTTTTCTTTTTCCTTCTTCGCCCACGCCTTGAACGTCTCGGCGGGGACGCTGCCGGTGACGGTCACCGAGTCGTCGTTGCGCGAGACGGTGAAGCGGCGGAGGGTCTGCACGAGCTCGGGGGACTTGTCCTGCACCGCGAGGCGCATGGCGGAGAGGCCGCCGCGGAGGGTGTCCTCGAGCAGCTCGAGCGTCTCTGCGTCGTGCGTCAGGCCGAAGGCGCCGAGCTTGATGGCGTCGCCGTTGTCGGTGGCCCACATCGCCACGGTGGTGACGCTCTTCAGCGCGCTGCTGATGGCCATCCCCGGCGCGGAGTTGGCCTTCATCTTCGGCGCGCCGACCAGGCGCTGCGCGCGCGCGACGTCGATCAGCACCCACGCCGTCGCCTTGGTGTCGACGCGTCCGAGGTCGCGTCCCAGGCCGCTGGCGGTGAAGAACGAGGTGCCGCCGGTGGCGCGCGCGGCGAGCGCCTCGATCACGGCCTGCTCGGTGCCCATCAGGACCAGGTGGCCGTCGGGGAAGGCCACGGCGGCGGTGTTGTCGCCTTCATGGCGCGCCGACTCGGGGAGGATGTAGTACGCGCCGATCGACGAGGACTTCTTGACCGCGCCGCGGGTGACCAGCGCGGCGCCGAGGCGCTCCACGTTGAAGCGGCCGTCGGCGGCGATGAGGACGTCCGCCTCGGTGCCGAGCGCGGTGCGCGGCGAGGTGGAGATCACCACCACGTCGACGTCCTTCGACGGCTGCAAGCCGGCGTCGCGCAGGAACTGCTCCGCGTCGGCGTCGGTGCTCACCTGCGCGGTCTGCTGAAACAGCGCGCCGGCGAGGGGGCTGGTGCGGAGCTCGGCGAGCTTCACCACGCCGACGGAGACGGCGTCGTTCGGCACCAGGCCGAGGGCGTCGGTTTTGGCCAGGGCGGCCGGCGCCAGGGCGGCGACGAACAACGCGGCGACTAACAGCTTCTTCATGTCAAAACTCCTTTCGAGTGAACAGCCAGGAAGCGAGGATGAGGCAGACCACGCCGAACGCGGCGGTGGTGAGGAACGGAGACCAGGTCAGTTGCTGCGCGAGCTTTTCGGGCGCCTGTCCGGCGGAGACGAATGCCACCACCGCCCCGCCCAGCTCGGCCGTCTTCGGCACGATCCAGTAGAGCGTCTTGATCATGGCGGCCTGCCACTCCTTCGACACCGCCGCCTCGATCCGCTCGTGCCCGACCAGCATCACCCCGAAGAAGAAGAGCCCGTAGGTGGTCATGATCGACACGGCGGTGGACGAGGTGATGACGCCGATGAGGAAGGCGAAGGCCATCAGCATGGCGATGATGAAGAGGATCACCGCGCCGGCCAGCAGGAAGCGCGGGTGGACGACGTGCGTCTTCCACATCACGATCAGCCAGATGCTGCCGATGAGGTAGAAGACGTTGCTGCCGGCCAGCAGCATGCCGGCCAGGTATCGCGACAGGATCAGCTTCACGCGGCCGACGGGGCGCGAGAGGTAGAGGTCGATGGTCCCTTTCTCCTGCATGCGCGGCACGAGGTGCGCGGTGGCGAAGATCGCCAGGAAAGTGCAGAGGAAGTAGAGGATGGCGGAGAAGCCCGACTCGAAGCCGAGGACCAGCTTCTCGATGGAGATGGCGTCGCGGACGTCGACTTCCTTGCCGAAGAGCTTGGCCCCAGCCAGCGCGCCGTCGACGATATCGAGGTTAATGGCAGAAGCAAATATCAGAATGAATATTGATGACAGGAAAAAGTAAGCAATTAACGTCCAGCGGGCCGCGGCCTCGCGAATGACGTCTTCGATGTTGGCGACGAGCACTTTCATGACGGGGGAGCCTCCGGGGCTCCTTCCGGAGCACGGACCAGGTCGACGAAGACGTCTTCCAGGGTGGAGCGCACCGGCGAGAGCTCGGTGAGCATGACGCCGCGGGCGCGGGCGGTGTCGACCAGCGCGTTGAGATGCTGCACGCTGTCGACCGAGAGCACCATGTGGCCATTCACGCGCTCCACCACGGCGCCGGTCTCGCGGAAGGCGGACACCAGCGCGTCGTCGATCGGCGCGGCGGCGAACTTGTAGGTCTCGGCGCGGCGGGTCAGCTCCTCCACCCGCCCGAACGCCACCACCTTGCCCGAGCGCAGCACCGCCACGCGGTCGCAGGTCAGCTCGATCTCGGATAGCAAGTGCGAGTTGAGCAGGACGGCCGTGCCGTTCTTCCGCGCTTCGTCCTGGAGGATGTCGCGGATCTCGCGGCGGCCGACCGGATCGACGCCGTCGGTCGGCTCGTCGAGCAGCAGCACCGAGGGGCTGTGCAGCATCGCAATGGCGAGGCCGAGGCGCTGGGTCATCCCCTTCGAGTACTTCTTGACGCGGACGTCGATCCACTTGTCGATGCGCAGCTTCTCCAGCAGCTCGATGCCGCGGCGCTGGATGTCCTTCGACTCCATCCCCGACATCCGCCCGAAGATCGACAGCGTCTGTCTCGCCGTCAGGTACCCCGGGATCTTGTGGCCTTCGGGGAGGTAGCCGACGCTGCGCCGGCTCTCGGGGTTGCCGGTCGGCAGGCCGGCCAGGCGGGCCTGGCCGCCGGTGGCGCGGGTGAGGTCGAGGAGGATCTTGACCGTGGTGGTCTTGCCGGCGCCGTTCGGGCCGAGAAGGCCGAACATCTCGCCGGCGCCGACGGTGAAGTCGATGCCGTCCAGCGCGGTGATGCGCGAGGTGCGCAGCGCGCCGCGATAGGTTTTCTTGAGGCCTGAGACCTCGATGACGGGAGTCATGGATGCGTCTTACGGCGAAACACCCTCGGGGTTGCAGAGAATTGCCTCGACGAGCAGTGCGCTCTGTACCATAAAGTAATCGATACGGTCAAGCGCAGTGCAAGAGAATTGCCGGCCGCGCCGCCAGGTTTGAGATCCCGCCGTGCACGACCGCGCCGTTTTCTACGACCCGACCCGCCGCCGCTGGTGGTGGGTCAAGCGCCTCGGCACCCTGGTCGGCCTCGCTTCCGCGGTCACGGTCAGCATCTGGCTGGTCAGCCTCTTCGTGGCGCCGATCCTCCCGGGATTCGAGGGGATTACCATCCCCATCCGCCGCGCGCTGCGGCCGCAGCTCCACCTCCCGCGCCACCACGCCAACCGCGACCGCAAGGCGCTGTTGGCCGGCATCGCCCGCGACCACCAGCGCCTGGTGGCCCGCGCCGCGGCACCGCCGATCCGGACCAACAACATCGTCGCCGCCTTCTACGCGCCGTGGCAGGAGATCGGGCTCCATTCGCTGGCGGCGAACGCACAGCAGATGACACACCTCCTGCCGGTGTGGCTGCATCTGTCGGCGGACGGCCGCAGCCTCGACAAGCGCGACTGGGACCCGGCGCTCGTCCCGCATAACCTGAGCGTGGTCGAGACGGCGCGGCAGAACAACCTCAACATCGTCCCCGTCTTCAGCAACGCGGAGCTCAGCAGCAACGGCAGCGGCGCCTTCGACCCGAAGCGCGTCCACCTCTTCCTCTCCAGCCCGGGGATCCAACAGCAGCTGATCCACGAGCTGCGGGCCTGGCTGCTCCAGCAGCGCTTCCAGGGCATCAACGTCGACTTGGAGAATCTCGACGCCGCGGACTACCCGCTCTACGTCGCGTTCCTCCAGCGGCTGCGCGCGGCGTTCGCGCCGGCGCATCTCGTGGTCAGCGCGGACCTCGAGGCGGGCGACGCGGCGAAGGCGCTCGACTGGCGCGCGGCCGCCGCGTCGTGCGACTTCGTCATCGTCATGGCCTACAACGAGAACGGCGAGGAGAGCGCGCAGCCGGGCCCGATCGCCTCGATGTCGTGGTACCGAAAGGTGGTGCAGCGCGCGGTGGAGAACGTCCCGCCGGAAAAGCTGGTCATCGGCCTGGCGAACTACGCGCTGGACTGGACCGACGGCGAGAGCTGGGCCGATCCGATGACCTACCAGGCGGCGCTGATCGCCGCCAACACCTACCGCTCGAAGGAGGCGCCGGAGCAGATCATCGACTTCGACCCGGTCGACCTCAATCCGACCTTCTGGTACGTCGACGACGCCGGCAAGCAGCACGAGGTCTGGATGCTCGACGCGGTCACCGCCGCCAACCAGTGGCTGGTGGCGCAGAACTACGGGGTGCGCGGCGTCGGCGTCTGGGTGCTCGGCTCGACCGACCCGTCGATCTGGAAGTTCCTCCGCCGCGGGCGGATCCGCTTCGCCCCCGGCATGCACGAGCTGCAGTCGTTCGAGTTCCCGTTTTATGTGGAGTTCGTCGGCGACGGCGACGTGGCGCACGTCGACGCGCTGCCCAAGCCCGGCGCGCGCTCGGTGGAGCTCGATCCCGCCAGCGGCCTGGCCATCGACGAGAGCTACCACCAGTTCCCGGCGTCGTACGTCATCTCGCGCACCGGCTACCGCGAGAAGGAGATCGCGCTGACCCTCGACGACGGCCCCGCGCCCGAGTACACCGCGCGGATCCTCGACGAGCTGAAGGCGCTCAACGTGCCGGCGACGTTTTTCCTGATCGGCGAGAACGCGGAGCGCTACCCGTCGCTGGTCCGCCGCATCTGGCGCGAGGGCCATGAGATCGGCAACCACAGCTTCACCCATCCCAACATCGGCATGGTCTCCGACGAGCAGGCGCGCCTGGAGCTCAACGCCACGCAGCGCGTCTTCCAGAGCATCCTCGGCCGCTCCACCCTGCTCTTCCGCCCGCCGTACAACGCCGACGCCGAGCCGACCGCGGCGATGGAAGTGAAGCCGGTGATCATCGCCTCGCAGCTCAACTACATCACCGTGCTGGAGTACCTCGACCCGCAGGACTGGAACATCGCCGGGCCGCGGCCGCGCCGCGCGGAGGAGATGCTGCAGACCGTCCTCGCGCAGATCGACGGCGGGGAGAAGGGGAGCACGATCCTGCTCCACGACGGTGGGGGCGACCGCAGCCAGACCATCCGGCTGATCCCAATGCTGGTGCGCGAGCTGCGCGCACGCGGCTACCGCTTCGTGCCGGTCTCCGCGCTGGTCGGCTCGACGCGCGAGACGCTCAACCCTCCGGTCAGCGCGCGCGAGACGATGATGTTGGCCAACGACCGCTTCGTCTTCGAGGCCATCTACCTCTTCGAGCTCTTCCTCGCCGTCGCCTTCGTCGCCGGCATCGTCCTCGGCACGGCGCGCGTGGTTTTCGTCACGGTGCTGGCGCTCGTGGCGTGGCGGCGGGAGCGTGTGGGCGCGCCCGCTCCCGGGCGCGCGCTGCCGAGGGCGGCAGCGCCCACACCTGTCAGCGTGATCATCGCGGCGTTCAACGAGGAGAAGGTCATCGCGCGCACGATCCGCGCGGTGCTTCGCAACCACTACGAACCGCTCGACATCATCGTGGTCGACGACGGCTCCTCGGACGACACGGCCGGCGAGGTGGCGCGCCATTTCGAGAACGTGCGCGTCATCCGCCAGGCGAACGCCGGCAAGTCGGCGGCGCTCAACCGCGGCATCGCCGAGGCCGAGGGCGAGATCATCATCGCGCTCGACGCCGACACCGTCTTCGCGCGCGACACCATCGAGCGCCTGGTGCGGCACTTCGACGACGCGCGCGTCGGCGCGGTCGCCGGCAACGTGAAGGTCGGCAATCGCATCAACCCGCTCACGCACTGGCAGTCGATCGAGTACGTCACCAGCCAGAACCTCGACCGCCGCGCGTACGCGGCGATCGACGCGGTGACGGTGGTGCCGGGCGCGGTGGGCGCCTGGCGGCGCGCCGCAATCGTCGAGGCCGGCGGCTACACGACTGACACGATGGCCGAGGACATGGACCTGACTTGGCGCATCCGCCGGATGGGGTTGCGCGTGGCGACGGAGTCGGCGGCGATCGGGTACACCGAGGTGCCGGATTCGATACGCGCGCTGTTCAAGCAACGCTTCCGCTGGGCCTTCGGCACGCTGCAGTGCCTCTGGAAGCATCGCGGCGCCGTGGGCCGATATGGCTGGTTCGGCCGCGTGATGCTGCCGTCGCTCTGGCTCTTCCAGATCGTCTTCCAGGCCATTTCGCCGCTGGTCGATCTGCAAATCGTCTGGGCCATCGGCAAGGCCATCGCCGCGCTGGCGCGGTTCGGCCTCGACCGCGACTGGCAGCCGCTGCCGAACGCGATGGCCTCGCTCTACCTCGTCGCCTTCATGTATGCCTTCTTCTTCGTGGTCGAGCTCCTCGGCGCGCTGGTGGCCTTCCGCCTCGACCGCGAGAAGCCGAAGGTGCTGCTCTGGCTCTTCTGGCAGCGCTTCCTCTACCGCCAGCTGATGTACGCGGTGCTCCTGAAGTCGCTCAAAACGGCGATCTCCGGCATGCGCGCCGGGTGGGGAAAGCTGGATCGCAAGGGAACGGTCGCGGCCGAGCCGACGACCGCCTAAGCGGCGCGCGCCTTGGCGAACGGCTGCATCCGCTGCTCGACGGCGTCCCAGTCGACGTTGGCCATGAACGACTCGATATACTTCGGCCGATCGGCGGGCTTGTAGTCGAGCAGGTAGGCGTGCTCCCAGACGTCCATCACCAGCAGCGGGACGAAGCCGGCCACGTTGCCGGTCTGGTGCAACTCGATCCAGTGGTTCGAGACGCGGCCGCTGTTCGGGTCGAGGAAGGCGATCGACCAGCCGACGCCGCGCATCTTGCCGACGCTGGTGAAGTCGGTCTTCCAGATCTCGAAGCTGGGGAAGCTCCGCTCCACGGCGTCGCGGAACGCGCCGCGCGACGCCTCTCCGCCGCCCTGCCGCTTCATGTTCCCGAAGTAGTACTCGTGCAGGACCATGCCGTTGTACTCGAAGCCGAGACGTCGGGTGAGCTCGGAGTAGGCCGGCATCTCCTCCTGGTCGACCTTGCCGTCGGCGAGGATCTCGGAGATCCGCGCGGTCAGGTCGTTGGTGGCCTTGACGTAGCCCTCGTACAGCTTGAAGTGCATCTCGAGGGTCTGGTCGGAGATGCCGGTGAGGCCGCTGAGGTTGAATTGTTTGGGCTGGTAAGTCTTCGTTTCCATGCAGATGGAAATTGCAGGATTCACACCGCGCAGCGGAACTTCGCGTAGACGTACGGATAGTTCGGGCGGAACCAGTTCCGGAACGAGCGGCGGATGAGCTCGGGGGCGGTGGCGGGCGAGCCGCCCTTCATCACGTAGTGCTTGCGGTCGAAGAAGTCGACGGAGTACTGCGGATACGACGACATCGGCCGGAAGCCCTCGAAGCCGTCAAAGATCGTCGAGGTCCACTCCCAGCCGTTGCCGGTGAGGTCGTTGACGCCCCACGCGCTCGCGCCCGCCGGGTACGAGCCGACCGGGACGGGATTCCAGTTGGCGAAGGCGAAGTTGCCTCGCGTGGCGTCGGGGTACTCGTCGCCCCACGGATACATCCGCTCCGCGCCCGACGGCGTGCCGAACGCGGCGCGCTGGTACTCCCCCTCGGACATCAGCCGCCCGCCGCGCCACGCCGCGTACGCCGTCGCCTGCTCGTGCGTGACCCACGCCGGCCAGTCGAGCGGCAGCGGCACGGTCTCGAACAGCCCGCGCCAGTGCCACGCGCCGTCCCGCCGCGTCCAGAAGTGCGGTGGCGCCGCGCCGGTGGCGTTCACGTAGTCGAGGAACTGGCCGTTGGTGACACTGTCGCGGTCGACGGTGAAGTCTGCGACGTCGACCTGGTGCGGCGGGAACTCGTTGTCCCAGCCGAACCAGTTGGTGGCGCCCAACGAAACGACTCCGCCGGGGATGTTCACGGTTGACCGTTGACCGTTGACCGAGGAGAAGACGCTGCCACGGTCAACGGTCAACGGCCAACGGTGAACCTTCTTCGCGTACGCCATCTCATGAAACATGTAAAGAAGCGTCTCCTGATGCATCTGCTCGTGCTCCAGGATGGCAAACGCCGCCTCGGCGTTGACGCGCTGCGGCTCGCGGCCGTCGTCGATCGGCGCCTTCAGCAGCGCCTCCTCGACCATGGCGTCGGCGCGCGCGGCGTAGGCGCGGACCTCGTCGCGCGACGGCCAGACGTCCGTCGCCGGCTTCATGGCGTCGACGCTCTCGGGGTCGATGCCACGCGCAAACAGCACCTCATATCGTTCGTCAATACCATGACACTTTAATGCCAGCTTCATCAGCGTGTTGACGTTGAAGGCCGGCAGGTGCCCCTCGTAGAAGACGATCGGGTTGCGCAGCGGGATCGGCTGGTCGTAGTAGGCGTCGGGGACCGGGATGGAGAAGACCTTTTCGGTCAGCGCCCGCCCGCGGCGGTACCAGCGGACGAGGTCGTCGCGGGTTACACCGTCCGGGAACGAAGCGTGGCGCATGGGAGGCGGAATTGTACCGTTACGCCACTGCCGCCTGGTTGACCTGCACCTCGATCACGCGGAACGGTGGGTGGTTGGGCTGGGAGGCAAGCAGCAGCGGCATGGCCACGTTGTAGACCGGCACGCCGCTCTTGGTCTGCCCTTCGAGCGAGCCGCGATGCGCGTGGCCGTGGAAGACGGCGCTGCAGCGGTAGCGGTCGATCGGGTCCTCCAGCCGGCTCGATCCGAGGAACGGCATGATCTCGGCGGGCTCGGGGACGACGGTGGCGTGAATCGGCGCGTAGTGCAGCACGGCGATCTTCTGCGGCGTGCGCAGGCGCGCCAGCGCGGCCTCGAGCTTCAGCGCCTCTTCGATCGCCTCGTGCACGAAGTCCTTGATGATCTTCTCGCCCCACGCGCCGAGCTGGCGCCGGCCGAAGCCGCCGCCGAAACCCTTCACGCCGGCGAAGCCGACGCCGTGCACCTCGTGCGCGTCGCCATCGAGCATGACGACGCCGGCGTCGGTGAGCATCTGCACGATCTCCGTCTCGTGCCCCGACTCCACGTCGTGGTTGCCGAGGACGCCGATGGCCGGGATGCGCAGCGAGGAGGTGATTTCCTTAGCCAGGATCTTCGCCTCCTCGATCGCGCCGTAGTCGGTGAGGTCGCCGCAGAGCAGCAGGACGTCGGCTTCTTCCGTGACGCGGGCGAAGAGCGACTGGAAGGCGCCCTGCGACGTCTTCTTGACGTGGATGTCGGCCACGGCGGCGATGCGCACGGTGTCCTTGTTCATTTCGCTCCGTCCACTTCGATCCCTGCCGTCCACCGCGCGATCTCCTCCTCCGTCATGCTGCCGATCGGCTTCAGCCGCGCGTCCTTGTAGCCGCGCTGGTTGACGTCGATCAGGTACTGCTGCCGCGAGATGATCGTGCCGTAGCAGATCTTCTCGCCGTCGTCGTTCGTGTCCACTTCCTTCGCCAGCCGTCCCGCCAGCTTCTCCATCACCCACGCCGGCACGTTCGTGCGATCGGTCGGGTAGATGAAGCCGAACAGGATCAGGTGCGTGTACAGCGCGCGCCAGTACGGGTCGTAGCGATGCAGCAGCCGTTCCCAATCGAGCTTCGGACCGACCGCGGCGATGAGGTGCGCGACGTCCGCGCCGTCGTAGCGCTCGCGCTCCATGATCAGCCCCTTCGACCAGATCATCTCCTCGGCCGGAATGAGCCTGACGTCCATCTCGAAGACGCGTCCGGGCACGGCGTGCTCGAACCACGTCTCGTCGACCTGCGCCACGCCATTGCCGGCGCTGAAGATGAGGTCGACGAAGTCCTCGCCCTTGAAGGCCTTGCCGATCCAGTGCGGAAAGGTCAGCTCCGTCCGCAGCCCGGCCTCTTTGAAGATGCGCTCGGCGAGCGGAAAGTCCTTGCGGCGGATGAAGACGTCAAAGTCTTTGGTGTGGCGCTCGATGCCGGTGTAGCGGGCGAAGGCGTACGCGCCGCCGACCAGAAAGTCGAGGCCGCCGTCGTTCATCAACGCCATCGCTTCGCGGTAATACTCGCGGCTGGCGTCTTCCAGACGCCGGACGGCGGCACCTCCGGTGTAGGGCGACATCTGCCGTGCAGAACTGCACGGCGCATGCCGCTACGGTCGCGTTCCCTCGGCCCAGGCGACGGCGAACCAGACCGCCGCGTCGGGGCGTTCCGCCCACCGCGCGTAGTCGTCCAGGACGCGGTCGAAGGTGTCGGGCTCGACCAGGCGCATGTCGATCATCGCCTGCCGCGCGGTGCGCACCACGCCGGCCATGTTCGAGGCCAGCACCGGGAAGGATTCCATCCCCGCGCATCCGCCGAAGAAGACCCAGCTGTTGCGCACCGGCCGCGCGCCGGCGTCGGCGAGCAGCTGCACCAGGCGCCGCCCGACGAACGGATCGTTGCCGATGCGGTCGTAGGTCCGCATGTAGGCGTTCCAGAGGTCGTACATGCCGGGCGGCTCGGGCCAGAAGCGGAGCACGTCGTGGTCATCGTCGGCGAGAACGATCCGCCCACCGGGCCGCACGGCGCGGACCATCGTCTTCACCGCGCGCAGAGAATCCGGCAGGTGCTCGAGCAGGAAGCGCGTGTGCGCCAGGTCGAACTGTTCGGCTTCGACGTCGAGCGCCAGCACGTCGCCCTCGCGAAAGTCGACCAGCTCCGCCTCGGCATCCTCCTCCGCGAGCCGCCGCGCCGTGGCCAACTGCTCCACGTCGCGCTCGATCCCCACCACCCGCCCGCGCGGCACCGCCCGCGCCATGGCCCGCGAGAACTGGCCGAGGCCGGAGCCGAAGTCGATGATCCGCTCGTCGCCGCGCAGGTTCATCTCGCGCAGCATCGGCTGGTTGAGCAGGACGTCGTTCATCAGCGACAGGCGCTTCTGCTCCGCCTCAGACGTCCCGTGGATGTAGATCGACAACGATTTCCTCCAACGGATACCCCGCGTCCGCCCACCCATCCAGCCCGCCCGCGAGCGGCCGAACGATGGTGAACCCTTTATCCATGAGCGTGCGAGCCACACGGGCCGCTGATGCTTCGTTGGGTCACGTGCAGTAGAGCACGATCTCCGTTCCCGGCGGCAGGTTCGCCAGCTGCTCTTCGAGCCGGTCCAGCTGCGCGAGAAGCGCAGTCGGGATGCGCCGCGCGTCGCGCTTGCGGGCGTTGTGCGTGCGGACGTCGAGCACCACGGGCGACGCGCCGCGGTCGATCAGATCCTTCAGCTCCTCGGGCTGGATGCGCGCCAGCCGCAGTTTTTTGAGGAACTCGATGCGCTGCATCCACTTGAGGATGACGACGACGGTCAGCAGCGCGCCGATGACCACCATCGCCCACCATCCGAGGTTCTCCAGCGCCAGGAGGACGCGATCGATGGCTCGGTGGAAAGCGCGGCCGACCGCCACCGCCGCGCCCGCCCAGAGCAGCGCGCCGAGGCCGTCGTAGATCACGAAGGCCACCCGGCTCCCGCGCGCCGCCCCCGCCAGCGGCGGCGCGACGGTCGAGAAGCCGGGGATGAACTTCGCGAACAGCAGCGACTTGAGGCCCCACCGCTCGAACCGCGCCTCGGTGTCGCGCACGCATGAGTCCGGCGAGAGCGAGATCTTGCAGAGCGTCTTCAGGATTCGGTAGCCGTACCGCCGCCCCAGCTCGTACCAGATGTAGTCCGCGATCAGCGAGGCGATCACCGCCGCGACGAGGACGCTGGTGGACGAGATCTTCCCATCGCGCGAGAGCGCCCCGGCCACGACCAGTGCCGGAACCGCCGGAATTGGGGCTCCCAGCTGTTCCGCCAGCACGTTCAGGAAGACCAGTGGGACGCCGTAGCGGATAACGTAGTGGACCAGGGAAGTCATCGACGAGTGCGGAACCTAACCGATTCAGGCGTTTCCAGTCTAATGGCGCGGATGGAGATGACCGACGCCGCTGCCGTGAGCAGAGCGCGGGCAGGCGACGCGGACGCCTTCCGGACGCTGGTGGACCGTCACTCCAACGCCGTTTTTCGAGTGGCTTATCGCATGACTGGAAACGAACATGATGCCGACGACGTGGTGCAGGAGACTCTCCTGCGCGCCTACCGCCAGCTGGAGCGCTTCGAGGAGCGCGCCAATTTCGGCACCTGGCTCCACCGCATCGCCATCAACTGTTCGCTCGACCTGCTCCGCGCCCGCGGCCGCGCCGACAAGCATTACGGCGGCGACCCCGAGGAGGCGGAGCTGAGCGGCGCGGCGAAGTCCGACGCGCAGCAGGACCGCCTGCTGCTCTCCGCCGAGCTGCAGACGCACGTCAAAGCCGCGATGGAGCGGCTCTCCGGCAACGAGCGAACCGCCTTCGTTCTACGCCACTTCGAAGGAATGCCGGTCGAGGAGATCGGCAAAACCCTTGGCATCCAAGTCAACGCCGCGAAGCACACCATCTTCCGCGCGGTGCGGAAGCTTCGCGAGTCCCTGGAGCCCCTGGTGAGGTCAAAAGCATGCAACACCTGAACGAAGAACAGCTCGTCCTGCACCACTACCACGACGGCGACGGCGCCGCGCAGGCCGAGCAGCACCTGGCAGCCTGCGCCGACTGTCGCGCGCAGTACGAAACGCTCCGCCGCGTCCTGACGCTGGTCGACTCCATGCCCATCCCGGAGCGCGGCGCCGAATACGGCGAGCAGGTCTGGACGCGCCTCCGCTGGAAGCTCGGCAGCGAGCGACGGCGCGTCCGCCGCTGGCAGGCCGCCTTCGCCGCCGCGGCGATGCTCGCCATCGCCTTCGTCAGCGGCATCCTCTGGCATCAGCGCACTAACAGTGTGGGTGCTGGCGCCCCCGCCAGCGCAAGCGCGCCCGAGGGCGGGCGCGCCCACACAGCAGCAATCGCGGCCGCACCGGAAACCAACAAGCCGACCCAGATCCTCTTCGTGGTCGTCTCCGATCATCTCGACCGCTCCGAGCGGATGTTGCTCGAAGTGGCCAACGCGCGCGCCGGCCGGCCGCTCGACATGTCGGAGGAGCGCGCGGAGGATCTCGTGGCCTCGAATCGCATCTACCGGATTTCGGCCCAGCAGCGGGGCGAGACGCGGATCGCGTCGCTGCTGTCGGACATCGAGCCGGTGCTCCTTGAGCTGGCCCACGCCGGCTCGACCCTGTCGCCCGAGAAGCTCGCCGCGCTGCAGAAGCGCATCGACTCCAAGGGACTTCTCTTCAAAGTGCGCGTGATGAGCGCGCAGGTGGACGACCGCGAGACAGCCGGCGCCGCCCCGAAAGGAACCAACTCTCTATGAACGCACGTATCAGCTACCTCTTTGCCGCGGCGCTCCTCGTCGCGGCGCCCGCGGTCCACGCCGACTCGGGCACCACCATCGCCGTCTTCGCCGGCGAGGACGACCAGGAATCGAAAGCCGAACAGGAACAGGACCACTACGACGAAGGCAACGACGCGCTCGACGAGCACGACTGGGCGCGCGCGGTGAAGCACTTCGACAAAGTGGCGAAGATGAAGATGTCGCATGCCAGCGCGGCGCTCTACTACAAGGCCACCGCGCAGGCCTCCATGGGCAGCCGCTCCGAGGCGCTCGGCACGCTCGTCGAGCTGCAGCAGGCGTATCCCAAGAGCAAGTGGGCCGAGGAAGGGAAGGCGCTCGAGCTGGAGATCCGCCAGTCCGCCGGCCAGAAGATCGAGCCGAAACACGTCGACGACGAAGAGCTGAAGCTGATGGCCCTCAACGGCCTGATGAACAGCGATCCCGAGCGCGCTCTCCCCATCATCGAGAGCATCCTCAACAGCAACCAGTCGTCGAAGATCAAGGAGAAGGCGCTCTTCGTCCTCAGCCAGTCGTCGTCGCCCAAGGCGATGGACATCCTGATGCGTATCGCCAAGGGCAACAGCTCCCGCGATCTGCAGTCCCGCGCCATCCGCTTCCTCGGCATCTCCGGCGGCTCGCGCGCCCGCGAAGTGCTCGCCGAGGTCTACACCACCACCAGCAGCATCGAGGTGAAGAAGTCGGTGCTCAAGGCCTACATGATCAACGGCGACCGCGCGCACCTGCTCGCGCTGGCCAAGGGCGAGACCAACCCCGAGCTGCGCGCCGACGCGGTGATGCAGCTGGGCGTCTCCGGCGCCAAGAGCGAGCTGGCGGAGCTCTACTCCACCGAGCAGACGCTCGAGGTGAAGAAGAAGATCATCCAGGCGATGTTCATCGGCGGCAACTCCGAGAAGCTCTATGACATCGCCCGCAACGAGAGCAACATGGAGCTGAAGACCGCCGCCATCCGCAACCTCGGCCTGATGGGACCGCACACCGGCCAGTTCCTGGTCAACCTCTACAAGTCCGACACCCGCACCGAGATCCGCGAGGCGGTCATCAACGGCCTCTTCCTGCAAGGCAACGCCAAGGCGCTGGTCGACCTCGCCCGCGCCGAGAAGGACCGCGAGCTGAAGAAGGAGATCGTGCAGAAGCTCTCGATCATGAACTCGAAAGAGGGGACCGACTACCTGATGGAGTTCCTGCGCGAGTAGTTGACCGTTCGCCGTTGACCGTTGACCGAGGAAGATGCGGCTCGGTCAACGGCAGGCGCGAAGCGCCGTACGGTCAACGGCCAACTTCATAGCGTCCGCGCGAACACCCAGCAGCACAGCAGCACGACCGGCAGGTGAAAGATCAGTTGCAGGATCGAGTAGCCTGCCAGGTCGCGCGCGCGGACGTTGAGGATTCCCATCAGCGGCAGCATCCAGAACGGGTTGATCAGGTTCGGCAGCGCCTCCGCCGCGTTATAGATCTGCACGGTCCAGCCGAGGTGAACGCCCCACGCCTTCCCCGCGGCCATCACGTACGGCGACTCCACTACCCACTTCCCCCCGCCCGACGGCACGAACATGCCGAGGACCGCGGAGTAGATCGCCACCACGATGGGGAACGTGGTCTTCGTGGTGACCGCGACGAATGCGTTCGCCAGGTGCTCGGCGATCGGCGTCTTGGAGATCATCCCGAAGATGCCGCCGTAGAACGGGAACTGGATGAGCACCCCGGCGGTGGCGGGGACGGAGTCGCCGACCGCGCGGAGAAACGAGCGTGGGCGCCAGTGCAGCAGCAGACCGACCGCGAGGAAGAAGAAGTTGAAGTTGTTGAGATCGAGCGCCGCCAGCCCGCCCTTCTCGCGGAACTGTAGTAACAAATACCATAGCATCAGCGCCGCCACCACGACGCTCAGGATCGGCGAGTCCTTAGCTGCGCTCTCGGCCGGCGCGGGCGGCTCCTTGAAGCGCATCACGCGCGCGTCCTTCTCCGTCGGCGCGGAAAAGTACGCCACGGCGACGGACAGCGCGACGAGGATCGCCGCCATCACCATGTTCTGCCAGAGAAAGATGGTCTGCGTCAGCGGGATGACGCCGGTGATCGGCAGCAGCGCCGGCGGGATCGACGACTTCGTCGCCTGCAGCAGCGCTGCGGACGACGACAGCCCCAGCGCCCAGACGCTGCCGAGGCCGAGGTAGGCGGCGGCGCCGAGCGCGCGGTAGTCGGCATCGACGCGGCGGCTCACCTCGCGCACCAAAAGGCCGGTGAAGATCAGCGAAAGCCCCCACGAGACGAGCGACGAGAGCATGGCGAAGGCGGCGACGAAGGCCACCGCCCCGCGCGCCGTCTTCGGCACCGACGCCAGCCGCCGCGTCACCCGCGCCACCGGCGGCGACGACGCCACCACGAACCCGCCCACGATCACCAGCGCCATCTGCATGGTGAAGTTCACCAGCGACCAGAAGCCGTTGCCGAACTCCGTCACCAGCTTCACCGCCGGCACCCGCGCCACCAGCCCGCCCGCGAAGACCAGCACGATCGCGCCGAGGGCGAAGACGAAGGCGTCGGGGAAGAAGCGCTCGGAAAAATCAGCCAGGCGGGCGCCGAGTCGGGCAAGCATGCGGGCTCATCCTATAATTCCAGCTTCCCGACATGCGCTCCTTCTTCGGCTGGGGATTCATCCTTCAACTGATCGCCATCGTGCATTTCGTGCGGCGGCGGCCGGAGAACTTCTGGATCTGGATCATTTTCTTCGGCGGCGCCATCGGCGCCACCGCCTACATCCTCATCGAGATGCTCCCCGATCTCGGGCTGATGCGGCATTCGATGAAGGGCTTCTCGCGCCGCAAGCGGATCCGGATGCTGCGCGCGATGATCATCGAGAACCCGTCGGCGGGGAATTACGAGGAGCTTGGCGATCTGCTCCTTGAAGAGAAAAAGTACGCCGAGGCGCGCGACTGCTTCGACAACGCCATCTCGTCGCGAACGGACCACGTCGATCCGTTCTACCGCCGCGGCATCGCCGCCTTCGAGCTCGGCGACGCGGCCGCTGCGCTCCCCGACTTCGAGCGCGTGGTGAAGACCGATCCGAAATACGACTACAACGGCGCGCAGCTCTACTACGCCCGCTCGCTGGCCGCGGTCGGCCGCACCGACGACGCCATGCGCACCTTCGAGAAGCTGACCGAAAGCGCCGGGACCACCGAGGCGCTCTGCTACGCGGCGGAGTTCTTCGCCGCGCAGGGCCGCCCCGCGCAGGCCAAGGAGCTGGTGGAGCGCATCGCCAAGCGCAAGCTGACCATGCCGGCCTATCAGAAGCGGCGCGAGCGGCCGTGGCTGCGGCGGTCGTCGTCGTTGAGCAAGCGGCTGCCGCTGACGAACTGATTCCCCTTCACGAAAAACCGCAGCGGCCACCACGCCGCCTCGCCGGAGTTCTCAACGCCGATGCGCGCGCTGACGCCGATGTCGTCGTCGGCCAGCTCGACGTCGCGCGGCTCCAGCCAGACCAGGTTGCCGTCGAGGCGCGCGCCGTCGAGGTTTTCGTCCACCTGCATCGCGGCGCACAGCTTGCCGGGGCCGTTGGTCAGATCGCGGTCGCGCTTTGCCTTCAGCCGCCGCTTGCGCATCGACTCGATGCCGCGGATCGGCTCGGCCGCGCGCAGCAGCACGGCCTCGGCGACGTCGGCCTCGCCGGTGACGACGTTCATGCACCAGTGCATGCCGTAGGTGAAGTAGACGTAGAGGTGCCCGCCCGCGAGGTACATCGACTCGTTGCGCGGCGAGCGGAGGCCGCGGCGCGCGTGGCTGGCCATGTCGTTCGCGCCGAGGTAGGCCTCGACCTCCACCAGCCGCGCGGCGAGGAGGGTCTTGCCGATGCGCCGCCAGAGCACGCATCCGAGGAGCGCGCGGGCGATGGAGACGGTCTCCTGGCCGTAGAACTCGCGGGGGAGCTTCATTTGCGCCGGTCGAGCTGCGCTTCGCTCACGTGGCGGCCGATCATCCGCAGCAGGTCGGCGTGCACGCCCGGCGGCGCGCCTACGATGTTGCCGCGCTCCAGCCAGCGCTGGCCGCCGGAGAAGTCGCTGACCACGCCGCCCGCCTCGGTGACCAGCAGCGAGCCGGCGGCGACGTCCCACGGCGCGAGGTGGAGCTCGAAGAAGCCGTCGAAGACGCCGTCCGCGGTGTAGGCGAGGTCGAGGGCCGCCGATCCCGCGCGACGCACACCTTTTGATATACGAATGACGTCCTCAAAGATACGAGTATATATCGATACAAATTGTTGTGCGCGAAACGGGAAGCCAGTGGCCAGGAACGATCCTTCCACCGCGGCTTGGTCGGAAACGCGCATCCGCCGCCCGTTGCGAAACGCGCCCGCGCCGCGCTCGGCGGTAAAGAAGAGGTCGCGCAACGGCTCGTGGATCACGGCGGCCACCATTTCCTCGCCGCGCTGGAAGCCGATCGACACCGACCAGATCGGAAAGTGCTGCAGGTAGTTCGAGGTGCCGTCGAGCGGGTCGACGATCCACGTCCGCTCGCCCTGCCCGGTCAGTCCCCCCTCCTCGCCGAGGATGGCGTCGTCCGGAAAACGCTCGCGGATGGAGGCGATAATGGCCAGCTCGCTCTCGCGGTCGGCGCGCGACACCCAGTCGTTGCGCGACTTGATGTCCGCGTCCTCCTTCCCCAGCTGCTCCCAGTGGCGGAGGAGGATGGCCGCGCCGGCGCGGGCCGCCTCGGCGGCGGCTTCGACTTCGGAAAGCATGGGGGCGCATTCTAAGACCTGGCGAGGTATGCTCAGCCCATCCATGCAGGCGGCGACGATTGCCCGATACCGGGTCGGCCGGCTCATCGGCGCAGGGGGGATGGGGGAGGTCTACCTCGCCGAAGACGAAGTGCTCCAGCGCAAGGTAGCCCTCAAGCTGCTGCCGGCGCGCTTCACGCAGGATCAGGAGCGCGTCCGCCGCTTCCAGCGCGAGGCCCGCGCGGTCTCCGCGCTCAACCACCCCAACATCCTGACCATCTACGAGATCGGGCACACCGAGTCGGTGCACTACATCGCCACCGAGTACATCGAGGGCGAGACGCTGCGCGAGCGGCTGGCGGCGCGGCGGCTGTCGGTGGCCGAGGTGATCGAGATCTCGATGGGCGTGGCCAACGCGCTGGCCGCCGCGCACGACGCCGGCATCATCCACCGCGACATCAAGCCCGAGAACATCATGCTGCGCCCCGACGGCTACGTGAAGGTGCTCGACTTCGGGCTGGCCAAGCTGGCCGACGACGCCATCAAGGACAGCGCCACCGGCGCGGTGATGGGGACGCTGATCTACATCTCGCCGGAGCAGGCGCGCGGCCAGCAGCCCGACTCGCGCTCCGACCTCTACAGCCTCGGCGCGGTGATGTACGAAATGATCACCGGCGCGCCGCCGGTGCGCGCCGACAACTTCCTCGACCTGGCCATCGCCATCGCTACCGAGCAGCCGAAGCCGCCGTCGTCCGTGACGCCGCAAGTGCCGCCGGACCTCGACCGCATCGTCCTCAAGGCGCTGGAGAAGGAGCGCGAGTCGCGCTATCCCTCGGCGCGGCTGCTGATGAGCGACCTCCGCACGCTGCGCCAGGAGCTGGACTTCGAGAACAAGCTGCTGACGCTCGACGGCCGCAACACCACGCCCGGCCTGGAGATGCACCCCACCGCGCCGATGACGCTGCCGACGCAGTCCGGATCGACCAGTTCCAGCGGCGTGCTGCGCGTGCGCCGCGTGATGCGCAGCGCGAAGCTGACCACCGCCGCGGCCCTCGGCATCGCCGCGCTGCTGGTCGTCATCGGCATCGCGGTGGTCAAGAACGGCATCTTCGCCGACCGCATCGATACCGTCGCCGTGCTGCCGTTCACCAACGTCACGCACGATCCCAACGTCGACTATCTCAGCGACGGCATCAGCGACAGCGTGATGGACAGCCTCTCGCAGCTGCCGCAGCTGCACGTGGTCGCGCGCAGCACGGTGTTCCGCTACAAGGACAAGAGCGTCGATCCGCTCGCCGTCGGGCGCGAGCTGAAGGTGCGCGGCATCGTCACCGGCGAGCTGACGCAGCGCGGGGACAAGGTGGTGATCCGCGCCCGCCTCACCGACGCAAAGAAAGGGACGCAGGTCTGGGGCGAGCAGTACGAGCGCAAGGTCGCGGACGTCCTCGCGCTGCAGCAGGAGCTGGCGCAGGAGATCTCCACGCAGCTGCGCTCGCGCCTGACCGGCGAGGAGAAGAAGCTGCTGGCCAAAGGCACCTCCGAGGACAGCGAGGCCTTCCAGCTCTACCTGAAGGGGCGCTTCTTCAACAACAAGTACAACGACGAAGAGGCCATCCGCCGCGGCATCGACTACTTCAACCAGGCCATCGAGCGCGACCCGACTTATGCGCTGGCCTACACCGGTCTCGCCGACTCGTACTTCAACCTGTCCAACCTGCACATGCCGCCGCGCGAGGCGATGCCGCGCGTCCGCCAGGCTGCGCAGCGCGCGCTGGCGCTCGACGACTCGCTCGCCGCCGCGCACACCTCGATGGCGCTGGCGCTGGTCTGGTACGACTGGAACTTCGCGCAGGGCGAGAAGGAATTCCAGCGCGCGGTGGAGCTCAACCCGAACGACGCCGACGCGCATCGCCTCTACGGCGACTTTCTCGCGGCGATGGGACGCTTCGACCAAGCCATCGCCGAGAAGCGCCGCGCCGAGTCGCTCGACCCGCTGTCGATCAACGCCAGCTGGGACGTCGGCCGCGCGCTCTACTACGCCGGCCGCTACGACGAGGCTATCGAGCAGGCGCGGCGCACGCAGGAGCTCGACCGTAACTTCCCGTATATCTATTACTTGCAGGCGCAGATTGCTATGCGCACCGGCCGTTACGCCGAGGCGCTGCAGCTGATGCAGAAGGCGCTGTCGCTGGCCGGCCACAACACGCTGCTCAACGCCACCTGGGCCTACATGAACGCGCGCGCCGGCAACCGCGACGAAGCGCTGCGCGCCATGGAAGAGCTGCGCGCCCGCACCTCGAAGTACCTCCTCCCCCTCTTCCTCGCCCGCATCCACACCGCCCTCGGCGAAAACGACAAGGCCTTCGAGCACCTCGAGCGCGTCTACGCCGACCGCTCCGAATCGATCGTCTGGCTGAAGGTCGACCCCTCGTTCGAGCCGCTGCGCAAGGACCCGCGCTTCATCGCGCTGCTCAAGCGGGTGGGGAACGTTTAGAGCGCGTCGACGATCGCCGCCACCGCCTCCGCACAGCCCCACGAGACGGTGAAGCCGGAGCCGCCGTGGCCGTAGTTGTGGATGACGCGGCCGTCGCGCTCCAGGCGGATGCCGGCGGCGCGGTAGGGGCGGAGGCCGACTTTGACCTCACGGACGCGCGGGGCGGCGATGCCGAGGTGCTCGCGGCAGATGTCGAGGATGCGGGCGGTATCGGCGGCGTCGGGCGCGAGGTCGTCGCTCTCGGAGCTCGTGCCGCCGAGGACGCAGTCGTTCGCGCGTGGGATGGCGTAGGCGAGCGACGTCTCGTGAACGAGCGTCGCGGGGAGATCGAGCTTGTCGACGACGAGCACCTGTCCGCGGTGCGGCTTCACCTCGGCGTCGTGCGCCAGCTCGCGCGCGCCGATGCCGGCGCAGTTCACGATCACGTCGCCCTCGAGCTCATCGAGCGACTGCAGGCGTACGCCGAGGCGCAGCTCGCCGGGAAAGCGCGCGCGGAGGTAGTCGAGGTAGCCGGGCGTCTCCATCACCGGGACGAACTTCCACGGCGGCGGCGCGATGTCGAGGCAACGGAGCTCGGTGAGCGTGACGTGCGACGCCGGATCGCGCGCCAGCTCCAGCAGCCGCCCGAGCGTCACCAACGACCAAGTCGCGACGCTCGCTTCCGGGCCGCAGTCGTACGGCAGCCAGACCGCGCCGGCGGCGCGCGAGGTGACGCCGATTTCCGCCGCGACGATAGTGACGTCGTGGCCCCGCTCCGACAGCACGACCGCGCAGGTGAGCCCAGAAACACCCGCGCCGGCGACGGTGATTTTCACAGTGTGGATGATACCGGGGTAGGAAAATTGGTCGCTGCGGCTACTCCTCAGGTGAAATGCCGATGCGCGGAGCCTCCCGACGTGCCCACCCGCAGGCGAGTGTCGACACCCGGCAGTTCGGCTGGGACCGCGCGCTCGTCGCCACGCTGCGCCATCCCACACTTCCCTGGAACGAGCCGCTCGACGCCGCGCCTCTCGCCGACTGCGCGGACCTCGGCGCGCGCGACAAGCTCTCGCTCGTGGCGCAGTTCGCGGCGCACGAGGCCTTCCTGCAGTTCGCTGGCGTGGCGGACGGCGAGTGCGACCCGGGCGAATGGGCGGTGGTACGCAAGCGCGGGCAGGACTGCCGGCTGGTGCGCGTTGCGGCACGTGCCCCGGCGCCGGACGGACCACCGGCACTGACCGTCGTGCAGCAGTTGGCCGAGGCGATCGGCGTGCGCGGTGTCGACACGCTGCGCCATTCGTGGGGACGCGCGGACATGGTCTACCAGGAGATCGACGCGCGGCTGCGCGCCGGCGCGACCGCGGACCTGCGCTGGATGCGCCGCGCCGCGTGGGGCGAGATCGCCTCGCCGGGACCGGAGGCCCTGCGCGAGCTGCTCGTTTCGCCGCGCAGCCGCTGGCGGACGTCCGACGCCTCGGCCATCCGCGACGCGGCGGCGCTCGGCACGGAGTGCGTAATCGAGATCGGCGGCGATGCGTCGCCGCTGCAGCGATATTCGGCGATCGCGGCGCTGCGGCCGAGCGGCAGCGAGAGCGCGATCGTGGAGCGCGTGCTGGAGCGGGCTTCGCGCGAACGGCTACTCTTCATCGTCGCGGAACGCGATCGCTTCGACGCCGCGTCGTGCACGGTTGTCGATATGCTCGCCGCGAGCGACGCCGGTATCTGGGTCGCGGACGACGCGGGCGTCGAGCTGCCGCCGCCGCGCTTCTTCGTCGTCTCGCCGGCGCTCGCTGCACGGCGGCAACTGGAGACGCGCGAACGCGACTGGATCGCGGCATTCGTCGAATCGCCCGCGTTCGCGAGATATCTGTCGGACGGCACCGTGCCGCCACCCGAAACCGAGATGCCCGCCGTCGAGGAGCCGCTGCGCTCGTACCTTGGCGCAGTGGCGCTGCTCGGCATGCGCGTCCGGCGCGACGTGGCCGCCGCGTTCCTGGCGCGCCTCGGGTTCGCCGGCCGCATCGAGGAGCTCTTTCCCGACAGCGTGATCGAGCTCGCCTCGCGCGAGGTGGCGCTGCGTGGCATCCCGCAGGCCTCGCGTGCGGCGCTTGCGCGCATCGCGGCGGAGGTGTTGGAGGCCAGCGGCGATCTCCGCGGCGCGGCGAGCGCGCTCCTCGACGCCGGCGATGCTTCCGCCGCGGCGGCATTGCTCGAACGGGTGGAATGGAACGGCGACGCCATCGCGATGCTCTCCGCACTGCCGCGGCAGGCGCTCACGCCGACGCTCGCCGAGACGCTGGCCTCCGAGCTGATCGACGCCGGCCGCTATCGCGACGCGCGCGAGATCGCCGCGCTGCTCGGCGGCGACCGCCGCGAGCTGCTTCTCGCGCGCATCGAGCGCCGCACGGGCGACTATGCCACCGCGCTGGGGCGCATCGAGCGGCTGGAGTCGTCCGAGGGCGACCTGCTCCGCGCGGAGCTACTGTACCTCCTCGATCGCACCGACGAAATGCGCGTGACCGGCGACGACGTCTACGCGCGTTACCTCCGAGCGCTGCAGTCCGAAACGACCGCCCACTTGCCGCCGGAGCACTATCTTGGGTCGCGGCTCGCCTTCTATACGGCGATGTGGCGCAATGACTTGGATGCCGCGGCGGATGCCGCCGCGATCTCGAGTGAACGCGCGACGACGGTCGTCGAGCGGATCGACGCGGCGCTCGACTGCGTCTACGTCAAGTTCACGGCCGGCGCGTGGAACGATGCGCGCGACGAAGCGCTGCGCACGCTCGCGCTGGTCGAGGAGACGCAGGGCGACCGCGCCGCCGGCGGCATCCTCTTCATCCTGGCGTATCTGGCGGCGGACGACGCGCAGTGGGCGCACGCGTCGCAGCGCATCCACCGCCTCCGCAACTTCTACCGCGAGACCGGCGACGAGCGCCGCCTGGCGGAGACAGACCTGCTCGCAGCGCATCTCGACTTCTGCTGCGCGCGCTTCGCCGAAGCCGCGCGCGCCGCGTCGGCGGTGCTCGCGCTGCCGCTGAATCCGCAGATCCGCGAGGCCGCCGCGCTGATCCTCGACGAGATTGACTGGATCGAGCAGCGCACAGCGCCGCTGCGGTCGACGGGTAAGTCAGGCAACGTCGAGCTGACACGCCGCCATGAACTGCTGCACGCGCGGCGGGAGTCGCGCCCGGTCGATCTCTCCGGCTTCGCAAAGACACTTTTGTTCCGCGATGCGCTCGGCCGCGGCGACGTGGAGCTCGCGACTCGCCTCGCTGCCGAGCTGCTCATCGACACGCAGACGGCGAAACCCGCCGGCGCGGAGTTGCGCATGCTGTGCGACGTAGCCACGCGGGAGTTCCCCTTCGGCAGCGGCGACTTCGGACCCATCGGCTGGCGCTTCGCCACGCGCAACCGGCTCGGCCAGTGGCGCGAGATCGGCTCGCTGCCGCCGCTCGCCGCCGGGGAACTCGACCGCATCCTTGCTTCATCCGAAAAGGACTGGACCGCCTGCGGCGACCGCGAGCTGCTGTTCGTCGACGGCATCAGCGCGTGGCCGACGGCGTCGTGCGACGCGCTCGCGGCGCTCTTCCGTACGCGCGCGGAGAACCATCGCCTGCGCCGCGTCATCGAGCAGGAGGAAAGCGCCGCCAAGGCGAAGCCGGCCGATGCCATCGACGGCATCGTCGGTCAGTCGCCGCTGATGCGCGAGGTCTTCGCGCTCGTGGCCAAGCTCTCGCGTCGCGACGTCCCGGTCTGCGTGCGCGGCGAGTCGGGCACCGGCAAGGAGCTGGTGGCGCACGCCATTCACCGGCAATCGGCGCGGCGGCATAAGCCGTTCACCGCCGTGAACTGCGCGGCGCTGCCGGAGACGCTCATCGAATCGGAGCTGTTCGGCCACGTGCGCGGCGCGTTCACCGGCGCCGACCGCGACCGCGCGGGGCTGATCGAGACCACGGACGGCGGCACGCTATTCCTCGACGAGATCGGCGAGATGCCGCTCGCGGCGCAGGCCAAGCTGCTGCGCTTCTTGCAGGAGGGCGAGTTCCGCCGCGTCGGCGATACTGCCAATCGCAGCGCCGACGTCCGCATCGTCAGCGCCACCAATCGCAAACTCGAAGCGGCGGTGGAGGAAGGGCGCTTCCGCGAGGACCTCTATTACCGCATCGGCGGCATCGAGATCGCGCTGCCACCGCTGCGCGATCGTGTCTCCGACGTGCCGGTGCTCGCCGCGCACTTCATCGCTAGCGAGCGCGGGAAGCATCGCGGCGGCCCGGCGGGACTGTCGGCCGAAGCCGAGTCGGTTTTCCTGTCGTACCGGTGGCCGGGGAACGTGCGCGAGCTGCAGAATGCTATCCGCGGCGCGCACGCGCTGGCCGGCGACGCGAAGCTGATCGACGTCGAGCACCTGCCGGAGCGAATGCGCGGCGCGGTGATCGTCCGCGCCGCCGCCGGCTCGTACCAGGACGCCGTCACGCGCTTCCGCCGCGACCTGATCGAGAAGTCGCTGCTGCAGGCGAACGGCAACCAGAACCGCGCCGCCGCCATGCTCAAGATCTCGCGACAGGCGCTCGCTTACCAGATCAAGGAGCTGGGGATTCTGGTGAAGAAGGAGTAGCGTAACGCGCGGATGGCGGTCGATCCCGAGCACTTCCGAAAGCTGGAGCGGATGTACTACTCCGCGCCGATCAACACCTTCTTTCAGCCGGTTCTGAAGATCGGAGAGGGCGAGGCGGAGCTGGAGATCCCGGTGCGGCCGGAGTTCTTTCACGCCGCGTCGGCGGTACACGGCTCGGTCTACTTCAAGGCGCTCGACGACGTGGCGTTCTTCGCCGTCAACTCGCTGGTCACCGACGTCTTCGTGCTCACGGTCAGCTTCAACATCTACCTCACGCGCCCGATCTCGGAGGGAACGCTGCGCGCGCGGGCGCGGATCGTCCATCGTTCGCGGCAGCTGTTCCTGGCCGACGCCGAGGCGTTCGACGGCCAGTCGCGGCAGATCGCGCGCGGCAGCGGCTCGTTCATGCGCAGCGCGATCGCGCTGTCGCCGGAGATCGGCTACGCATGACGGATGATTCCGGCTCTGTCACAGACCGCTCACCGGCTGTCCACAATGCCGTACTACCATCGCAGCACTTCATGAGCCGACGGAGCGTTGCGATCCTGTTGATGACCGGTGTGATCGCCGGCTGCGCGCTCTATTCGGACGTCAGCATCTCGCCGCTGCTCGTGCCGCTGACCAACGTCGACCGCGGCAGCGACCCGCAGACGATGATGCGCAAGGCCGATTACATGCGCCTCATCGAGCAGGCGCCGGCCATCGACGCGAAGAAAACCCGCACCGCGCAGGAGCTGCTCTCGCTCGGCGCCGCGGAATCGATCGCGGGACGCTACGACGCCGCGCGCCGCCACCTGCGCTCCGCCATCGACCTCAACCCGTTCCACACCACCTACTCCGAGATCGCCTGGGCGCTGTCGCAGCTCGAGTTCCAGAGCAACAACTTCGAGGCGTCGCTCGACTGGGCGCGCATCGCGGCCGACCACGGGCTGACCGTCAAGCAGTGGCACATCGACTACCTCACCGCGCTTTCGAACGTCGACGTCTACCGCGTCGCTGGCGCGCAGTCGGAGCGGATGCCGATGCACATCGGCCGCCCCGACGTGCCGCGCGTCGACGTCCGCCTCAACGGGAAGCGCGACGTCGTCGGCATCATCGACTCCGGCGCCGTGCTGTCGATCATCTCGCGCAGCTTCGCCGACCAGATCCCGGTGCGGAGGCTCGGCACGTTCCAGGGCACCTTCTTCGGCCTCCTCGGCGAGGCCATCCCGGTGCAGTTCGGCATCCTCGACTCGCTGCAAATGGGGAAGATGACCATCGAGAACGTGCCGCTGGCCATCATGCCCGATGACAAGCTGAAGTTCGTCGTCTCCGGCAAGGCGGAGTTCAAGATGGATTTTCTGCTCGGCGCGAACCTGCTCAAGGAGATGCGCATCGAGCTCGACTACCGCCGCAAGGTGGTGACATTCACCCGCCTGCGGCCGATCGACCGCCGCCCGGCGCCGGACCAGAATCTCTTCATCACCGACTTCCGCCCGGCGGTGCGCGGCTTCATCAACCGGCGCGGCTGGTACATGTTCATGCTCGACACCGGCTCGGAGGTCAGCTTCCTCAACGAGGGCCAGCTCGGCAACCTGCCGATCCAGATCTTCGCGGCGAAAGCGCACAACGCCACGCTGCAGGGTCTGGGCGGCGCGAAGAAGCGTGGCGCGAAGGTGGAGAACGTGGAGATCGGGCTCGATCGCTGGGCCGGCGTCTTCCGCGACATCCCGATGTACGAGCCGCCGCCGCAGGAGAAGGGGCTGTCGTCCGGCATCATCGGCGAGAACTTCCTGAAGAACTTCATCGTCACCATCGACTTCGGCCGGATGCGCATGGACCTGCAGCCGATGGTGGTCTCATCGTTCGAGACGCCGGTGGCGGATCCGAATCGGGGGTTGCCGCCGCCGTAAGTAAGCCCCTCACCCGGCCTCGGCCGCCGCTCGTGGCGTCAGGCGGAGGCTGAGTGCGTGTCACCAGACGTGGACACGAGCAGTGCTACCTTGGGGCGAGTCGCTCCCGATCGGTGAAAAGCATTGGAAGTTGTTGATGGCGAAGAGTTTTGCGCAACCTTGCGCATCGCTTGTCGCCCCCTGCGTATCGCTTGTGCACACCCTGTGTTTCGTTTGTCGCGCCCTGCGTTTCGTTTGTCACGCCTTGCGCATCGTTTGTCGCACCTTGCGTATCGCTTGTGCACACCTTGCGTTTCGTTGTCGCACCCTGCGCATCGCTTGTCACACCCTGCGCATCGTTCGTCACACCCTGCGTATCGCTTGTGCACACCCTGCGCATCGCTTGTCGCACCCTGCGCATCGTTTGTCACACCCTGCGCATCGTTTGTCCACCCCGTTACTTTTTTTTCTTCTTCGCCGCCCACCCTTCGATCACCCGCTGCGGCACGCGGCTCAGCGCGAGGGCGTCGGGCGGCACGTCGCGGGTGATGGTGGAGCCGGCGCCGACGTAGGCGCCCTTGCCGACGCGCACCGGCGCGACGAGCTGCGTGTCGGAGCCGATGAAGACGCCGTCCTCCAGGATGGTCTTGTGCTTGTTCACGCCGTCGTAGTTGCAGGTGATGGTGCCGGCGCCGATGTTGACGTCCGCGCCGACCTCGGCGTCGCCGATGTACGAGAGGTGCGACGCCTTCGCGCCGGCGCCAAACGTGGCCTTCTTCGTCTCCACGAAATTGCCGACCTTCACGCGCGGGCCGAGGCGCGTGCCGGGGCGGAGGTTGGCGTAGGGACCGACGGAGGCGTCGTCCTCGATCACCGAGTCGTCGGCCACCGTGCCGGTCTTGAGGTGCACGTTCTCGCCGACGGTGACGTTGACCAGGTGCACGCCGGGATCGACCACGCAGCGTGCGCCGATGCGCGTGTTGCCCTCCAGCGTGACGAACGGGTAGACCACCGTGTCGTTGCCGATGGAAACGGTGGAGTCGATGACCACCGTGGCGGGATTGCGGAAGGTCACGCCCTCGGACATCAGCCGCGCCACGACGCGGCGCTGGATCTCCGACTCGACCGCGGCGAGGTCGGCGCGCGAGTTCACGCCGAGCGCCTCGGCCGGATCGCTCGCCACCACCGCGCCGACGCGCTTGCCGGCGCCGCGCAGCGTGGCCAGCAGGTCGGTCAGGTAGTACTCGCCCTGTGCGTTGTTCGTGGAGAGGTTGCGCAGGTTGTCGAAGAGATGCTCGGCGTCGAAGACGTAGATGCCGGCGTTGACCTCGTCGATGCGCTTCTCGTCGTCGGAGGCGTCCTTCGCCTCGACGATGCGCTCGACGTCACCACCCGCGCCGCGCACGATGCGGCCGTACATGCCGGCGTCGGGCGGGCGCATGGTCAGCAGCGTCAGCGCGTTGCCGCCGCGCTCGTGCTCCTCGAGCAGGCGCCGGAACGTTTCGACGCGCGTGAGCGGCACGTCGCCGGAGAGGATCAGCACGCGGCGCGCGCCGCACAGCGCCGCCGCCTGCAGCACCGCGTGGCCTGTACCGAGCTGCGGCTCCTGCACCGCGTAACGGGCGCGCTCGCCGATGGCGGCCTGCACCGCGTCGCGCTGATGGCCGACGACCATCACCGGCGTGTTGCCGCCGACTTCCGCGGCGAGGTCGAGCACGTAGTCGATGATCGGCCGCCCCGCCGCGCGGTGGAGGATCTTGATGGTGCTGGACTTCATCCGCGTGCCGAGGCCCGCGGCTAGAATTACGACATCTAAATCGTTAGTCATTATCGTCAATCATTCTTTCGCGCGCATCCGCTCCAGCGAGCGGCCGTAGCGGTCGTACAGCCTGAAGATCGTCTCCGCCAGCGCCGCCGAGTCGTGCCGCACGTAGTTTCCCTCGGAGATGATGTCGCCGAAGAACGGCGTCACGCCCAGCTCGCGGATGGCGTTGATGTCGAACTGCACCGGGTGCTGCTTCTCCGCCGCGTACGCCGCCAGGATCGCCTCCGACGGCCGCCGCCCGTTGAGCACCATCACGTCCGCCACCAGCCCCGCGTGCTCGATCAGCGCGCTCAGATGCTCCTCGGCCGTGTAGCTCTCGGTCTCGCCCGGCTGCGTCATCACGTTGCATACATACACGCGCAATGCCTTCGCCTGGCGGAGGGCGTCGGCCAGCGGCTTGATCAGCAGGTTCGGGATGACGGAGGTGTAGAGCGAGCCAGGTCCGATGAGGATGAGGTCCGCGCCGCGGATCGCCTCCAGCGCGCGCTCGGGCGGCTGCGCGTCGGGCGGGTCGATGGCCAGGTGGACGATGCGCTCGTGCCGCGGCGCCGAGCGCGGCTGCTCGCCGAGGAACGAGCCGCTGATGGCCACCTCGCCGACGAGCTCCGTGCCGTCGGCCAGCGTGGCGCGGAGGCGGACGTCCTCCAGCGTCGACGGATAGATCTCGCCGCAGATGGCCAGGACCTCCGACGCCGCGAGCACCGCCTCATCGAAGCCGCCGGTGATGTCGGTCATGGCGGTGAGCAGCAGGTTGCCGAGCGAGTGCCCGGCCAGCGCCTCGCCGGCGGCGAATCGGTAGTTGAAGAGCTTGGAGAGGAGGTCTTCCTCCTCGGCCAGCGCCACGATGCAGTTGCGGATGTCGCCCGGCGGCAGCATGCCGAACTCCTTGCGGAGCGCGCCGGAGGAGCCGCCTTCGTCGGTGACCGTGACAATCGCGCCGAGCCGTGCGACGGACCATGCGCCTTCCGCGCGGACGTAGCGCTTCAGGCCGCGGAGGAGTGTCGAGAGACCGGTGCCGCCGCCGATGGCGACGATGTTGAGGCCGTGCAGGTGGCGCATAGGCGGTTGCGAGGTTTCGGGGTCTCGCGGTCTCGGGGGTGGTGGGGCTCCGAGACCTCGCGACCCCGCAACCGCGCTACTTCTTTTTCAGTTCCGTCAGCACCAGCTTGGCCACCGCCTTGAGCGTGTCGAACACCCCTGTCCCGTTCATGGCCACCGCTTCGAACGTCGGCTCGCCCTTGAAGTTGAGCTGGCGGTACATCTCGTCGGCGGGCAGCGCCGTCGGCAGGTCGCGCTTGTTGAACTGCAGCACGTACGGCACCTGCTTCAGCTCGTAGCCCTGCTCGCGGAGGTTTTTCTCCAGGTTCTGCAGCGACTCGGCGTTCGCCTCCATGCGCGCTTCCTGCGAGTCGGCGACGAAGACCACGCCGTCCACTCCCTTCAGGATCAGCTTGCGGGAGGCGTCATAGAAAACCTGGCCGGGGACGGTGTAGAGGTGGAAACGGGTCTTGAAGCCGCGCACCGTGCCGAGATCGAGCGGCAGGAAGTCGAAGAAGAGCGTGCGGTCGGTCTCCGTGGCCAGGGAGATCAGCTTTCCCTTCGCCTGCGGGTTGGTCTTGTCGTAGATCCACTGAAGATTCGTCGTCTTCCCGCAGAGGCCGGGACCGTAGTAGACGATCTTGCAGTTGATCTCGCGCGCCGCGTAATTGATGAACGTCATGGGCTGCTATTCGCTGAAGAGGCTGTCGATGTCCTCGTCGGTGATCTCGGCGAATGGAGAGTCGAAGCGGTTGGCGAGATTTCCGCGGTCCGCCTCCGCCTTCTTCAGCAGCGTCTCGAAGGTTCGCTCCAACTCCTGCGAGGCCTTCTTCACGCGCAGGCGCACTAGGCCGAGGGAGGAGCGGTCGTCGAAGATGACCACCAGGATGACGCGCTGCGCCACCAGCGAGATGTGGATGTTGTCGCGCTCCCCTTCGTGGAAGAGGATGGAGAACTCCTTCTCGCCGATGAGCTTGGCCAAGCCGTCGGTGGCGGCGACGTTGCCCGCCGTGAGCGAGGCCAGCGAGGTGGCGTCGACGCCGCGCATGTCGCCGTGCACGGCGATCTGCTGGCCGTTCTTGTCCACCAGGAACACGATTTTCGAATTGGAGTCGACCTGCAGACGCTGGAGCGTGTCCTTGATCTGTAGGTACTCCTCCTCGTACATCACGAGATCGGGAGTCGCCATCGGACGGGCAAATGTAACAGATTCGGCAGGATTTGCGTCAGATCTCGCGACGGCCTTCCAGCGCCTTGGACATCGTCACCTGGTCGGCGTATTCGAGATCGCCGCCGACCGGTAGTCCGAAGGCCAGTCGCGTGGTCCGCACGCCGAGCGGGCGAAGCTGCTGCGCGATGTAGAGCGCGGTGGCCTCTCCCTCCACGTTCGGGTTGGTGGCGATGATGACCTCGCGCACGCCGCCGCCCTGCAGCCGGCGCAGCAGGCCGCCGACGTCGATGTCCTGCGGCCCGACACCTTTCAGCGGCGAAAGCGCGCCGAGGAGGATGTGGAAGACGCCCTTGAAGTCGCGGGTCTGCTCGATGGTGGGGATGTTGAACGCCTCCTCCACCACGCAGACCACACCGGTGTCGCGGCGCGGGTCACTGCAGATGGCGCAGGGGTCGACGTCCGTCATGTTGTTGCACGTCGAGCAGCGGAAAATCTTCGCCTTCACCTCGGCGATGGCGCTGGCCAGCGACTCCGCCTCCGCCGCCGGGCGCTTGAGGATGTGATACGCGATCCGCGACGCCGACTTGCCGCCGACGCCGGGCAGTTTGGTGAGCTCGTTAATGAGGTTCGCGAGGGGTGGTGCGGTCATGCGGTTGCGGGGTCTCGGGGTTGCGAGGTCTCGGGGTGGGCGTGGCCGCGAGACTTCGCGACCCCGTTACCGCGCAACCTCATCAAAACAATCCCGGGATTTTCATCCCTCCGGTCATGGCGCCGAGCGTCGACTGCAGCTCCTCGTCGACCTTGCGCGAGGCCTCGTTGACCGCGGCGACGACCAGGTCCTGCAGCATTTCCACGTCGTTCGGGTCGACCGCATCCTTCTCGATCATTACGCCGAGCAGGTTCTTGTGGCCGTCCATGGTCGCCTTAACCATGCCGCCGCCGGCGCTACCTTCCACCCGCGTCTCGCTCATCCGGCGCTGCATCTGCTCCTGCATCTGCTGCACCTGCTGCATCATCTTTTTTGGGTTCATTTCGTTCTCCTCGTCTCCACTACTTCGCCGCCGAGGTGCTTGCGGAAAGCCTGCACCACGGGGTCGTCGCGCAGCGGCGACTGCTTCGCCTCCGGGCGCGGCGCGTTCGACTCGGCGGTCGCCACTTCGATCTTCACCGGCGCGCCGAACACCTCCGTCGCGATCTGCTCCAGCGCCTGCTTCGCCTCGGACACCGACTCGGCGGAGAACGCGTCGTCGAAGACGAAGATCAGACGATCGCCGTCGCGCCGGTGGCTCTTCGCGCTCGTGAGATAGCCACCGATGAGGGGGCGGGATTTGGTGACGGCGTCGAGAAACGGCGCGGTATCGAGGTCGCGGGGTCGTGCGGTCTCGCGGCGAGGTGCTGCCGGAGGCTTGGCCGCTGCGCGACCGCGAGACACTGCAACTGCGCTACCCCCTCCTGCCAGCGCCTCTTCCACCGAACGCAATCTTGGAAACGTCGCCGCCTTCAGCAGCGCGATTTCCACCGCCAGCCGCTGGTGCTCGGCTTTGTTCACCGTCTCGTCGTCGCGCAGCAGAAGGTTGGCGACGCGGAGGAGCTCGGAGTACGAGAACTTCTCCGCGCTGCCGCGGATGGCGGCGAGATCCTCGGGAGACGCGGCGAGCATCGACTCCGGCGCGCCACCGGCGACCAGCAGCAGGTTGCGCACGAACCCGAGCAGGTCGCGGTAGAGCATCTTGAAATCGCGGCCGCTCTCGGACGCTTCCTGCAGCGCCTCGAGGATGCCGCCGTGATCGCCGGACGCGATGAGGTCGACCAGCCGCGAGAAGAAACTGGTGTCGGAGAGGCCGAGGACCGTGGCCACGTCGGCGGCGGTGATGCTGCGGCCGCTGAAGGCGATGACCTGGTCGAGCAGCGAGAGCGCGTCGCGCACGCTCCCCTCGCCGCGGCGGGCGATGATCTCCACCGCGCCGCGGTCGATCTCGATCTCTTCCATCTCCGCGATCTTGCGGATGCGGCCCATCAGCTCGTCGAGCGTGATCTTGCGCAGCATGTTCTTCTGCACGCGCGAGAGGATGGTCTGCGGCACTTTCTGCATCTCGGTGGTGGCGAACATGAACGCCACGTGCGGCGGCGGCTCCTCGATCAGCTTGAGCAACGCGTTCCACGACGCCGTCGACAGCATGTGCGCCTCATCGATGATGAAGATGCGGTAGCGGTCGCGCGCCGGCTGGAACTGCGTGACGTCGCGCAGCTCGCGGACGTTGTCGACGCCGGTGTACGTCGCGGCGTCGATCTCCCGCACGTCCATGTCGATCCCCTCGGTGATCTCGCGGCAGATCGTGCACTCGTTGCACGGCTCCGCCGCCGGCCCCTTCACACAGTTGAGCGCCTTGGCCAGGATGCGCGCCACGGTGGTCTTGCCCACGCCGCGCACGCCGGAGAAGAGGTAGGCGTGATGGATGCGGCCCGTCTCGATCGCATTCCGCAGCGTGCGGACCGTAGTCTCCTGCCCGACGATGTCGCCGAACGATTGCGGACGGTATTTGCGAGCCAGGGCTTGGTAGGACATGAAGCCGGGATTATGAACGAAAGCCCGCTCGGAAGAGCCCAGGCCGAACTGTGTCACGCAGGGGATGCGCCTTATCGCTGCTTCCTTCCGGACCTGACGAGGTTCGGTGCGCCTGCTGCACAGGACCCGGGCTCATCCGAGCGGGCTTTCCGTTTCGAAATCGAGAGAACGCGGTCCGCGGTCGGTTCCTTCCGCCTCACAGCCCGGCGCTGTAAATCGCAGTCTGCGGATTGTACGTGCGCCAGTCGAACCAGTAATCACGCAGGATCGCGACCTTCTCCAGCCGCCGTCCCGCCCACGGGCCACGGACAGCAACCCCGCTGAAATCCCACTGGCTGCCGCTGGCGCTGTCGAGCACCACGTCGGCGCGTCCGAACAGCTCGATCACCTTGCCGTCGTCGAGGCGGCGGCTGAACGCGCGCACCGAGCGCTTGTCCTCGGCGGTGACGATGACGATCGGCACGCCGCCGACCACGTCGAGCAGCGGGCTCGCCGGATCGAGCAGCCGCATCGGGTAGGCCTTCGATCGGCCGTTCAGCGTCACGCCGACCACTAGCTCGCGGGCGTCAAGGCGCTTGTCGAACGTCCGCGTGGCGACTGGCACTTTCCGCATCCGCGTTTCCCAATCGGCCTTCGCGTAGAGCGACACCACGCGCGGGTCGGGCCGCAGCACGCGGCCGCCCGGCTGCTCGCGCTTCCAGAGCGCGAAGGCGATCTCGTCCTGCGGCACCGGCTTGAGCTTCGTCCCTTTGAGCGGGCCGAGGATCGCCTCGCCGCTGACCTGCTGCCACCAGGAGCCAGTCTCCTCGTCGCGCATGATGAAGTTCTGGTTGTTGATGCCGTAGAGGTGAAAGCGCAGCGCCCGCCCGTTCACCATCGTCTCCCACACCAGACCGGTGTGGCAGAGCGTTCAATAGGTGACGACAATCGGCACGCGGCCGACGGTGTCGTGCACCAGGTGGTGATAGGCGAGCTGGCGGATGGGATACGCGGCCGCCTCGCCGTTGCGCTCGACGGCGAGGACGAGATCGGCGTCGTCGACGAACGCCGCCTCGCCGATCGCCGCGTAGGACACCTTCGTCAGCGGATTGAACATCCACTCGAAGTGATTCTGCCGCGCGAACCAGGAGCCGAGCGTGGTCAGCGCGAAGGCGAGGATCATCAGCGCGCGGCTCCACAACCGCGCGCCGCGCCAGAGTTTGAACATCAGCGTGCCGACCACAGCCAGCAACGCGATGGTCATCAGCGGCGAGACGCGCCGCAGCGCGTGCGAGATCGTCAAGTGATTCTCTGTCTGCGGCTTGAACGGCTGGATGAGCAACGCCGGCGTAACGACCACGGCCAGCGCGACGAGCACGCACGCGAACAGCAGCAAGTATTTGACGGAGCGGCGAATGTGGAAAGGTTAAGTTCGCCACAGTGCGAAGGCAAGAGACAATGTGCGCCGTCGTGTCCGACCGCCAGCAGATTGCCGACGACGACGCCCGCGACCTCGCGCGCCTCGGCTACGCGCAGCAGCTCTTCCGCGAGATGGGCGGCTTCTCCAACTTCGCCGTTTCGTTTTCCATCATCTCCATCCTCACCGGCGCGGTGCTGCTGTTCGGCTACGGGCTGAAGTTCGCCGGCCCGATCGCGAACTCCATCGGCTGGCCGCTGGTCAGCATCATGACGCTGACAGTGGCGGCCTCGATGGCGGAGATCGCCTCGGCCTATCCCACCGCGGGCGGCCTCTACTTCTGGGCCTTCCGCCTCGGCGGGCGCGGGTGGGCCTGGACCACGGCGTGGTTGAACATGATCGGGCAGGTGTCGATCACCGCGGGCATCAACATCGCCGCGGCGATCTACATCATCGGCATCTTCACGCGCGAGCCGAAGTCGTGGTGGTTCCAGCTCGGTGTGATGGTGTTGCTGCTGATCCCGCAGGTGGCGATCAATCTGTGGGGCATCCGCCTCACCGCGCGGCTCTCCGACCTCAGCGTCTGGTGGCACATCGGCGGCGTGCTGCTGATCGTGCTGCTGCTGGCGTTCGCCGGCGCACACCACAATCCGGCGTCATTCCTCTTCGAGTTTCGCCCGAGCGTCCGTCCCGAGGAAGTCTCCGCGCTCTATCGCGGCGCGCCGTTGGCGCTGCTCTTCGTCCTCTCGCTGCTGCAGGCGCAGTGGACCTTCACCGGCTACGACGCCTCCGCGCATCTGGCCGAGGAGACGATGATGGCGCGCAAGAACAGCGCGTGGGGAATCGTGCTGTCGGTGGCCGTCTCCACGGTCGCTGGCTATGCGATGCTGATGGTTCTGACGTGGTGCATCCCGAACGGCGACGTGGCCGCGACGGCGAACGACGCCTACCCGGTCTTGCAGATCGTACGCGGCAATCTCGCGTCGCTGCCGTCGCAGGTGGTCGCGATCGTGATCGGCGTGGCGATGTGGCTCTGCGGCGTGGCCTCGGTGACGTCGATGGCGCGCATGTGGTACGCCTTCGCGCGCGACGACGGCATGCCCGGCTCGCGCTGGCTCAAGCGCGTCAGCGGCAGGTACCACACGCCCGCGGCCGCCATCGTCGTTACCTCGGCGCTGTCGGTGCTGCTCTGCGTCTACGCCGCCGCGTGGGCCGTCGTCACGTCGATCAGCACCATCTGCCTCTACCTCGCGTACGGCATCCCGATCGTGCTCAATCTCCGCAACCTCCGCCGCCGCGCCGGCGAGTTCATGACCCCCGAGGTCGCGGCGTGGTCGCTCGGCCGCTGGTCGCCGGTCGTCAACGCCGTCGCCATTGCGTGGATCGCCTTCATCACGATCGTGTTCGTCCTGCCGCCGAACGAACTGGTGCTCTGGACGATGCTGGTGGCGGCAGTCCTGCTGATTGTGGTCTGGGTAGGTCGGGCGCGGAGGACGTTCCGCGGGCCTGGAATGGCGGAGAGAGTGGGATTCGAACCCACGGTACGCTATTAACGTACACACGCTTTCCAAGCGTGCGCCTTAAGCCACTCGGCCATCTCTCCGAGGTTCGTTGTCGATGGATGCGCGCGTTCTGGCGGAGAGGGGGGGATTCGAACCCCCGATGCCCGTAAAGGCATAACGGTTTTCGAGACCGCCGCATTCAACCACTCTGCCACCTCTCCGCATCTTCAGAACGCCTGCGCAACTGTTGGAAGAACCGCTGCAGAAGCTCGCGCGACCGCTCCGCCTCGAACCCGCCGTCGACTTCCAGCCGGTGGTTGAGACGCGCGTCCTGCACGAGGTTTCCCAGCGTGCCGCAGAAGCCCGCCTTCGGGTCGTACGCGCCGAAAATCAGCTTCGACACGCGCGCGTTCACCAGCGCCCCGGCGCACATCGCGCACGGCTCGAGGGTGACCACCATCGTCGTCCCTTCCAGCCGCCAGTCGCCGATCGCCTCCGCCGCCTGGCGAATCGCGAGCATCTCCGCGTGGCCGAGGGGATCGCCTTCTTCGCGCCGGTTGCGTCCGCGTCCGATGATGCGGCCGTCGCGATCGACGACGACGGCGCCGATGGGGATCTCACCCGCGGCGGCCGCCTCTTCTGCGAGCGCAAAGGCCTCTTTCATCCATTGCGCTTGATCCATCCTTCAAAGAGTACAACGGCGGGCTCGCTGCCCGCCGTGTTTCCAAGTTGCTGTTTGGTGCACCCACGAGGACTCGAACCTCGAACCTTCTGATCCGTAGTCAGATGCTCTATCCAATTAAGCTATGGGTGCGAGCACAGCCCCCTAACGGGCGGCGCGAAGTGTACATTCCGGCCGCCCGCCGCGCCATACTATCCTCGGCACTCGAGTTGCGATAGACTCGACAGCCTCAAACGCACACGGTTCACTGCCTCTACGGTTGGCTACTGCCTACCCACCCTTCCCCAGCCAACCGTGGAGGCGTGATTTTTCCCGCTTCGCGCCCATGGCCTTCAATAAGAAAGACTTCTACGCGCGGACGATGCATGCTCCAGACACTCCCGAGCGGGCCGCGCTCCGCACGGCGCTGCGCAACGTCTCGAAGGTGCTCATCCCGCTGCACCGCCGGCTGATCGACGCGACGAAGGAGGACTACTCGTTCGCGTACGTGCCGGTCGACAGCCCAGCGCAGCTGCTGCAGCTCGTCACCTCGGACGACTTTTTCCTCTGGCTCAAGCCGCTGACCGCGCTCATCGTCGACATCGACGAGATGGCGCGCACCGACTTCGAGCCCGCCGCCGTCGCCGCGATCGCCGACCGCGTCGACCAGCTCTTCGGCGCCACCCCCGACCCCGCCTTCGCCCAGCGCTACCTTCCGATGCTGCAGCGTGACGTGGAGGTCACCATCGGGCACGCCGCGCTGCGGAAGGCGGTCATGGCGCTCCGTAAAGGATGAACGGCGCCCAGTAGTACGGCCGCTTCTCGCCCGATGCGATCAGTTTCAGCTTGGCCTCACGCAATGCCTCGGCGGGTGTCCGATCTGCGGCGAGCTCCCGGTACATGCCGTCCATGACGTCTGCAGTCGCAACGTCGCTGACATCCCACTGCGACGCCACGACGCGTCGCGCGCCGGCGCGAAGGAAAGCCCAGGCCAGGCCCACCGGTCCTTCGCCGGCGTAGCTGCGCCGGCCGGCGCTGCTGCAACTCGAAATCGTCACGAGCTCCGTTGTGGGAAGCGGATGGTCGGCTATCTCCGCGGCGGACAGCGGTCCTTTGTGAAGAATGACCGATGACGCGAGCGGCGTCCGCATGTTGGCCGTTGCGTGCGTCGCGAAGTGCATGTGGGATATCCGCGTCAAATCGGCCGTCAGGTACGCCTTCCGAGTGGCGCGTTCGCCCGTGATGGGCTGGCAGCCGTCGCCGAAGTAGCTCGCCACGTGTTCGATCTCGCTGCCGGCGAACGGCAGGGCGGGGTAATCCGAGCCTTGCGACGGCACGTCGCCGATCAGCAGCGCGCGGGCTTCGCGGAAGGGGCGATGCCGGGTCGTTCGGGGGATCAGTGCGAGGGCGGGGGCGAAGCTGACAGTCGCGTCCTCAATCCAGTAATGCGGCGAGGGAGCATCGACCACGAGTGACTCGAGGCCGATGGTGTTCAGGCGGCCGTCAGGAATGACGATGAAGCGTTTTTCGCCGCCTCGCAGCGCCGCGGGCGGGACCAGCACCCGAAACAAGCTGGCGCCGCGCTTGCCGTCGACCGTCACCGCTCGTGACATGATCTCGTCGCGGTAGGCGTTGATCTGCCCTTCGATGGCAACCAATGGCGGCAATTGCACCGCCGAAACGCCATCACTTGAGACGATCCAGAGCAGCGACCGCTTGGGCGCCAGCCAATAAAAGAGAATGGTCGCGTCATGAATCCGAGCCAGCTCCACAGGCGAAAACGGCGGCCGCGCTCGCCCTCGGAACAGCGTGCGGGCGCGGCTGCGCTCAGCGACGCGCAATGCATCGAGCGGGCGATTCTTGTTCAGCAGAAAGGTGATGTAGTCGTCGTTGGTGCGAAAGAGGTTCGCCTCGAAGGCGAAGAGATAACCGATGCTTTCGGCTTGCTGCACGAACGCCTGGTCACCCGTATCAAGCGCCGCTTCGTACATCCGCTCCCCGTTGACGTGATCCCCTTCGGAGCTGTAAATGCGGGCCATTTCCGCCTGAACGGTCCATCGCAAAGGAAGATCATCTTTCGTCCTTTCGAGCGAGACGAGCGTGACCATCGCCTTGTCGCGCGCTCCGGTCATCGCGTCGATGCGGGCGGCATTCAGGAGCGCATAGGGACGATTCTGAGAATCCGCGGAAGGAAACAGCGCCAGCGCTTCGTCGTTGGTCCGCCTCGCCGATTCCGCGTCACCCACCTCCAGCTGCGCACGCGCGAGGTTTGTGAGCGCCATGGCGGTCTGGTACTGAACTCCCCACGCTTTCGTAATCTCGACTGCTTTCCGGCCCAGCGAAAGGGCTTCGTTCGAGTGACCTTGAGCGATAGCGATCGCCGACAGGTTGCCCACGCTGGTCGACTCCACCCATGCGTCGTGCTGCATTGCTGCAATGCGAGCGCTACGTTGGAAGGCCCGGCGGGCCTCGTCCGCATCGCCGAGCTGCAAATACGACCAGCCATAGTTGAGCAGCATCTTCGATACCGTTCCGGTGGCACCCGCCACTTCGGAGAATCGCATCCCGCGGATGTATTTCTCGATGGACTGTTGATAATCGCCATCCTGCATGTCCGCGGCTGCCCACATGCCGTACGCGTTGGCAAGAACGAAGGGCTGTGTCGACGGGCTGAGAAGACTCCTTGCTTCGGATGCAAATTGCCTGGTACATGCCGAGTTGCCGCTGTTGAAACAGGGAGCCGACCGCCGCACGGCGATCTCGGCGCGCAGCGAGGGCATCACCGTCGCGGCCAGCGCGTCGGCATTCTTGTAGTCGGCTTCCGCGGTGTCTCGATTGGCATACCCGTGAGCCATCAGGCGACGAATGCTCGCCTCGGGATCACCTGAATGAGGCAGGCGATCGAGCTCTTTGTTCGCATCGCCCACTTTGGAACGTGCCACTCCCTCGACCACCACCGTTCCGAACAGCTCATTCCACTTCGGCTCCTGCCCGAAGCGACGCTGTCCGTCGCGTGCGAGCGCGATGGCATTGGCGAGGTACCCCTGATCGAAAGCCAGCCGCGCCTGCGCGTAGAGCTCCGGCGCCGTGACGCGCTGCTGCCGGGCGACCGTCAAGACGGACGCAGCGAGCAGCAGCGCGGTCGCCACGACGCGGGCTTTCACGGCATCGGCACCCCGTTCATGTCGGTGGCGCACGACGTTCCGTCGCCGCAGTCAGCGCAGCCGAGGTTCCAGCGAAGCATGTTGAGGCGCTTCATGCCGTCGGCGGCTTGCAGCTCGCCGAAGAAAATCCGGCCGAAGTCGGGGATGTAGATCGAGTAGCCGTACACCTCGAAGCGCGCTTCTTCCGGCCGGCGGATCTCATTGATGATCGAGCAGCGCGTGTACCGCTCCGAGATGTACTTGCGGGCGAGGTCCTGCACGTACTCCGGGCCGTCATTGCCGATGGTGAGGAGGTTGTGGCGGCAAAACTCGCCGCCGTTCGCGACGTCGTTCGCGATCAAGCCGCGCAGCTCGTCATACCGCGCGCACTGGTCGAGCGCCCGGTTGACCGTCACGTCGAGTCGCTGTCCGTCGACGAATACATTGAAGAACTGGCTCTCGCTGAACGTGATCCGCGGCTGGTGATCCTTGGCGGGATCATACGTCGGAGAGCGTCGTTTCTTGTGTTGCGAGGTCATCCGGTTGACCATCAATCCCACGCAGACCCGGTTGCAGAGGTTGAAGTTCGAAACGCGCACTTCCGCCTCACTGGTCCAGTAGTCGTCGTCTTCCTTCGACCAGAGGCGCGAGCTCACCTCGCCGATGCTCAGGGAGAACCCTCCCTGCGGCTCGCACGGCGGAGCCCACTCGAACGGGCCCGACTTCACGCAGGCTTCGCCGCCGGCGCTCGAGAGCGCCGCGCTGCCGATGCTGGGAATGGCCAGCTTCTGCCCGTGACGCTCGATGATGCCGCCCAGCCCTAGGGCATAGGCGTGGTAGTAGAAGATCTGCTCTTTGCTTTCATACATGACGTCCTCTCTTCTCTGCTGTTCATCGGATCGTTATCCCTGTGTCGTAAATGACCTTCCGATTCGCGTCGGACACACGAATCGTGTAGTCGCCTGGTTTGAAACCGGGGGGAACAGTGATGAGCTGATGGTCCTCTGAAGTGCCGAAGGCAGGACCTTGCTGCTGCCCACGATCGTCGAGGATCTGCGTCGTATAGGGCGCCGGGCGGTTCAGGCGTTTGTCGATCCTGACCGTGAGGTTCGTCCCGGCGTGGTAGACCGGACGCTCCTCGCCGCGGAGAGGCTCGATGGTCGCGGTGGCCGGTGCGAATGCCACGGTCGCGGCGGTGACTTGGGCCATCATGGCTGGTTTCTGAATCAGTTGCGCCCAACCGAACAGGCCGAATCCCAGGCTTGCGGCGATGGTCGCCAGCGGCGTGGCGATTCTCCGCCGCCGCGGCTCGAACGGTACCACCACCGGCGGAGTGAACTGCGCCTGGGCCAAGCCGTCGCGGATGGCATATCCCGCCTTCACGTCCTCGGCGCAGACCGCGCAGTCGAAGTAGTGCTTTTCGAATTCTTCGCGCTCCTCGTCCGACATCTCCTCGAGAATGTAGCGTTCGGTCGCGCCGTCGGTGACAGCTTCATCGTGAGTCATGGTCTCAGTGATCCTTTTTTTCGTCGTTGGGCTTACGGTGCTTGTCGTATTTCTGGAGGAAGCGCCGCTTCAGGGTCTTCTTCGCGCGGAAGAGGCAGACGCGCAGGTAGGACGGGCTGACGCCGAACTCGGCGCACAGCTCTTCCTTGGGCCGCTCTTCGAAGAAGCGGGCGGTGAGCATGCGGCGGTCTTTGTCTTCCATCCCGCGGAGGGCGTGCAGCAGCGCGCGGCGTTGCTCCGCCGCGATCAGGTCCCGCTCCTGATTGTCGGAATTCTGCAGAAACGGCGAATGCTCTTCCGGGAGCGGCTCGAGCTTCCGGACGCGCACCCCTTCCTGGCAAACGCGGCTGCAGATGCCGAAGACGAACGCGCCGAAGCTCTCCGGCTGGCGCAGGCTCTCGTCGCGGATCTTCAGCAGGGCGCGGAGGAGCGTCTCCTGGATGATGTCCTCCATGTCCGCCACCTGGTAGCGCGAACGAAGCTTCAGCTGGAGGCGCTCGGCGAAGAAGAGCGAGAAGTGTTCCTGTACGTCAGGCTCCCCGCCGCGGAGGCGTCGGACGTACTCCGCATCGAAGGGATAGAACAACTCCGCCGCCCTCCTGATCAAGAAGCTTTTGTTACTTCTCTTCCTGCTGGACTTCAGACTGATTCTGACTATGGAGTGCGTGGACCGATCAATTCCACACCCTCTGATCTCTGTCTTTGAGCCCGTCATTTGGCGTTTCCCTGTCAGAGTGGTGAGCCCGGGCAGCGAAACGTTTCAGCGGAACTTGGTCTCCCCGGCTGGATTCGAACCAGCGACCCACAGCTTAGAAGGCTGTTGCTCTGTCCAACTGAGCTACGGGGAGGGCGGGACGACACGTTTGGTCGGGGCGAGAGGATTCGAACCTCCGACCCCCTGCTCCCAAAGCAGGTGCGCTACCAGACTGCGCTACACCCCGACGCGGTGCGTGGAAACTACTGACAACAGCGACGTCGACGAACGCGATTCCGTCAGACGGCCTGCGCAGCCGGCCTCTCGTCGAGCCGGTGCGGCGGCAGCGCAGTCTGCCACAAGCGCGCGTCGTTCGCGTCGAGGATGAATTCAAAGGCGTGCCCGTGCGAACGTAGCCGCAATGCCTTGCCGACCACCGACTGCCCGGTGGTCGTCTCGTCGTCGTACTCGACCTCGTCGATGTTCTGCAGATCGAGCGACGCCTGCAGGTCGGAGTTCTCGTAGTAGATCGTATCGTTCGTCAGCGACAGCGCCACAGGGATCCGCTCGGCGCCCTCGACGTACTCCGCGCGGCAGCAGACCCGCGATGCGGCGCTGCGCTTCTTCACGTACTCATCGAGAAGGTCCTTCATTCGCACGCGGAAGAAGAGGACGATCAGCGCGACGAGTACGACCAGGCCCACGACAGTTACAGTTCCTAGCCAAGGCATGCCGGACCTCCTGTTGTCGGTTGCGCGTGAGAGAGATGGTACGCCATGTTGACGGAAACTTCACACGGTCCTCTTCCAAATACGCAGGACCGCCGGAAAGGTTAGCCTGCGGCTACAATCGCCCCGATATGCCCGAGAACCGGCGGAAGACGCGCAACGAGCACTCCTCCGGGGGGGCGGTGATCCATTCGTTCGACGGCCGCCCGTACGTAGCCATGATCGCCACCCGGAACCGCACCCGCTGGGGGTTGCCGAAGGGGGCCGTCTCCAAGGGCGAAACCTCGGAACAGGCAGCACTTCGGGAGGTTCAGGAGGAGACCGGGATCCTGGCCGACATCGTCAGCCCGCTCGACACCATCGAGTACTACTTCCGCGCCGGCGACACCCTGATCCGCAAGCGCGTCGATTTTTATCTGATGCATTACGTGGGCGGAAAACTGACCCCGCAGCTCACCGAGGTCGACGACGTCGAGTGGGTCGAGCTTTCGGAGGCGATCCGGCGCGCGAGCTTCGAGAGCGAGAAGAAACTGCTTTCTTCAGCGCTGGAGCAGATCGAGTCGGCCGCGAAGGCTGCTTCGTCGCCGGCTTCTTCTTAGCGGCTTTCTCCTCCTCCGCCAGCCGGCTGGCCAGCGTCGGCGAGCGGCGGCTCGTCCCCGGCCGGTTGCTCTGCCAGACGTTCTTGCTGTCGCCGATCTCCTCCACCCGCTTCCCGGAGATCACCGACTGCGGCGCTAGCTCCGTCACGTCGACCTTGTCGTTCGCGAACTCGTCGCGGTGCTTGAGCAGCAGCCATTCGTTGCCTTTCGGCGAGCGGCCTCGGATCTTCACCAGCGCCCATTCGCCGAACATCTTCTTCCCGAACATCTTGAAGGCGAGCTTGCCCTGTTTGATGCCTTTCACGCCGTCGTCCGGCTCGGTCAGTTCGAAGGTCCCGTTGTCCCAGATGATCACGTTCCCGCCGCCGTACTGCCCGGTTGGGATCACCCCTTCGAATGCAGCGTAGTCGTACGGGTGATCCTCGGTCATCATGGCCAGCCGCTTGACGGTGGGGTCGTAGGACGGCCCTTTCGGGACCGCCCACGACTTGAGAACGCCCTCCATCTCCAAGCGGAAGTCGTAGTGGAGATGCGAGGCCTGATGCTTCTGGATGACGAAGATCGGGAGCTTGGTGCGCTTCGGCGTTCCGCCCGACGGCTCAGGCGTCGCGCCGAAGTCGCGCATCTCGCGGTACTTCTTCAGGAGCTTCTCGGCCATCGTGCACTACATTACGACGCTTTGCGCTTCCTGGCCGTGGTGGTCCGCTTCTTCCGGCCGCCGGTGCTCTTCGCCGCCGTGCGCTTGGGTGCGCGGCGCGCGCGAGCCGGCGCGGCGGGTTCCAGGCTGCGCCGCAGCGCTTCCATGATGTCGACCACCTCGGCGCCTTTCTCCTCCTCCTTCTCGTCGGCGACGATGGTCTTGCCGCGGGCCTTGTCGCGGATGCGCTCGAGCAGCCGCTCGCGGTAGTCATCCTTGAAGGCCATCGGGTTGAACTTGTCCTCCGATAGCTCGTCGATGAGCATCTCCGCCAACTTCAGCTCCTTTTCCTTCGGCGCCGCCGCTCCTTCGAATTCGATGGCTCCGAAGTCGCGCACTTCGTCGGCGTAGAACATCGTGTGCAGCACGAGGCCGCTCTCGAATGGCCGCAGCACTACCAGATGCTCCTTGCCTGCGGCAACCCAGCGGGCCACGGCGACCTTGTTCTCTTTCTTCATCGCCGTCGCCAGCAGCTTATAGGTCTTGCCGCCGCCGGGGGCCGGCCCGAGGAAGTAGGCCTTCTCGTAGAAGACGGGGTCGATCTGAGCGACGTCGACGAACTCGGTGATGTCGAGTGCGCGGTTGTCGTCGGTCTCCAGCACTTCCATCTCCTCGTCCGAGAAGGTGACGTATTTGTTCTTGGTCACGGCGTAGCCGCGGATCAGCTCATCCGAGTCGACGATCTTCTCGTGCTTCGGGCACCACCATTTGCGGTTGACGCGCGAGCCGCAGCTGGCGTGGAGCAGGTTGAAGTGGATGTCTTCCGATTTGGTGGCCGTGTAGAAGCGTACCGGGATCGACACGAGGCCGAAAGAGATCATTGCGTTTCGCAGAGGTCTGAGTGCCATGATTCCTCCGCCTTGAGAGATTGCATTCGCCATTCCATTCCGTGACGGCCATAAGTCACTGATTTGAGAGCGGTTGCGAGCGTGCCGGGCACTACCTCAAAGGCGCCGTTCTTGCATGACCCGAGCGGCTGAGCCGCTCGATGGACTCCTCCATACGCAAGACGCTCTGGATCGCCTACTCGGCGCTGATCCTTCTGGTCGTCGCCGGACTGGCGGTGACGGTGGGAATCCTCCAGTCGGCGAACCGCCAGGATTACCGCATCGTGGAAGGCACCGCGCCGCTGCTCAACGCGGTGAACGCGATGGACAACGACGCGATGAATCTCATCAATGCATCGCGCGGCTACCAGCTCACCAGCGAGTCGGCGTACCTGGTCCAGTACGACGACGCGTGGCGCGACTTCGAAAAATCCTCCGCCACTGCGGCGCGCCTAGCCACGGTGGAGAGCGACAGGCAGCGGGTGGAGGCCATCCGCAAACACTTCGTCGAGATCAAACAGCTCACCGATCGCCAGCTCGACCTGGTGCGCGACGGGAAGCTGCCGAACGCGCTCGAGGTGATGCGCGAGGTGGCGCGCATCCGCCGCGTCACCCCCGACCACGCCGGCCTGATGGCCGACGATCACGAGCAGCGCAACCGTAACGAGCTGCAGCGCATCACGCGGATGCGCGACACCCTGACCATGCTCGCGGTGATCATCGGCGTGGCCATCATTCTCATCGCCGCGTTTCTGATCTCGCGCATCCAACAATCGCTCGCCTCGTCGATCAACCGGCAAGTGCGCCGCACCGAGACGATGATCGCCGGGATGTCCGACGGCGTGGTGCTCGTCGATGGCGAGGGCCGCACCGTCTTTCTCAACCCCGCCGCGCAGAATCTCCTCGGCCGCAGCGACGTCGGCGTCCCCATCACCCAGCATGCCGAGATCTACCACCTGCGCGACGAGCACGGCCGACCCATCGACGCCAAGGAGCTCCCGGCGGCGCGCGCGCTCTCCACCGGCAAGCCGGTGCGCGACAAGACGCTCTGCGTCATGCGCGGCGACCGCAACGTCACCATCTCCATCTCCGCCACACCGCTGCACGAGGACGGGCGGATCTCCGGCGTGGTGGTGACCTTCCGCGATATCACCGAGCGCAAGCGCCTCGAAGAGTCGATGCAGGTGCAGGCCGAGCGCGCGCAGATCCTCGCCGACGCCGGCGCGTTCTTCTCCAGCAACATCGACCCGGTCTGGGTCACGCAGGCCATCGCCGAGCGCACCGCCGAGGTCCTCGGCGACTGGGTCGCGGTCATCCTCAAGCAGCCGGAGATCAACGATCTGCGCGTGGCCTCGATCCACCACCGCGATCTCGCCTCGCTCGGCCTGGCCTGGTCGTACATCTACCGCCAGCCCCTTCATGTCGGCGAAGGGTTGATCGGGCAGGTCATCGCCACCGGGTATCCGTCGCTGACCACGAACGTCAGCAGCGCGCAGTCGGGGATGAGCATGGCGACCGACACCACCTCGTACCACACGCCATCGATGCAGCTGGCGTCGCTGCTGATCCTCCCGCTGCGCACGCGGCGCGAGACACTCGGCGCGCTGGTCATCGCGGCGAACAATCCCGCCTGCATGATGACCGAGGACAAGCTGCCTCTGGCCGAGTTGCTGGCGGAGCGCGCCTCGCTGGCCATCGAGAACTCCACGCTCTACACCGAACAGGTCGAGGCACGGCGCAAACTGGAAGACCTCTCGCGGCTGAAGGACGAGTTCCTCTCCATCGCTTCGCACGAGTTGCGCACGCCTGTGACATCGATCAAGGGCTACACGCAGCTGGCGAAGACGCTCATCCACGAGAACGACCTGCGCACTTCTGAGGAGTACCTCGACATCGCCCTCGACCAGATCGACCGGATGTCGCGGCTCATCCTGGAACTGCTCGACGTGTCGCGCATCGAGACCGGGCGCCTGGAGATCCGTCGCGAGCCGATCGACTGGTCCGCCTTCGTGCACGACGTGGTGCATCACCACCACACCACCGTCAGCGACCGGCGTCTCGCGTTGAACGTGCCGGTGAACGGCAAGCGCGTCATCGGTGACCGCGATCGTCTCGAACAGGTGCTCGGCAACCTGCTGGAGAACGCGGTGAAGTACTCGCCCGACGGCAGCGAGATCATCGTCAGCGTCGAGGACCGAAGTGAGCAACTCGTGACATCGGTGCGCGACCGCGGCATCGGCATCCCCGCTGACGAGTTGGGACAAGTCTTCGAGCGCTTCCACCGCGGGCGGCAGGTGTCGTCGACCAACTACGGCGGCCTCGGGCTCGGCCTCTACATCAGCAAGCAGATCATCGAGCGGCACGGCGGGTCGATCTGGGTGGAGAGTGCCGAGGGGGTGGGGACGACGTTCTACTTCTCACTGCCGGTGGCCAGTGTCGCGCAGCAGCAGGCGGCGGCGCCGGAACAGTTGGTCGGCAGTTCGTAGTTAACAGGGATCCGTGCTCGCCGTCCTTCTCGCCGCTGCGCTCGACCTTCACCTCGACTACACCCGTCAGTCTCTGACAGCCACCTACCGCCACTACAGCGCGCCGGGCGCCGAGGTCATCGAGCGCACCGACCCAAATAGTACGATTCGTACTACTCACCCGCGCCGCCCGATGCGCCGCGTAGTCACCCGCAATCCGCGTCCCGTGGCCCGCGACTTCGACGCCGAGACCGGCGAGCTGCTGCGCGAGGTGCCGCTCTTCTTCAACGTGAAGGGCCGCGTCTTCGAGGTCAATCCAGTATCGAAGCTGAACGCGCCGGAGCTGCGCGACCGCAACGACGCAACCTCCGCCGTCCCCGAGCCGGCGTACTCCATCGTCGACCTGCCGGAGCTGACCGCCACCGGCACGCTCGTCGGGCCGAACGTGCGGATCGTCGACCCGCAGTCGCCGAACACGCCCCGCGCCGACGCCGCGCAGTCGCTCCTCTTCGACCGCGGGCAGCCGCAGTTCGAGGAAGTGAACGTCTACTACCTCATCGATCGCACGCAGCGCTACCTGCAGTCCCTCGGCTTCACCGGCGCGAAGCGGCTGGTCGCCTATCCGATCGCTGTCGACCCGCACGCGCTCAACGGCAGCGACAACTCGGTCTATGAGACCAGCAGCGTGAGCGGCCAGGGCGTCCTCTTCTTCGGCGACGGCGGCACCGACGACGCCGAGGACTCCGACATCGTTATCCACGAGTACACGCACGCCATCCAGGACTGGATCGCGCCCGGGGCGTTCTTCGGCACCTCCGCGAGCGAGTCGCGTGCGCTGGCCGAAGGGATTGCGGATTACTGGGCCTTCTCGCAGACCTACGCGCCGAGCGTTGCCTCCGGGCGGGACCCTTACTGCCTCGGCGAGTGGGACGCGCGCTGCGACGGCGACGATCCGTCGCAGCTCTGCGGCTACCCGCCCAGCGCCGACTGCCTGCGACGCGTCGACAGCACCAAGACCTTTGCCGACTTCAAGGCGCTCGAGCGCGCCGGGCAGGAGCACGAGAACGGCGCGATCTGGTCGTCGGCGCTGCGCGAGATGTTCGAGTCGCTGGTGGCGCGCCATCCGTCGACCGGCGCGCAGACTTCCGACAAGATCGTCATCGAGTCGCTCTTCGGCACGCCGACCAGCCCGACCTTCGCGGTGATGGGACAACAACTCGTCCGCGCCGCTCGCTCGCTGGCACCGAACGACGTCGACCTGGTCTGCGGTGCGATGCGCAACCGCGGCATCGCCGTCGCCGATTGCATCCCGCGTGGCGAGCTGACGATGTTCCAGTCGTCGACCACGAAGATCGTTATCACCGATCCGCGCACGATCGAGCGGCTGACGGTCGTGACCGACGTCGCCGGCGTGCTCGTCGCGCCCGACGGCACGCGTGTCGCGCTGAACGACACCGCCTCGCTGCACGGCCGCAGCGCCGCCGGCATCTGGACGCTTGAGGTGACGAGCGGCGTGCTTCGCTCCTGGTCGCTAGTCATTCAATTCACCGGCGCCGCGCCGCTCGCCGCACGGCCGTCGACCTCCGCGTTGCGCAAGCACATCGCCGCCGTGGCGCACGCGGCCGGTTCGAACGGCACGAACTGGATCACCGACGTGCGCATCTTCAACCGCGGCCTCGCGGTCGTGAACGCGACCGTCGTCTACACGCCGGACGCCGGCGATTTCGCGGCGGTGAAGGTCGTCATCAAGCCCCAGCAGGTCGTGGCGTTGAACGACGTTGTCGGCGCGATCATGCAGAGCGTCGGCCTCGGCTCGCTCGAGATCCAGGGCGACGCCGCCAATCTCGTCGTTACCAGCCGCACCTACACCGAAGACGCGCGCGGCACGTTCGGGCAGTTCGTCGCCGGCGTAGATACCTCTGAGGCGATCGGCATGGGGCAGATCGGATTCGTCACGCACATGCGCGACGACGGCGAGTTCCGCGCGAACGTTGGCTTCACCGAGGTGGCGGGGGAGCGCGGCGTGGTGCGTGTGTCGGGGAGGGACATTCCCGTCGCACCGTTCCAGCACATTCAGATGCCGGCCAGCGGCGATACCGAGATCGTTGTGATCTCCGGAAACGCGCGGGTGCTCGGCTACGGCTCGCTGATCGACAACCGCTCCGGCGACGCCATCTACGTCCCCGTGCGCGAGGCGCCGGAGGTGGCGCGCTTCGAGTACGCGCCGGCCATCAGCAGCGCAGGGCTGGCGGGCACGCGCTGGTCGACCGAGGTGGTGGTGACCGGAACCGAGCCGATCGCCGTCAACTTCGGCAGCACCGGCGATACGTACGGCGTCATCACGCCGCCGGCGCGCGTGGCGAACATCCTGAGCGACGTCCTGCATCGCGAGACCGGCTTCGGCCTGCTGCGCCTGACGATGCCCGCCGGCTCGTTGGCCAGCGCGCGCGTCTGGACATCATCCGAGAGCGGGACTTACGGGCAGTTCGTTCCCTTCCTGCCATTGTCCGGTCATGGCGGCAATTTGTTGCAGCTCGAGGTCTCCGACCGGTTCCGCACCAACATCGGCATGGCGAACACCGGAGCCTCAGCCAGCACCGGTCGAATCACTGTTTTCGCCGCTGACGGCACGCTGCTGAGCGATACCTTCCGCTTGCTGCAGCCGCTCGAGCTCGTGCAGGTTCCGTTGACGATCGATGCCGCGCGGGTCCAGGTCGAGGCCAGCCTGGCTTGGGCGTCGGTGGTCGACAACCGTTCCGGCGACGCCATCTACATTCCGGCGCAATGAGTTATCCTCCGCCGGCTATGTCCGTTCAGACCCTCTCCGAGCCGCAGACGCTCGCGCAGCTTCCCTTCAGAGTGCTGGAGGAAACGCTGCGCCAGCTCCGCAGCGCCCGCAACGACATCATCCGCTATGCGGTCTGGAACGTCCGCAACGTCAGCGACGAGGAATTCAACCGCACCGACGACCGCAAGCTCCTCGGATACTTCCGGCAGGACCTGCTGGAGACGCGCTTCCTCTCCAAGGGACGCCGCATCGACCTCATCCAGCTCTGGCGCTGGTACGACGACCAGATGAGCGGCGTCGAGCCGATGCTCATCAACGGCGAGGAGCTCTTCCTCAACATCCAGGACAAGGACCTGGAAAAGGTGCGCAAGCGCATCGCCGAGATCCAGGCCTTCCTCCCGACGCTGCGCGGCGACGACCTCGAAGCGTTCAAGCGCGTGAAGTACAAGCTGCGCCGCACCGTCATGCGCCTGACCTACGACCTCCACCACCTCTTCAAGCGGATGGAGAAGTACCGAAAGAATTTCGCCGGCCCCGTCGCCCCCCGCCCCGAGCGGATTCCACTCGAGGCGGTGGCGGAGATTCCGGAGCCGATCGCCGTGGACGAGCACGACGAGGAATAGCGCCGCTACACGTCATACGCCGCCTGCTGCCCCTCCAGCACGTCCACCTCGATAGTCCGCAGCACCTGGTCGTTCTTGTCCAGCACGTCCAGGCGGTAGTGGCCGGCGGCGACGTTCTGCAGCGTCGTGGTCGATGGCGACTCGAGCAGGCGGAAGGTGCCGGCGGGGTTGAAGGTCGAGGCGAGGTAGATGTTGCCGGACGAATCGGTGAGGCGGCCGCGCAGCGCGTCGCTGCTCTTCGAGCGCACCAACAGCGTGCCGCCGGGGGTCATGGCCACAGTCTGGTTCGACGGCGAGGTGACCATGATCGTGCGGTTGGCGTAGCCCATGGCCTGGATGGCCACGCGGTATGAGCCGGGGGCGAGAGAGAGCTTGATCGGTTCCGCGCCGCCGCCGAAGAAGCGGAAGCCGGGGTCGCTGCTGACGTCGCGGCCCTGCATGTCGGTGACGCGCACGTTCGCGTTGATGATCCGGCCGTCGCGGCCATCGACGACCTTCAACGTCACGCCGGCGCTCGGCGTGAGCTTGAACTCGACCTCCTCCGGCGTATCGCTGACATTGATCTCCTTGAGGTCGTGGCCGTAGCCGGTCTTGTCGGCGCTGATCTGGTACGACCCGCGCGCGATGGAGTCGACGACGAAGGTGCCGTTGGCGTCGGTCATCGCGCCGCGCGAGCCGAAAAAGCCGGTGTCGTTGCCGCGAGGGCGGATGTCGATCGACGCGTCGACCAGCGGCGCGCCGGTGGAGGCGTCGACCACGCGTCCGCGCAGCGACGCCGTGCGCACGTCGATGTCGAAGTTGCCCGAGCCGTGCACCTCGTACGTGGTGCTGAACGGCGAGAGCCGCTCCATGTCCATCACCTGCACGTTGTACGGCCCGTCCTCCAGGCCGGTGATCTCGTAGCGGCCGCTGGCGTCGGCGGTGGTGTTCGCGTTGGTCTGCGTCTTTCCCTGCCGCGGCATGAAGCCGACGCTGGCGTTGGGCACCGGCTGATTGTTGCGCGTGATGCGGCCGCGGATGACCGTGCCGGAGTTGAACTCGATGTCGACCTGCGCGGAGCCGCCGGCGTCGAGCTGCACCGTCTTCGGGGCGGCGGAGCGCGCCGTGCCGCCGAACATCTGGCCCGTGCGCGCGCTGACGCGCACCGTGCCGCTCGGCGCTCCCTCGATGCGGAAGTTACCGGTGGAGTCGACCGGCGCCGAGGCGCTGCCGGTGGGGGAGGAGGCCATCACCGTGGTCTGTTCCAGCTCGTTCGGGGTGAGGCCGGTGACGTGGCCGGTAATGGTGCCGCCGCTCTTCATGGTGATGCGGACGTTGTTGTTCGTGGCGATGTCGACGTCGCGCACGATGCCATTGGCCAGGCCGGCCTTGCTGGCGGTGAAGGTGTAGTGTCCCGGCGCGAGCCCTTCGAGCTGGAAGCCGCCGTTCGCGTCGGTGTGCGCCTCGCGGCCGCCGCCCGCCGCGGACGACGCGCGCACCGTCGCCTCGCCGACCGGAGCGCGCCCTCGGTGATCACCACGCCGCCGATACGAAGGCCGGATCCGAGAGTCACGTCGAGGCGGGTGTCTTTTCCGCTGGCCAGCGTGGCGGACTTGGTCTCGTTGACGAAGCCCGAGCGCGCGAAGGTGAACGACTTCTCGCCCGGCTCGAGCGACTCGATGCTGTAGTCGCCGTTCGGATCGGTGACCGCCGAGGTGTCGACGGCGTCGAAGCGCATCACGCGACCCGCACCGCCCATCATGTCGGGGCGGACGCTGACGCCGGCCACCGGTGCGCCGTTGGCGTCGGTCACCTTGCCGACCAGCTTGGCGCCCGCCTCCACCGCCACCTCCACGTCGGCGATGGTTTTGCCATCCTCCACTTCCACGTTCGGCGCACGGCCGGTGGTGAAACCCGGCGCCATGGCCATCACCTGCGTCGGGCCGGGCTTGATGTTCTCGAGGACGAAGGTGCCGTCGTCACTGGTGAAGGCCTTCATCATCGGCGGCATCATGATCATCATCCCGCCGCCGCCGCGTGAGGTGCTCACGCCGGCCTGGAACGTCGTGATCGGCCGGCGCGTCGCCTTGTCGACCACGCGTCCGGTGATGCGGCCGCCGGACGGCAGCTCGATGACCAGGTCGCGCGTCGGCGCGGTGACCGGGCGCATCTCCTGGATCATGGAGTCCATCTTGTTGACGTTGAGCATCATCTGGCCCGGCGTGAGATCGCTGAGCGTGAAGCTGCCGTCTGCGCTGGTGATGCCCTGCGACATGCCGCCCTCGGAAATGCCGGTGACGCTGACGCCTTCCACGCCGGCGCCGCCGCGCACCACGCGGCCCGTGATCTCCACGCCCGGATCGAGCGTGACCTCGACCGGCTTCTCGTTCGCCCCGACGGTCTGCGCGCGCAGCGTCTTCGCCGCATAACCCTCGCGCTTGAAGATGACGTCGTACTTCCCTTCCTTCAGCCGGATGTTGAACGTGCCGTCGGACGCGGTGGTGACGTTCTCCTCGGCGCGCTGCTGACCGCCGATGGAGAAAGCCATGCGGCGGATGTTGCCGCCTATGTCGCCCGCCGACTCCGCGGCGTCGACCGAGACGCCTGAGACCGGCTTGCCGTTCTTGTCGATCACGCGGCCACTGAAGGCCATGCCGCGCGGGATGGTTAGCGTGACGTTGCTCTTCCGCTCACCCGAGGCCAGGCGCATGATCGGCGACTTCGTCGGCGGGTAGCCCTTCTTTGCCGCGTTGACCTGCACGTCGGTGTCGAGCTCGGTCACGCGGAGGACGAAGCGGCCGTCGGGACCGCTGGCGGTGCCGCGCGTCATCTGCGGACGCCCGATCATCATCATCGGGCCTTCGCGCCCCGCGCCCTGCGAGGAGACGCGCGCGGCGGCGACGGGCTTCTTGTCCTCGTCCACAACCACGCCGGTCACGCGGGCGACGGCGGTGGCGTAAAACGGCTTCGACTGCGCCTGCCCCGCGGTGAGCGAGACGCTGTTGTTCGGGATGGTGTAGTTCGGGCGGTTGGGGCTGAGGGCGTAGCTGCCGGCCGGCAGCGGCGCGATGGTGTAGTTGCCCTTGGCGTCGGTGAAGGCGCTGCGCACGGCGAAGCCGGCGCGGCCGCTGACGGTGAGAAGCACTTCGGCGCCCGTGACCGGAAGCTGCGACTTCATATCCTTGATATTGCCGGTGACGCTGGCGCCCTTCCCGAGCTTCAGCGTCATCGCGCCGCCCGCCACGCGCGCGGCGATGCGCGAGCCGCTGACGGCGCTCACTTCCTGCCAGTCTTTCGGCGCGTGCTCGATGGTGTAGGCGCCGTCGGTGCCGCTCTTCACCGCCGGCCAGCCGTCGAGGACGATCACGGCGTCGGCGACGCCGGTCGTCCCGTCCTCGGCCACCACTTTGCCGCTGACCTTCACGCCGGCGGTGAGCGTGCGGTCGAGACCGCGCTTCGACTGCTGCTGCACCACCTCCTCGAGCCGCGCGTAGTCGGAATGAATGACCACCACGCGGCTGGCCCACTTCGATGGATCGGGAGCGCTGTAGTGGCCTTCGGCGTCGGTGGTCGCCGTGTACTCCGCCGCTCCCTGCCACAACACAGTCGCCCCGGCGACCGGCTTGCCGCCGGCCCTGATCGTGCCGCTCTTCGACTCCGCACGGACGAGGATGATTGCGCCGGCCTCGTCGTCGCTCTGCATGCGCGAGGCGTCGGGCGCGTAGCCGGCAGCGTCAATGCGCATGTCGACGATCGTGGCCTCCTTCGGCGGCTCTATGCGGAAGTTGCCGTTCGAGTCGGAGGTCGCGGTGGCCAGCGCCTGCCGCGCGGGCGTCTTCGAGACCAGCCGCTCGCGGCGCGCGGTGAGCGTCTCGGGAGCGAAGATGGCGATCTTCGCGCCGGCGACGGCCTGGCCGTCGGAGTTCATGACGCTGCCGCTGATGGCGGCGTGGAGCGGAAGGGCGGCGAGCATCGCCAAAAGCGAAAGCAGGCGCGGGAGCATGCGCATTGTGAAAGGCCTCCTGTTGACCTGGTACGACTCTGCGATCTTAGACGCAGAATGCCGGGGAGGGTTTCTGCGTTGCCGCCTCGAATGCGACGGCCGGTCGGACAGGCAATCCTTCACGCGCGCCTCGACGCGCTGGTGGCGACCTTCGACATCTCCACCATCGAGCCCGACCCGCTGCAACTCGTTCTGCGGTTTGAGGATCCGCTCGACCAGGAAGTGGCTGGCCTCATTGCCGCCGCCTTCGCCTACGGTCGCGCGGAGACCATCGTGGCCAACATCGGCGTCGTCCTGGCGCGCATGACGCCCTCGCCGTACCACTACCTGCAGTCGTTCGACGAGAAGGAAGCGACGCGCCGCTTCGCTGGCTTCGCGCACCGCTTCCATAAGACAAAGGAGCTCGTGGCGTTCCTCGCGAGGATCGCCGCCGCCATCAAAGAGCACGGCTCGCTCGGCGCCCTGTTCCGCAAGTGCTATGACGAGAAAGATAAGGATGTTGGGCCGTCGCTGGAACGTTTCGTCCGCGCGCTGCGCACCATCCAGAGCCCCTCTCCCGCGACGTGGGAAAGGGTGGCCGAAGGCCGGGTGAGGGCCGCGCTCCAGTACCTCCTGACCTCCCCGACCGATGGCAGTGCCTGCAAGCGGATGAACCTCTATCTCCGCTGGATGGTCCGCCGCACCTCGCCCGACCTCGGCCTCTGGACCTTCGTCGATCCGGCGAAGCTGGTGGTGCCGCTCGACACGCACGTCCACCGCATTGCCACCTTCCTCGGACTCAACGACCGCAAGACCGCCGACTGGAAAGCGGCGCGCGCGCTGACCGACCGCCTGGCGCACTTCGACCGTGCCGACCCCGTCCGCTATGACTTCGCCCTCTGCCGCCTCGGCATCCTCGATCTCTGCTCGCGCAAACGGCGCAAGGAGAACTGCGACGTCTGCCAGCTGCGCGACGCCTGCCGCTTCCCGGTCCAATAAACCGCGCATCGAATCCGGCCTGTTGAACTTCGCGCGTTGCGGCCGTCTATTGATTCAACGCGCCGGACGTTTCGATTCAATAAGTTAGATTCAATTTTCCGGCGGCACTCCGGTTGAATGCTCGTCGCCTTCCGATCATGCGCAGATCCCTGCTCGCGAACCTGCTGATCCTGATGGTGACGGTCGCCGTCGTCGTCGGCGCATTCGCGTCGTTCCAGCGCAAGCGCTCCTCGTTCGAGCGCATCGACTTCACCTTCACGCGTCGCGACGGCATCATCGTGGTCAAGAACGTCGACACCAACAGCGGCGCTGAGGCCGCCGGCCTCCGTCGCGGCGACGAGATCCTCCTCATCGGCGGCACACCCACGAACGAGATCGAAGGGCTGCAGAAGACGCTGCGCCGCATCGGGCAGAACGTGCCGATGGTCATCAACCGCGGTGGCGCTCCGTTCAGCCTGACCTACCGCGTCCCGGAGCTGAAGGTCGACTACGCGTACCTGATCCTCAGCTTCATCGGCTTCCTCTACCTCGCCATCGGGCTCTTCACGCTGTTCCGAGGAGGACGGACGGAGTCGACGCTCTTCTATTTCGTCACGTTGCTGTCGTTCATCGTCTACGTTTACACGCCGGCGGGCGACATCGACACACTCTACAAGGTGCTGCAGATGGTGGAGGAGCTGGCCACCATCATCCTTCCACCGCTGACGCTGAACTTCTTCCTCATCTTCCCGAGGCCGATCGTGCGGCATCGCGGCCTGCTGGCGGCGCTCTGGATCCCGCCGGCGTTGATCGCGGCGTGGAACGTCGACGTGCTGGCCTTCGGCAACCGCATCGCTATCGCGACGCCGGCGCGCTCGTTCGAGCTGATGCAGCGGTGGTCGATGGCGCACTTCGCCATTTACTTCACCCTCGCCCTGGTGGCGCTGGCCTACACCTACCGCACTTCGGCGCCGGTCAGCCGCAAGCAGATCAAGTGGATCTACCTCGGGATGAGTCTCGGCTTCCTCCCGTTCCTGGCAATCTACCTCGTCCCCTACCTGCTGACCGGATCGGTGAAGCCGATCTATTCGACGATCTCCATCCTGCCGCTGGCGCTCATCCCGCTCGCCTTCGCCCTCTCCATCCTCAAATACAAGCTGTGGGACGTCGAAGTCGTCATCAAGGAGATCCTGGCCTACTCGGTCACGTTCATCTTCGGCATGGTGGCCTTCTCCACCATCAACCTGGTGCTGTCGCACGTCATCGAGGATCGCTCGGTCTTCGAGCGCAACCTCCTCGCCTTCACTTCCGGCCTGCTGATCGCCGGCGTGCTGATCCCGGTGAAAGGGCGCGTCGAGTCGGTCATCGAGCGTTTCGTCTATCGGGATAGTTACAAGCACCGCCGCGCCATCTCCGAGTTCGCGCAGGAGCTGGCCACCTTCCATGACGTGCACGAGCTGATCTCGATGATGCGTGAGCGTCTGCGCGACGCGCTCGGCCTGCAGCGGATGAACCTCTTCACGCGCGAGGGTCCGACGCTGGTCATCTACGAGCCGGAGCCGTCCACGCCGCGGCGCGTGGCTATCGTCGACTTCGGCAACATGCCGTCCGAGGGGCCGCTGCTGCTGAGCGAGCCGCGCCTGCCGGAGAACAGCGACGTCCACTGGCAGTTGCTGCGCGCCGGCTACCGCTACGCCTTCCCGCTGCGCAACCGCGGCGAGCTGCAGGGCGTGTTGATCCTCGGCAACAAACGGCACGACGAGTCGCTGTCGCGCGACGACCTGCACCTGGTCGAATCGCTCACCGCGCCCGTCGCGCTGGCTATCGAGAACTCGCGGCTGTACGGCCGCCTGCGCCGGCAGCTCGAGGAGATCCAGGCGCTCAAGGAGTACAACGAGAACATCATCGAGTCGTCGTCGTCGGCCATCGCGGTCGTCTCGTCCGAGGGCTACATCCTGACGGCGAACAGCGCGTTCTGGGATCTGGTGGGCGGTGCGGAGCTGGAAGGGCCGATCGGCGATCTCTTCCCGCCATACGAGGAGCTGCGCCGCAGCGGCGCGCGCGCGCTGGCCACGAACTTCGTCAACCGCGACGGCGTGGAAAAGGAAGTGACGCTGACCACCAACCCGCTGCACGCCGACGATGTCGCCAACGGCGCGCACGTCGTGGTCATCGGCGACGTCACCGAGCGGGTGCGCCTCGAGCGCGAGCTGCAGGACAAGGAGCGCCTCGCTTCCCTCGGCCTGCTCGCCGCAGGCGTGGCGCACGAGGTGAACACGCCGCTTACCGGCATCTCCTCCTACGCGCAACTCTTGCTCAAGGACACGCCGGAGAACGACCCGAAGTACCGCCTGCTCAAGAAAATGGAGCAGCAGTCCTTCCGCGCCTCGAACCTGGTCAACAACCTGCTCGACCTCATCGCCAACCGGCCGCGCACGCGCGAGATGGTCGGCATCCGCCCGCTGATCGCCGCGACGCTCGCGCTGCACGAGGATCTGCTGAAGGCGAAGTCGATCGCCGTGCACGTGGCGTCAATCCCCGACCTGCAGGTTCGCGGGAACTTCAACGAGCTGCAGCAGGTTCTGACCAACATCCTGCTCAACGCACGCGACGCGGTCGACACCGGCGGCAACATCTGGATCTGCGCGACGGAGAAAGATCAGAAAGTCGAGATCCGCATCAGGGACGACGGCAAAGGCATTCCGGCTGACATCATCGGCCGCATCTTCGAGCCGCTGGTCACTACCAAGCGCGGCCAGGGCGGCACGGGACTGGGCCTGGCCATCACTCGCCGCATCCTCACGGCCAACGACGGTGAGGTCGGCGTGGAGAGCACGGTCGGGCAGGGAGCGGAGTTCACGATTACACTGCCCGCAATGAGATCGGCATGAGAATCCTGATCGTCGACGACGAAGAAGTGCTGCGCGACGTCCTCGACGCCGTGCTGCGCCGCGAGGGCTTCGACATCGTGATGGCCGCCAGCGGTGAAGAGGCGCTGTCGGTGCTCGACTCCGACGACAACATCGACTTGGTCATCCTCGACATCATGCTGCCCGGCATCAGCGGCATCGACACGCTGCGCGCCGTCCGCATCTCCAACCCGAACCTGCCGGTCATCGTCATCACTGCCTTCTCCTCCATCGACGGCGCCATCGAGGCGATGAAGCACGGCGCGTTTCACTACATCCCCAAGCCGTTCAAGAACGAAGAGGTCATCCTCACCGTCAACAAGGCGCTCGAGCAGCGCCGCCTCTCGCGCGAGAACGAGCGGTTGAAAGAGGAGCTCTCCGAGAAGTACGCCTTCGCCAACATCATCGGCAAGTCCGAGGTCATGAAGAAGGTGTACGACCTGATCCGGCTTGCCGCGCCGTCGCGCTCGAACATCCTCGTGGCCGGCGAGTCGGGCACCGGCAAGGAGCTGGTGGCCAAGGCCATCCATCACGGCAGCCCGCGCGCGCGCAACGCGTTCGTCACCGTCAACTCCGGCTCGCTGCCGCCCGAGCTGCTGGAGTCGTCGCTCTTCGGGCACATGAAAGGCGCGTTCACCGGCGCCATCGCCACCAAGCGCGGACTCTTCGAAGTGGCCGACGGCGGATCGATCTTCCTCGACGAGATCGGCAACATCAATCTGGAGACACAGGCCAAGCTGCTGCGCGTGATCCAGGAAAAAGAGTTCATGCGCCTCGGCTCCGTGGAGACGGTCAAGGTCGATGTGCGCATCATCGCCGCGTCGAACGCCGACCTGACGAAGCTGATGGCGGAGTCGAAGTTCCGCGAGGACCTCTACTACCGCCTGAACGTCATCACCATCGCGCTGCCGCCGCTGCGCCGGCGCCGCGAGGACATCCCGCTGCTGGTCGCGCACTTCCTCGACAAGTACGCCGAGGAGAACAAGCGGAAGGTGCGCGAGGTGACGCCCGACGCCATGCGCATCCTCCTCGACTATGGGTGGCCCGGCAACGTGCGCGAGCTGGAGAACACCATCGAGCGCGCCGTGGTGCTCTGCACCGGCGACCGCATCGGCCCCGAGCTGCTCCCCGACTACCTCCGCTTCCCGGTGCAGACCGACCAGCCCGCGATGGTCGTCCCCGTCGACGGCATCTCGCTCAAGGACGCCGTCTCCCGCTACGAGCGGACCATGATCCTGCAGTCGCTGGAGATGGCCAACGGAGTGCAGAAACGCGCCGCCGAACTGCTGCAGCTGAAACCCTCCACGCTGAACGAGATGATGAAGCGGCTGGGGATTCACGCGCGGTCGAATGCGGTGGTGGAGGAAGAGGTGGCGGTACCGGAGTAATGCAGAGTGCTCAATGCAGAAGACGCACTTTTTCTGCACTCTGCATTCCGCATTCTGCATTTGATACCTTCTGCCCATGCAGAAACGCCTCACCGCGCTCCTTCTTCTCGCGTTCGCAGTCTCCGCCTACGCGCAGGCTCCCACCCCTGACGAGTTCCTCGGCTACACGCTCGGCGAGCGCTTTACGCCGTACGCGCGGATCCTCGACTACTTCGACGAGCTGGCAAAGCACTCCAGCCTGATTACGGTCCACCGTTTCGGCGAGACGTACGAGCATCGGCCGCTGGTTCTGGCGGTCATCACCTCGGCGAAGAACCGGGCGGCACTTAGTACGATTCGTACTAATGTCGCGGCGCTGACCGATCCGGGCTCGACCCCGGCGGAGCGCGCGGCGGAGATCGCGAAGTCGACGCCGGCCATCGTCTGGCTCGGCTTCGGCGTGCACGGCAACGAATCGTCGTCGGCCGAGGCGTCGATGGTGGTGGCGAGCAACCTGCTGCGCGAGGCGTCATCGTCGCCGCTGCTCGAAAACCTTGTGGTCGTCATCGATCCGCTGCAGAACCCCGACGGCCGCGAGCGATACGTGCAGTGGTTCATCCGCACGCGCGGCGCCGGCGTCGATGCGAACGTCGACTCCTTCGAGCATTCCGAGCCGTGGCCCGGCGGGCGCACCAACCACTACCTCGTCGACATGAACCGCGACTGGGCTTGGACCTCGCAGCAGGAGACCCTGGCGCGCGTCGCCGAGTACCGCAAGTGGAACCCGCAGGTCTTCGTCGACTTCCACGAGATGGGGCACAACTCGACCTACTTTTTCCCGCCGGACGCGCGCCCCATCAACGCCAACCTGCCGAAGGACGTGGAGAGCTGGCTCGACACCTTCGGCCGCGCCAACGCCGCGGAGTTCACCAAGAAGGGCTGGCCGTTCTTCGTGGGCGAGCGCTTCGACCTCTTCTATCCCGGCTATGGCGACTCCTGGCCGGCGCTGCATGGCGCCGTCGGCATGACCTACGAGGTGGCGGGCGGTGGGCGGGCGGGGAGCGCGGTGCTGCGCGAGGACGGCACGACCTACACCCTCGCCGACCGCATCGCGCGCCACGCCACCACCGGCATGGCCACGCTGCGCACCGCGTCCGAGAATCGCGAGGGGCTGTTGCGCTACACCTACGAGACGATGCGCAAGGAAGCGGCGGCGGGGCAGAACGTCTACCTGCTCGTTCCCGGCTCGCCGAACTTCCGCGCGCTGCTGGACATGCTGCAGCGGCAGTCGATCCAGATGTCGCGGCTCACCGCGCAGATCACCCTGCGCGCCACACGCGTCGACTCCGACGCCGCCGAGTCGCGCGTGTTCCCCGCGGGAACGGTGGTGGTCAGCACGCGCCAGCCGCTCGGTGGCATGGTGCAGACGCTGCTGGAGAAGACGCCCGCGTTCGGGAAGGGCTTCGTCGAAGAGCAGCAGAAGAAGACGCAGGCGGACGAGCCGGACGACTTCTACGACCTCACCTCGTGGTCGCTGCCGCTGGCGATGAATGTCGAGGCGTACGTCACCACCGCGCCGATTACCAGCGGCATGCAGCCGTACGCGCCCGCGGCGAGCGTCGCCTTCACCCCGGCGTCGTACGCGTACGTCGTCGACGGCAATGACTCGAACGTCTATCGCCTCGCCGGCCGCCTGCTCAAGGAGGGGGTGAAGTTCAGCGTCAGCGAGGACGTGGTCAGCGTCGGTGACCGCACCTTTGCCCGCGGAACGCTGGTCATCCTCAAGGGAAGCAACAACAAGTCTGACCTCGACGCCACGCTCGAGCGTCTCGGCCGCGAGACCTCCGCGGAGATCGTGCCGGTGGAGACCGGCTGGAGCGGCAACACCAGCTTCGGCTCCGAGAAGATCCACTACGTCAAGCCGCCGCGCATCGCGCTGGCCGGGGGCCCTGGTGTCAGCTCCGGCTCGTACGGCATGCTGTGGCACACGCTCGACATCGACACGCCGCTGCCGCACTCGCGCGTCTCCGTCGAGTCGCTGCGCAACGCCGACCTCTCGCGATGGGACGTCCTCGTTCTCCCCGACGGCAGCTACGACGATCGCTTCGGCAAGAACGCCGAAAAGCTGAAGTCGTGGCTGCGCGCCGGCGGCACGCTCGTGGTCATCAAGGGCGCAAACGCCTTCCTGCGCGAGAAGGACGTGGAGATCTCCAAGATCAAGCCGTGGGAGCCGCCGAAGAAAAAGGATGACGACAAGTCGCCGCCGTCCGAGCGCTACAACGAGTACAACGTCCCGGGTGCAACGTTTCGCAGCGTGATCAACGAGCGCTCGTACCTGACCTTCGGCGTCCCGCGCTCGCCGTACGTGCTGATCGAGGGAACGACGACGCTGCTGCCGGTCAGCCACCCGGTCGACAACATCGTCACCATCGCCAAGGACAGGCCGCTCGTCGCCGGCGTGGCGTGGAACGAGTCGATCGACCGGCTGAAGGGCGCGGCGTACCTGGTCAGCGAGCCGTTCGGGCGCGGGCAGGTGATCACCTTCGCCGACGAGCCCCACTTCCGGCTCTTCTGGCGCGGGACGCTGCCGCTGTTCATGAACGCGGTGCTCTATTCGCCGTCATTTCCGAGGTAGCTGATGCCCGTGCGCCCGCCGGCGGTGGCCGGCACATTCTACGAAGCCGATCCCGCGCGGCTGCGCGCACAGGTCGAGGCGTGCATCGCCGACAACCCCACGCCTCCGGCTGATAAGCAGCCGTTCATCGGCGCGGTCGTCCCGCACGCGGGGCTGATGTACAGCGGCCACGTCGCTGCGGCGTTCTACATCCAGGCCGCGCTGCCGAAGCGCTTCATCATCCTCTGCCCGAACCACACTGGCGCCGGACACTTCGCCGCCATCAACGGCGACGGCGCGTGGCGGACGCCCCTCGGATCGGCGACCATCGATGCGCCGCTCGCGCAATCGCTCATGCAGCGGACCAAACTCCTCGCCGAGGACTCCCGCGCGCACGCACGCGAGCACTCGCTCGAGGTGCAGCTCCCCTTTCTGCAACAGCTGGCCGGCGACTTCACCTTCGTCCCCATCTGCCTCGGCGCGCATCGCTACGACTACTGCGAAGAGATCGGCGAGGTGATCGCCGGCGTGGTCGCCGACCAGGACGAACCGGTCGGCATCCTGGCCAGCTCCGACCTCAATCACTACGAGGACCAGGCGGCTACGCTGCGCAAGGACCAGCTGGCCATCGATCAGGTGCTCGCGCTCGATCCCGCATCGCTCTGGCGCACGATTGACGAGTTTGACGTTTCCATGTGCGGGTTCATCCCCACCACCACCATGCTCATCGCCGCGCGTCGCCTCGGCGCCGCGTCGGCGCGCTTGTTGAAGCACGCAACGTCCGGCGACATCAATGGGGATTACTCGCACGTGGTGGGGTACTGTTCGGTCGCCATTCAATGAGAGTCCTTTTTGCCAGCGCCGAGGTCTCCCCCATCGCCAAGACGGGTGGCCTGGGTGACGTCTGCGGCTCGCTCCCCAAGGCGCTCGCGCAGCAGGGCCACGACGTGGCGATCTTCATGCCCTTCTACCGCCAGGCCCGGGAGTGGTTCGCGCGCAACGGCGTCGAGCCGCGGCTGGTGGTCGCGCCGACGCAGGTGACATGGGCGAACTGGTCGGCTGAAGCGAGCGTGTGGCTCGCGGACGTGCCGGGGATCGGCGTGCCGCTCTTCCTGGTGGCCAACGACTACTTTTTCAACCGCGACCAGCTCTACTCGACTCGTCTCGACGGCTACGACGACGGCATCGAGCGCTACACCTTCTTCTGCCGCGCGGTGATCAACGCCTGCGAAATCCTCGGCTTCTCCTTCGACATCATCCACGCGCATGACTGGCACACCGCGCTGCTGCCGCTCTACCTCCACTCCGGCCTGCGCGGCAGCGAGCCGTTCCGCGGCGCGCGCTCGGTCTACACCATCCACAACCTCAACTATCAGGGGATTGGCGGCCCGGACCGCTTCGCCGTCACCGGGCTGCACAGCCGCTACTTCGCCCCCGACGCCGTCGAGCATTTCGGCGCCATCAACCTGATGAAGGGCGCCATCATCACCGCCGACCAGGTGACCACCGTCTCGCCGGCCTACTCGCGCGAGATCCGCACGCACGAGCACGGCGCGGGACTGGACGGCGTCCTGCGCAGCCTCTCCTTCAAGCTGAGCGGGATCCTCAACGGCATCGACGTCGAGGAATGGGACCCGCACACCGATCCGCACATCCCGTCGCATTACGAGCGCGGACGGTTGAACGGCAAGGCGCTGACCAAGCGCGCGCTGCTCCGCACGCTGAAGCTGCGGCACCGGGCGAAGACCCCGCTGCTCGCGCTCATCTCGCGGCTGGTGGACCAGAAGGGCGTCGACCTTCTGGTAGCCACGCTCGGCCACATGCTCCGCGCCGGCGCGCAGGCCGTCATCCTTGGCAGCGGCGAGCCGCGGTACGAGGAGCAACTCTCGCGCATCGCCGCGCAGCATCCCGAAAACTGCCACGTGCGCATCGGCTTCGACTCGGTCCTGGCGCATCAGATCTACGCCGCCGCCGACATCCTCCTCATGCCGTCGATCTACGAGCCGTGCGGGCTGAACCAGATGTACGCGCTGCGCTATGGAACCGTGCCGGTGGTGCGCTTGACCGGCGGGCTGGCCGACACCGTCGCGCCGTTCGACGGCACCAACAGCGGCGAGGCGAACGGCTTCGGATTCGTCTCCATCAATCCGAGCGACTTCTACGCCGCGACGTGGATCGCTATGCTCAACTACCGCGAGTCGAAAACGTGGCGCGCGCTGCAGGACAACGGCATGGCCGCGGACTTTTCGTGGCAACGCTCCGCCGAACAGTACGATCAGATCTACCGGCGGGCGCTGTCGTGAAAGGGGCCGCATACGACGAGTGCTACGACGCCATCACCGCCGTGTGGCGCGACGAAGGCGGCGAGGCGCTCGACGACATCGCGCTGATGGCCACCATCAACTCGGTGCTCGCCAACCGCTTCGAGCACTACTTCTGGACCGGCTTTTACCGCGTCTGCGACAACCGCCTGGTGGTCGGTCCGTACATCGGTACCGTCGGCTGCCTGCAGATCGAATTCGGGCGCGGCGTCTGCGGCACCGCGGCGGCGGAGCGGAAGACCGTCATCGTCGAAGACGTGAACCAGTTTCCCGGCCACATTGCCTGCGACCCGAATTCGAAGTCGGAGATCGTCGTCCCCGTTTTCGGCCGCAACGGTGAGCTCATCGCCGTGCTGGACGTCGACTCCGACCAGCTGAACGCGTTCGACGGCGAGGACGCTGCGGGGTTGGAGCGGATCGTCGGGCTATTCGCCCAGTAGGTCCAGGATTCCGCGCAACTCCTTCTTCACCTCCAGGAGCGCGCGCGTCAGGTCCTTGGGAGGATCGGCAACCGGCGGCGCCGGCGCCTCGTCCGTCTCCAGCTTCTTCTTCGCACCGGCGATGGTGAAGCCCTCGGAGTAGAGCAGTTGTTTGATGCGGAGGATGGTGTCGATCTCGCGGCGGGTGTAGAGCCGCTGCCCGCCGCCGCTCTTGTTCGGCGCCAGCGCGGGGAACTCCGTCTCCCAGTAGCGGAGGACGTACGGCTGCACGTCGGCGATCTTGCAGACTTCGCCGATCTTGTAGAGGCGATCCTCGCCGTCGCTCATTGGGCGATTATAGGAGGGACGGGATGACAGGATGACGGAGAGTAGATACCTTCTGTCATCCCGTCATCCCGTCCTCCTTACAACACCCGCACTTCGCCGTCGGCCGCTTCCTCGATCTTCCCGTCGATCTCGCTGAAGAGTCCCACGGCGGCGTTGAAGACGTCGTCCACCGTGATCTCGCTCATGCAGCGGTGATGCATCAGCGGGCAGTCGCGCTTATAGCAGGGCTGGCAGGCGAACGGTTTGCG
>Ga0157377_10000064_pt1 | contig 81208 bp, 67 predicted proteins | sample M55metaG_FD_121116 | JGI IMG/M metagenome (GOLD analysis project Ga0157377, IMG submission 121116) | Miscanthus rhizosphere microbial communities from Kellogg Biological Station, Michigan, USA - M5-5 metaG | ecosystem: Host-associated > Plants > Roots > Rhizosphere > Soil | place: USA: Michigan... | reverse complement strand
AGAGCGCTCCAAACTCCCAGGAATCAATATCCATTGAATTCGATTCCGGGAGTTCACGCCATTGGCAATCGCCCGCAAAACCCAACGTTCATGCGGCTCGCCGAGGTTTTGCAGGCCGGACTCGGTAGAGGGCCTTGGGACGGCGCTTACGCCAAGACCAGGCGCAAGACAAGTTCAGCGGCGCACCGCTGAACGCAAGAAGGGCCGCGTCAGCGGCCCTTCTTGCGTTTGTGCTGTCAATCAGTGCGTATAGGACCGCAACACGTGCTCGGCTTGCTTGAAGCCTTTGTCTGCCGCCTTCCTCAATAGCTTGATCGCGTCCTCGGTTGGCCGCCCCTCACGGAACAACCTGATGGCATACAAGTACAGCGTCTCCGGATGCTCTTGCTCGAACGCACGCTGGTACCACTTCGTCGCTTCGTTTGCATCAACAGGATAGTCGTACTGGCCAGTTTCGTAGTACCAAGCCAACTGGTGTTGCGCTTCGCCATATCCACCTTCGGCCGCACGCTCTAGCCACTCGTTTGCTCGTTCGATATCGCGGGGAACAACATTCCCATAGCGAAGGTTTTGCCCCAGATCCCACTGCGCTTCTAAGTCGCCGTTCTCCGCCAATTCTTCGAATCGTGCCAGCCAGCGAGCACTTCGCGCCTGATCTAGCGGCATGCCTTCTTTGCCAGCGCACCAAGATGCCATCGTGAAGCAAGCTGTGGGCTCTCCAGCCTCAGCGCATTCCTCCATAAGCCGCAGTGCCTCCGACTGGTTGTCGGAGTTGTACGCAGCCATCGCCTCAAAAAATTTCGCTGACCTTTTCATCAATCACCTGGCTGCTTAGGGCCTCCACGCCCGCCCCAACCACCAAGCCGCAGCAGCTGATTGGGACTCGGACCGCCACGATGGAAGACGTTCCGATTGACACGATCAAAAAACTTCTTCTCTCCCTCTGTGAGACTCTGGCAAGCACGCTGCATTTGCTTGCTTTGGTTGTATATCTTTTCGTCTTCTGGCGTGAGAGGTTTCCATGTCTCAGACGACATCCGGGCTTCTCGCCCTTCGTTGTCGATGAGATGAACGTGGTAAGCAGAACCTGGCCCCTGTCGGGCGTGTTCGATACCTCCCGCCTGCGGTCCAGGATAGGACATCATTCGAACACTGCCATCTCGCCAAAGCTCCATCAACCCTTCAGGGTCGACATAGCTCAGCGGGTTGCCACCCACATATGCGTAGGTGTTGATCCCCCCATCAAGTCCGATTGGATCGCTTTGGACGTATCTTCCGATCGTGGGATCGTAATACCGGTTCCAGTTGTACCAAAGTCCACTCTCGGTATCCCAATACTGCCCCGGAAAGCCGACGTTCATCCCGCCGATGCCGTCGGCAACGACCGTTCGACTGAACGAGTGATTCGATGCTCGCCACGCGACCTGCGCCACCGAGTTCGTGACGACCTCCGGCCGGCCCAGGTGATCGTTGTGGCTGGCATAGAACGCGCCACCGCGGATGAAGCCCACCAATTCACCACCAAGCCAAACGTACGCCGTACTGCCCTGCGGTCCACGCTCATAAATCAGCTCGCCGCCGGCGCCGTAAACAAAGGTCGTGATACCGGCACTCGTCTGCTTCCACAACCGCTGGTTGGTCGGGCTATATCCATAGCTGGCCAATACGGCACCGCCGGCGTCCTTCACCTGCACCAGCCGGTTGAAGGTGTCATAGACATAGGTATGCACCACCCCCGTGGGCGTGTTCTGCGTCACGTTACCCACCGCGTCGTAGCTGAAGCCGCGGGTGACGCCACCGCCGCTGACTGATGTCAGCCGGTTGGAGGCCGGGTCGATGGTGTAGGCGTAGCTGGTGCCGCTGAGCGTCTGCGAGTTGCGGTTGCTGCTGAGGTCGAGTCCGAAGCCCTGGTCGGCGCCGCTGCGTACGACGGAGGTCAGCCGGTCCTGGGTGTCGTAGCTCAGCGTGGACGACTGCCCCGAGCCGTAGACCGTGTCGGTGATAGCGGCGATGGTGTTGAGGTTGGGGGTGTAGGCGAACTGCAGGCCGTGCACCGCGCCGCCGTTGAGGTTGGTGAGCCGGTTATCGGTGTCAATGGTGTAAAGCCGCGGCAGGCCGTTGCCGAAGCGCCAGCCATAGAGCTTGTCGGTAGCGGGCTGATACAGCATGTTGTCGGCCACTGTAAAGCTGTTGCCGCCGGCGCTGCCTAGCACCTTATTCGGGCGACCATAGGCGTCGTACTGGAAGGTCAGCGACTGGCCGTCGGGGTAGCTCATGCCCGTGAAGCGGCCGGCCGAGTCATAGCTCCAGCCCACGGTGAGGATCTGGCCCTGAGCGGAGACCGTCTGCGATGTCAGCCGGCCGCCCGCGTCATAAGCGAAGCTGACATTGCCGCCGGTGCCGGACAAGCCCGTGAGCCGGCCTTTGCCGAAGTTGCCCTGGTCATAGATCAGCGTCTCGGTCACGCCGGCGGCGCTGCGGCTCGTAGGCCGTGCCAGTGCGTCCCAACCAAAACTCACCGTGCGTCCGTCAGCACGAGTCTGAGCGCTGGTTCGGCCGGCCACGTCGTAGCTTTGCGAGGTGCTGCCGGTGTCGGGGCTGATGACGGACGTGATCTCGCCAAAGCCGTTGTAGCCGTACGTTGTGACCAGCCCGCGAGGGTCGTACACCGCCCCCAGGAATCCAGCTGGGTTGTAGGCGTTCGTGATCCTGCTTCCGTTCGGGAACGACTGCGTCGCGATCCGGTCCAGCGGGTCATAGGTGTTGGTTACAGTCCGCCCAGCAGCGTCCGTGCTGGTGAGCCGACTACCCTTGGCGTCATAGGTGAACCGAGCCACTTGCCCGTTGTTGCCGTTGATGGTTGACGGCAGACCCAATGCGTTGTCAAGAACCACGGTGGTCGAGAAGACACCAGAGATCGACGCGGAGGCCGAGGTGCCATTCCAGAACGGGACAGCGCGCGGCGATTGAATGACTTTCGTATTGGTCGCGGGAGTGAACCCAAAGCTGACACTCTCGCCGAGTGCGTTGCGCGCGACTGTCAGCCGGCCCGAAGGCATGTAGCCGAACGAAGCACTGCTCCCGTCGGAGTGCGAGGTGGAGGTCACCTGCCCATCACCACCATAGGTGGCCAACGACGAGCCCACGCCTGGAATTGAGGAGGAAACGAGATTTCCACGGCTGTCGTAGCCGAAGGTGGAACTGACGCCGTTGGGGTCGCTCATCTGCCCGGGAAGTCCCAGACCGCTATAGCCGCTGTATGTCGTCGAGTGCCCCACAGGGTTGGTCACTCCTGTGAGATCCCCCGCGGGACTGTAGGTATAGCTCGTGGTAGCAGAGCCGCCCGGAAGAGCCACCGACATTGTTTTAGTCTGGACGCCCCCACTGGGGTAGAACGTATAGGAATATGTCACCTGTCGCGAAGCGGCCCCCGTGAGCAAGTCTGCAGTCGTCATCGACACGGGCAGCCGGCCGAAGATACTGTCCGTGAAGGTGTACGTGGTCTGATTTACCGCTCTTCCATCCGAACCAGTGACGGTCGTGCTGGCAAGGTCCGGCGGTACGGCCGTGTTGTATGCATAGGTCGTTGTCTGTGCGCTGGACGTGCCGGCAGCGACGGTTTTGCTCAGCAGGATGCCGTCTTTTGAATATGTATAAAGGGTGGTGTTGCCGTTGACGTCCACAGACTTGTTGACGAAACCGTTGCTGTCGTAGGTTTGGGACAACGTGGCATTCGGGCAACTCGCCGTTCCTGTGAACTGCGTGCTGGTCAGCAGTTGCTGACCACTGATCGTTGCGAAGTTGTACGTCGTCCGCTGTCCGCGAACATCCGTCAAAACTGTCGAATTCGTAACGTAGCTGAAAGTGTCCGAGATTTCGCCGTCCAACGACGCACTGCGGATGACACGATTCGAAGAATCGTAGTCGTACTGCGAGACGCGGACGCCGTCAACGGCATATCCCGTCAACAGCCGCGGGTTGCTTGCATTCTCGTAGTAGTAGGTATAAACGCCTGGCGAGGAACCAGGTGGCGTCACTTGGGTGAGCATCCGATTGGCATCGTATGAATAGGTCCAAGTGGACCCATCTGGCGCAATGACGTTGCTGACCAGGCCATTGGAGCCCCAGACGAAACGCACCGTTGCGCCAAGCGCATTGGTAATTGATGTCAGGCGCCTCGCACTATCGCGACCATAGGTGTAAATCGTCCTACTGCCCTGCTGGATGGAATCCAGTTCAAGCGAACTTGAGACGATGTCCGGTGTCGAATAGTTGTATTTCGTCTTCCCGATGGTAATGGACAGCGATCTGGTGTTAAGAACATAAACTGCGAAGAGGTTTTGCGTTCCACTACCTTTTCCAGCCAACGCATCACCATAGTTCGCTGGTGTGAAGTATGGATAACTAGGAGCCCTAGAATCTGGAGGTATCCAGCGCGTAAATGTATACGACGATCCGTTTGGTAGTTGCAAAGTGACGCTAGTCGGCGAGCTCGGTCGACCGCAGCAGGACTCCACGGAGTATTGCAATGGGAACTCGAAACTCGACTGCCATTTTTGGCCGAAGAGCGGTGTACTACTCGGGGACGGAAGACCCGAGCTGTACCGTCGATCCAACGGCATGCCGAGAGCGGATGCGTGCGGGAAATCATGCTGCTGCAGCAACTTGGCGCCACTGCTGGTGTCGACGGGGAAGCTTGTCGCCGGCTTGGTCGTGGGCGCCGCCTCATTGTTCTTGTCGCATCCGTCCGGAGCCGCGCTGCCGTTGGCTGGGCCGAAAGCCGTGGTCCCAGGAAGCCCGCCGTTGACCGGTTCCGGCAGCGTTGGCGTGGAAGGGCCCACAAGACCGCTGCAATCGACCTTCTGACAGTCGTAGTGGAACTCGGTGGAGTCACCAATGCGTTTTCCCGTGACAAGCACGGGGTCGAGGGTTGTTGTCGGTTGAGCACCCTGCTGAGCCACTGCACTCACAGCAGTGAATAGCCCAATAGCGATCGTCGCCACGAGCGACCTCCGAATGCGAAACCAGTTTCCATTCAACCTCATTGCATCGCTCCCTTTTGTGTATTAGACAAATTGCCGCTCCGCCGACTGGCCGGTTACGACTAGACGCTCAAATTCAGTGGCTGCTCATGCCTCATTCAGCATGCAATGACAACCGAGCAACAGCGCGATCAGTGGCGCGACACGCAGCGCGATTCGCCAACACGGGCCGGCGTGGTCGGGCTTACGCCCAATTCGCGCAATGACGACATTTGGACGGTGCAGCGCTATTGGCCATTGGTTCCTCTCCCTCTGACGTCGAAGCTTCGAATCTCTTTGCTCAAGCGCGGCGGCGGCGTTAGGGAATTGAGGCGGCATCGACGTGTGGCCGAAGGCAGGGGTGCCACAGCGTTCGCCGCAATTGGGCGCGCTGCGCAACGCGGTCCGTTTCGGTTTCTGGCGACCGTTCGCATGTTCGCGCGGTCTTGGCTGCTGGCTAAAGTGCACTTCGGCATCTGCCAATTCATCAGCGAAATCCTCCCTCACCCGGCCACTGTTCTTAGCATCAGCTGCGAGCACAAGCTGTATTCGTGTGTTGAACGAACTAATGTGGTGACATCGTTGCATGTGACCGGTGAGTGGGAATACTCGTAGTTACCCTCGCTGGGTGGCATTCTTTGCCGTCCCTGCCCCGAGCTCGCGGCAGCGGCTCACCGACGTAATCGATGACCGGGTACCTGCACGAAACTGAGGAGAGCTTGCCGATGCCACGGTGGCTATGCCGTCAGCTGTCGTTCGCAATGTCCGGATATGGCCGACGGACTAAACCGCTCGTGCGGTAACCGCTCCGGCCCGGTCGTGCTGGCTCGTTGAGCTGCTGGTTCTGCGATGTTGACGAGCGAGGCAATCCGCCTCGTTCATCAACGGAGCTGCAACCATGGACACGACCACTCGCACGGGCTCGCCGCTGCGTCAACGCATGATCGAAGACATGCGCATGCGCAGATTGGAGCCCAGGACTCAAGAAGGCTACATCCGAGCCGTTCGCAAGTTGACCGTCTTTCTCAAGCGCGCGCCTGACACGGCCACGATCGAGGATCTGCGCAACTTCCAGCTGCATCTGGTGGATACCGGCACCTCGCCCATCACGCTCAACGCGACGCTGACCGGGCTGAAGTTCTTCTTCGACATCACCCTGGGCTGCGGCGAGCTGATGACCAGGATGCAGCCGGTGAAGCTGCCGCGCACCGTGCCCGTCGTGCTGAGCACGCGAGAGGCTGCTGCGCTGATCGCCGCAGCCCGCAACGTCAAGCATCAGGCCGCGCTATCGGTGGCCTACGGCGCGGGGCTGCGCGCCAGCGAAGTCTGCCGGCTCAAGGTCGGCGACGTCGACAGCGAGCGCATGGCGCTGCGCGTCGAGCAGGGCAAGGGAGCCAAGGACCGCTACGCCATGCCCAGCCCGGTTGTCCTGCAGCGCCTGCGCGCCTGGTGGCGCATCGGCCATGCCCAGGGCAAGATCCTGCCCGGCGGCTGGCTCTTCCCGGGGCTTGATCCGATGGATCCACTGACCGCACGGCAGCTCAATCGCGCCGTGCACGATGCCGCCGCAGCAGCGGGCATCGCCAAGCGCGTGACCACGCACACGCTGCGCCACTCCTTTGCCACCCACCTGCTGGAGCGCAAGGTCGACATCCGCGTGATCCAGGTCCTGCTGGGCCACAAGAAGCTGGAGACCACATCGATCTACGCGCACGTGGCCACCGACCTGCTGCGCGAGGTGATCGGCCCTCTGGAGGAGCTTCCGCCCTCGTCGTGAGGACGCCGCCGTGGGGCGGCCTGCCCTGGAGGTTGCCGACATCTTCCGTGCACACGGCCCAGTCTGGTGCGAGGCTCAGCGCGACCATCTGAGCTTGGCGCAACTCAAGGTGATGTCGGCCGTCACCCAGTGCCGTACGGCGGCGCTGGGTGGCCATGTGCTGCGCTGCGACGGCTGCGGCACCGACCAGATCGCCTACAACTCGTGCCGCAACCGGCATTGCCCGAAGTGCCAGAGCAGCGCAGCCCAGCGTTGGCTCGACGCCCGGCAGACCGACCTGCTGCCGGTGGAGTACTACCACGTGGTCTTCACGCTGCCGGCGCCCATCGCCGACATCGCCTACACGAACAAGGCCGCGATCTACGGGCTGCTGTTCGACGTGGCCGCCGAGGTGTTGCAGACCATCGCTGCCGATCCGAAGCACCTGGGCGCGCGCATCGGCGCGACGCTGGTGCTGCATACCTGGGGCTCGGCGCTGACGCATCACCCGCATGTGCACGGCATCGTGCCCGGCGGTGGGCTCTCGCTGGACGGCGAGCAGTGGGTCGCGTGCCGGCCGGGGTTCTTCCTGCCGGTGCGTGTGCTGTCCAGGTTGTTCCGTCGGCGCTTCCTCGAAGAACTTCAACGCTTGCATCAGGCCGGCAAGCTGCAGTTCTTCGGCGAGCATGTGGCGCTGGCAGATGCCCGGGCGTTCAAGCAGTGGCTCGCACCGATGCGCCAGTGCGAGTGGGTGGTCTATGCCAAGCGGCCGTTCGCCGGACCTTCAGCCGTGCTGGCCTACCTGTCGCGCTACACGCACCGCGTGGCGATCTCCAACAGCCGCTTGCTCGCCCTGGACGAGCGTGGCGTGACCTTCCGCTGGAAGGACTACCGCGCCAAGGGCAGGCCCCAGCACAAGACCATGACCCTCAGCCCCGAGGAGTTCATGCGCCGCTTCCTGCTGCATGTGCTGCCTGGCGGATTCCACCGCATTCGGCACTATGGGCTGCTGGCCAACGGCAGCCGCCGGCTCAGCCTCGCTGCGGTGCGGCAGTTGCTCGCCGTGCATGCCGACGCCACGGCGGCCATTACGCACGAGGCAGCAGCGAACGACGCGCTGGATTTAAAGCCGCCCACCTTCGTGTGCCGCCACTGCGGGCGACCGATGACGGTCGTGCTGCTGCTTGCGCCCGACCCTTCCATTCGTGCGCCACCACGAGCTGCCGCGGGATGATCACTTCGCACGCTCAACGACATCCGCCATCCCCTGGCGGCCGAGAGGACACGTGCGTGCTCACAAGCAACCACCATCACTGGCAGGCTATCCGTTCAACTCGTCGCAGCGTCGGACCTCAACGTCCGCATTTGCGGGCCTGCTTCGCACAGCCGTCATCATCACCGAGCCCGATCACCGTGGCCGCACTGCGCCAATCTCCATAGCGCAGCAGCCTTCGACAACCACTGCGGCGTGCGCCGCGGTTTCCTCCCTCGAGGCTTGTCCGACACCTGCCCTCACACCGGTGCAGCTCAATCGCTTGCTGCACGCGGGCAGGCGTCCGACGACCCTTAACAGAAGCAACTGGTCGCCAAGGTCGGCTCCAAAGCGCGCAACATCCCTTGACTGGGGTTTGTGGAAGCGGTGCCGTGGTGCAAAGTCGCGGGTCCAGGGGTTGTCCGCACTTCGCGGCAGCCCGCAAGGCGTCCATCTCGCTTGGGGCTGGATCAGAGTCGTCCGGACGGCGAGAATGGAGGATGGCTTCCGCGCGAGAGCGCGAGATAAACACGATGGACATGTCGTCCGGCGCCGGAGTTGCGCCGGGCTCTATACGGGAGGGAATCTTGAGCAGGATCGAGCAAATGCGGCTCGGCGCGCGTGCGTGCGCGTCGGCAATCGTCGTGGCCTTTGTAGCCGCGTGTGGCGGTGGGGGCGGTGGAACCAATGGCGCGGCACAGCCGCAAGCAACCATCGCGGTGACGGCTGCGGCCCAGTCAGTGCAGGCAGGCGCCAGTGGGGTGCAGCTGAGCGCAGCCACGACGAATAGCAGCAGCCAGGTGACTTGGACTCTGAGCGGGGCCGGAACGCTCAGCGCATCTTCGGGACAGACGGCGGTCTATGTCCCCCCGATGCCGAGCCAGTTGGGCAATGCCGCGTCGGCAACGATCACGGGAACGGTAGACGGGGTCCACAGCTCGGTCACGATCGCTCTAAGCGTGGCGGCCGGCTCGAATTGGCAGACGGTGAAGTACCCCGCGGGTGACCTATCCGGCACCCGATACCTCGGCGGGAAGTTCTACGCATACCAGAGCGAGGCACTTCTCACGAGTACCGACGGAACTCACTGGACCGGGGTGAGACTGCCAGCAGGGGCCGCGAGGGTACAGGACATCACGTACGGACCGCAGGGCTATGTGGCGGTCGCAAACAACTCGCTGCTGTTCAGTGCAGACGGCGTGAACTGGTCAATGGCCACCGTCACTGCCTCCAGCGATGCGAACAGCCTCGATCCGCAATACCTCCAGATTTGGACTGTGGCGGCGGGGAATGGAGTCTTCGTGGCCACCGGTGTGCAGGGCATCGCCACGAGCACGGATGGATTGAACTGGCAGTCTCGCAATGCGACTCCGCAGTACGCCTACAGCGAGGACATCTACCAGATCACATTTGGGGCAGGCAGGTTCGTCGGCGTGGGATACGGCGGCAACTACACAAGCGTGGACGGTGTCACTTGGTCGTCGTTCACGGCGCCGAGCCTACTGTACGGGGTGGCCTATGGGAACGGGATATTCGTGGCCAGCAACGGCTTCACGACCTACACGAGCGCGGACGGGCTGACGTGGTCGCCTGGAGGCAGCGTCAACGACACGACTGCGAGGTCGTACGAGGGCCCAGTCAGCTTCTCAGGCGGACGTTTCTACGCCTATGGCGAGAAGGGCGTTGACAGTTCTACGGATGGAGTGCACTGGACGAAGGTCTACACGCCACCGCTGCCGGACATCAACGCGTTGCTCACCGGGGTGGCATCCAATGGCACAGACACGGTGATAACGGGGTGGGCTGGAGTGCTGCTGCACGGGGTGAACGACGGCAACTGGGCTGACGCCGGACTTGGCAGCAACTCGGCGGTTAACGCGCTGGACTGCATTGGCGACGTGTGCGTGGCGTGGCTCGCAAACGGAAAGCTGCTTCGCAGCACCGATTCCGGCGCCACGTGGGCGACGTCCAATCCCACCGGCGGGGTGCCGATGTACACCATCACTCACGGCAACGGGGTATTCCTGGCGGCGGGCGCAGGAGTTGTCTATACGAGCCCTGACGGCATCACTTGGACGAGCGCCGGTATCGGCAGCACGGCGACGTTTTTCGCCTCGGGCTACGGAGCGGGAAAGTTCGTCATTGCGGGCAGCGGCTATGCACTCTTCACGAGCCCTGATGGAGTCACTTGGACGGCGTCGGGGACAGGGATGACAGCCCCGCAAGGCTACTCGGCGCTATACCGACTCGCCTATGGGGCAGGAAGGTTCGTCGCTACGGACGCCGCGGGCAACATGTACACGAGCGCTGACGCAAGCCAATGGACGCCTGGCCCGAACGGATCACCAGTGCGCAGTCTCGCCTACGGAACGACGATGGGGTTCGTTGGCGTCGGCGACTCTGGCATCGTGTGGCATAGCTCCGACGGTCTCACTTGGAGCCCTGGCACCGCGGGGGTAACGGCGTCGCTGCGGGATGTCGCATATGGCAATTCTCAATACGTGGCCGTTGGATCGGGCGGAACTGTATTGGTGAGCGAAGACGCCGTGACTTGGACTACAAGATCGGTGGACAACCAATCGAGCTTGAGCACTGTGCGCTTCACCGGCAAGGCGTTCGTGGCTACGGGTGGCTCCGGGACCATCGTTGTCTCGACGCACTGAGGCCTGAGATCACCGCGAATAACTGCATCGGCGGTAGCGAGGCAAACCAGTCGCGCGTAAGAGAACAGCTGCTTCGAGCAGCCAAATCCGTGGCGTAGGCAGACCGCTTCGGGTCGGGACATGACCGACGTCGTGCCAGGTTCATCGCCGCAGAGCAGCCGTTGGAGGGTGCAGGGGCGACCCTTCGATCCGTACCCATGGCATGCACGAGCACGATGAGACCGGAGGATCACTGAAGGCAGCTACGGCGCATCGCGGGCCGCTTTCCCTTGGACAGCTGGCTCAGCAAGGCCTCACGTGCCTGCAACGCAGCGCCGTCGCGAAGGTCGTAGAGAAATACGCGGTGCCCGGCTTCCGCCGCTACCTGTGCAATGCCGATGCCCATGACGCCGGCACCGATGACCAGCAAATCGTCGAGTGAGTTCATTGTGGAATCCAGTGGGGCGGACGTTTTCCCAAGAAAGCGGCGAAACCCTCCCTGGCTTCGTCGCTGGTTCGCACGCGTGCGATGGTTCTCGCGGTCATTTCCCGAACGTCGCCGTCGACGGGCCCTGCCCCACTGCATTGATCAGGTGCGGCCCGATGACCGCGGGCAGGATGCCGAACTTCGCCTCGCTGACGCTGAGGATCGCGGCATGTGTGGCGATCGCGATGTCACAGCGCCTGGCGCCCGCGCCGTCACCTGGATGGTTTCGTAGTCTGTCATTGCGATGGTGGGTCGCCCGGCACTGCCGACCGACCGATGGCGTGGATCAAGAAAGGGGCTGCAACGGTCCCCGGGAGTTCAATAGGTCTCAAGATGCAGCCGGCCTTCGCGCTTGAGTGCCGTGCCGATCTGCTCCCAGTCCAGGCCCGCCTCGTTCGCCACTTCACGAAGGGCCAGGACGACGCCCTCCTCCATGGCCTTCAGCCCGCACACGTAGAAGTAAGCGTTGGGGTCGCCAAGCATCGCGGCCAGGTCGGCGCCGCGTTCACGCATCGCGTCCTGCACGTACTTCCTGGGCTGGCCTGGCGTTCGCGAGAAGGCGAAGTTGGTGTCGATGAAGTCCCGGGGCAGGCTCTGCAGCGGGCCGAAGTACGGCAGCTCTTCCTTGGTCCGGGCGCCGAAGAACAGCATGAGCTTGCCGCCTTCGAACTTGCCGCTGGCTCTCAGGCGGCGCCGCCACTCCGTCATCGCACGCATGGGGGCAGACCCTGTCCCCGTGCAAATCATGACGACGTGGCTCTTCGGGTGGTTCGGCATCAGGAAGCTGCTGCCGAAAGGGCCGATGACCTGGACGGTGTCACCCACCTTGAGGTCGCACATGTAGTTGCTCGCAACGCCGCGTACGGGATTGCCGTCGTGGTCCTTGAGCACCCGCTTGATGGTCAGCGAGAGGTTGTTGTAGCCCGGCCTCTCGCCATTGCGGGGGCTGGCGATGGAATACTGGCGCGCGCGATGGGCACGCCCCTGCGCGTCGGTGCCGGGCGGCAGGATGCCGATGCTCTGGCCCTCGAGCACCGGGAAGGGCATAGCACCGAAGTCGAGGACGATGTGGTGGGTGTCGTACTCCTTGCCCACTTCGGTGACGCGCACGTTGCCGGCCACGGTGGCTGTCACGTACGGCTGCGCAGCCTTGGGGCCGTAGAGATTGGTGTAGGCGTGTGCCGCGCTCCAGGGGGGCAGGCTCGATCCGTAAGACGCGCTCTTGAAGGTCGCATCGAGATTGGCACCCGCCGGCAGCTGCGGCGCAAGAGGCTCTTCGACCGGCGCGCCGCTGCCGAGCTGGTCAGCCGGCAGTTCATCGGGCAAGTTGTCCCAACCCAGCTGGGCCTCGGTGCTGTAGGCCAGCGCCTTCGGCACCGTGCGCCAGTTGTCGATCGAGCCCGTCGGGCATGGCGGAACGCACGCCATGCAGAAGTTGCACTTCTCGGCGTCCACCACATAGTTGCGGCTGTCGTGAGTGATGGCCTGGACCGGACAGGTCGCCTCGCAGGTGTTGCAACGGATGCAGATCTCGGGGTCGATCAGGTGCTGCTTGATGACGATCACGTCGGATGCGTCCATTCGGTATCTCCTCTGCACCTACCCAGGTGCTTGCCCGGCGGCTTCAGCGATCCAAGCCGGAGCCCTCGTGCGGCCCCGGCGCTTACCAGCGGTCAGGCGAAGCGTACGTATTCGAAGTCCACGGGCTGGCGGTTGATGCCCATGACCGGCGGTGCGATCCAGTTCGCGAACTTGCCGGGTTCGACCACGCGGCCCATGAGGCCGGCCACGAACTGGCGGTCACCCGCCGTCGGCAGCCAGTCGGGCGAGCGCGCGGCCCATTCGGCTTCGCTGATGACCTGGCCGTCGGGGGAGACCTTGGCGCCGGAGAGAGACCCGATGTTGCGATGGAAGGCCTTGTGCGTCACCTTCAGGCGGAACGGGATACCTGCCTTCTCGATCACCTTGTTCCAGCGCTCGATGCCGGCGACGCTGTCCTTGATGTAGTCGTCGCGCAGCACTTCGTTCAGCGCGTTGAGCATGGGCACCTGCTTCTCGACGAGCCGCCCGTTCTCGACGTGCAGGACCGGATAGGTCTGGCCCTTGAGGATGTGGTCGTCCATGCGTTTGCCTTCCTCGAAGCGGCCTTTCAGGCCGGTGGAGTAGAAGGTGGCAGCGTTGCTGGACTCGTCCGCACCGAACAGGTCGATGGTCACGCTGAAATGGAAGTTCAGGTAGCGCTGCAGCGTGGGCAGGTCGATGACGCCCGCCTCGCGCAGCTTCTTCGGGTCATCCGTCTTCAGCTCGTTCGTCACCTGGCAGGTGCGGTTGATGACACGGCTCACGCCCGACTCGCCCACGAACATGTGGTGGGCCTCTTCCGTCAGCATGAACTTGGTCGTGCGGGCCAGCGGGTCGAAGCTCGACTCGGCCAGCGCACACAGCTGGAACTTGCCGTCACGGTCGGTGAAGTAGGTGAACATGAAGAACGACAGCCAGTCCGGCGTCGGCTCATTGAAGGCCTGCAGGATGCGCGGGTTGTTCTCCTGGCCACTGCGGCGCTCGAGCAATGCTTCGCCTTCCTCGCGGCCATCACGGCCGAAATACTTGTGCAGAAGGTAGACCATGGCCCACAGGTGGCGGCCTTCCTCGACGTTGACCTGGAACAGGTTGCGCAGGTCGTACTGGCTTGGGCACGTGAGGCCCAGGTGACGCTGCTGCTCGACGGAAGCCGGCTCGGTGTCGCCCTGCGTGACGATGATCCGGCGCAGGTTGGCGCGGTGTTCGCCGGGGACGTCTTGCCAGGCGGCTTCGCCCTTGTGGTCGCCGAAGTGGATCTTGCGGTCCTGCTCACCCGGGTTCAGGAAGATGCCCCAGCGATAGTCGGGCATCTTGACGTGGCCGAACGTGGCCCAGCCCTGCGGGTCCACGCTGGTGGCCGTACGGAGGTAGACGTCGAAATTCTGCGAGCCATCCGGCCCCATGTCATCCCACCAGGAGAGAAAGTTGGGTTGCCAGCCTTCGAGCGCACGCTGCAGCGTGCGGTCGTCATTCAGGTTGACGTTGTTCGGGATCTTCTGGCTGTAGTCGATGGTGATAGTCATTGCGTCGTCCTCAAACCCGGTTGAAATCGAAAGCGGCCTTTTCGCCCTTGCCGAAGACCTTCAGCGCGCCCTTTTCACCCACGGCGTTGGGACGCTGGAAGATCCAGTTCTGCCAGGCGGTGAGCCGGCCGAATACGCGGGTGACCATGTTCTCGGGACCGTTGAAGCGCAGGTTGGCTTCCATGCCGGTCAGGGCATCGGGGCTCATCGCAACGCGCTCTTCGATCGCGATGCGGGTTTCGTCGGGCCAATCGATGTCGTCCGGGTTGCTGGTCACGAGGCCCAGCGCAAAGGCGGCGTCTGCATCGAGCGGCTGGCCAGCCTTGGCACGCACGGCCTCGAGAGGGGCCACTTCGTCGTAGAAGCGCCGTCCCAGGCGACTTTGGTTGGTTGCCATCGGGAACAGGCCGAAGTTGGCCTCGCCCACGGTGATCTTCGGCGCGCGCGCTTCGTCGTCCGGCAGCGCGAGGTGATAGATGCGGTCGCAGGCCAGCGCAGTCTCGAGCAGCGAGCCGGCGAAGCATGAGCCCGGCTTGATCAGCGCGAACAGGCTGCGCGAGGAGACATCCAGACGGCTGAAGGTGCGACGCAGGTACCCGATCGTTTCACGCACCAGCCAGTGGTCCTTGTGAGCGAGCAGCACGGCGTCGCTGGCCAGCACCGCCTCGGCATCGCCTTCGGTCTTGATCAGCCAGGTGCCGATGTCGAGCTCGTTGGTGCGCATCGACAGGATGGCGTCCTCCAGGTCACGGGCCAGTGCCAGCGGATACCAGCCGGCGCCTTGGGCGACGATGCCCGCAAGCTCCGTCGGGACCGCGGACTGGGGGCCGCGGATCAGGAACGTGGCGACGCGCTTGTCGCGGTCGATGTCCACCCGCACGTACGTGTAGGCGAGCGCATCGGCCTCGACCGTGCGCTGCAGCTGCGTGAACACCACGCCGGCCTCGCCGCTGGGGCGGTCGCTGGATTTGGCAAGTTCGAGTGCGCGTTCCTGCACCTTGGCCGCGAAATGCGCGGGCTTGACGATGGCATCGACCAGACGCCAATCCTTGGCGCGTTGGCCGCGCACACCTTCGGTGGTGGTGCAGAAGATGTCGGCCAGGTCGTGCCGGACACGGCGCTTGTCGGTCAAGCGGGTCAGGCCGCCGGTGCCCGGCAGCACGCCCAGCAGCGGCACTTCGGGCAGGCTCACGGCGCTGGAGCGGTCGTCGACCAGCAGGATTTCGTCGCAAGCCAGGGCCAGCTCGTAGCCACCGCCGGCACAGGCGCCGTTCACGGCAGCCAGGAACTTCAGGCCGCTGTGGGCGCTGGAGTCTTCCATTCCGTTGCGGGTCTCGTTGGTGAACTTGCAGAAGTTCACTTTCCAGGCGTGGCTGGAGATGCCCAGCATGTAGATGTTGGCGCCCGAACAGAAGATCTTGTCCTTGTTGCTCGTCAGCACGACGGTGCGAACTTCCGGATGCTCGAACCGGATGCGTTGCAGCGCGTCGTTCAACTCGATGTCGACGCCCAGGTCGTAGCTGTTGAGCTTGAGCTTGTAGCCAGGGCGCAGACCGCCGTTCTCTTCGAAGTCCGCCGCCAAGCGCGCAACCGGCCCTTCAAACGTCAGCTTCCAGTGCTTGTACTGCGTCGGGTGGGTTTGGTAATCCACTCGCGGCGCGATGGACTGGATGGGGGAAAGATCGCTCACGACACGCTCCTTGGATAAGCCACGCAGTGATGCGGCCGCGCGGCCACCTGCATAATGCAGTATCGTGCGTGTTCGCCCAAACCTCAAGCAGTAAAGTGCAATTAATTGCCTGAGGATTACCCTACCTTCCGATCAATTCCTTCACACGGGCGTGCAACAGCTGGAAGGTCTCGGCAAGCGATTGCGCGCTGGTGTCCACATGGAGTTCGGCCTTGGCATAGAACGCCATCCGCCCGGCGAGGATCGCGCGCAGGTCGTCCATGGCTTCCTTGCTTGCGGCCATCGGCCGCATGTCGCCCTGGGCTGCCACTCGCTGCATGTGATCCTCCGGTGCCGCCTGGAGCCAGACGGTCGTGCAGTGCGCGAGCAGCTGGTTGAACGTGGCAGGGTCGGACACGATGCCGCCTGGCGTGGCAATGACCGCTTCCGAATGGATCTGGATAGCCTCTTCAAGTGCCCGACGCTCGTACCGCCGGTAGGCGGCCTGGCCATAGAGCCCCTGGATCTCCCCCACGCTGCAACCGGCGAACTTCTCGATTTCGCGACTCAGCTCCACAAAGGGGAAATCCAGCGACTCGGCGAGCATGGCGCCGAGCGTGCTCTTCCCCGCGCCGCGCAGTCCAACGAGTGCAATCCGAAGACTTCTGGGCTTGTTCTCCTGTCCCTGCGCGCCGCCGGTACCGAGGACATCGCCGATGGCGATGCGCGCCTTGCGCAAGCTTGCCTCATCACGCCCCTCCAGCAGCTCTCGGATCAGCAGCCATTCCGGGTTCGACGTGGTGACGTCGCCGATGAGTTCGGCCATGGAACATTGGAGCGCCTGGGCCACCTGCAGAAGGATCAGGACCGACGCATTGCCCGTGCCGTATTCAAGATTCGCCAGATGCCGCTCGCTGACATCCGCCAGGGCCGCCAGGGCCTTGCGCGTCACGCCCCGACGGGACCGCAGCGCCCGAACGCGTTCGCCAAGGTGGCTCAGGAAGGGATGGCGCTCAGGGGTCACCGCATCCTGCGGCTCTTCGGTAGGGGATAACCCGTCAACATGCATTATTGTGCTTGACATGAAGATATGGTGGTTCTAAATTGCCTGTACGCACAATACTGCATGACGGCACTGCGCTCAAGTCTGACATGCCAAACACGGATGAGGTGGGTCAATGGATTCCGAAGTTTTCCGTCGCGACCTGTCGGCGCTGACTGCACAGCTGCAGCAACGGGCGCTCGACAGCAGCTTGCGTGACTGGTTGAACAGCACCCACGGACCAGGCACCGCCACGTACGACGCTCTTCGGGAAGCATGTGAATGCGGTGTGCGAGAGGGGTGGCTCTGCCAGCGTGAGGGCGGCGGCATCAAGTACGGCCGGATTTTCAAGCCTTCCGAAGACCTGCACGGCTTCTCGGTCGATGTCGTCGACATGAACGCCATCGCGGGACCGCAGCACGTGCACCCGAATGGCGAGATCGACCTGGTCATGCCCATCGATGACGACGCACGCTTCGATGGCCAAGGTGCTGGCTGGGTCGTCTATGGCCCCGGCAGCTCGCACGTGCCGACGGTCACCGGAGGTCGTGCGCTGGTTCTGTATCTGCTCCCCCAGGGCGCCATTGAATTCACGAAGGCCTGACATGTCCACTGAACTGCTCTCCAACTACATCGGCGGCCGCTGGGTCGGCGGCCAGGGCGCGGGAACCGCGTTGTTCGATCCAGTCCTGGGCACAGAGTTGGTACGCGTGGACGCAACCGGCCTGGACCTGAGCGGAGGATTCGAGTTCGCCCGCGTCCGCGGCGCAACGGCCTTGCGTGCCTTGACCTACCGTCAGCGCGGCGAGTTGCTGAGCGCCGTCGTCCAGGTGCTGCAGAAGAATCGCGACACCTATTACGAGATCGCGACGGCCAACAGTGGCACCGTCAAGAACGACTCCTCGGTCGACATCGACGGCGCGATCTACACGCTGTCCACCTTTGCCAAGCTCGCAGCTCAGTTGCCCGACAGCGACTTCCTTCCGGATGGCGATGCGATCAGCCTGGCCAAGGACGGCAGCTTCCAGAGCAAGCATCTGCTGACGCCTGTCGCCGGGCTCGCGCTCTTCATCAACGCATTCAACTTTCCCGCCTGGGGCCTGTGGGAGAAGGCCGCACCGGCGCTGCTGTCGGGTGTCCCCGTCGTCATCAAGCCGGCCACGTCGACCGCCTGGTTGACACACCGGATGGTCCAGGACGTCGTCGATGCCGCCGTCTTGCCGGCCGGCGCTCTGAGCGTGGTTTGCGGCAGTTCTGCGGGTCTGCTCGATGCGCTGCAGCCTTTCGACGTGCTGAGCTTCACCGGATCGGCCGACACGGCGGCGACGATCCGGTCGCATGCAGCGATCACGCGCCTTTCCGTTCGCGCCAACATCGAGGCCGACAGCATCAACAGTGCGGTGCTGTTACCCGGGCATGCACCCGGCAGCGCGGCATTCGACCTGTTCATCAAGGAACTCAGCCGCGAGATGACCGTCAAGTCGGGCCAGAAGTGCACGGCCATTCGGCGCGCCTTCGTGCCGGAACAGGTGCTGCCGGCAGTGAGCGAGGCCCTGATCGAACGGCTCAAGCGCACCACGATCGGCAATCCGCGGAATGAAACGGTCCGCATGGGCTCGCTGGTGAGCCGATCGCAGCTCAACAGCGTGCTCGAAGGGATCGAGATGCTCGCCACGGGTGCGGAATTGTTGCTCGATGGCAGGCGCCCGACGCTCGTCGACGCCGACGCCGCCGTTGCCTGCTGCGTCGCTCCCACACTGTTCTCGCTGCCCACGGCCGATGCTGTCGAAGCATCGACGATCGTTCACGACACCGAAGTGTTCGGCCCGGTGGCGACACTGCTCCCCTACCGTGAGCTGACGCAGTCGGCACGCCAGGTGCAGCGAGGCCTCGGCTCCCTGGTGGTCAGCCTGTACGGCGACGACCCCGCTGCGTTGGCAGGCACCGCCAAGGCACTCGCGCCATTCCACGGCCGCGTCCACATCGTGACGCCAGACGCAGGCGCGAGCCAGACCGGTCACGGCAACGTGATGCCGCAGTCCCTGCATGGGGGCCCTGGCCGGGCAGGCGGCGGCGAGGAACTCGGCGGCCTCAGAGCGCTGAATTTCTATCACCGCCGCGTGGCCATCCAGGCCGCCCCCGCTGTGATCTCGGCGTTCTGAGCTTTAGAAAAACAAGTGCAGGAGACTAGCTCATGAGCCCCACCGCCATTCCCAGTCCCGCCGATGTCCCGGCACTAACGGAAGTCTTCAACTGGGCAGAGCACCTGCTTCAGCAGAATGCCGGCCGCCCTGACAAGGTCGCGTATGTCGACGACCTCGGCTCGCTGACCTACGCACACCTCGACCAAGGCGTGCGGCGCACAGCCGCGGGCCTGCGTGCGCTGGGCGTGAAGCGCGAAGAACGTGTGCTGTTGCTGATGCAGGACGTCAACGACTGGCCCGTCGCATTCCTCGGCGCCATGTTTGCCGGCGTGGTGCCGGTCGCGGTCAACACCCTGCTCTCGCCCGATGACTACGCCTACATGCTCGAGCATTCGCGAGCGCAGGTCGTGTTCGTGTCGGGCGCGGTCCTGCCGGTGCTCAAGGCGGCCCTGGTCAAGAGCGACCACGAAGTCCAGAAAGTCATCGTGTCGCGACCCGTGGCACCGCTGGATTTCGGGGAGCAGGACTTTGCGGCCTTCGTCGACAAGCACGCCCCCCTGCCACGCGCGGCGCCCACACATGCCGACGATCCCGGCTTCTGGCTGTACTCGTCGGGCTCGACGGGGCGTCCCAAAGGCACAGTGCATTCGCATGCCAACCCGTACTGGACCGCAGAGCTGTACGGCAAGCGCATCCTGCAATTGCGCGAAGACGATGTCTGCTTCTCGGCCGCCAAGCTCTTCTTCGCCTACGGACTCGGCAACGCCTTGAGCTTCCCGCTCAGCGTCGGTGCCACGACTTTGTTGATGGCTGAGCGGCCCACGCCCGACGCCACCTTCAAGCGCCTCACGGGCGGCGTCGGGGGCGTGCGTCCGACGGCCTTCTTCGGTGCGCCGACCGGTTTCGCCGGCATGTTGGCTTCGCCTGCCCTTCCCAAGCGGGAACAGACGACCATTCGCCTGGTCTCCAGTGCTGGCGAGGCCCTGCCGTCCGAGATCGGCGAGCGCTTCCAGCGTCACTTCGGTGTGCCGATCGTTGACGGCATCGGCTCCACGGAGATGCTGCACATCTTCCTCTCCAACCGACCCGACGACGTGCGCTACGGCACCACGGGACGGCCAGTGCCGGGCTATCGCATCGAGCTGCGAGGCGACGATGGCAAAGCGGTGCCCGATGGCGAGCCCGGAGACCTCTACATCGGCGGGCCTTCGAGTGCCCTGATGTACTGGGGCAACCGGGAGAAGAGTCGCGAAACGTTCCAGGGCGGCTGGACCAAGAGCGGCGACAAATACGTGCGCAATGCCGACGGCACATTCACATACAGCGGCCGCAGCGACGACATGCTCAAGGTCAGCGGCATTTACGTCAGCCCGTTCGAAGTGGAAGCAACGCTGATTCAACACCCTGCCGTGCTGGAAGCTGCGGTGATTGGTGTACAGGACAGCGAAGGACTGACGAAAACCAAGGCATTCGTCGTGCTCAAGCCGACGGGCCAAGCCACCGCCGAGGACCTCAAGGCCTTCGTCAAGGACAAGCTCGCGGCCTACAAGTACCCGCGGTACATCGAGTTCATCAGCGAGCTGCCGAAGACTGCGACCGGCAAGATCCAACGCTTCAGGCTGCGCGAGCTCGAAGCGGCGTCCAAGGCTTCTGCGTGAACGCAGGCTTGGGTCAGCCTGCCCTTCGACGGCCGGCAGGCTTTCCGGGGACGCAGCCATGCCCGTGACGACTTCCATCAACAACACCGGCACGCCCATACCTGGGCGGCACAGGAGACCTTCATAAGTCGACGTACACCGCCCGACGCACTCCGCTCCTGGCCGGGTCCTTGAGTTGACGCCACCTCCCGGAAACCGCCTGTCGTAGCGCGCAACGGTCCCATTGAGCCGCATCTGCAAGGCAAGCGGGTAGGGAGAGAATCACCGTCCAGACAGCCTGTCCCAATCTACAGCTGGTGCCGTCAGACCACCAATGACCAACGCTCAATACACGACCTTGCCGCAATGGCCCAACGCTTATCCGGCCAGCGGCGCCAGCGCCACCCTGAAACGCCTCAATGAGGACTTCATCGTGACCGAACTGCCGCTGCAGTTGCCCTCCGGCGAGGGCGAACACATCTGGCTGGACATCGAAAAGAACGGTGCCAACACCGCCTTCGTCGCCCAGCAGCTGGCCGAGGCCGCCGGCGTGCAGGAAAGGGACGTGGGCTATGCCGGCCTCAAGGACCGCTACGCCATCACCCGTCAGTGGTTCAGCATCTATCTGCCGAAGGGTGAGACGCCCGACCTGACCCTGCTTCAGCATCCGGAATTCAAGGTACTGAGTCAGAGCCGCCACGTGAAGAAGCTGCGCCCCGGTGATCTGCAGGGCAACCGATTCCGCATCTTGCTGCGTGACGTGACCGGCGACCGAGACGCCATTGAGGCCAATCTTGGGGCCGTGGCGTCACATGGCGTGCCCAACTACTTCGGCGCTCAGCGTTTCGGCCACGACGGCGGCAACATCGAACAGGGCCGGGCCATGCTGGCGCGCGAAATCCGCGTGCGCAACCCGAAGAAGAAGGGCATCTACCTGTCGGCGGTGCGCTCCTTCATCTTCAATGAAGTGCTGGCGCTGCGAATTTCGCAGGGGCTCTGGGGCAAGACACTGCCCGGTGACGTGATGGACGAGGCGGGCCGGCCCACCGGACCGCTCTGGGGACGGGGCCGCGTGATCACCACCGATCAGGCGCAGGCCCTGGAAAACGGAGTGGCTGAACGTCACGCCACCTTGTGCGACGGCATGGAACACGCCGGTCTGGATCAGGAGCGCCGCGCCCTGGTGGCGAGCCCGGCGGAAATGTCATGGGAATGGCCGCAAGCCAATCAACTGCTGATCACGTTCTCTTTGCCTGCCGGCAACTACGCCACTTCCGTTCTGAACGAAATCCTCCGCACCACGGAGCCTGACCGGCACACGGAGAACGAGTCTGCGGCTGTCGAATGACGGTGTCCTCACCCCGGGGTCGGGGCGTGCAGTCCCTGCTCCTGGCACACCGTTTCGCGCAACGACTTTGAGGTGGTGGAAGGCATGATGCTGCCCCGCCGTTTTGTCATCGCACGGGCTTTCGCCGGTGTTGCACTTCTGTGTGTGTCCACGACGGGCCCGACCACGCTGCTCGCGCTCGGCAATGGCTCGCGCTTCGGAGTGGTCACGCGCCGTCCGACCGCGCCGGCCCGAAGCCGAACACCCGTCCATAGAAGGCCAGCTCGGCCTCGAGGCACCTCTCGATCGTCGCTGCTTTGCGAAAGCCATGGCCCTCACCCTCGAAGGCGTGATACTCGACCGGGACGCCGCGCCTCTTCATGGCTGCGACCATGGACTCGGACTGTGCCGGCGTCACCACCTTGTCGTCGAGCCCCTGGAAGAAGATCACTGGCGAGTTCAGGCGGTCGGCGTGGGCGAGCGGCGAGCGTGCGGCGTAGTCGGAGCGCGAGACGAGGTAATTGGTCGTGTAGCGTGACTCGAACTTGTGCGTGTCGGCGTCGAGCCCGGCGAGATCGCTGACACCGAAGTAGCTCGCGCCGGCCTTGAAGACGTCGTGGAAGATCAGCGCGCACAGCGTCGTGAAGCCACTCGCGCTCGCGCCGCGGATCGCCATGCGCCGAGCATCGACCAGTCCGCGCTCGGCGAGGTGGCGAGCCGCGGCAACGCAGTCTTCGACATCGACGATGCCCCAGGCGTGCTGCAGCAGTTCCCGATAGGCGCGGCCGTAGCCGGTCGAACCGCCATAGTTGACGTCGACCAGCGCGAAGCCGCGGCTGGTCCAGAAGTTGACGTTCAGGCGCATGCTCGTGTTGGTCGACGAGGTGGGGCCGCCGTGGCTCGTGACGACGAGCGGAGGGCGCTCGCCCTGCGGGGCAGCAAAGCCGGGATGCGTCGGCGCATAGAAGAAGGCGTGCGCGGTGCGCCCGCGCGCGCTCGGGAACTCGATCGCCTGAGCAGCGGCGAGGAATCCAGCTTCGGGCAGCTCGTCGACGCTGCTTGCCAGGACTGTGCTCGCGCCACTCGCAAGGTCGATGCGCACGACCTGGCGCGGCACCATCGGCGACCCGCCGATGATCGCAACGAACCCCGGTCCGACGCACAGCTCGTCGATGTCGGTGCAGGTGTTGGCGATCGGCGTCCAGCGCCCGCTGGCAAGCTCGATGCGGCCGAGCCGGCTCACGCCCTGCTCGATGCACGTCGCGATGATCTCGTTCGCGCCATTGAAGCCGAACATGTTCCGCCCGAAGACCCATTGCGGATGCGCGAACTCGGCGCTCATCGGACCCAGCGCCTCGAGAGCATCGTGCGCATCCACGCGGTACAGGTTCCACCAGCCCGAGCGGTCGGAGACGACGTACAAGCACCCGTCGGGCGACCACTGCGGCTGCGCAAGCGACTCGCCGATGCCGCCGGCGATGCGCCTCGGCGCAACGAGCGCACCGTCTGCGGCGATTTCGGCCAGCCACAGTTCGGTGTCGAAGAACGGCATCGAAGGATGGTTCCACGCCAGCCAGGCAAGCCGCCGACCGTCGGGCGACAGGCGCGGCGCGGCGTAGAAGTCGTGGCCCGCCGCGAGCTCGACCGGGTCGGCTGCGCCTTCACAGGCGATCGCGACAAGCGAATTGCGCGGCTCGTGCGAACCGGCGCGATGATCCTCGCGTACGGCGATCAGTCGCCGTCGCGCAGCATCGAGCTCGAAATCCGCGTGGCGCTGCGCGCTGTCGCGTGTGATCGGCCGCGCGACACCATCGGCGTCCTGCCGATAGACGAGGTTGTCGGCGAAGTTGGACAAGTACAGCGTCTCGCCCGCGACCGCATAGGCTCCCTCGCCGTACTCGTGCACGCGCGTACGCACATTGAGCGGGGCTGCAGTGATCAGCCGAGGCAGCGACGCATCGGGCGTCGACACCATGGCGGCGACCCGACCACCCTCCTCGGGCAGGCCCTGCAGCCAGTGGATGCGCGCACCATCGACGCGCAGCGAAGACAGCGGCTTGCTTCCCGCCGCAACGCGCGCGGCGCTGACTGGTGACGGCCAGGTGCCGCACGCCGCGCGGATTGCGCTCACTGTGCAGCCCTTCGCTGTGTGCCCTGGCGCAGTGGTCCGAAGCCGTGACGACCCGGCGATGGTGTCTGCGCAGCGGCGTACCCATTGTCAGTGTCGACCCGGTTTCGCATGCGTTGGTCTCCTCGTGGGGTTCAGCCGCGCACAACGATACACCCCGTCGCCTCACAGAGCGCATGCTCGCGTTCGCGCACGTCGCGATCGACACCGTGTCAAGGGTCAAGGCGCATCGACCGCCCCACGGCAAGAGCAGCGGCTTGAGGTCGGCTCCGAGATTCGAGCCAAACGGAAAGTGGACTGACCAACTGGTCAATTCGCAGTCGGCCACGCAACGCCCCGGGGCCTGATCCAACACCTGCGACAGCTGACCCGTCGGGCCGCGTGATGCGCTGGTCGTCGCGACCGACGCATGCATCAGTGTTTTCCTTAGAGGAATTTATTCGATCGTCGAACTACTATCTCGATCGTTGATATAGCGCTATATCAACGCCGTAAATCACCATCAATTGCTTGCGCCCCGCGGCCCGGATCCAGCGACCCATGAAGTCGGCTGCGATCCACGCAGCAGCGCCAGCCGCACGAACACGTCGCCGTCCCCGCGAGAGGCCGGCTGCTCAATTCTTCAAAGAGACAGGTGCGACATGAGGGGACAGATCCGGTTCAAGCAAACAACGCTGTCTGCCGCGGCAGCGCAGGCGATTCTGATATGGAGCGGCGCGGCATTGGCGCAGCAAGAGCAAGCGCCTGCCCCTGCGGCGACGGCTTCGGCTCCCGCAAGCAAGAAGGCGGACGACAAGAAGGAAGAGACCAGGCTCGACACGGTCGTCATCACCAGTCAGCGCAAGGCGCTCGAGAGCGCGCGGTCGATCAAGAGGAACGCCGAGGAGATCGTCGACTCGATCGTCTCCGACGACATCGGCAAGCTGCCCGACAAGTCGGTGACCGAGGTGCTGCAGCGCGTGCCGGGCGTCACGATCGACCGCACGCTCAACCGTGCGGATCCGCAACAGGGCGTGGGCGACGGCATCGAGCACTTCGCCGCCGAAGGCACGGGCGTGTCGATCCGCGGCCTGAGCTACGTGCGTTCCGAACTCAACGGCCGCGACTCGTTCTCGGCCAACGGCGGTCGCTCGCTGAGCTTCGAGGACGTGCCGCCCGAACTGATGTCGGGCGTCGACGTCTACAAGAACCCGTCGGCCGAGCAGATCGAGGGCGGGATCGGCGGCCTGGTGAACCTGCGCACCGCGATGCCCTTCGACTTCGCGGGCCCCAAGGGCGCGTTCTCGGTCGAGACCTCGCGCCAGCAACTGCGCGGCAAGGCCGAGCCGTCGGTTTCCGGCTTGCTGTCGAACCGCTGGAAGACCGACCTGGGCGAGTTCGGCGCGCTCGTCGACCTCGCGCACTCGAAGATCGCCACGCGCGCCAACGGCCTGTTCATCGAGCCCTACTATCCGCTGCGCAACGCCATCGCCGGCGACACCAGCGGGCAGGAACGCTGGATCAGCAAGGGCGGCTCGATGAACCAGAGCGACTTCGACCGCACGCGCGACGGCATTTACGGCGCGCTGCAGTGGCGCAGCGGCGACCTGGAGTCTTCGCTGACGTACTTCCGCTCGAAGTACAAGATGGACACGACCGAGACCTTCTTCGTCGTCGGCGGCGATCCGAACAAGCTGCAGGTCGACCCGGACGCCACGTTCGACGACCAGGGCGCGCTTCTCACCGGCACATTGCGCGCGCCGACCGACGGCGCGCCCGATGATCAGACGGTGAAGGGCCTGGGCTTCGGCACCGGTTCGCGCCATGCCACCCGCACGGCCGACACGCGCGACGTGTCGTGGCACGTGACCTGGAAGGCATCGCCGCGGTGGACGCTGCGCTCGGACCTGCAGCAGATCAACGCGGTCAGCGACGGCACCGACTACCTGATCGGCCTGGGCGGGTGGATGCCCAAGCAGCACGTGGACCTGACCACGACACCTCCGAGCTTCCAGTTCGACGCCGCGGACCGCGCCTTCCTTGCCGACCCGTCCCACTACTACTGGGGTTCGACGCAGGAGCACCGTGACCACGCCACTGCGAAGGAGACCGCGTGGCGCGGCGACGCGAAGCTCACCTTCGACGATCCCGTGCTCAACGACCTGCGCTTCGGCGTGCGCCTGACCGAGCGCAAAGCCGACACGCTGTCGACGCACGATTCCGACTGGGCGCAGATCACGCAGCCATGGGCCGTCGGCAATTCATGGCAGCCGTTCAGCCAGCTCGCCTGGATGGGCGATCCGCGCTTCGCGGCCGACAACCACCTGCAGGGTTTCAACAGCTTCTTCAACGGCAAGGTGCAGATGCCGCCACAGGTGGTCGTGCCCGACACGTCGCTGCTGAACGACGCCGGCTTCCACAAGGTCCATGCGTACGCTGACGCCGTCTGCCAGGTCAGCCCCTGCTGGGCATCGTGGACGCCTGCCAAGTACGGTGACGACAAGGGCCGCAACGAGCAGAACGAGCGCACGCAGGCGGTGTATGGACAACTGCGCTTCGGCTTCGACAATTGGGCCTTCCCGGTCGACGGCAACGCAGGCTTGCGCGTCGTGCACACGGATTCGAAGTCGGTCGGCTACCTGCTGTTCACCCCGCCCGACAAGGCGGTGCCCGGCGTGCCGGTGCTTCAGGCGAGCAGCGAGTTGCAGACGTTCAAGAACTCCTACACGAACGTTCTGCCGAGCCTGAACCTTCGCATGAACCCCAACAAGGACCTGCAGTTCCGCTTCGCGGCCTCGCAGGGCATCACCCGGCCCGACCTGTACCAGCTGCAGGCCTACACGACGCTGAGCCAGACCGTGACCACGCACCAGGACCCGAGCGGGCAGACGGTGGTCGACACGGTCAGCTACTCAGGTTCGGCACGCGGCAACCCGATGCTCAAGCCGACCAAGTCGAACAACATCGACTTGACCGCGGAGTACTACTTCGGCAAGGACAGCTCGTTCACGGTGGCAGTGTTCGACAAGCAACTGAAGGACATCGTCATCGGCCAGACGTCGTTCTATCGGCTCAACGACATCGACGGCCAGCCGCATGACTTCTTCGTCACCGAGCCGATCAACGGCGCGAAGGGCAAGGCGCGCGGCATCGAGGTGGGCTACCAGCAGTACTTCGACAAGCTGCCGGGCTGGCTGTCGGGCTTCGGGTTGTCGGGCAACTACACCTACATCGACAGCCACATGACCATGTACCAGTCGGTCCCCGGCGAGTGGTGCACGCCCAAGGGCACGGTCGATTCGGAGCTGTTGCGCCACCTGTCCGGCTGCGACACGAACGGGCATGTGATCGGCGACCTGCCGATGGTCGGCATGTCGAGGAACGCCTTCAACCTGACGCTGCTGTACGACCGCGGGCCGCTGTCGGCCCGTCTCGCGTACACCTGGCGTTCCAGGTACCTGCAGGCGGCCCATGCATTCGGCACGAACGACGACTTCGGCAGCGGCATCGACCACAACCCGGCCAGCCCGACCTACCTGCAGACCTACTCGGCGAACTTCTCGCTGCCGACCTGGGGCGGCTCCTACGGGCAACTCGACATGGGCGTGCACTACAAGGTCACCGACAACCTGACAGTCGCGGTCGAAGGGCAGAACCTCACCGATGCGCTCTACAAGCAGTACATGCAGCAGGGCATCGGCATGAAGGAGCGGTCCGCGTTCTACACCGGACGGCGCTACACCTTCCAGATGCGCTACTCGTTCTGATCTCCCGTGTGCCTCCTTTCGGGTGCGATGTCGCACCCGATTTTTTTTCCTGCAGCCTTCATGACTGCGCTTGGCAAGCCTGTCGCAAAGGAAGCCTGCGCGATGCCCCCATCAATCGGTCGCGTGCACTTCCCGCCAGGTCAGTTGCCGCAAGTTGCCCTCGCTGCTGCGTCCCGTGGGCATCTTGACCACCTTGCCGCTGCTGTTGCCGGAGTACAGGCGCACCTTGCCGGACCATCAGCTCGATGAGCGTGAAACCGGCCGAGTGCCGGCGCGTGGGACGCGGCGGCGCACTCATGCCATCGCCACCTGGGTGACGTACTGGTTGGTGGCCGTGTCTGCCTTCGTGGCCTTCGGCGACTTCCATTGGATCCTCACCGTGGCCACGCCGGCGCTGGCGGCGACGCCCGCGGAGGCGGCGGGCAGGCTACCGTCCACGCGCTTCTTCCATTCGTTCAGCGCCTTGTCCGGCAACTGGGTGGACTGATATGCCCACATCTGCGCCACCAGCTCGTTGGCCAGCAGCGCCGCGCGCGAGCGGTCCTCGGCCTGGACCGTGATCTGGATCGCCTTGGCCTGCAGGCCAATGATGCCAAGCACGCCGATCAGGAAGATCAGCAAGCTCACCATTCACTTCGATCAGCGCCACGCCCCGCTCGCCGGCGCGCCGGCGAGCGCGACTGTGCATCTCAGCAACCATCGGGTTTCCCCTTCGAAAGCGACTTGGCGGGGTCGCACCTGCGCTCGCGGCCGCCTGCGTCAACCTGCGCCGAGAAAGCGCGACGGCGTGGCGCCGGTCAGTGCGAACACGCTGCGCCGGTTGTGCTCCATCGCCGATGGCCTGGGCCAGGCGCAAGGTGTTCTGCAAAGACTCGGCGACGCTGCGGATGCGCGAATCGGCGATCCAGGTGCCCAGGGCGGGCACGGCAGCCATCAGCAGGATGCCCAGCACCACGATCGCCACCATTCAGTTCAATCAGCGAGAAGCCTGCCGACGCGTCGCGACGGCTCAACACATCTCTCCCCGTCGCGTGACCCAGCAGGTGTAGCCGGTGGGCGGTGCCTTGCCCCATGCCGCCGGAATGCCGGTCGTGACTTCGTTGCCGAGGTTGTCGATGGTGAACACGAACCCTGCGGCCGGCCCGATGCCTGTCGCGGTGATCGTGTAGGTCGTCTTGGTCAAGGTCGCACACTGCAGGGAAAAATATCGCCTGCCGGACATGCTGGCCGTGACGCAGGGCCCGTCGAGGTAGCTACGGTTGTCTTGGTAGAACTGTTCCATGCGGGCACGCATGGTCGACAGTGCATTGGTGCCGTCGGGAATCCTGCTTCGCAGGATGTAGTCGGTATAGGCCGGCAGCGCGATGCTCGCGAGGATGGCGACGACCGCAACCGTCACCATCAGCTCGATCAACGTGAAGCCCGCGGCGAGGCGGGGGCCGGGAGATCGCTTCAACATGGGGGCGATGCGGCTCACGAGACGCTCGCGCCCGGCCCCTCTTCCAAGGCGGCCACGAATCGGTAGCCCACGCGATGGCAGGTCTGGATGAGCTTGCCGTTGCCGCCCACGCCATCTCCGAGCACCGAACGGATGCGGGCAATGGCGGTGGCCAGCGAGTTGATCTGCACCTCCTGCGCGCCCCAGACCGCATCGAGCAATTCGTCGATGGACAAGACGCGATGCCGGTTCTCGATCAGGCAGATCAGCACGTCGAACGGCCGCCGTTGCAAGCTCTTGTGCAGGCCATCCACCAGCACCTCGCGGCACGCCGGCCGCACTTCGCAACGCCCGAAGCGGTGGACGACCTCGCGGTCGCCGCCAATGAAGAACCGACCTTCGAGTCGACGCTTCGACAGTTGAAAATCGGAATGGCCTTCAGTCAGGCCGCGCTCGGTGAGCAGGAACATGGGAAACCCTCCAGATCGACATTCGACTACAACGTAGTTGAAACTCTACAAGAACACTGTGTCGAGATGAGAATTTCTGGCGGTCTTAGTTCACGCTTTCCTGAAATTTTGTCGATGAACAACTACAAGCTGTCAGGTTCCAAGCCCATTGCGAAGCGCATATCGCACAAGGTCGCTCATGCTGGCCTGACCCAGCTTTTCCATCAGGCGCGCCTTGTAGGTGCTGACCGTGTTGGGCGCCACGTTCAACTCGGCCGCGATGTCGACCAGCGAGCTGCCCTTGACGATGGCAAGAAGCACCTGGCGCTCGCGCGCCGACAGCTGCTCCAGCGGCTCGGGTCCCGCCGAGGCCGGCCGGATCAGTGCGGCACTCAGTGACGGGTCGACATAGCTGCGGCCGGCCGCCACCTGGTGCACGGCCTCGACCAGGAGTTCGGTGGAGATGTCCTTCGTGAGATAGCCCAGTGCCCCGGCCTCCAGCGCCCGGCGCGCAATGTGTGGGTCGGCATGCATGGTGAGCACGAGCACGGGCAGCTTGGGGTGGGCCCGGGCGATGCGCTCGATGAGGTCGACATCCGTGCTGCCGGGCATCAGGAGGTCGAGCAGCACCAGGTCGACGCCACCCAGATTGAGCTGCGACAGCGTCTCGGACGCCGAGGCGGCCTCGCCCGTCAGTTCGATGGATTCGTCGAGTTCGAGGACCTTGCGCAAGCCTTCGCGGACCAGGGCATGGTCTTCCGCAATCAGGACACGAATCTGCTTGGGCGAACGGGAAGAGGAAAGTCGAGTCACGTCAGGCTCTCAGGTGCGGGTCAGGCAATTTGTCGATTTTGCACTACACAGCAAAATGACCGGCGAACGGGGGCAATGAACAAGTTCACCGGCGTGGTTCAGGGCACCGTCACAACCTGCACACTGACGCCGAAGGCGTGCTCGCGTGCGGCCGCTTTCGAAGCGCACCCGAGAGGAACGGCCAAGCCCCGATGCCGGCGTCCCCGATCGCGGAGTTCATCATCAGCCCAAGCGCCGCAAGAGACATGACGAAAGGCTGTCCTGCGGCCGAACGTGTCGTGCACGCCTGCCGAGACACCGCGACGCGTGCGCGGGTGAGCGACTGGACGGCCTGCTAAGTCCCGCCGATGTCAATCTCGTTGGGCGACTCCTTGCCAAAAGCTGTCGCCGCAATCGATTCAGCCGAATGCAGTGGTCCGGAAGCTCGCGCGCTTTGTCACGGCCTGTTCGGCATGGTGTTCGACCTGCTTTGCTCCCCTGGCCGGATCGGCCCGCTCGTGCAGGCGGCTCACCAGTTGCCGAGCACGGCGTTCCAGCCAGCGGCGCATGCAGCCGAGGAGGAACAGCCTCAGGAATCGCCACCCCTCCCCCAGGGCCACGCGCAGCCCGTGGAGGTGGTGCGCGGCAAGGGCGGCCGTCACGTCATGGCGGAACAGGCGAGCGCCGCAGGTCCAGATGAAGCGGTTGGTGAAGCGCCCGGTCTCGTGCCCTTGCGACTCCATGTACGCGCCAGTCAGCAACTCGGCCGGGTAGACGCGCGCATTGCAAAAGTTCGACGGATAGCTGTCGATGCGCGACACCAGCCTCCTGCGGCCATCCACCTGGACATGCGTCATGTCCAGCACGCGTTCGTCGTCCAGGAGCACGGCCCAGTGGTCCACGTAATGCGGGTCGCCCACCACCGTCCACTTGATGAGCCGCGACTCTTCACCGTAGAACTGCCTGGCCGCCAACGCAAAGTCCAGTGAGACCGAAAGGCAATGGCCGGCGGCCTCTTCCCGCGTGGTCAGCTGCATGCGTTCGGCGAGCGAGAGCAGCCGCTTGTTCGGCGCGGCTTCATCGTGTCCCGTTCCGGGCCGGGTTGTTTGCTTGGCAAAACGGATGTCCAGGGTTGGAACTTTCATGACTTCGTGGGCGCAACACTCGAAACCTGAATTTAGGTATCTGAATGAAACAAGTCTTCACGGATTCATGACCGCGAAGTGCAAGCCACGTGTCGCACCGCACGAAGTGGCTTCGTCAGAGAACGATGAAGTCGTCGGCAGCGCCTGACGAGCACTACAAGTTGGTCAAGGCTTGGTCATGTGCGTCTTGCCGAAGCCGCATAGATTGGCCGTCCCGTTCATGTCCCCTGGATTCCCGTGAAGAATTCGATGGTCACCGATGCCCCGCGCCTGTCGCCCCGGCTGCCCTGGCGCCGCAACGCTGCGCTGCTCAGCTTGCTGCTGGTCGCAACGGCGCTGCGCGCCGAAATCGTCGTCGGGCAGGTCGCCCCATTCAGCGGCCCGCAGGCGGTGACGGGACGAGCCATTCATGCGGGCGCCAAGCTGTACTTCGACTCGGTCAACGCGAACGGCGGCGTGAAAGGGCAGAAGATCCGCTTCGTCACCTCGGACGACGAGCAGAAGCCCGAACAGACTGTGCGTCTCGTGACGGAGATGATCCGCACGGAGTCGCCCGTTGCCATGCTGGGCACCGTGGGCACCACCAATCTCGAGGCGCTCGCCAAGGACGGCGCGCTGGAACGCTCGCGGATCCCCATGGTCGGCGCGATTTCAGGATCGACGACCGTGGCCAGGTCGGCGGGCATGCTCGTGGTGAAGGCGAGCTATCGCGACGAAGTGGACCGCGCGTTCGCGATCCTGTCGAACCTCAACATGCGCCGCGTCGGCGTGGTGTACCAGGACGACGGGCTGGGCAAGGACATGCTGGCCGGCGCCGATGCTTCAGCCAAGCGCCGCGGCATCGAGCTGGTGCTGCGCGCAGGCTATGCGCGCAACACCACCGACACCAGCCTGGTCGTCGACAAGATGATCCAGGCCGCGCCGCAAGCCATCTTCCTGGGTGCCACCACCGCCGCCGCAATCGACTTCATGGACCGCTACCACCGGGTTGGCGGGACGGTGCCGATCTACGGCATGTCGATCATCGACTTCGAGGCCGTCCTCAATCGCATGGGCCCGGAACGAGCGCGCGGCTATGCCTTCTCGTCAGTGCTGCCGCTGCCCTCCCAGGAGCGATTGCCCATCGTGCGCGAGTACCAGGCGCAGCGCGCCACGTCGAAGGACAAGGACCTGTCCGGCCGGTCGATCGAGGGCTACATCGCCGCCAAGGTCTTGGTGTGGGCGCTGCAGCGTACGCCGCGAGCCGGTCCGGGCGCCGTGGAGACGGCGCTTGCCGTGCCCGGCGGCATCGACCTGGGCGGCTTCACGCTCGACTTCAGCCGCCCCGGCGAATTCGGCTCGCGCGTCGTCAACTTCGCGATTCTCGGCAAGGGAGGAAGGATCGTCGAATGATGCTTGCCCTGCGGCTACACCGCCGATGCCACCGGCTGGATCCGCAGGACGACCCGCGCACCGGCACCGGGTGCGCTGCGCACTTCAAGGCTGCCGCCAAGCAGGCGCGCGCGCTCCTCCATGCCCAGCACGCCGAAGCCCATCTTCTGTGTGAGCGGATCGAAACCGATGCCGTCATCGCTCACGTTCAGCACCCACGCTTGCCCATCGCGCGTCAGGCTCAGCTCCACGGAGTGAGCCTTCGCATGGCGCCGCACGTTGGTGAGCGACTCCTGGGCGATGCGGAACACCATCGTGGCCGTCGGCGGCGGGAGTTCGCGAACACCCGGATCCACGCGGACCTCGCACGGAAGCTTCGTGCTTGACGTGAACTCAGCCGCCAGCCATTGAAGCGCAGCGGCCAGGCCGCCGTCCAATGCCGGTGGCCGCAATTGCGACACCAGGCCGCGCACCGTGGTCACCAGTCGGTCGACACGGCCAAGCAGCATCTCCAGGTGCGAGGAGTCCATCGACTTGTCCGAGCTTGCGCGGACCTTGGCGACGGACACCTCCATCCTCATGGCGGCCAGTTGCTGGCCGAGCTCATCGTGCAGCTCACGAGAGACCCGCAGCCGCTCCTCCTCCAGGGCATGCGCGTTGTGCTCTCCCAGGCGGCGCAGTGCCACCTCCGATGCCGCCAGCGCCGCAGTGCGCTCGGCCACGGCGGCCTCCAGGCTTCGTTGCCGTGCGCGATCGCGCCGCCGAAGCCATCGGATGGACAACCACCACAGCAGCAGCAGCGCCGCAGCAAAGCCGGCGCGCGCTTCGCTCGAGCCCCACCATGGCGGGCGCACTTCGAAAGGGATGCGCAAGACCGGGCCCGGCATTTCCACAGGCGCAGATCCGACGGCGCGCACTTCCAGCAGGTGCGCACCGGATTCCATCGCCCCAAGGTCGATGACCGGCCTTTGCGTCGTCCGCCAGGGCATGTCGGCGGCAAGGCGGTATTCGATTTGCATGGACCGGGTGCGCGAGAAGCCGGCCGTTCCCAGCGTGACGCGAACGAAGCGTTCACCCCACGGCACCGGCTCTGCAGGCAGCGACGCGCGGGCGCGGCTGCCGAACACCACTTCTTCCAGCCGCAACGCGGGCAAGGGTGCGGGCCGCGCGTTGGGCAGCAAGCGGGTAACTCCGCCGGTCGAGCCGAGCCACACGCTGCCGTCGGGGTCCGCGAGAAGGCCCCCGGTGTCGTTCCAGATCACGCCGCTGCGACGATCCATCCGCGACCACGTGCCGTCGGTCGCGCGAATGAAGACGCCTTGATCGGTGCTGATCCACAAACGCCCGTCAGGGCCTGCGCGCAGGGTGGCCACGGTCGCGCCGCCGAAGGCGGACTTGGGCAGCGCCTGCAACTCGCGCGCGCCGGATCCGGAAAGCGCGAACGTAGCCAGTTCGTACTTTCCGCTGGCCCACAACGTCGCGCCCAACATGACGGCTTCGATCGCATCGACCGACTCACCCGACGAGCCTTGTACCCGCGTCCAACCACCCTGCAGATGCGTCCACAGGGTTCTTCCATTGAGCACGAAGCGCTCCACATTCCCGTCCATCAGGATCCGAATGTCATACCGCGGATCGAACTTGCCCTCGCCGATCGGACGGCGGTGCAGACGCCCTTCTGACACTTCGAGAAGTTCCAGGCCGTTGTTGCCATTGGCATAGACCCGGCCGGCGCCCTGGGAGACGGCATCCAGCCCGGAATCTCGAGCCATGACGCGCGGCTCCAGGCTGCCGGACTTGATGGACATCACATGGCCCGCCTCGACCCACCAGAGATCGCCGGCGGCATCCACCGCCAGGCGATACACGACACCCGTGGTGGGCGAGGGATGGCTGGGGCTGCGGAAGGCGCGGGCCGCCGTGTCGAACCACGCCACACCCTTGTCGGTCGTAATCCAGAGCCGACCGCTTCCATCGCGCGCCATGTCGACCACCACCCCCGAAGGCAGGCCCGACCCGGCAGTCCAGTGCTCCACCTGGCCGTACCCCACCCAGCGGTGGACACCGCGTGCATTGGCGCCCAGCCACAACGAACCCTCCCTGTCGAACATCAGCACGCGGACATACGTCTCCGGCAAGCCTTCCTGGTGGGTCCACTCCCGCCACTGCTTGCCATCCCATTTGGCAATGCCGCGGTCAGTGACCGTGAGGATGCCGCCTTGCACGTCCTCGATGGTGGCGTCGCATTGGTAGATGCCGCCCAGCAGGGGCGCCGCCACGGTCACGAACTCCGTGGCGTTGGGGGCCAGTCTTGCGAGATGGCTGCGGCCGCGCGCCCAGAGACTGCCGTCGCGCGTGACGAGCAGGTGACCCCAGCCGTCTTCCGGCAGTCCCTGCGCCGGCCCCCAGCGCTCGATGCGGCCATCCCGCCATCCACACAGTTGCAGCTCACAGCCAAACCACAGCGTCCCCGCACGCAGCTGCAACGGCGGCAGCTGGTCGGCAAGGGCAGGCAACGCCGGCATTGCCGTGCGCTGCACGACCAGCGAGGTGCCCAGTGAACCGGTGGGGGCGGTCCAGACCGAGCGGTCTTCGTCCACCGCGTACAGCATGCCGCGCTCGTCGATCGCCATCTGCTGGCTTGACTGAATGTGCAGGCGCTTGCCGTTGGGCTTGAGCACTTCCGTCCACGTCGCTGCGCCTTCGCTCTCCTGGCGCACGTACACGCCACCTTCGGCCAATACCCACAAGCGCCCTTTGGAATCGACGCGGGCCCCGTAGAGATAACCGCCAGCCAACTTGGGCAGAGTTTCGGCGCGCATGCGGAAACCGTCGAACCGGGACAAGCCGTTTTCCGTGCAGACCCACAGCGTCGCCTGCGCATCCTGCACCAGGCACCGCGGCGTGAGGTTGGTCAGCCCTTCATCTTCCTGGTACGACTCGAGCACGATGTGCTCGGCGTGTGCACACAGCCCAGCCAAGCCCAGCAAGAGCGCCGTACCGGCGGCACGCCACCAAACGAAGTCGAATGACAAAGGCACCTACCGCAGTCGAAGAACCAAGACACCTACAACATGGGGATCTGGTTGGCGGGTGGAATCCGCAGGCAGCCCTCCGCAAGGTCGCTCGCATCGCTGTCGGCATCGTGCGCCTTGACTTCGACGTCCGATGCCAGTCGATATCCCTGGCCGTGGATCGTCCAGATCAGCCCATTGGGCGCGTCCACGCTGATTGACCGCCTCACCTTCATCATAGCCCGGGAGATGACGGCCGACGCTGTGTCTCGGCCCAGCCAGATCGCTTCGATCAATTCCGAGCGCGTCACGTCGCGGCCGTTGCTCATCAGCAAGTACAACAACAGATCGAAGATCAGCGGCTGCAATTTGCGCGGACGGCCGTCGACAAAGAGTTTTCTCGCGGGGACGTCGACCACGCAGCTTCCGAAGGTGAACCTGACAGGCTTCATGTGGCAGAACCCGGCAAGCATTCCGCGGCTGCGCGGTGTTGCGTCGCGCCTTTCAGGCCCGCGGCGAGATATGCAATGGGGCCTTCCCAGCTGCGAAGACCGAGGAGCAGCAATTGAGAGAGCGCCCAGCGAAGCCGATGCGGCGCGAGGGCGTCGACGGCATCCGGTCCGAGCAGCCGCAGCGTCCTCTCGAGGTGCGCCAGGTCCGCCATCACCCAGCGCGCGGCCGGGTGTTCATCCAGGAGCGCGCAGAGCTCCTGGCCGACAAGGTGGATGTCGTACAGCGAGAGCCCCCGGAACACCGACGCCGAACCTCGGGCTCGACGCCAGCACCACAAACACCTGCCGATGAACTTGAAGACTGTGTCCATGTCTTGACCGTTTCGGTGCCGACAGCACGAGTGGATTGGCGCCCAGCGTAGGCGCTGTCTCGTGCGAACACATGACGAAGAAATGTCCAGGGGCGCATCCTCGTGCGACCCGGCAGGTCGTTCAAGCTCAGCGAGTCCCGGGCCCGGCGACGCGCAGGCCGCGAATCGGGGCGTGTGCAACGGCCGCCGAGGTGCGTCCGCTGGCGGATGCCTGCCAGCGCGTGCCGCCGGCCGACCTGGCAACGCAGGCGCCGCTTTGCCGGTAGGCGAGCGCCGCCGCGAGCATGCCTTCGTCCGAGCTTCCGAGCGCGTGCGCGAAATCGTCGTTGGCCGCGCAGTCCGGGGCAAACCCGTCGGCGTAGTCGCCGAAGCCCTTTGCATTCGTTCCCTTGAATTCCATCGGGAAGTACGACGTGCCGCAGTTGTCCCGCCCAAGGAAGCCGTACGGCTTGCCGCAGGTCGCGCTGCCGACGATGTGCACGTCGACGTCGATGCCACGCAACCCGTTGATGATGGACTCGCTCGCCGAGCAGGTGCTGTCGGTCGCAAGCACGTAGACACGTCCGAGGTTCAAGGTCGGCAGCGGCTGCTCGTTGGTGCAGTTGTTGGACGTGGCCGAAAGAATGCACGAGGTGCTTTCGAACGGCATCGGCGTCTGCGCGTTTTCAGTGCGGCGCTTGGCGTTGTAGCTGAGCTTTTCGAACACACGGCCATTGGCGCGCGCCGGGCCGGCGATCATGTAGGCCAGTTCGCTTGCGATGTAGAGGTAGCCGCCGCGGTTGTAGCGCAGGTCGAGAACGAGGTCGGTGATGCCGGCCGTCTTCAGCTGGTTCACCGCGTCGATGAGCGCTGCTTCGGCGGGCGCGTGGTGCGTGTTGAAGAGCACGTAGCCGACCTTGCCGGAAGCGGTCGGAAAGGTCTGCACGATCGGCACCGACGGCAGGGTGACGGCGGCTGCCGCGAGCGTGACGTCGGGCCCGATGGCGCCCGAGTCACGCGTGAAGCTCATGCGGTGCGAGGTGCCGGCATTCGCCGGGAAGACGATGTCGTAGAACGCGCGTGCGTCGGCCGCACTGACGAGGGTGTTGTCGACGGAGTACAGCCGGTCGCCGCGCTGCACGCCGGCACTTTCGGCCGCGGAGCCCGGCGCCACCCATGTCACGACGGCGGCATTCGGAGCGTACGACACCGCCCACATGACCCCATAGCCGACCTCCACGCTCTGCTGCGACATGGCGGTCCATTCGGCGGTGGGGATGGTGAAGCTGAACTGGTCGACATACTTGCCCGAAGCGGTGTGCTGGGGCGTCAGCAGCGAGTAGAAGTAGGCGTCCATCGACCCTGCAATGTCCGCGGTGCCGCTGTACTGCGGCTGCGACGCATCGATCGACGGAACCTGGTCGTACCAGAGGTAGGCCTCGTCCATGTACGAGCGCAACCACCGCTTCTCCACGTCGAGACTGCCCACACGCAGTGCCGCAGGCGCTCGCGTGTTCGTCGGCGCACATTGCTGCGCGAGGCTCGCGGACGGTGCGAACTGCGGCTGCGCCGGTGTCCCGCCACCGCTGCTGCCGGCATCACCCCCCCCACCCCCGCACGCCGCCAACGACAAAGCGGTCAACGTCGACGCCGCATACCCTGCCCATCCCCTCATGACATTCCCTCCCATGTTGTGGCGCCAGTGAATCCTGGTCATGCAGCCTTGGTTCAGCTCAAGCGCGGCTGCGCGTCGCACTTTATATGGCAGGGAACGGCAAGTCGTGACGAAACGGTCTCGTTTCTCTTACCGGCACAGCGCAAGACGCAAGGCGCCGGAGCAAGGCGGCTCCTCACGGCTGCGGCGCACAGGGCACGGATGCGAACACCGCCGGTTTGCGGTGCAGGTGCAACCATGCTGAACGAGGAGTCCGGCCTTCTGTGTCTCGTGTTGCCGGTGGTCGCAGCGATCGTGGGGTGGTTTGCGAGCGGCGCTTCGCATCGCCGGCGCTTCGTGCGCTGGCAGATGGCGTACCAAAGCCAGGTGCAATCCATCCTCCATCGGGAAGCAGCCAAGGCCGGCGCGGAGATCGCGAAGCTCAAGGACGAAATCGTGAAGCTGAAAGCGGAACGACTTGCCTTGCAGAGCCGTCAGCGGGTCGTGGACTTGAAGCGCTGGGTCGCGTCCTTGCCGCGGCTGAGGGAGTCTGATCCGGCGCCGGAATCGTCGGACGACGGATTTGCGGACACCCAGCCGTTCGAGCAGCGGGAATAGGCAGGCGCCTCAAGTCTCCTGCGTGAGGGACGCCACCACGGCGACGACCGGTGACGCCGAGATGCGCCAGCCGTTTCGCCCGGCGCGCTTGGACTCATAGAGCGCGACGTCGGCGGACTTGTAGAGTTCATCGGGCGTCCGGGCATCCCGTGGGCACAGCGCGGCGCCGACGCTCGCCCGCGGCTGCAAGGTGCTGCCCCTGTGCATGACCGGCGACGCCAAGGCGGCGAATATCCGCTCGCACACACGCTCCACGGCCGCGACGCCCTCGACATCGGGCAGCAGGATCGCGAATTCGTCACCCCCCAGGCGAACCACACGGTCGGTTTCACGCATGGCCGACAGCAGGCGCTGCGCGACGGCCACCAGCATGGCATCGCCTGCATCGTGGCCGAGCGTGTCGTTGATCTGCTTGAAGTGGTCGAGGTCGATCAGCACGAGCGCCAGGCAATGGCCGCTGCGCAAGCTCGCGGCCACCATTCGCTTGAGTTCGTCGTTGAACATGCGCCGGTTCGCCAGCCCGCTCAGGCTGTCGAAGTACGCGATCTGCTCGAGCTGGCGCTGGCTGTCCTCGAGTTGCCGGGTGCGCTCGGCCACGAGCGCCTCCAGCATGCGTTCCCGGCGCCGAAGCACCAGGGTGCGTGCGCGCATGAGCAACAGCAGCATGCCGCCCCCGACGATGACCAGCGCCGCACGCGCCCACTCCGTCTCATGCCAGGCCGGCTGCACATGAAGCGGCATCGACACGGTGTCGGACCAGGCCCCCCGGGCCGCCGCCGCGCGCAGCTCCAGCACGTGGTCACCCGGCGGCAGATTGGTGTAGGCCGCAAAGCGGTGGCTGGCGTCGGTGTCGAGCCAGTGCGTGTCGATGCCGTGCAGGCGGTATTGGTAGCGGACGGACGCGGGTGACGAATAGTGAAGCGCGGCAAATTCGACCAGCAGGCTGCGCCGGCCGGGCTTCAGTTGCAGCGGCGCGCTCTCGCGGCCTGGCTGATAGGCCGCGGTCTTCTGGCCGTCCCCGAGCTGGACGTCGGTGACGACGAGCGGCGGTGGCGCCGTCCGCGCATTGACGCCTTGGCGAGGGTCGATGATGGTCAGCCCGCCGGAGCCGCCGAACAGCACATGGCCGTCGGTCGAGACGCCTCCCGAACCGCTCCAGTACCCGATCACGCCGAGGCCTTCAGCGGAACCGATGGGCACCGTCGCCAGGCTGTCGCGTGCAATGCGCGCCACGCCGTCATCGGTGCTGGCCCAGACATCGCCCTGCCGGTCAACGGCAAGCGCATTGACGGCATTGGTGGGCAGGCCCTCGGCGGTGGAAACCCGCCGCACGTTCACCGGGCCCTGCGCCGACGGCTCGAAGACGCGGATGCCGGAACCATAGCCCGCGACCCAGATGCGTCCCCGGGTGTCCTTGACGATGGAAGCGGTGAAGCCGCTGGGCATGCCGATGCGGCCGGGGGCATCCTGCGCCAACTGCTGCACGCGCATGGTGGCCGAGTCGAGGACCGCCAGGCCCGAACGGGTGCCGACCCACAACCTGCCGTCGGTGTCGGCCAGCAGCGCGGTGATGCGCTGATCCTCCAACCCGTCCCCTGCCTGGCGCGCGGACACGCGAAGCGTCGTGCTCTTGCCGGCATGCACACCCCACAGGCCATCGAGGCCGCCGACCCACAGGCGGTTACCCTGCCAGGCGACGGACCAGACGTCGGCCGTGGGCGATCGGCCGGGCATCGTGAGCCGCTGCACGCGCAAGCCGTCGATGCTGACCCGGTACAGGCCACGTCGCGTGCCGGCGTAGACCTGCCGGCCGTCCGGCGACAGGGCCATGCTGATGACGCGGCCGTCGGGCAAGGCAGTCGCCGGCGACGAGGGGTCGGGCCGCAAGCTGCGCAGGCGCCCGGCCGTGGGCGAGACGATGTCGATGCCTCCATCGCCCGTGCTGAGCCACACCGTTCCATCCGCCATCGGCAGCACGAACGGAATGTTCGCCGTGATCAGGCCGCCCTTGCGTGCCCCGGCATCGTGGTCGCCGCCGAACCATGTGGAGATGCCGGTCTGCTGCGCGTCGTGAAAACTCAAGCCGATGTCGGTGCCGGCCCAGACCAATCCCTGCCGGTCGCGGAACAGCGCCATCACCTCGTTCTTGGGCAGGCTGCCGCCCACGTTCTCGATGTGATTGGCACGGCGGACCTGCCCCTGCTTCAGGTCGACGCGGAAGATGCCTTGCCCGCCGGTGGCCACCCACACCTCGCCGGGCCGGGCTTCGACCAGGTCGTGCACGATGGCCGTGGCGAGGCCCGGCATCGGTTCAGGCACGCGCTCGTGCAGCGCCTTCGCGCGGGAACCGCCCGGATCGACCGTGTACACGCCGTGGGCACGGGTGCCCACCCAGATGCGCCCCTCGCCGTCTTCGAGCATGCAGCTGACCACACCCTGCCCCGCCTCGGAGCGGCCAAGAGGAACCTTCACGAACAGCCCGTCCGCGCCGCGCCTGTAGACGCCGCGATCGGTGCCAGCCCACACCGCACCGTGGCGATCCACGAGCACGGCATTCACGCCGGTCGCGGGCAGTCCGAGCGCCGTCGCCCAATCGGCATGGCGCCGAACGGCGCGCCGCGCAGGGTCGAGGCGATCGAGCCCGCCGCCGGTCCCGAGCAACAGGCTGCCGTCCACGTCTTCGGCGATGCTGGACACGCTTCGGCGGCTGAGCGCTGCCGCAGGCACGGGGAGTTCGAAGCGCTCATTCACCTCGTCGTATCGCGCGATGCCGCCGGCGCTGGTCCCGACCCACAGGCGGCCCCGGGAATCGGTGCGCAGCGCCAGCACGTAGCTGTCGGGCAATGCGCCTGGGTCTGCCACGTCACTGAGAAAGGTCTTCAGCTTGTAGCCGTCCCAGCGCATGAGGCCGGCCTGCCCGCCGAGCCACAGGAAGCCTCGCCGGTCCTGGGCAATCGCGTTGACGATCGGCGTCGGATTGATCGCCAGATGGAAGGCGGCGTCACCTCGGGCGGCCCACGGTTCTTCCGCCGCAGCGGCGGCCAGGCACAGGCTTGACCATGCGACTGCCAGACATGCGGCCACATGGCGAAACCCGTCGAGAAAGTGAGACAACCTCAAGCGCATACCTGCCAACGCCGGAAGTCAGAGCCTCCGCCACGGAAGATATCGGCCTGAACGAGGGGATTCTTAGTCGAAGGCGTGGTGCAACCGGATCTTTTGAGTCGTTCGTCACGACGGGTGAACTTATTCCCCGACGGTCATCGCCTATCGCCCGCAGGACATCGGAAGGATCCTGCGGCGGCCACACCCCGCATGGCGTGCGGCCGCCGCTGGCCCGACTACTTCTGGACGTCGAAGCGCACCCGGTTGAAGGTGATCTCGAGTTGCGGATGATCGGCGCCACCGAACCAGCCGCCATAGGAGTCGCCCACCACGCGCAGCGACGAGACCAGCCCGGCATCCGACGAGTACACCTCCTGGAGCCCAAGTCCCGTGCCCGGGATCAGCACGTCACCGGTGGAGATGTCGTACTGGTCGTCGAAGCGCGCGAAGGTCCACATCGGTCCTTTCGACTTGCGGATGTCGTACAGGACGCGGCTCGTGCGCAGCTTGAACGTCGTGAAATCCGCCTTGGGCTCGCGCCATACCGCATCGACGTTCAGCCTGATGACCCGATCGCGGTTCTCGAGCCAGACACGGGCACTGAACTGCGGGGGCCCCCAGAAATCATCGTCGCCCGAGGTGTGCACTGGGTAGTCAGACAAGTCTTCGGGGACGAAGTCAATGGTTTCGATCGTCATGATGAATCTCTCCTTGATGTTCGATTGAGTTGGACACTTGCACGGGCCGACGCTCGTGCGAGCGGGGCCGTCCGCGGCATCGGTTGCTGTCGTGAGAACGGGCCCTGTCCATTCAGCGGATCGAGCCCCGCCTGCAGATCACCGATGAAGCGAGAACTGCCCCGGGGCGCAGTGAAGGGACGAAAGGATCAGAGGCGATCGCACGGGAAGGTCGGCGTCTTCAGGCACGAGGCATAAGACGCGCTGCACAGCGCCGCGCAGACCAGGGCCAGGGGACCGGTGCTGCCCACGCAGCCCGCAACGCACCCGGCATACTCGACCGCGCAGCAAGCGGCCACCTTGGGCGGCGGTCCCTCGGGCGACGGGTAGACCACCGGCGGCTTGGTCTGCACCGCGCAAGTCGCCGCGCAGTTCGTTCCGCCGGACGACCGGCACTCGGCCAGGCACTCGGCATACGCCTGCTGGGTCGGGTCGCGCATCGCGGGGACGACGCCGTGCGGCGCTTCGTCCTGCCTGCGGCGGCCATGGTCCGCCACGCGGCGTCGGCCGAGGGCATGCTCGGCATGAAAGTTGGGCAGTGTCATGAGAACTCCTTTCGAGAGTGCAGTGGAGAAAGCACGAGCGCGAGACCCGTGCGCGGATCACTTGTCGTAGTAGGGCGAGAGCTTGGTCACGAGGAACGGAAACTGGTCCGTCACATCGACACGGCAAAAGCGCTTCTCGGTGAAGTCGCTCTGGCGGTGCGTGAAGGCGTAGACCACGTCGAAGACGTTCCTGCCGTTGCCCAGGGTCGATGGCCTCGCGTCGATGGCAGCCAGCGAGAAGTTCGCGGCATGCCGCGCGAAGGCCTCGGCGTAGATGGCCGGGTAGCGCAAGGCCAGGTAGTTCAGCGCACGGTGCGCGTCGGTGGCGCCCGCGTTGTCGGCGCTTTGCATGACCCGCTCGAGCACCTCGTCGGCGGTCGCCATGAACTGCTTCTCGCCGGCATCGTCCGGGCGAGGGATCGCCCCGAGCAGCGATGCGCGGTCGAACGAATAGACCTGGTCCACGAACACGATCGGAATCGACAAGCCGCCGCACACCGTGGGCGGTGCGACAGGCCCCAGCACGCCCACCACGGCATCGATGTCCAGCGGGCTCGGAGCGCTGCGGGTGGCCTCGATCAGCCGGTCGAGGTCGGCCGGGTCGCGCGGAACGAGGACGTAGGTGTCCATGCCTTCGATGCTCATGACGAAGCACATCTGGCGCGCCAGGTAGCGGTTCTGCGGCTGCGACAGGACGGCATGCAAGGCCTCGTGGTCGGTCATGCCCGATGCATTCGAACGCCCCACGAGCTGCGCGTATTCCTTCTCGACGGACACGCTCGGAAAGCGCGCCTCGATGCGGCCGAGCGCATAGACGTACTTCGGGTTGGCCGGCGTGGTGCCGCCCGAGCATGCACAGGGCTTCTTCGCCGGCTCGGGCGTGTCCTCGGTCGAGGCTGCTTCGATGCTGCCGATGGCTTCGTTGACGATGTCTGCGTTCATGAAAATGCTCCTTGCGGTTGGTGGTGAAAGACAGAGGAGGAAAGCTGCTCGCGGGCGAGCGCGAGCCACGCGGCTTCGGCATCGAGCAGCGGCGGCACGATCGAGCGCCGCCGGCCGGGAGGGCCCGCCACGGCCGACTTGATGCGCCCGGCCGATGCCTCGGGGAACAAGGACCACAGCAAGGCGATCGCACCCGTCACGAATGCGGCAGCCGCACTGGTCCCATCGATGCGCGCCGCCTTGCCGCCGGGCGCGAGGCTGGCGATGGCGTCACCCGGTGCGCCCAAGCCCTGGCGGCCGATCGACATGCCATGGGTCGAATAGGCCTGTGGCCGGCCGTGCGCATCGCAGGCGCACACGGGAATCACCCAGGGATGGCTGGTGATCAGGCTGCCGCCCACGCCGCCGCGGTTGCCGGCCGCGGCCACGACCAGCGTGCCGCGCCGGGCGCACAGGTCGAGCGCCGCGTGCAGCACATGCGTGTCACGCACGCCGTTGCCCGCCATCGCGGCGCTCAGGTTGATGACGCGCGCGCCGGCCTGCACGCACGCCGCGATGGCCGAGGCGAGTTCGTTCGGGTGGGCCAGCCCCGGCCCGGACCCGTTCGCCTCGCGGCCGAAGATGGGCCGGACCATCAGCGTGCAGCCCGGGCAGAGGGCCGGCGCCGACGAACCCCGGCGTGCGAACAGGATGCCCGCCACACCGGTGCCGTGCCGGCAGGCCATGCCGGCATCGCAGGGCACGGCCGACCCGTCCAGCGACACGACGCGCGCCGGCGCGAGCCAGGGATGGTCGAGCGCCACCGGCCCGTCGATCAAGCCCACGGCCAGTTCGACGCTGCCCTCGGTCCGCTGCATCAGCGGGCGCAGCCTGACGATGTCGCAGGGGTCCATCGCGCGACCCTCAGCCGGGTTGGACGTGGCGTGCGATCGCCACGTCCGTGAGCTGCTTCCAGGCATCCGCGTCGATGGCGCCCGCTGCTGCCGGACGGGTGGCGAGTCCTGCGTGCAGCAGTGCGTCCGCCTCGACGGCCAAGGCCACCTGCAGCGAGTTCTCCTGCAACAGCGGCTGCTCGATCACCGACGGTGTGTCGAGTGCGCGCGGCGCGCTTCGCTGGATCGCGGGCTTGTCGGTGCGCGGGGCGGTGCGCGTGAGCACCGGCCACAGCGTGGGCGCCGCCGCGATGCGTGCGCTGGGCAGCCAGTCGCCCGGCACGCCCGGGTAGCCGTTCTCGGGCCGGAACACCCAGTCGCGGATCGTCGCGAGGATGGACGTGTGGTCGTACTCGGTGCCGCCGCGCGGCGCGCGGAACACCGTGCCGGGTTCGATCAGCGGCGAGATCACCACCGCCGGCACGCGCGGGCCGAACTGCCGAAAGGGCGAGAAGCCGGGCATGTCGAACTGGGGCGCGGAGTTGTCCGGCGGCACCGCGGTGGCCGGCGGCGGCACGTGGTCGTAGCAGCCGCCGTGCTCGTCGTAGGTGATGACCAGCAGCGTGTTGTTCCACTTCAGGCCCTGGCTCACGGCGTTCCACACGCGCAGGATCAGGTCTTCGCCGCGGCGCATGTCGCAGCCCGGGCCCGGATGCTGGTCGTTGGCGCCCAGCATGAACTCGGGCTCGATGAACGAGTAGGCCGGCAAGGTCCCCGCCTTGGCGGCACGTTCGAACTCGGTCAGCGGCGCCGCCGCGTGCGTGAGCTTTTGCCACACCGTCCAGAACTGCGTGCTCGTGAGCGAAGGACCGGCGATCGTGTCGTGATAGACCTTCCACGACACCTGGTGCGCATCCAGCGCATCGAACACGGTGCGCCGGCCGCCGTAGAACGTGAGGTTGGGAACAGGGTCCGCATCCTCGTAGAGCTTGTCGCCGTTGTTGAGGCGACCGAACGAGGTGCCCGCGTGCAGGAACGAGCGATTGGGCCAGGTCTCGCACGGGATGGGCGAGAACCAGCGGTCGCACACCGCGTACGCCTTGGCGAGCTGGCTCAGCACCGGCAACTGCTCGGGCGAGTACGACTGCATGATGCGTTGCGGATTCGCCGGGTCCGCCTTCGCGTAGTTGGCGAGGAAGCCGCTCATGTTGGCGCGCGCGCCGGGGCCGGGCCCCTCGGTGCCGAACATCTGCTCGAGGAAGCTCGGGTAGTCTTCCCTCGGGTTCGGGTTGGGCTGCTGGTACCAGGGCGTGTTCGTCACGCCGCGCGTGGCGACGACACGGCCCGCACCCGGTGCATCGTGCGAGGACGCGGGGATGGTGTTCCAGTATTCGCCATTCACGAGGCCGTCGAAGGTCGGATTCGCACTGGCCGGGATGTTGCGCGGCGGCCGGTTGGACGAATCCGCGTACAGCCAGCCGAGCACGTTGTCGAACGATCGGTTCTCCAGCATGAGCACGACCACGTGGTGGATCGCGTCCTTCACCGAAGGCTGGCGCGGCGCGCCGTTGAGGATGTTGCCGCCCTGGTCGATGGTGATCGCGGTGCAGGGCACCAGCCTGGGCCCGACCTTCGCGCCGTTGACGAAGAACACCACCTGCACGGACGGGCGCGTGCCGGCGCCCGTCCAGGTGAACTTCGCGCCGGGCGCGAGCGTGGCGCGCGCCGCGCCGCCCGGATAAAGGCTGAACCAGTACAGCCGGTCGCCCGGCTCGTAGATGCAGAACTGGACGGTGTCGGAGCGGCTGTTGTAGATGTCCATGGGATGTCCTTTCAGAACGGTGGCGGGGTGAAGGCGAGGCGCACGCGGCGGCGCGGGCAAGGCGGCAGCGGGCTACCAGCTCGGGTAGGTCTTGCCGTTGATCGAGTAGTCCAGGCGGTAGCCGGTGGCCGCGGCGGGGACGCGCGCATTGCCCGGGAACCACACCGGCAACGCCGGCCATTTGCGGCCCTGCGTCTGCTTGTAGCGGGCGTAGCTGTCCTCGAACATCCACTTGTTGCGCCACCATGTGCGGCGGTTGCCCGAGGCGAAGAAGAGATTGCCCGTCACCGGGTTGGTGAGACGAAACTCGATGTCGAACTCGCGGTCGGTGACCGGCCACCAGAACGAGTCGGCGGGCAAGGTGGCGAAGGCCTTTCCCAGCAGCGCGCGCAGGGGCGGCGGCAGGAAGGACGGCGCCTGCGGCAGCGGCCTGCCGGGCATGCGCCGGTACACGCCCACCTCCGCACCGATGCCGCCGGGAAAGCTCGGCAGCCCGAGGAAGCGCGGGCACCAGCCCTTCCAGAGCTGGATCACCACCGGCTCGCCATCGATCACGGCGTCGAGGACGTGCGTGTCGTAGTTCGGCCAGTGCAGCGCCGCGAAGCACGGCAGGCCCGCGCACTGCGCGTTCCACCCGTCGGAGGTTTCGGTGTACTTGTAGCCCCACCCGTCCGTCGTGACGATGGCCGGAGGCTGGACATTGATTGCAGGCATGAGGGCGATTTCCTTCTTGTGTCATCCACAAATCGAATGAGCGTCCTCAGCCACGTCCGCGGATCATTGACCCCTAGAATCCAAATGCACACGCAGCACCGCCGCACGGTGCATCCGAGGGGCATTCCATGAGTGACAAGAACATCGGCGCCTCGTTCGCGGACCACTACGCCCAGCTGCTGGTGCTGGCGAGGGCGCGCCTCGCAAGGGAACAGGCACCCATCTCCACCGGCACGCTGGCCAACGAGCTGTACCTCAGCCTGCAAGGCCGCGACGACCTGCGCTTCGGTTCGATGGAGCAGTTCCTCGGCTACGCGAGCCGGGCGATGCGCTCCTTGCTGGTCGACATGGCGCGCGAGCGCATCGCGCAAAAGCGCAGCGCCGAATTGCTGCCGCTCACGCTCGGGCACGACGTGGCCGACGGCGGCAGCGGCACCCCTGAGCAGATGCTGTCGCTCAACCAGGCCATCGAGCGCCTGGGCCAGGTCGATCCGCGGCTGCTGCAGGTGGCCGAGATGCGGGCGGTGATGGGCATGCAGCTGCCCGAGATCGCGCGCGCGCTGTCGGTGTCCGAACCCACCGTCAAGCGCGACTGGCAGCGCGCCAAGGCCTTTCTGTACGACGTGCTGGGGGAAACACCGTGAGCATGGATGCCGCGTCCGAGAGGAGCCTCGATGCGGCGGCGCTGGGCTGGCTCGACCAGCTGCTCGACGGCCCGCGCACCGAGCGGCGCAATGCGATCGAGCAGTTGTCTCGCGCCGAACCCTTGCTGGGCGCACGCGTGGCCCGGTTGCTCGCGGCCAGCGACGCCACCGACGAGACGGGCATCCTCGGGCAGCCTTTCGCCTTCGACTGGGCTGCCCACGCCGCCTCCTCGGGTCTCCAGGCCGGTGGCCTATTCGCCGGCTATCGCCTGCTGCGTGAACTCGGCCGAGGGGGCATGTCCACCGTGTGGCTGGCCGAGCGCGCCGATGGCGTGCCCCGGCGCCAGGTGGCGCTGAAGGTGCCGCTGCTCACCCTGGGCCGCGATGCAGACCGCGAGCGCTTCGCACGCGAACGCGACGTGCTCGCCGCCTTGAACCATCCCGACATCGCGCGGCTGCTCGATGCCGGCGTGTCACCCGGCGGCCAGCCGTTCATCGTCATCGAGCACGTCGACGGCCAGACGCTGCCCGAGGCCTGCGACTCGCGCGGCCTGGGCCTGCGCGAGCGGCTGCGCCTCTTCCTCAAGGTGCTGGCGGCGGTGGAGCATGCGCACAAACATCTCGTCGTGCATCGCGACCTCAAGCCGTCCAACATCCTCGTAAGCGCGCAAGGCGAGGTGAAGCTGCTGGACTTCGGCATCGCCAAGCTGCTGGACGGTCACCGCCTCGCTCTCGAGGACGGCCATCTCACCCAGGCCGTGGGCTGCGCCGCCACGCCGCGCTATGCCGCACCCGAACAGCTCGACGGCGGCACCATCTCCACCGCCACCGACGTCTACGCGCTCGGCGTGGTGCTGTTCGAGCTGCTCACCGGCGAGTCGCCCTACGGCCGCGAGCCGCAGTCGCTCGCGCAGTGGATCCAGGCGGTTCTGGCGGCCACACCCGCGCGTCCGAGCCAGGTGTCGCTGGACGCGCGGACCATGGCGGCGCGCTCGGTGTCGACTGCTTCGCGATGGCGCGCCGCGCTCGCGGGGGACATCGACAACATCGTGCTCACCGCCTTGCGCAAGAACCCGGCCGAACGCTACGGGTCCGTCGAGCGCTTCGCCGAGGACATTCGACGCTTCATCGACCATCGCCCGGTGCGCGCGCGCCGCCCCTCGCTCGCGCACCGCATGCGGCTCTTCCTGCGGCGGCACCGCACCCCGGCCATCGCGGCCTCGCTGGGCCTGGCCGTCGCGGCGGGATTCGCCGGCACTGCCTGGCGGCAGCATCTGAATACCCAGGAAGAACGACTGCGTGCCGACACCGTGCGCGATTTCATGTTCGACCTCATCGACGACGCGGAGACCGACGACGCCCATGCGGGCGCGGAGCCGACCGGGCGCCAGATGGTCGCCGGCGCCGTCCGCCGCGCCCGCGAGAACTACAAGGACCAGCCCCGCCTGCGCGGCGAGCTGCTCGCGGAACTCGGCCGGATGACCCGGAGGCTGGGCGCGGATGAAGACTCCGTGCGCCTGCTGCGCGAAGCGCTGGCCTTGCTGGGCGCCAGCGCCCCCGAAGGCGATGCCTCCCTCAACAAGACGCGCACGTCGCTGGCCGATGCCTTGCTGACGCAGGGCCAGGTCGACGCCGCGAAAAGCCTGGCCAGCGTGGCCTTGGCGCGTTGCACACAAGGCCCGGAGTGCGCCAAGGCCCGCTTCTACGCCAACACCGTCCTGTCCAACGTCCACCTGCGCCAGGGAGAGGTCAAGGCCGCGCTGGCCCAGGCGCAAGAGGGCGTGCGCAACAGCGAGGCGGGCTTCGGCGCACGGCATTCGGAGACGGCGATCGCGATGCTCGCGCTGGCCGTCGTGGCCCGGCAGGCCGGCGACCTCGCGCTCGCGCGCAGCACGCTGGATCGCGCGATCGAAACGAGCCGCGAGCTCACGCTGCGGCTGTCGGACCGGGTCGAGATGTCCAGGACGCGAGCCGTGCTGAGCATGGACCTGGGCGAATACGCAGACGCGCAACGCCGCCTTCAAGACCTGTTGCCGCAGGCGCCGTCGCGCGGCGAACGGGCACTGATCTGGCGCCTGCTCGCGACCGTGCACCTCGCGCTGGGCAGCGCGGCGGCGGCAGAGGAAGCGGCCGTCAAGGCGATCGAGCTCGCACCCGCGTCGCCGGGAGACCCCGAGCTCCTCTTCGCGCGCCAGGCCCATGCGCGCGCGCTGTCGCTCAAAGGCCTGGCAGTCGATGCCGGCGACGAGCTGCACGCGGTGATCCAGGGCTTGCGCGACGCGGGCTACCCCGGGCCGTCGATGGAAGTGCTGCGCGCCCGCCGCATGCATGCGGAGACGCTCGCCCGCGCGGGCCGGCTCGGCGATTCACTGGCCGAACTTCGGGCGGTGGCCGGGGAGCAATCCGCCGTCCAGGCCACGCAGGAAATCGAATATGCGCAGACGCTGGACCTGACGGGCTGCGTGCTGCGCGACCTCGGCCAGGTCGACGAAGCACTGGCCTCGCATCGCCAGGCCGCTGCGCTGCTTGAAAAAAAGTTGCCGCCCGATCATCCGTGGCGGCAACGAAATACGCTGTACCAGGAAGCGGTGGCCGCGAACGTGCACGCCACGCCCGAAGCCGCCGCCGACTGGACTCGGCACGCCGCAGCCTACGCCAGCCGCTTTCCGAGCGACTCGCAGTGGCGAACGCTGCTCGATGCCCACGGTTCGCACCCGCACTGCACGGCAGCGGGCGGCGCGGCCTGCGGGCTGTACCTCTGATCTTTCACACGAAGGGAGAAGACCATGGATTCCAAAGCACTTCGCGGCCGCGTCGCCGCCATCATCATCGCGGGGCTCTTCGCGGCCGGCACGGCCGTGGCCGGTGATGCCCCCGTCCAGCACTTGCCCAAGCTGACCCCGGCGCAGATCAAGGCGAAGATGGGGCGGTTGCTCAAGGAGATGGGCGACCTGTCGCAATACATCAACAGCGTGAGCGACGACGGGAAGATCACCGTCCAAGGCTTTTCAGGCCGCCCCGCATGCGCGCCAAGCATTCCGAAGCCGACCATGCTCCACGGCTACGTGGACAAGGAGCGCTTGGACCGGTTGGAACGAGCCCTGGAAATCATTAACCGGGATTTCGAGAACAACGTCGACACCGTGCTGGAAGTGACCGCCATCGCATGCGTCGACCATCCGAAGAAGTAACCCCGGGGGCGGTCGGCGCGCCCGGGTCATCGCCGATACTGCGACACCGCATTCCTGTGCAGCCCAACCCTTCCGGCTCGCGGCTGCCCCCTTTCCATCTGCGCTCCTGATGAAAACGTCGTACCTCTTCATCGCCATCCTCTTGTCCAGCGTGTTCGCCGTCGCCACTTCCAGCAAGGGCGCGAAAACGGGGCTGGCGGTGTTCTCCGGCGTCGCCGCCCTCTACGGTCTGGTCCGCATTTACGGCTGACGGCGCAGGGGCCGGATGCTGCGCCAGCCTCGTACAAACCCGAGGCCGGGTGCGAAGTGTGTAGTTCCTGCGCGCGCAAGGCTCAAAAAAGCGGGTGAAATGCCGCGTATTGGCGTGAACTTCCCACCAGTTACAGCGCTCCAATCGAGCCTTGTAGTTTTATACTGGACCGGGCGAAATGTCGTTGTCTCAAGCAGGAAGCGTAAAAGTCATGGGTGCGAAACTGAGGGTTGCAGGCTGGGTTGCACTCGGAACCGTGGCAGGTGCATTGGCCACGATGTCCTACCAGGCGACCGCCCGAAGTTCAGGCTCCCAGCTTCCGCTCGAAGAGCTGAACCAGCTCGCCTCGGTGTTCTCGATGGTCAAGAACACCTATGTCGACCCCGTCGATGAGAAGAAGCTCATCAACGATGCCATCGCAGGCATGGTCAACGGGCTCGATCCGCACTCTGCCTACCTCGAGAAGCAGAACTTCACCGAATTCAAGGAAAGCACCACCGGCAAGTTCGTCGGCGTGGGCATCGAGATCCAGATGGAAGAAGGCCTGGTCAAGGTCGCCACCCCCATCGAAGGCTCTCCCGCTTTCAAGGCCGGCCTCAAGTCCGGCGACCTCATCACCAAGATCGACGACACGCCGGTCAAGGGCCTCACCATGGACCAGGCAGTCAAGCGCATGCGCGGGCAGTCGGGCACCAAGGTCGTGCTGAACATCTTCCGCAAGACCGAGAACCGCGTGTTCCCGGTCACCATCACGCGTGAAGAGATCAAGGTCCAGAGCATCGTCGCCAAGGTCATCGAGCCGGGTTACGGCTGGATCCGCATCCGCCAGTTCCAGGAGCGCTCGGTCGAAGACTTCAGCCGCAAGCTGGACGACCTGTACAAGGCCGACCCGAATCTGAAGGGCTTGGTGCTCGACCTGCGCAACGACCCGGGCGGCCTGCTCGATGGCGCCATCGCGGTGTCCGCCGCCTTCCTGCCCACTGATGTGACGGTGGTGTCCACCAACGGCCAGGTGCATGACGCCAAGCAGGTCTTCAAGACTGTGCCGTCCGACTACCTGCGTCGCCCCGGCATCGACGACCCGGTCCGCCGCCTGCCCGCCGCCGTGAAGTCGGTGCCGCTGGTGGTGCTGGTGAACGAAGGCTCGGCATCGGCCAGCGAAATTGTCGCTGGCGCGCTGCAAGACCACCACCGCGCCACCATCATGGGTGCGCAGACCTTCGGCAAGGCGTCGGTGCAGACCTTCACCTGCCTGGCCGGCCGCTACTCGATCGAAGACTGCCCGGGCCGTGGCCTGAAGCTGACGACGGCGCGCTACTACACGCCGAACGGCAACTCCATCCAGGCCAAGGGCATCGTGCCCGACGTCATGCTGGACGAAACCGCCGAAGGCAACGTGTTCAGCGCCCTGCGCACCCGCGAGGCCGACCTCGACAAGCACCTGGCGAGCGGCCAGGGCGCCGAGGTGAAGGACCTGGCGCGCGAAAAGGCCCGCGAGGAAGCCCGCAAGAAGCTCGAGGACGAACTGGCCAAGAACGCGAACGCGGCGCCCAAGCCGCTGCCCGAGTTCGGCAGCCCGGAAGACTTCCAGCTGAACCAGGCGCTCAACCGCCTGAAGGGCCGTCCGGTGTTGGCCAGCAAGACCATCGTCGAGCGCAAGGCCGAGGCCACGACGACCAACTGATCGCCGTCCTTGGCACCAACGAAAACGCCCGCATGCAGCGGGCGTTTTTCATAGGGCAAGGCCGGCGTTGGAGTGAGCGGGCTGTAGCGATGGCCGCCGCGCGGCCGGTGAACCGTCAGCTACCGGTGGAAGCCCCCAGCTTGCGGATCAACTCACGCGCTTTCACCTCGGCCGACAAGGCTTCTTCCAGCGGCGAGCGGCACAGGCCGGCGTGCTGGTAGTTCAGGTTTTCGTACAGCTCGGCGGCCGACGGGAAGGTGTTGAGCACCGCCTTCAGGTCGTCGTCCATGGCCACGCGGGTGAGCTCCTCCGACAGCCTGGCCACGACCGCGCGGTACTGGTCCGGCGCCGCCGGCGTCTGGCTGGCGTCCAGCTTCTGGAGCAGGTGTGCCAGCGTGAAAGTCACCGCCAGCCGCTCGGGCAGCATCCGGGGTTGGGTCGCGTTCATGAATACTCCTCTGATCGCAGATGGGAGCGCCTCGCCCCCTTGCCGTGAATGTGGGGACGCCTCGCCGCTTCGCAAGCGCGCCGCTTGGGTATGCTCGCCGCATGAACGACGACCAGCTCCTGCGCTACTCGCGCCACATCCTGCTCGACGAGTTGGGCGTGGAAGGCCAGCAGCGGCTGCTCACATCGCATGCGCTGGTAATCGGCGCGGGCGGCCTGGGCTCGCCGGTGGCGCTGTACCTGGGCACGGCGGGCGTGGGCACCATCACCCTCGTCGACCACGACACCGTGGACCTCACCAACCTGCAGCGGCAGATCGCGCACGACCTGGCCCGCGTGGGCCGGCCCAAGGCGGCGTCGGCCGCGCAGAGCATCGCGGCGATCAACCCGGAGGTGCGTGTCGTCGCCTTGCAGGAGCGCGCGGAGGCGGCGCGGCTGGACGAACTCGTCGCGCCGGCGGACGTGGTCATCGATTGCAGCGACAACTTCAAGACGCGCCACGCGGTGAACGCCGCCTGCGTGAAGCACGGCAAGCCCTTGGTGTCAGGCGCGGCGGTGGGCTTCGACGCGCAGATCTCCGTCTACGACACGCGCCGGCCCGACGCGCCCTGCTATGCCTGCCTCTTCCCGCCCGACGCTGCCTTCGAGGAAGTGCGCTGCGCCACCATGGGCGTGTTCGCGCCGCTGGTGGGCATCATCGGCTCGATGCAGGCGGCCGAGGCGCTCAAGCTGCTCGCGGGCGTGGGTTCGTCGCTCGCCGGCCGGCTGCAGATGCTGGACGCGCGGACCATGGAATGGAACGAGATCCGCATCGCGCGGCAGCCGGGCTGCCCGGTGTGCGACGCCCGGCGATCGACGCCCCAGGCGATCTCGTCTAAGCCATTGTGACGACCCCTCGTGCGGTGTGGCGCCGGCGCTTTGCCCGAGCCTGCTGGCGGCGGTAAGCTGCGCCCCATGAAACCAACAATCAACGGCAGCGCCGACGCGCACGGCGACCTGAAGGCCCGCAACTTCCCGTCGGCTCAGCAAGAAGCCATCAAGGGCGCCCCACCCACCCGCTACGACGGCCCGGAAAGCGCCTACCGCCTGGCCTTCACCGACACCGATTTCCTGCTGCGCGAAGACCTGCGCCCGGTGCGCATGCAGCTGGAACTGCTCAAGCCCGAGCTGGTGCAGCAGGAACAGCACATCGAATCGACCATTGTCATCTTCGGCAGCGCACGCATCGTGCCCACCGAGACGGCGGAGCGGCTCGTGGCCGATGCGAGCTCAGCCAACAACGAGACGGCGCTGCGCATGGCGAAGACGCACCTGTCGATGGCGCACTACTACGACGAGGCGCGGCTCTTCGCCCAGCTGGTGACGCAGAAGTCGCGCGACCTGGCGACACCGATCTACGTCGTCACGGGTGGCGGCCCCGGCATCATGGAGGCCGGCAACCGCGGCGCCTACGAGGTGGGCGGCAAGAGCATCGGGCTGAACATCGTGCTGCCGCACGAGCAGGCACCCAACCCGTACATCACGCCGGAGCTGTGCTTCCAGTTCCATTACTTCGGCTTGCGCAAGATGCACTTCCTCATGCGCAGCATCGGGCTGGTGTGTTTTCCGGGTGGTTTCGGCACCCTGGACGAACTGTTTGAGGCGTTGACCCTCATCCAAACCGGCAAATGCAGGCGTCGACCGGTGCTACTGTTCGGGCGCGAATTCTGGACCCGGCTCATCAATTTCGAGCTGCTGGTCGAGACCGGCATGATCAGCCCGATGGACGTCGAACTGTTCAGGTTCGTGGAGACGGCCCAGGAGGCATGGGACGTGCTGGAAGCACATTACGGCTTCAGCCTGCGAGAGGACGCCAAGGGCGACGTCGCGAGCGAAGTGTGATCTCACCTCGTTGGAAGACACCGCCCTCATGAACCATCGAATCAGCATCATCGGCGCGCCCACGGACATCGGTGCAGGCGTGCGCGGCGCGAGCATGGGGCCCGAAGCCCTGCGCGTCGCGAACATCGTGCCGGTGCTGCAGGGCCACGGCCTGGAAGTGCTGGACCGCGGCAACCTCAACGGCCCGCCGAACCCGTGGCTCCCGCCCACCGACGGCTACCGCCACCTGCATGAAGTCGTGGCCTGGAACAAGGCGGTGCACGAGGCGGTGCACGACGAGCTCGTGCTCGGCCGCCTGCCCATCCTGCTCGGCGGCGACCATTGCCTGGGCCTCGGGTCCATCAGCGCCGTGGCGCGCCACTGCCGCGAGACGAACAAGAAGCTGCGCATCCTCTGGCTGGATGCGCATGCCGACTTCAACACCAACATCCTCACGCCCAGCGGCAACCTGCACGGCATGCCGGTGGCTTGCCTGTGCGGCCACGGGCCCCAGGAGCTGATCGAAATCGGCGGCCAGGTGCCGGCCATCAGCCCGAAGTGGATCCGCCAGATCGGCATCCGCAGCGTGGACGCCGGCGAGAAGCGCTTCGTGCACGAGATGGACCTCGAGGTCTTCGACATGCGCTACATCGACGAGATGGGCATGCGCCACGCGATGGAGCTCGCGCTCGCGACGCTGGACACCAACACCCACCTGCACGTGAGCTTCGACGTGGACTTCCTCGACCCCGACGTCGCGCCCGGCGTGGGCACCACCGTCAAGGGCGGGCCCACGTACCGGGAAGCTCAGCTGTGCATGGAGATGATCGCCGACACCGGCCGGCTCGCATCACTGGACGTGATGGAGCTCAACCCCGCACTGGACGTGCGCAACGCAACCGCCGAAGTGGCCGTCGACCTGATCGAAAGCCTCTTCGGCAAAAGCACCCTGATGAGGAAGTAGGACCAGCCCCACTCCTCACGAAGGCCACCTCCGGTGGCCCCTCAAGCCACGCCCGCGGATCCGGCTCCGCCGGTCCGCCAGGCGGCGCCCCTCGGGGGCAGGAGCAAAGCGACTGGGGGGCCCTACACACAAGTTACGGTGACGTCGTGGTTGTGGGAGAGTGTGGTCGTCGACGTGACGGTCACCGCCGTCCCTGCCTTCAGCTGCGCGAGCATCGCGGGCGTGAGCGTGATGGTGTGGTTGTGCGTCGCGCTGCCCATGATGCCGTAGGTCATGTCGGTGGTCGAATCCAGGTCGGTCTTCTGGATGACGATCGAGTGGCCGTGGTTGCCGGTGATGTTGGACGCCGAGCACGTCGTCGATGGCGTGGGTGACGGTGCAGGCGTCGGCGCGCTGCCGCCGTAGCTGCTGCCGCCGCCTCCGCAGCCTTGGATGAACAACACGGCGGTGCTGCCGGCGAGGGACTCCAGGAAACGCTTGCGTGTCATCGTCATGGTGATCTGCTCCTCGTGAGGTCTCGGCCTTGGTGGGCCTGGATGGGGTCGGTGATCGGTCGCGTGTGCGCACACGCCCTGGCGTGCGACTGCCCACGTTGCTTCGCAACGCGTTGCACCCGGGTGTACGCGCCAGGGGCTGCCGTAATTCCGTTGGGTGATCGAACAATCTGTGTTTAAACGCGTCACCATGCCTCAGCGCCGAGATGCGCGGATGCAGAGCCGGCAAAGATCATCTCTTCGAGATTCTTTCATCATCACTTCGTCAACGGATCCGCCGCTGGGCGTCCACGCGGCGGCATCGGACACGCGCCATGCGTCTTGCGAAATTCCTTCGGCTCGATGGCCCGCGGGTCGGCGAAGAGCCCGAGCCGCGCCGCGCGTGCCGCCTGCTGTTGAGCCGCGTAGCGCCCTGGGTGCCGCCGAAAGCCGGTGCTCCAGGCGTGGCCGTGGGCCACGAGCCACGCACCGACATCCTCGCCTTGCACGACGAGCGTGACGATGCGCCGGTCGTAGACGTCGGTCGCGCTGGCCTGCACCGTCACCGGCCGGCCGAGCACGCGCGAGGCGAGTGCGGCACTCGCCTCCTCGCCCCAGGCCTGGCAGCGCTCGGGCGCGTCCAGGCCATTCAGCCGCACCTTGACCGGCCGGTGCTCGCCGCCATCGCGCCGCACCCACACGGTGTCGCCGTCGGAGACGTGCGTCACCACGCCGCGGAACGTCTCGGCCGCCGCAAACGTGGGCAGCGATGCGGCCAGCGCCGCGATCACCAGGCCCGATAGAGCCCGTAGCCGACGAGGCCAAGCACGGCGATCCACACGCACAAGATGACCACCGCACCGGCGCGCATGCGCGGCAGCATCATCGGCGACGCCTGCGCTTCGCGGAACACCTGCTCCCACAAGGGCCGCGGCGTGAGCCGCACCACCAGCAGGATGCCCAGCGGCACGATCACCACGTCGTCCAGCAGGCCCAGCACGGGAATGAAGTCGGGGATCAGGTCGATCGGGCTCAGCGCATAGGCGACGACGGCGATCGCCACCCACTTGGCAGGACGTGGCGTGGCAGGGTGCTTGAAGAGTTTCCACAGGGCGACGAGGTAGGTGCCGACCCGGCGATGGATGCCCGACGGGATCAGCTTCATTCGTGGGCTGCCTTCTCCGCATCGCGAATGATGCGGGCGAGACGGTCCTTGAGTTTTTCAGTGGTGAGCTTCTCGCGGAAACGTTCGACCATGAGCGGCAATGAGAAGGGGCTGGGCGCGGGCAGCGTCACCGCCGCGATGCGCTGCGACCGCATGCGCGCGAGGCTCGACGCCAGCCGCCGGATGTCCAGCTCCTGGCTCAGCACCTCGGTCTGCGCTTGCGAGAGCAGCAGGTTGCCTGCATCGTACTTGCGAAACACCTCGTAGAAGAGCGAGCTCGACGCCTGCAGCTGCCGCGTGCTCTTGGGCGCACCGGGGTAGCCGGTGAAGATGAGCCCGGCGATGCGCGCGATCTCGCGGAAGCGCCGCCGCGCAAGCTCGCTGGAGTTCAGGCTCGCAAGCACGTCATGCAACAGGTCGCCTTCGTCGAAGAGCCGCTGGTCGTAGAGCATGGCCAGGTCCACCGGCTTCGCGCTCAGCAGCTCCAGGCCGTAGTCGTTGATCGACAGGCTGAAGGTGTTGGGCTCGTCGCGCGCGAGCCGCCACGCGAGCAGGCTTGCCAGGCCGATGTGCACGTAGCGGCCGGCGAAGGGATAGAGGAACACATGGTGGCCCTCGCGCGAATCGAACTGCTCGACCAGCAAGGTGTCGGGCGTGGGCAGCACCGACAGGCGCCGCTGCATCTCGAGCATGGGCCGTGCGGCCTTCAGCTCGGGCGCGTCGAAGTCGCCACGCGCAGCGCCCGCGATGACGTCGAGCACCGCATCGGCCAGCTCGCTGGACAAGGGCATCTTGCTGCCGCCCCAGGTGGTCACCATGCCCTTGCTGCGCTCGGCCTTCTTCACGTAGGCCGTCATGTCCTGCGTGCGCACGTACTCGAGCAGGCGGCCGGCGAAGAGAAAGCAGTCGCCCGGCTTCAGCCGCGAGATGAAGCCCTCTTCCACCGTGCCGATGCGCCCGCCCGAGAGGTACTTCACCTGCATCGCAGAATCCGCCACGATGGTGCCCACCTGCAGCTTGTGGCGCCGGCCGATGGCGCGGTCGGGCACGCGGTACACGCCGTCCACGAGTTGCACGCGGTGGTACTCGGGGTAGGCGGTGAGGCTCGCGCCGCCCTTCTCCACGAAGTCGACGGCCCACTGGAATTCGTCGCGCGTCAAGCCGCGGTAGGCACTCGCGCTGCGCACCTCCTCGTACAACTCGTCGGCGGTGAAGCCGCCGCCCAATGCCACGGTGACGAGGTGCTGCACCAGCACGTCCAGCGGCTTCTCGGGCGTGGCGCGTTTCTCGATCTTGCCGGCCTTGGCGGCACGGCGCGCGGCCACCGCCTCGATCAGCTCCAGCGTGTTGGTGGGCACGAGCGTGATGCGGCTGGGCCGCCCCGGCGCATGGCCGCTGCGCCCCGCGCGCTGCAGGAGCCGCGCGATGCCCTTGGCCGAGCCGATCTGCAGCACGCGCTCCACCGGCAGGAAGTCCACGCCGAGGTCCAGCGAGGACGTGGCCACCACCGCTTTCAGCCGCCCTTCCTTCAAGCCCAGCTCGACCCATTCGCGGGTCTCCTTGTCGAGCGAGCCGTGGTGCAGCGCCACCGAGCCGGCCCACTCGGGCTTGTGTTCGAGCAGCAGCTGGTACCAGATCTCCGCCTGCGAGCGCATGTTGACGAAGACGAGCGTGGTCGACGACTTCTCGATCTCGTCCACGACCGGCATCTGCATCTGCACGCCGAGGTGGCCGCCCCAGGAGAAGCTGCCGGGGTCGGCAGGGATCAGCGTGTCGATCACGAGCGTCTTGTCCATGCGGCCCTGCACCATCGTGCCGGGCCGATCCGTGGCCGGGCCCAGCAGCACCTGCATCGCCTCGGGCAGGTTGCCCAGTGTGGCGCTCAGGCCCCACACCACGAGCGCCGGGTTCCATCGGCGCAGCCTTGCCAGCGCCAGCTGCACCTGCACGCCGCGCTTGTTGCCCATCAGCTCGTGCCATTCATCGACGATCACCACCTGCACGCCCTGCAGGTCTTCGCGTGCCATCTCGCGCGTGAGCATGAGGCTCAGGCTCTCGGGCGTGGTGACGAGCGCGGTGGGCATGCGCCGATCCTGCTTCTGGCGCTCGGCACTGGGCGTGTCGCCGCTGCGCGCGCCCACGGTCCACGCCGGCGCGAGTTCCGTGAGCGGCAGCGAGATGGCGCGCGTGGTGTCGGCCGCAAGCGCACGCATCGGCGTGATCCACAAGACGCTGAGCGCCGGCGCCGAGCGGCCCTCCACCGGCACGCCACGGCGCATCGCATGCAGCAGCGCGCCCATCCACACCGCGTAGGTCTTGCCCGAGCCGGTGGTGGCGTGCAGCAGGCCGCTGCGGCCTGCGTCCATCGCGCGCCAGACCTCGCGCTGGAAGTCGAAGGGCGCCCAGCCCTGTGATTCGAACCAGGCGTCGAAGGCCGGGAACTCGGGGCGAGGCTTCCTGCGCGGGCTGCTCATGCGGCACGAGGAGCAAGCATGATGCCGACGCGCGCGATGCGCTCGTCCTGCAGCTCCTTCACGACGAAGCGCGCGCCGTGCCATTCGAGGTGGTCGCCTTCGGCCACGTCGCGCGCGAGTTCGCCGGCAAGCCAATCGGCCAGGCTCACGCCGTCGTGCTCGGGCAAGGGCAGCTGGAAGAAGCCGAACACCTCGGCGACGGGCAAGCCGCCGTCGAGGATGAGGCGGCCCTGCACGCTGCCTTCGCCGGGCGGCGGTTCGTCGGGCGGCTCGACGACGCCCAGCCGCCTTGCGGACCAGCCAAGCGTCGTGCCCTGGAGCAGCAGCGAGGCCAGCACCACCGCGAAGGCCACGTCGAAGAAGCGCGCCGTGCCGGGCACGCGATCGAGCATCGGGAACAGCGCGAGCACGATGGGCACCGCGCCGCGCAGGCCAACCCAGCCGATGAACAGGCGCTGGCGCATCGGAAAGCGCAGCGGAGCGAGGCACAGCACCACCGCCAGCGGCCGCGCGATGAAGATCAGCGTGACGGCGATGGCCAGCGTCGGCCACCAGTTGCGCAGCATGTCGTGCGGCGTGACGAGCAGCCCGAGCAGCAGGAACATCGTGGCCTGCGCTGCCCAGGCAAAGCCGTCCAGCGCCGTGGCGGCCGCATGCGCCGCCTCCTCGGCGCGCGCTCTCACGCGCAGGCCATACAGGTACATCGCGAGAAAGCCCGAGCCTTCGATAAGACCCGCGACGGCAAAGAGCGTGAGCCCTCCCGAGAGGATCAGCAGCGACAGCAGCCCGCCATGCGTGACGCCCAGTGGTGCCTTGCGAAGCAGCCACGCCACCGCCCCGCCGCCCAGCCAGCCCACGCCCACACCGAACACCGCCTGCTTGGCCAGCAGCACCAGGCCGTGCGACCAGCCCGCGTCGAGCTTGATGGCGGCGACCAGCGCCAGCACGAGGAACACCGCCATCGGGTCGTTCAGGCCCGACTCCATCTCCAGCGCGGCGGACACGCGTTCGTTGAGCTTGAGCTTGGCGTGGCGCAGCAGCGAGAACACGGCAGCCGCATCGGTCGAGCCGACGATGGCGCCCAGCAGCAGCCCGCGCCGCCAGTCGAGATGAAGCACCTGCATGGCCACCGTGCCGACGATGCCCGCGGTGATGAGCACGCCGACCGTCGCGAGCAGCAGTGCCGGACGGAAGCCCTGCCGGAAGGTGGACATGCGGGTGTTCAGGCCGCCTTCGAGAAGGATCATGGCGAGCGCTGCATTGCCCACCCAGGCGCTCAGCAAGGGGCTGTCGAACTTGACGCCGCCCGGGCCGTCCTCGCCCACCAGCATGCCGGCGACGAGAAACACGAGCAGGAAGGACAGCCCCAGCCGCGCCGAGTACACGCCCGCCAGCAGGCTGATGAAGACCAGCAGCCCACCTGCAAGCAGCAGCAGGTTCATCGCTTCCATTGCGGCGGCACCTTAGCAGAGGCCGCCGTGCCGCGGCCGGTGCAAGGGCAAAGTCGCGGCGTGCTCCTACACGCGGGCTTCGCTGCGCGTCTTGTAGAAACGAAGGATCACGTCGCCGAAGTCCCCCAGCAGCCACTGCGCGACCCAGTCGGCATACAGGTTGAACTGCGTGGAGATCCGGTAGTTCACGTGCAAGGTGACGAGCGTGTCGCGCCCCTGCGACTGCAGCGTGTAGGTGGTGTCGAGCAGGTCGAAGTACTGGCCGCCGATCATCACGTGGTCGTCCAGCGAGCCAGGCGGGAAGGACTCGGGCGTGAAGCGGTAGGTCCAGCGGATGCGCTGCTGCGGCTGCCAATCGGCCCGGGCGACGATTTCGTCGAAGTGCACGTTGCGGCCCCAGGTGCTGGCGCGCACGTGCTCGCCGTGGGCGCCTTCACGCGTCACGCCGGACACCGGCATAGGCGCACCGATGCGAAAGGCCCAGGCATCGCCCACTTCGCTCGGGCGGATGTCGGTGGCTGCGTTCAGGTGCTTCCACACCACCTCGGGCGGCGCGGCGATGCGCACCGTGCGCTCGATGCTGCCGTGGTCGTCGGGCGTGGGGATGGCGTTGCCGAGCAGGCCCAGCACCAGCGGCACGGCGCCCAGGCTGTACACCGCCGGCCGCGGCCAGTTCGTGATGCGGCAGACGATGCCCATCACGAAGCCGCCGATGCCGCCCATCAGCGCGAACATCGGCACGATGACGATGGCGCAGATGACGCCTTCGATCATGATGGCCAGCGTGCCGGCCACGAAGAGCGCGGTGGCCAGGAACGGCGCGTAGAAGTAGTAGGCCCAGCTGCGGCGGTACTGCCGCTCGGCCAGGTACACCGTGACAGCGCCGATGGCCACCGGCGCGAAGTAGATGAAGGCGCCGGCCATCGCCGACCAGTTGCTGCCCGCGTGGCCAGAGAACATCAGCCGCAAGGCGACGCCGAACAGCGCGCCCGCGAGGATGGGATAGCGCAGCAGGAAGGGCAGCATCGTGTCGCTCGCAGGGTTGTCCGCATCCAGCGGTGCCTCGGGCGGGGTGAAGCGGTCGGGTGCGGTGTCGCTCATGGCCGTTGCTCCGTCAGGTCAGGCTGGACCGCACGCCCGGGCCCATGCGCGCGCTGCTTGCGGGCCGCGGCGGGCGCACCGCACGGCCGTGCGCCTGCACCGCCGGCAGCGGCGACGCGAACCACAGCAGCACGATGAGCGCGAGCACCGGCAGGTTCTTCACCAGCGGGCCACAGTGGTCCAGCGTGAGCTCGGGCATGTTGACGGCGGCCGTGGCGGTGTAGCCGATGACCGCGGCGACCTGCAGCGCGTTGAGCCAGGGCGCCCGCGAGCGCAGCACCATCAGGCCCATCGCAATGTTGAGCGTGCACGAGAACACCAAGGCAGCGACGCCCAGGCGGCCGTCGAAGCCGCAGCGTGCAAGCAGGTTCAGCACCCCCGACTGCTGCGGCAGCACGGCGCTGATCAGCGCGGTGTACAGCCACATGAACGCGAGCGCGAACCGGGCGGCCGCCGCCATCGCGGGGCTGAGGTTCACGCGCAAGTCCACCAGCGGCTCGGGCGGGGTGATGGCCAGGCCTTGGGGCATCGCCGTCGGCGCGCGGCCGAGCAAGGCAGGCGCCCCATTGACCACCGGCACGCTGCCGCGATCGAGCATGCGGATGGTGTCGCGGCAGAACACCTTCTGCGGAATCGCTTCGGCGAGCCACGCCATCGCGTGCATCAGCGGCATGGGCATGGGCAGCCACAGCGCATCGCCGAGGTTCAGCGCGTTGCGGTAGCGGGCCAGCATGTCGCGGTAGGTGATGGCCTCGGGTCCGCCGAGCTCGTGCACCTCGTGCATCGCGCCGGGCCGTTCGACCAGGCGTGCAATGCATTCGGCCAGTTCGTAGACATGGATGGGTTGCACCGCCTGCAGGCCGCGGCCGGGCAGCGAGATGAAGGGCAGGCTCGCGAGCGTGGCGAAGAGCGCGCCGCTCTGGCTGCCGGGCCCGTACACGAGCGAGGGTCGCAGCACGGCCCAGTCCACCGGCAGCGAGGCGAGCGCGTCGTCGGCCAGCAGCTTGCTGCGCAGGTAGGGCGTGGCGAGCGTGTCGGCATCGCCGCGCACGCCCAGCGCCGACACCTGCACGATGCGCCGCACGCCGGCCAGCGCCGCGCCGCGGAACAGCTCGGCGGGGCCTTCGGTGTGGATGCGCTCGAAGCTCTGCGAGCGCGACGCCATGAGGATGCCCACGCAGTTCACGACCGCATCGACCTGCGCCATGCGCAGCGCCGCGGCCCAGGCCTCGGGCGAGCGCGGCTCCATGTAGTCGATGCGCATCGCATGGCGGCCATCGACCACGCCGCGCGCGCCTTCGACCACTTGGTGCCCGCGCGAGCGCAGGGCATTCGCGACGGCGCGGCCGACACACCCCGTGGCACCGCAGACGAGGACTCTCATGACGCGCTCCTGTCGCCGGGGTGGATGTCGCAGGCGCCGTCCTGGCACTCGCGCATGCGCGCGGCCATGCGGCGCGCCCGCGCCGCGCGCACGAGGCGGATCAGCGGCGCCGCGGTGCGCGAGATGCCCCGGCGGTTGCGCGCGAAGACGCGGTAGCCGGCATCGAACAGCGGTCGCAGCGGCTTCCAGCCGGTGGGCCGCATCACCCAGCCCAGCCCGACCGCGTCGTAGGCCAGGCGCAGCACCTCGACGCCGCGCAGCATCGTGCCGTCGTCGCACAGGCCGTGGATCTCGGCGTTCATCGCGGCCAGCGTGCTGCCGTGGGCGCCGGCGTCGAAGCCCGGCGCCGCGATGTCGACGAAGCGCAGCCAGCCGTAGCGGTCGGTCTCGCGCAGGTGGTCCATCTCCAAAGCGCAGACCGGGCATGAAGCGTCGTAGAACAAGGTCAGCGGATAGATGCTTTGGCTCATGGTCCCTCCAGTCATTTCAGTCAATACAGAAATCGTGGCGCAAATTTTTTTCGACGGCTCACGGGCCCAACAGATGGGCGGGGTTGATCTCGTCGCGGCCACCGTCCGCCGAAGCCGGGTTGCGGCCGAGCAGCTTCTTGATGCGCGCGCCGAGCTTCAGCACTTTGGTGAGCGTGTCCGTGTCCAGGCGCAGCATCTCGTCGCTCCAGGCGGTGAGCGTTTCCAGCAGTTCCAGCGTCTCGCGGATGCGGACCTTGGACTGCGCCGGGTCGCGGCTGATGGACGGGTCGGCCATCAGCTCGCGCAGCACCTCGATGGTGGGTGCGATCTCGCGGCGCTGCCGCTCGCGCACCACGGTGCGCAGCAGCTCCCACACGTCGGTGGATGTTTCGAAGTGGTCGCGCCGGTCGCCGGCCAGGTGAACCAGGCGGACGAGGTTCCAGCCTTGCAGCTCACGGATGCTCGTGCTCACGTTGGAGCGGGCCACCGACAGCGTGTCGGCGATTTCCTCGGCATGCATCGGACGGCCGGTGATGAACAGCAGCGCATGGATCTGCGCGACGGTGCGGTTCACGCCCCAGCGGGTGCCCATTTCGCCCCAGTGCAGGACGAATCGGGAAAGGGTCGGTGAGAGGTCCATGGCCGAATGGTCGCCATGTCGGATATTTCTGTCAAGACAGAAATTACCGAATCCAGACGAACGGCGCGGAGGTGATCCAGCCTTCGAGGGCATCCACGCCTTCGGGCACGCCGTGGCCCGGCTGGCCCGCAGCCCAGGCCGCCTGCATCATGCAGAGCACCGCATCGAGCTTGTCGCCGGACGCATCGGCCGCGAGCTCGTCGCGCTGGGCGTGCGTGGCTTTCAGGCGCAAGCCCAGGCGGCTGCGGCCTTGCTCCAGCGCCTCCAGCAGGTCCTTGCGCGCAATGAGCCGCTCCGGCGTCTGCTTGGCCGCCTCGTCGCTCTTGTACGACCGCTTGCCGATCAGCTCCCGCGCCAGCAGCCCCGGATAGCCCTCGAGCGCCACCCGTGCCTCGTCGCCTGCATGCACGGCCGGCAGGTGCACGCCCGCCTCGATCAGCAAAGGCACGCCGGCATGCAGCATGTAGGCCACGGGCGGGTTCACCCACTTCATCGACGGTGACGAGCCGGCCGGCGCATCGCAGGCACGGTGCGCGAACTTGCCGCCGGCCGGGCGCGCGTTGCAGAAGGCGCTGAAGTGCCGGCGGATCTCCTCGCGGCTGAGCGATGCGTAGTGCGTCATCAGCGGCAGCCATTCGCTCGGCCAGCCGAGCGACGCGACGAGCTCGCGCGGCAAGCCGAACGGCATGTCGATGGCCACCACCCATGGCCCGGGCGTGCGCAGCCACTGCGCGAAGCCCTCGAAGCCCGCGTGCGTCTCGATGCGCGCCAGCCGCACCACGTGGCGCGACAGCTGCCCCAGCGCCACGGTGATGGGTTTGCGCCGCGTCGGGCGGCTCGTGAAATCGACGCCCGCAACGGCGTGCAGGTCGGGTGAGGAAGAAGCCATGCCAGAAGATACAGTGCATCCACCCCACCCCACCCCACGCCACGAGACGGACCCATGGCCGATGCCCGCGACAACCCGCCCGCTGCTCCCGCGGCCGTGGCACTGCAGGACGAACTCGTCACCACCGAACACCGCCTTGTGCTCGCGCAGCGCACGCTCGACTACAGCGTGACCTGCGGCACGCTGGTGCTGCGCGAGGACGAGCACGACGAGGACGGCAAGCGCAGCGCCGACAAGCCGCGCGCGCAACTCTTCTTCATCGCCTACACGCTCAAGAACGCGGGCAGCACACCGCGGCCCATCACCTTCAGCTTCAACGGCGGGCCCGGCTCCAGCAGCGTGTGGCTGCACCTGGGCCTGCTCGGGCCGCAGCGCGTGGCCACCGACGACATGGGCAACGCTCCGCCGCCGCCCTACGCGCTGGTGGACAACGAACACACGCTGCTCACCCACAGCGACCTCGTCTTCATCGACCCCATCGGCACGGGCCATTCACGCATGGCCGAAGGCGAGAAGGTGGCCGAGTTTCACGAGTTCCAGCGCGACCTCGACTCGGTGGGCGACTTCGTCCGCCTGTACCTCACGCGCTTCGGGCGCTGGGATTCGCCCAAGTTCCTTATCGGCGAGAGCTACGGCACCACGCGTGCCGCCGGCCTCACGCACCACCTGCAGGACAGGCACGACATCTTCCTCAATGGCGTGATGCTGGTGTCGCTGGCCATCGACTTGCAGACGCTGGAGTTCGACCACGGCAACGAGCTGCCCTTCGCGCTCTTCCTGCCGACCTACGCGGCCACGGCCTGGTACCACCGGGCGCTGGCCGATGACCTGCAGGCCTTGAGCCTGCGCGAGGTGATCGCGCAGGCCGAGGCCTTCGCCTATGGCGACTACACCGTGGCACTGATGCAGGGCTCGCGCATCGACGAGGCCGCGCGCCGGCGCATCGCCGGGCAGGTCGCGCGCTTCTCGGGCTTGTCCGCCGAGTACGTGCTGCGCTGCGACCTGCGCCCTACGGAGTTCCGCTACTTCAAGGAGCTCTTGCGCCACCGCGGCCAGACGGTGGGCCGGCTGGACAGCCGCTTCCTCGGCTTCGACCGCGACGATGCAGGCGAGAAGCCCGAGACCGATGCCGCCATGGCCAATCTCATCGGCGCCTATGCCGCGGGCATCAACCGGCTGCTCAAGACGCAGTTCAGGTTCGAGAAGGACGCGCCCTACGTCGTGCATGCGCCGCTGTGGCAGAAGTGGGCCTGGAAGGACTTTGCCAACCGCTACGCAAACGTCGGCGCCAGCCTGCGCCGTGCAATGCACGCCAACCCGCACATGCGGGTGTACGTGGCCAGCGGCTACTACGACCTCGCCACGCCGCACGGCGCGGGCGACTACACGCTGAGCCACCTGGGCATCCGCGACTCGCTGCAGGGCAACGTCCGCGTGAGCTACTTCGAGGCGGGACACATGATGTACATCCACGGACCGTCGCTTGCGAAGATGGCGGCGGAGTTGCGAGAGTTCGTCGGCGGCTGAGCGGCCTCGCCACGCAGCGAGCGCCGCTGCTTCAACCGAAGGCCAGCCCCACGACACCCATCGCGATGCATGCCGCGCCGAGCAAGCGCACGGCGCGGTCGCCTTCGCCGAGCAGCTGGCCGCCCAGCAAGGCCGCGAACAGCATCGACACCTCGCGCGCGGGCGCCACATGGCTCAGCGGCGACAGGCGCACGGCGTACAGCACCATGATGTAGCTCAGCGGGCCGAGCACCGCGATGACCAGCGCCGGTTTCCACTGCGCGCGGAACGCTGCCGCGAAGCCCGCCGGATCGCGCAGCGCGAAGGGCAGCATCACCGGAATGCGCAGCACGTTGCCCACGTAGTCGACGAGGATGGGCGAGATCAGCAGCATCTTCACGGCGTAGCCGTCGATCACCGTGTAGCCCGCGATGAATCCGCCGGTGATCGCCCCCCACAGCACGCCGCGGCGCACGCGCTCGCGCTTGGTGGGGTCGTGCGCCTCGCGCCACAGCCCCGGGCCGCCGGCGATGAGGAACACACCCGACACCACCGCCAGCGCGCCCGCTGCGCTCACGAGCGACATGTGTTCACCCATCAGCAGCACCGCACCCACCGAGCTCATGAGCGGACCGCTGCCACGCGCCACGGGGTAGACCACCGTCAGGTCCGACACCGCATAGCCGTGCAGCAGCGCGCGGAAGTACAGCACGTGCACCAGGGCGCTGGCGGCGATCATCACCCAGGGCAGCCAGCCCCAGCTGCGCATCTCCTGGAAGCCCGTCCACACCACCACCGGCAGCCACAGCACGCCCACGAGCATCGAGCCCATCAGCACGAAGAAGTTGCCGCCGCCCGCCTTCTTGGCGACGAGGTTCCAGGTGGCGTGCGACAAGGCCGCGGCGAGGACGAGGATGAGTGCGAGTGGGGTCATGGGTGCCGCGCATTCTGCCTGCGCGTGGCCTTGGCTAAAGTCGCGTTCAATCGTCTGCGAGGAGCCGTCATGAACCCGGTGCTGGTCGAAGTGTGGCGCGGCAACGCCGTCGAATCGGAACATGCCGGTTCGCTTTCCATCGTGGATGCGGCGGGCAGCGTGGTGCTGCAGCTCGGCGACATCGAGCGCCCGGTGTTCCCGCGCTCGGCAGTGAAGGCCTTGCAGGCGTTGCCGCTGGTGGAAAGCGGTGCCGCCGAGCGGCTGCAGCTCACCGACGACGAACTCGCCATCGCCTGCGCATCGCACAACGGCGAACTCGAACATGTGCGAACCGCCGCCGGCATGCTCGCCAAGGCGGGTGTCGATGCCGCGGTACTGGAATGCGGCGCGCACTGGCCCTACCACGAGGCCACCACGCGACGCCTGGCCTCGCGCGGCGAGACGCCAACCGCGCTCAACAACAACTGCTCGGGCAAGCACGCCGGCTTCGTGTGCCTGGCCTGCAACCTCATGGGCTGGAACGATGCGGGGCTGGACCTGCGCCAGTACGTGAAGGGCTACATCGCGCCCGAGCACCCCGTGATGCAGGAGGTGACCGATGCGCTGCAATCGGCCACCGGCTTCGACCTCTCGCGCACCGCCCGCGGCACCGACGGCTGCTCGATCCCCACCTATGCCGTGCCGCTGCGCCATCTGGCGCACGCCTTCGCGAAGTTCGGCACCGGCATCGGCCTGCGCGACGGCCAGGCCCGCGCCGCGCGGCGCCTGCGTGCGGCGGTGGCGAAGTCGCCCTTCATGGTGGCCGGCAGCGACCGCTTCGACACCGTGGTGATGCAGCGCCTGGGCGAGCGCGTGTTCTGCAAGGTCGGCGCCGAAGGCATGTACTGCGCCGCCCTGCCCGAGCGCGGCTGGGGCGTGGCCATCAAGATCAGCGACGGCAACAACGCCCGCGCCGCGGAGGTCGTCATGGCCGCAGTGATCGAGGCCTTCGTGCGCATGCGTGACGACGAGAAGCGCCTGCTTCACGGCTACAGCGATGCCACCTTGAAGAACTGGAACGGCATCGAGGTGGGTGCGCTCAGGGCGAGCGCCGCGCTGCGCGACGCCTTGTCGCGCCAGCCCTGATCAACGCAGCCCGAGCCAGTCGAGCACCGCGGCGTTGACGGCCTCGGGCTGCTCCTGCATGACCCAATGCCGCGTGTCCATCGCCAGCACGCGACTGCCCGGCCGCGCCGCCAGCCGATCGGCCCAGGCAGGCGCATGAAAGAGAACGGGCTTGCGGCGGCCGAACACGAACAGCATCGGGCACGACGGGTTCACGGCTGCGAGCTGCCGGTAGGAGCCGTGCGTACCCGTCCACTGGATGTAGTACGGGTAGTTCATGCACGAGCCGCTGTCCTTCATGTCCGACGGCACGCGCAGCCACCGCGCCATGGTGTCGGGCCGGCCCGGCGAGACGGCCTCCACGACCTTCTCGAAGAAGCCGATGAGTTCACGCATCGAGTGTGCGCGCCGGGGGCCGGCGATGTCGAAGCCGGGCAACGTGAAACGAACGCAGCGCCGGTGCAGCGTCAGCGCGCGGACCTGTGCGTCCCACAGCCGCCAGGTGTCGGGCCAGCCATGGATCATGACGACGACCTCGTCGCCCTCGCCGTCGATGTGGATATCGACGCCGTCGATCCTCATCAACCGCCCGCGCGCTTGACCGTCCATCCGGCCTTCTGGAGATGGGCGATGACCGCATCGCAGTGGTCGCCCTGGATCTCGATGACGCCGTCCTTCACGGTGCCGCCGGAGCCGCAGGCGGTCTTGAGCTGCTTGCCAATGCGCGCCAGCTCGGCCTCGTCGACGGGCAGCCCCTTGACCAGCGTCACGCCCTTGCCCTTGCGGCCCTTGGTCTCGCGCGACACGCGCACGATGCCGTCGCCGGCAGGTGCGGGGCGTGGCTTGCCGCAGACGCAGTCGTCGATCGGGCGGCGGCATTGCGGGCACATGCGGCCCGCGTCGGTGGAGTAGACGAGTCCCATGGCGGCGCACTCTACCGCGAGTGCGCCGCGCCGGGGCTCAGAAACTCACCTTGGCGCCGAACATCAGGGTGTTGACCTTCACGTTGTTCGACACCTTGCCGTAGTGGTCGTAGTCCGCCGTCAGCGTCACGTTGGGCGTCAGCTTGAAATCGGCGCCCACGCCGACCAGCAGCGAGGTCTTGCTGCCCGTGAGCTGGTCGCTCGCCGGCAGCACGTTGGTGCCGCTCACCTTGCCGAAGGACACGCCAGCGCGGCCATGCACGCCGAACGAGTCGCTGAGCTTGGCGCGCGCGGTGCCCACGCCGTAGAAGCTGCGGGCGCTGCCGTCTTGCTGGGTGCTCACGCCGCCGATGGACTGCGTCTCGCTGAACGAGCCGAAACGGGTGTAGCCGACCTCCGCGCCGAAGTTGGGGTCGAAGTTGTAGCCGCCGAAGATCGAGAGCGCGTTGCCGCTCTTGTCGCTGGCGGTCACCGGGTTGGTGTTCTTCAGGCTGAAGTTGGCGCGGCCGATCTCGGCACCCGCATACGGCCCGATGGATTCGTCCCTGGGCGCGGCTTGCGCGGCGACGCCGAAAGCAGCGAGGAGCGAGGCGAGGAGGATGGAGGTCTTCATGGGTTCTTCCCTTCGATGGTGATGCGTTGGGCGGTGCCGGGTGGCACGTCGCGGACCGCAGTGTCTGGGCGTCGAGGGTTTCGTACCAGACTCTTGTACGAAGATGCACAATCCACACTTCGACGTATCGGAATCCGGTACCCACGCTTCTTCACAAAGCACCACCGAAGGGACACGAATGAGCTCACCCGAAAGCGTCCTGCAGGTGCTGCGTGCGGAAATGCGCTCGGCCGGCATCACCTACCGCACGCTGGCCGACCGCATCGGCATGAGCGAATCGAGCGTGAAGCGCGTGTTCGCAAGCGGCGACATGTCGCTGTCGCGGCTCGCGCGCATCTGCAAGGCAGCCGGCATCTCGATGGAGGACGTGCTGCGACAGGCAGCCGATTCGGCGCCGCATGCCGACACCCTCACCCTGGCGCAGGAGCGCGCGCTGGTGGCCGACCCCAAGCTTCTGCTCGTGGGCATCTGCTGCGTGGGCCAATGGACCATCGAGCAGATCCTCGAGACCTACCGGCTGAGCGAGGCGGAATGCATCCGTTGCCTGGTCAAGCTCGACCGGCTGGGACTGATCGAGCTCAAGCCGCTCAACCGCTACCGCATGAAGGTGTCGCGCGCCTTTCGCTGGCGCGCGGACGGGCCGGTGCAGCACTACTTTCGGGAGGTGATCGTGCCGGACTACTTCGCCGGCCGATTCGACGGCGCCGGCGAGACGCTGCTGTGCGTGCACGGCCGGCTCTCGCAGCCGAGCGCGATGGAACTGGTGCAGAAGATCCAGCAGCTCGCCGGGGAGCTCGCGCGCATGCACCAGATCGACCAGCGCCTCGCGCCCGCCGAGCGTGACGGCTACACGCTGATGCTGGGCCTGCGCTCGTGGGAGTTCGCGGCCTTCACGGCGATGCGCCGCGACGCAGCCTCAGCCGTCGATCACCAGAACGGGCCGAGGAAGAGGTAGAGCGTGCCGCCGATGCCGCGCGTGGCACCGGCGCCGAAGGACAGCGGCCCGAAGCGCGTGTCCACCGACAGGAACACGCTGCCCGCCTGCTTCAGGTCGCGAAAACGCACCGACTGCCCGCTCTCGAAGCCGCCGCCCAGCTCGGCGGAGAAACCCGCGCGCACGGGGCCGCCCAGGCCGATGGGCAGCTCGCCGATGTGCCGCGCCAGCACCATGCGGCCCAGCGTCACCGTCTGGCCGTCGATGGATTCGCGCGGCGTGCCCGACAGGCGCAGGAAGCCGCCGAGCGGCAGCGGCGCAAAACCCAGCTGCGCGCGCGACCACTCGCCGTACACATGGCCGGACCATTCGCCGGCACGGAAGGCCTTGAGCGCAACCACCGCCGAATGCGCCTGCGTGACGCTGCTCGCCGAGCGCGCGAGGCTCTCCCAGCGGGCGTTCAGCAACATGCCGCGCGTGGGGAAGGCCAGCGTGTCCAGCGTGTCGATGTCTAACTCGAACCACTTCGTGGTGTTGGCGAAGCTGCCGCTGATCGGGTCCGCGTCCGCCGAAATGAGCTGCCGGCCATCGCCGGCGCGGCGCGTCACGCCCAGCGCGACGTTGCCCCAGTTGCCCAGCTGCCGGCCGACGCTGAGCGTGGCGTCCGCGTAGTTGAAGCCCAGGCGCATGGTGCGCTTGCCGTTCTGGTAGACGTCGGTGGACGACGCCCGGTACTCGATGCCGGGCGCGACGTACCAGTCGGAGCCCGGCGCGATGGGTTGCCACCATTGCGTGCCGATGGAGCGCTGCGAGCCGATGCGCGCCAGCGAGCGCAGCTCCGCGCCCCAGCTGTTGAGCCACGACACGACGTGCAGGGCGCTGACCGTGAAGCGGTTGTCGTCGGCGAAGTCGCTGGACAGCTCCAGCCCGAGGCGCAGCCGGCTGTGCGCCCAATCGGCCTCGGTGGGCTTGACGGTGACCTCGCGCTGGTCGTCGTGCTCGCGGATGTCCACGTCCACCCGCGCGAAGTCGCCGCGGCCATAGAGCGAGGCGGCGGCGCGGCGGATCTCCATGCGCGTCGCCTGGTCGCCCTCCTTCAAGCCGATGTGCTCCTTCAGCGTCTGGGCGCTGGTGTGCGGCGTGCCCTGCACCTCGAGGCGCGCGATGGTGAGTGCGCGGCCTGGGGCGTTGGCGGTTTCCGACCGGGCGGCCTCGAACTGCGCGTACTGCTCGGGCGACACGGCCAATCGCTGGAGTGCGTCGGCATGGCCGCGCGCGGCCGCCAGGCCCGCCTCCATCGCCCGCTGGTTCTGCGTGAAATTCAGGAAGCCCACGCCTCGCAGATCCGGCGAGATGAGGATGTCGCGCGGGCCGAGCTCCTTGAGCGAGCGCTGCACGTTCTGCTCGGTGAGGATGTTGAACATCTGCTGCGCCACGCCGACCGCGCTCGTGAGCTCGGACTCGGGCGCGAGCGGCGTCCCGACGTTGACGGCGATGATCACGTCCGCGCCCATCTCGCGGGCGATGTCCACCGGCAGGTTGCGCACGAGTCCGCCATCGACCACCAGGCGGTCGCTCACGCGCACCGGCGCGAACACGCCCGGCACGGCCAGCGAGGCTCGCACGGACATGAACAGCGGCGTGTCGCGCAGCTCCACGAGCTCGCCGGTGAGCAGGTCGGACGCGACCGAGCGGAAGGGCAAGGCGAGCTTGTCGACCGGCAGGTCACCGGCACCGACGGGGAAGAGCCGCGTGAGCGCAGCCTCGAGCGCCGCATTGCCGGCCGCACCCGGCGGCAGCGACGCGCCGTGCTTGTCGATGCCGAACTCGATGCGCGAAGGCACCAGCAGGTCTTCCTGGCGCCGGCGGTAGGCCAGGTCGTCGCGCGGCGGGCGGTCGGAGACGATGCTCGTCCAGTCGGTGCGCGCGACGAACTCGGCGAGTTCTTCCGGCGTGCGGCCCGAGGCATAGGCACCGCCGATCACCGCCCCCATGCTCACGCCGACGACCATGTCCACCGGGACGTGCAGCTCCCTCAGGGTGCGCAGCACGCCGATGTGCGCGAAGCCGCGCGCCCCGCCGCCGGAAAGGACGAGGGCGACCTTGGGGCGCTCGGTGGGCGGCGTGGCCGGCCTGGTGGACTGGGCTTGGGCTGAGGCGAGCGTGAAGGCGAGGAGGATGGAGATGGCGAATCGGCGCATGGCCGCGATCATTGCAGAGATCGATGGCAGGCTATCCATCGGCCGCATCCGGCTGATTCAGTCGCCCTCGCCCGACAGCAAGCGCTCCAGCGTCTGCAAGGTATCCGCCTCATGCAGCGGCTTGTCCGCGCGAATCCGCAGCATGCGCGGGAAGCGCACCGCGATGCCGCTCTTGTGGCGCGTGCTGCGGTTGATTCCCTCGAAGCCGAGCTCGAACATCAGCGAGGGCTTGACGCTGCGCACCGGCCCGAACTTCTCCAGCGTGGTCTGGCGGATGATGCGGTCGACCTCGCGGAACTCCTCGTCGGTGAGGCCCGAGTAGGCCTTTGCGAAAGGCACGAGCTGCAGGCCGTCCGCATCGGCCGGCTGCCGCGCGGCGATCGCTTCGATCACTGCCTGCGCTTCGGCCGCATCGCGCGGCGTGCGGCTCCAGACCGCGAAGGTGTAGTCGGTGTAGACGCTCGCACGGCGGCCGTGGCCGGCCTGGGCGTAGATGAGGATGGCATCCACGCTCAGCGGGTCGATCTTCCACTTCCACCAGGTGCCTTCGGCCTTGGTGCGGCCGGTGCCGTAGCGCGCCTCGCAGTGCTTGAGCATGAAGCCCTCGACCCCGCGCTGGCGCGATTGCTCGCGCAAGGCGGCGAGATCGGGCCAGGTGTCGCCGGCCACCACGGGCGAGAGCAGCATGGGCGCGGCTTCGCGCACGATGGCTTCGAGCGTTTCGCGCCGCCTGGCTTGCGACCATGCCCGCACGTCCTCGCCCTGCCACTCGAGCAGGTCATAGGCCATGAAGCTCACCGGCGCGTCGGCCAGCACCTTCTTGGTCAGCAGCTTGCGGCCGATGCGTTGCTGCAGCAGGGCAAAGGGTGCGGGCCGCCCGCCGTCGTCGTCCTTCCAGACGACGATCTCGCCATCGAGCACCGTGCCGTCGGGCAGCGCCTGCGCGAGCGCCACCACCTCGGGGAAGCGCTCGGTCATCAACTCCTCGCCGCGCGACCAGATCCACACCCGGCCGGCGCGCTTGACGATCTGCGCGCGGATGCCGTCGTACTTCCATTCGACGATCCAGTCCGTCGGCGGCCCCAGCCGTTCATGGAATGTGTCGTGCAAGCCCTCGACCGCATGCGCGAGGAAGAACGGGTAGGGCTGGCCGGAATCGGTGGAGGCACCGGCCTCCCTCGAGAACAGCTGCTGGTAAGCCTCGGCGCTCGGCCGCGCCGTCTTGTCGGTGAAGCCCATCATGCGCTGCGCCACCAGCTTGGCATCCATGCCCGCATGCTCGGCGAGCGCGCGCTGCACCAGCAGCTTGCTCACGCCCACGCGAAAGCCGCCGCCGATCAGCTTGGTGAGCAGGAAGCGGCCCGTCGGGTCGAGCTCGTCCCAGTAGCCCGCGATGCGCTGCGCCTGTTCATCCGGCGGCAATTCTCGCAAGGGCAGCAAGCGCTCTTCGACCCAGGCGGCCAGGTTCACGTCGCTGGGCGCCGTGGCGGGCGGCAGCACGTGCGCGATGGTCTCGGCCAGGTCGCCGACCGCCTGGTAGCACTCCTCGAACAGCCACTCGGCGATGCCCGCGCGCTGGCACGCGAGCGCGCGCAGCACGCCGGTCGGCACCACCTGGCGCGGCTTGCCGCCGGCGAGGAAGTACACGGCCCAGGCGGCGTCCGCATCGCTCGCCTGCTCGAAGTAGCGCCGGAGCGCCTGCACCTTGGCGGTGGTGGCGGTGCTCGCGTCGAGTTCGTTGAAGAGCTGCGAGAAGCGCTTCACTCGGCGCCCTCCTCCGCGTCCGCTGCGTCCGCTTCGTCCGGCATGCCTGCCCCCTCGGGCGCATCCACCTCATCCGGTGCATCCGCCATCGCCGCGTCGGCGGTGGCCGGCTCCTGCGCGTCGTGGCGCTCGTCGTCGTATTCGGTGTGGAAGGCGCCGGCCTGCAAGCCTTGCTCCTGCAGCCAGCGCACCATCACCGCCTCGTAGCCGTGGGTGACGATCACACGCTGCGCACCGGTCGCGGCGATGGCGCGTTGCAGGCCGGGCCAGTCGGCATGGTCGGAGAGCACGAAGCCGCGGTCCACGCCACGGCGGCGACGCGCGCCGCGCAGCTGCATCCAGCCGCTGGCGAAGGCATCGCTCGGGTCGCCGAAGCGGCGCACCCAGGCGCTGCCATGCACCGACGGCGGCGCGACGACGAGGGCGCGCTTGAGCAAGGCCTTGTCCGTGACGTCCATGACATTCAGCGTGGGCGGCAGGGCCACGCCGGCTTCCCGGTAGGCGCGGTTGAGTGTCTCGACGGCGCCGTGCACGACGATGGGCCCGATGCCCGCATCGACGCCCGCGAGGATGCGCTGCGCCTTGCCGAAGCTGTAGCCCATGAGCAGGCTCGCGCGGCCGGCTTCGGCATTGCCGCGCCACCAGGCATTGATGTCGTCGAACACCTCGCGCTGCGGGCACCAGCGGTAGATGGGCAGGCCGAAGGTGGATTCGGTGATGAAGCAATCGCAGCGCACCGGCTCGAAGGGCGCGCAAGTGGCGTTGTCGTCGCCGGGGCCCGAGACGAAATAGTCGCCCGACGCCACCCACACCTGGCCGCCATTCTCGAGGCGAACCTGCGCGGAGCCGAGCACGTGACCCGCAGGGTGCAGGCTGAGCTTCACGCCGTGGTGCTCGATGCTCTCGCCATAGCCCAGTGTCTGCAGCGTGATGTCGGCACCGAGGCGCGCGCGCAGCACGCCTTCGGACGGCACCGAGGCGAGGTAGTGCGCATGGCCCATGCGGGCGTGGTCGCCGTGGGCGTGCGTGATGACGGCTCGATCGACCGGCCGCCACGGGTCGATGTAGAAATCGCCGGGCGGGCAGTAGAGGCCTTCGGGGCGTTCGATGACGAGGTCGCCGCCGCTCAACGAAGCACCTCAAAGATCGAAGACAACCACAGAGGACACAGAGGACACAGAGGCCAACATTCCTCTGTGTTCTCTGTGTCCTCTGTGGTGAATCGCATTCAGTATTTCCCGGCAGCACCGGCAATGCGCAGGTACACATGCGCGATCCATGCGATGAATCCGCGGGTCAACGCACCTTCCACCAGCTTGCGCCTGGCCTGCGACGGCACGATCTGCAGCGAGGCCGCGAAGGCGGTGTCGAACTCCGAGCGCAACTGCGCGTTGAACTGCGCGTCGCGCACCACCACGTTGGCCTCGAGGTTGAGCAGCAGCGACAAGGGGTCGATGTTGGAGCTGCCCACCGTGGCCCACTCATCGTCGGTGAGCGCGACCTTCGCATGCAGGAAGGCCGGCGTGTATTCGAAGATGTGCACGCCCGCGGCCAGCAGCTCGTCGTACAGCGTGCGGGCCGCCAGCCCGGCGATGCGGTAATCGAGCTTGCCCTGCAGCAGCAGCCGCACCTCCACGCCGCGCCGCGCCGCCTGGCGCAGCGCCGTGCGAAACCCGCCGCCCGGGTAGAAGTACGGCGACGCGAGATCGATGCGCGTGGTGGCCTTTCGGATGGCCGCGATGTAGCTGCGCTCGATGGTGCGGCGCCGCCGCAGGTTGTCGCGCAGCACGAAGGCCGCGCGCACCGGCGGCAGGTCGGCCATCCGCGTCTTGGCCGCCTTGAGCGTGGGCATGCGCAGCCGCTTCAACAAGCGCTTCGCCCGCGCCATCGGCTCGGCCGCGCGCGCCAGTGCCATCACCTCTTCCTTGAAGTCCTCGCCGAGCTGCGCGCGCGTCCACACCGCCTTGCAGGCCTGCTCGATGGGCTTCACCACCGGGCCGCGCAGCTCCACGGCGAAGTCCAGCCGCGGCTCGTCGGTCCAGCCATGGTTCTGGTCGAGCTTGTCGTCGATGATGTTGATGCCGCCGACGAAGGCGACCTCCACGTCCACCACGCACAGCTTCTGGTGCAGGCGGCGCAGTTGCCCCGGCTGCAGCCAGTTCCACCAGCGGTGGATGGGCCGGAACACGCTGATGCCCACGCCCGCCGCGCAGAACATCTCGCGCAGGCCCGCGATCTTGGTGCGACTGCCGAAGCCGTCGACCACCACGCGCACCTGCACGCCGCGGGCGGCGGCATCGCACAGCACTTGCGCCACGCGCATGGCGGCCGGGTCGTCGTTGAAGATGTAGGTGGCGAGCCAGACCTCGTGCCGTGCCTGCTGGATGGCGTCGATCATGGCCGGGAAGAGCTCGTCGCCGCCCCGCTTGAGCCGCACGTCGTTGCCGCCGGTGAACATCGCGCGCGGCATCACCCGCGCGAGCGGATCGAGCGGCACGGCCTCCTCCGCCTGCAAGGCAGGCGCGGGCATTGCCCCAGGCTCGGGCACGCCGAGCAGATCCGGGTCGTTCAATCGATCTCGAGTTCGGCGACGCATGGGAGATGGTCCGACATCCGCGCCCACGAATTGCCGCGAGGCACGAAGGCCGAGGTGCAGCGAAAGCCGCGGGTGTAGATGCGGTCCAGCGCGAACACCGGCACCAGCGACGGAAAGGTGCGCAGCGGCGCGGCACCGTCGGGCGTGGCCCGCTGCAGGCCGGTCGCACGCATGGGCTCGTCCAGATTCTCGCCCCAGTCGTTGAAGTCGCCGGCCAGCACCAGCCGCTCGTTTCGCGGCACCTCGGCCTCGATGAAGGCGGCGATGCGCTCCACCTGCCGCACGCGGCTCGAATGCATCAACCCCAGGTGCGCGACGATGCAATGCACGGTGCTGCCGTTCCAGGTGACGGGCACGTGCAGCAGCCCGCGCTGCTCGAAGCGGTGGTCCGACACGTCGTGATGCCCGATGTCGCCGATGGGCCAGCGCGACAGCAGCGCATTGCCGTGCTCACCCTCCTTGGTCACCGCATTGGTGCGGTAGGCGACGTCGTAGCCGTCGGGCGCGAGGTAATCGGCCTGCGGCATCTTCGGCCAGCCGATGTGCGTGTCGGGAAAGCGCTGCGCTTCGCTGTGGTTGAAGAGTCGCACCTCCTGCAGGTACACCAGGTCCGCATCCAGCGCCTCGATGCCCAGCCCCAGGTTGTGGATCTCCAGCCGCTTGCGCGGGCCCATGCCGCGCACACCCTTGTGGATGTTGTAGGTGGCCACCCGCAGCACGTGGCTCGGGTGCATCGAGGTGTTCGAGAACTTCATCGGACGCGAGACGGGTGGCGTCATGGGATGAACCTCGGCAGCATGAGGATGGCTTCGGCGTTCGACGATGAGAAGCAGCGATCGGCGGCTTCTCGATGCGGCAGCCACTCGAAGGCGGAATGTTCCCGCGGCGCCAGCGTGACCGCGATGTCGCGCGGCACCTGCAGGCTGAACACATGCTCTGTGTTGTGCGTCACGGAGGGCTCGTAGCGGTACCGCCACTCGGGGTAGATCAAATAGACATTGCGCAGGTTCCAGTCGCGCAATGCCTCGGCCGGGACAGCCTTCGAGCCGATGACGATTCCGGTTTCTTCGGCAACTTCGCGCACGGCGGTCAGCTCCAGTTCTTCTTCGACAGTGTCCTTCGAGCCCGTCACACTTTGCCAGAACCCGGGGCGCTCGGCACGCTCGATGAGCAACACCTGCAGATCAACGGTATGGATCACGACGAGGACGGACTCCGGAATCTTGTACGGACGGCTCATGGGAGGGGCAAGTGTCGTTCCTGGCTTCGCATCGATGTGGCTGGGTGGAACCATATCGCGTTGGTGAGGTGGATGGGAAGGCGCTGTTGATCTTTCGCTCTTGCATCGGGCGGGGTGGGCAAAGGCGCGGGTGGGCAGGCTGGGGCGGGCGACTTCCGGCGGTCGGCCGTTGGCCGACTTCCCGGCGGTGCTCAGGCTTGTGGTCCGGCGATCGGGATAGGGGCCGACCCGCAGGCCGGACCCCTCCCACACCACCCGGCATGCGGGTCCGCACCGGGCGGTTCGAGAAGTTGAGGTCAGGAGAATCTCGGGACTCCCAGGCTGTCGAAGT